>Ga0209304_1000210_pt1 | contig 42925 bp, 39 predicted proteins | sample COGITO_mtgs_1004_4_FD_184789 | JGI IMG/M metagenome (GOLD analysis project Ga0209304, IMG submission 184789) | Pelagic marine microbial communities from North Sea - COGITO_mtgs_100423 (SPAdes) (version 2) | ecosystem: Environmental > Aquatic > Marine > Epipelagic ...
TAAAATTAAGCAAACTGTTTACCCAGGTCTTCAATCTGAAAAAACATACACAAACTATGTTTTAAACTATTCTGTACATACAGATAAAACTATAAAGATTGATAGTATCGTTGTATTTAAAAAAGGAAAATGCTATAAAGTCAATTCTTATTTACTCAAAAAAGAATTGTCAGCAAGCTACTCAGAAAAAATTACCAAAAAAGGGAATTATATTTTAGAAATCCCTCTCAAAGAGGACTCTATTGGTGCTGAATGTAAAAACCAACAAGCTGAAATTAGCCTGTACTATATAGAGGGTTCAGTAGCTAAAACTATGTATCTCGACAATTTCGTAGCGGAACGAAAAACAAAACGATAACAAACACCGACAACAATTTTTATAGATAAATAAATCGCTTTCCATAAAAAAAAGGTGTAACCAACAACTCCCTAAACTGATAAATTTAAGCAGCTTAGCAGTAAAAAATATTTGGAAGTCTTATTTTTTTCATTACTTTTATCACAGACTTAGACCTCAAATCTGATTCTTCAAAATTGATAGTACCGAAAGTAAGATATTAAATTTCTGTGAATTTTAAACTCAGAGCATCTCTATGTATTAGACAGAGTTGTTCATAATTTATACGAAATGAATAAAAAAACAATCTTATCAATAGGATTTTTGGGATTAGCAATATTATGTTATTCCCAAAAGAAAAAAAAAGATATTGTAGTTACTGACGGCGTGAAAAACAATATAACAGCAACATCTACAGGAATGTACGAAGGCACAAAATCACTTAAAGCAAAATCATATTTTGAAAAGGCTTCTGATTTTTCAGAAAAGAACGATTTTGTTAACGCTGAAAAATTTTATTTAAAAGCAATAAAAGAAGATTCTCAATTTATAGAATCTTATGACAATTTAGGAAGAGTTTATAGAAGAATTGGAAAATTAGACAAAGCTATCAAATACTATTCAAAATCAATTGAGCTTTATCCGGATGGAATTATGGCTCATCAAAATTTAGCCGTCGTATTTGATATTCAAAAAAAATATGCTAATTCAATAAAGCAATACAAAGAAATATTAAGGATTTCTCCAAATAATGTTGAAGGCTTCTTTGGATTAGCAAATTCATATATGATGAATTTAAGCTTTGAAATGGCCTTGGAAAACGCATTAAAAGTAGTTAAAATTTATAAAGAAACAAATTCACATTATCTTAGTGAAGGTTATTATTTAACGGGTTTAATTAATTATCATAGTGGCAATAAAAGTGAAGCAAAAAAATATTTATTATTAGCTAAAGAAAATGGAGTAAACTTAAATCCTGCCTTAGAGAGTGAATTATTTGACGATAATTCCGATAGCTCTGAAATTACTTTAGTGACCAAAGAAGATTACGCTAAGTATGAACAAAAAGTTATTAGAGATTATAATTGGTTATTTGAAACACCCATTGATGTTAATCCCGAAAAAAGAAAAGAAACAAATGCATTTTTAATGCAGTGGATGTCGGGAAGTCCAAATGTGTCAATCGAATTATCTGAAAAAATAACTCCGTATTTGGATTGTTCAGAGTGCTTAATGATTTTTATGGCAGGATGGTCAAAATATACTTTGGAAACAAAAAAATTCAACAAATTTAAAGCAAACTTGACAGGTACTGAAAGCGTGATTGAATTTTATTTGTTTAATAAAAGTAAAATTGGAGAAAATAAAAAAATTGAAAAATTCGTGAAACTAAAAAAAGCAGGGAGGCTTGAGAAATATATAAGATCGAAAATATAGCTCTTGGGTCAAAGTTTGGAGACCTTACGGAATAGTAGGTATAAAGGAATCCAACATATTCGAAAACTTTTTGAGTTTCGAAGTTGTTAGACGTACAATACCCTGATTTTAAATTTTTAAATAAAATATCTATGAAAAAAACAATCATTTTAATCTTAATAATCTCATTTTCACAGAATATCTTGGGTCAACACTCAGATTATGAAAAAGGACTAGTAAAATTAGCGAAAATTTATAAAAATTTTCATTTCAGAAGTGACCCTCCGACTAATACTTATGAGGAGATTAATTCAATTTCTTCTAAAGAGCTTTTAAAAGCTAAGAGATTTATCTCAGAAATCGTTACATCAAACAATAAATTAACAACAACAGAATTCTTAAAAAAAGCTGACACTCTTACATTAAAAAATTTATATATTATTCGTGGAATTAACTGGAACTTGCACGAAGCTGAAGCAGAAGACAATTTTGTAATTATAGATTCACTTAAAAATGAAAAAACAAACTATTATGAATTAGTTTCTTGTTATTATGGAATGCTATTCTCAGCTGTTGGTAATAAAAATAAGCCATTTGATTTGTCTGATGTTAATTTTACATTGAAAGACTACAATCTAGATAACGATACTGAAAAAGGAATATTCTTTTTAAAAAGCATGAGAATCTTTGGTACTATGATTTGGGGTTATATTAATGTACCTAAACCACCTAACTTAAAAAAAGCACTTAGCTACATAGATAAATATCCTAAATATAATGGCTTGAAATATTATAGATACTCAGATTTAAACTTCAAGGATTTTAAAATAACCACAGACAAAAGAAACCCAAAAGAAAGTTTTAAAAAATACTATATCAATAAATATATTGAAACACTTCTATATCATTCTTATTGTTTATCTAGAAAGAAAAAATATAAAAAAGAAAAAAACAATTTGTTACTTGAATCAATTTTAAGGAATGATTCATATTGGATATACACGGAATATAAGACAACATTAGAAAAAATATTTAAAAAAGTTAAAGAATAAGAATGCCCTTTAAAACTCTATTCAAAATCAATAAAAATGACACTCATTAAAACACTAACTATTTCTTTCACTTTAATGTATTAAACCTATTCAGAACTAGTGATTGCACAAATTGTTCAAATTCAAGGTTTGATTATAGAATAACAAAAAGTGTGACAATGTCTCACTAATCATAAAACAGTCATCAATCCTCAAATTTATCTAAAAGGAGGTTATCTATTTTTTTTCTTGTCAAGCTGAACCTGCCTGTCGGTAGACAAGCTCGTTTCACCTTCTCAAAATTAATGATTTTAATACTTTGAGATTCTGAAATAAATTCAGAATGACAGACTTCTTAGTTTAAGAAAGCCTATTATTGAATTGGTAACATTATTATGAATTATTAAAAAATGACCAAAAAACTACACCCTTCAGTATCCGAACTATGGAACTATTATATTCTTAGCAACCCTAAATTTAAGAACACCCCCATTCCTGAATCTTACCATTTCTGTGATAATGAAAAAGATGCCAATGAATGTTTACAATGGGTTGTGGAGGGTGTAAAACGAGCTACGACTACTTCAATGTGGTGGTTTGAAACGAATAAGCATCCCCTGCCCAAAATTGGAGACCTCTATATTGTAACCGATTGGGAAGGAATAGCGAAAGCCATCATTCAAGTGCTGAAAATTGAAAAAACGCCTTTTAATAAAATCACCCCTGAATATGCTGAAATTGAAGGAGAAGGCGACAAATCTTTAGCGTATTGGAACAAAGTCCATTGGGACTATTACACCCGTGAAATGAGTGAAAAAGGAGAACATCCCAAAGAAGATATGCTCCTTATCTGTGAACAATTTCAAACCGTATGCATTAAAAAATAATTATAACCAAAAACAAAACACTTATTGAAGCATTGACAATATCTATAATGCATCGTGTTTTAATTCTTTGATTTTATCTTACATTTATCCCAATCCTAAACCTAAACATCATGAATGATTCAAATGAAAGTAAATGCCCGTATCTAAACGGACAAACAAAATCAACCAATGGCACAGCTAACAACGATTGGTGGCCAAACCGTTTAAACCTCAACAGTCTTCGATTGCATTCTCCAATGGTAAATCCTATGGATAAAGATTTTAACTACTCAAAAGCATTTGAGAGCTTAAACCTAAAAGAGATCAAAAAAGACATTTATGCATTGATGGTGGATTCACAAGAGTGGTGGCCGGCAGATTATGGTCATTACGGTCCCTTATTCATTCGGATGGCGTGGCACAGTGCCGGTACCTACCGAATGACGGATGGTCGTGGTGGAGGTTCTACCGGAAACCAACGTTTTGCACCCGTCAATAGCTGGCCAGATAATGGAAATCTCGACAAGGCTCGAATGTTGCTGTGGCCAATCAAACAAAAATATGGACAAAAAATATCCTGGGGCGATTTAATGATTCTTGCAGGAAATTGTGCTTTGGAATCGATGGGACTTGAAACCTTCGGTTATGGTGGTGGACGTGAAGATATTTGGCAACCCGAAGAAGATGTCTATTGGGGCAAAGAAACGGAATGGTTGGGAGATAAACGGTATTCCGGCGAACGCGATTTAGAAAATCCTTTGGCAGCCGTTCAGATGGGATTGATATATGTAAATCCCGAGGGGCCTAATGGAGAACCGAATGCGATTGCTTCGGCAGTCGATATTCGCGAAACCTTTGCACGTATGGCAATGAATGATGAAGAAACGGTGGCACTGGTTGCTGGTGGACATACCTTTGGTAAATGCCACGGCGCAGGAGACCCTGAAAATGTGGGCAGAGAACCAGAAGCGGCTCATATTGAGGCACAAGGAATGGGATGGAAAAATAGTTTTGGAACAGGTAAAGGCGTAGACACCATCACAAGTGGGCTTGAAGGTGCTTGGACTCCAACACCAACGCAATGGGATCACAGCTATTTTGAGACCTTGTTTAGCTATGAATGGAATTTAGTGAAAAGTCCCGCAGGGGCTTGGCAATGGGTGCCTACCGACCCCAAAGCAGCGACCCTAGTTCCAGATGCACACGATGCTTCTAAAACGCATGCACCCATAATGACCACGGCAGATTTAGCGTTGCGAATGGATCCTATTTACGAACCTATATCGAGACGTTTTTATGAAAATCCGGATGAATTTAAGGATGCATTTAAAAGAGCTTGGTTCAAATTGACACACCGAGATATGGGGCCCAAAGCCTGTTATTTAGGCTCTGAAGTTCCTGATGGAGATTTAATTTGGCAAGATCCAATTCCTGAAGTAAATTATAATTTAGTGAATGATGTAGATATTTCAAATTTGAAAACACAGATTTCAGAATCGGGACTCTCTGTTTCGCAATTGGTTTCAACGGCTTGGGCATCTGCTTCTACCTTCCGTCATTCTGATAAACGTGGCGGTGCCAATGGCGCTCGCATTCGATTCGCTCCTCAAAATAATTGGGAGGTCAATAATCCCGTACAATTAAAAACGGTCATAGAAGCCTTGGAAATAATTCAAAATAAATTTAACGGAGTAAATGATCTCAAAAAAATATCCTTGGCAGATTTAATTATCCTTGGGGGCTGTGTGGGTATAGAAAACGCAGCGAAAAAAGCGGGACAAGTTTTAACCGTTCCCTTCACTCCAGGTAGAACGGATGCATCGCTAGATCAAACAGATGTGGACTCTTTCAGCTACTTAGAACCAAAAGCAGATGGGTTTAGAAATTATAAAAAGGATAACTGTGATTTTATAACGGAAGAACTCTTAGTGGACAAGGCGAATCTTTTAACTCTAACAGCTTCAGAAATGACGGTTCTTGTTGGTGGAATGCGTGTTTTAAACACCAACTTTAATGGCTCAAAAAATGGTGTCTTTACAGAAAACCCAGAAACATTGTCAAATGATTTCTTTGTGAATCTTTTAGACTTAAGAACCAAATGGACGGCTACGGACGAAAAAGGCGAATTCTTCAAAGGAAGCGACCGAACAACGGGAGATGAAAAATGGAACGCAACACGTGCCGATTTAATTTTTGGATCAAATTCTGAATTAAGAGCGATTGCAGAAGTGTATGGATCTAGTGATTCTAAAGAAAAATTTGTAAAAGATTTTGTAAACGCATGGGATAAAGTGATGAATTTAGATCGATTTGATTTAGGTGACTAAATTTATCAATATTATAAACCTGAAAACTCCTTCCTGAAAAGTTAAATTATATTTCGTTTTAGGAAGGTCCATTCGGGTAAAACAGAATCAAAGGATTTTAGTTCCTTTTTTTGTTTGGTTTTTAATCTGTTTTAGGTATTTTTAAAGTTCATAACAGTAATCGTGTAACCCAAAAAAACATTTCTATGAAATTATCAGAAGTTAAATTAGTTTTAAAAAAATTAGATAAAATCGGATTTCAATTGGCGAATGGTACATTGGTTCCTAATCACTTTCATGTCACAGAAGTGGGAAAAATCACCAAACACTTTATTGATTGTGGAGGCGTTGTACGCAATGAGGAAGTCGCCAACTTTCAACTTTGGAATGCAAACGATTACGATCACAGGCTGCACCCCGAAAAACTCCTAAACATCATAGAACTTTCTGAAAAAATTTTAAAAATAGACAATTTAGAAATTGAGGTCGAATACCAATCACAGATCGAAGGGTCGGAAACCATTGGGAAATTTGGACTGGATTTTGATGGCAAAAACTTTTTACTCACCTCAAAACAAACCAATTGCTTGGCACAAGACCAATGTGGGGTTCCGGAAGGAAAACAAAACGTAAGATTATCCGATTTGAATGAGGAGCCTTGCTGTACTCCAAGTAGTAATTGTTGTTAAATTTTAGTAAGCAGATTAAAAACCAAGGTTTCTGATCATAACCAATGACGATGAATGTGTTAGCATTTAAATTCATTTGGCTGCATGTATTTATTTTCTTACATTTATGCCAGACTTAGACCCCAAATCTAATTCTTCACAAACTGTATATTTAAAAGTAACTGTAAATATAGCTTCGTTTGATAAGTATTTAATTTAAGGGTTCTATAATTAGCAGCTATTAGGATGGACTTAATGCTGCCGTTGATTTTAATTCATTTTAAAAAAATAGCTATGAACCATCCATATCTAAATCTTGATACCCAAGAAAATGATAAAATGGATGTACCATACTTGCACTGAGCGCAGTCGAAGTGTGACCACTAAAAAACAATAAATACAATCATATGAAACGATCACTTATTATCGCACTTACCTTGTTACTATTTTTGAATCACAATGGATATTCACAAGAACCCACAGATGACCCTATTACAATTGATGAGAACACACTCATTAAAGATGAAGCAGGAAATAAAATTGACGTACTCAAATTAATGGAGCTGTTGGACTCAGCTGAGTGGTCCATGGATCCTGTAAAAGACAAAGACGGAAAATTGTTGTACATGCAAATGCGAAAAGCAACTGAAGAAGAAAGAAAGGAGATGGGACTAACATCGATGCTACCCAATAGTACCGATATCATTGGAAAACCCGCACCTAATTTTAAAATGACAGACCTAAATGGAAATGAAATTTCTTCTGAAACCACCAAAGGAAAAGTAGTGGTTTTGAATTTTTGGTTTGTGAGCTGTAAACCCTGTATTGCAGAGATTCCAGAATTAAATGAAGTCTATAAAACATATAAAAACAATACCGAAGTTGTTTTTGCATCCATTACCTTTGATGAAAAAGAAAAAGTCGTTACTTTTTTAGAAAAATACCCACTACAATATCCTGTTGTTTCAGATGCAAAAGAAATCTGTACTTTATTTAACACCTCATCATACCCAACAAACATAGTCATTGACAAAAATGGTAATTTTTATGACCACGTAAGTGGAGGCTTTCCTGAAATTGGACATCAAATTTCTAATTCCATTCAGAATGCGTTGGAGGGGAAATAGGGGTTGTTAAAACTACTAATTCCCCTATTTTGCATACATAAATATTTTAACGTATTTGACTGAAACACAATTTAAAAATGAAAAAAAATCTAAGCTTCCTACTTGCTTTACTTTTATCTTTATCTATGCTGAACGCTCAAAACAATTCAGAAGGAGTCAAAAAACACCAGCTTAAAGTAAATCTGTTGCCTGCACCTAATATAGACTATGAATTCGGAATTTCAGAATATGCAACTCTTAGTTTACAAATTGGTACTGAACTTGGAAGCATAACAAATATAAAAACAAATAAAAGTCACATTGGCCTTTTCCCTTTAGCGGAAATTTCATTCCGACAGTACTATAATTATGAAAGAAGACTCGAAAAAGGAAAAAATACATTTAATAATTCCGCTAATTTTTATGGAATAATAGCATCCTATAACAGTTCAAATGCAATTATTATTGAGAATAATATAAATGTTGTAAATGATTTATTTCAAACTGGAGGGGTTTATGGTTTTCAAAGAACCTACATCAAAAAACTAAACTTTGGTTTTGAAGTTGGAATTGTGTATAGCTATTCCAAACCGATAGGAGGTAAAGTTCAGCCGTACTTGAATTTTAACTTGGGATGGATTCTATTGTAATATATTACAACAGAGAGGCTCCTGTGTAAAAAGAAAAACACCCCCAAATTTGTTAAATTCTAGCGCGTTCGTGTTAAAATTTTTTGGCAGTCCCATTTATTTTCTTAAATTTACGCGAGACTTAGACCCCAAATCTGATTCTTCAAACCAATAAAACCAAGAGTAGTTTACTTTATTACTGTAAACCAAGACCCCTTTAGTTAGGGTTGTTTTGGGTATGTCCTTTGTTTGAGGGATGCTATTATTATAACTAATTATAACTATTTAACTAAATGAAGTCATAAAATAAAAAACAAAGAAATGAAACATTACCTTACAGTAGCATTCTTTGTCGCTACAACTTTAGTTGGATTCTCTCAAGCTAAAAATTTTATTGATCAACCCTATTTAGAAACAACCGCTAAAGTTGATTCATTGGTAAAGCCTGATCGTATTTATTTGTCTATTTTAATTCAAGAAAAAGAAGACCGCAACAAAACATCTGTTGAATCTCAAGAGCAACTGCTCGCTGACGTTTTAGAGAACTTAAACATCGATTTAAAAAAACAATTAAAAATTGAAGACCTCGCCAGTAACTATAAAAAATACTTTTTAAAAAAGAAAAGTGTTCTCAAATCAAAAGCGTATGAATTGGTCGTCTATGATGGACTCACAGCGAGTCAGGTCTTAATCCATTTAGAAGCACAAGGCATTTCTAATGTGCGCTTAACCAAAACAGAATACTCAAAAACCGAAGCCTTAAAACTAATTTTACGCTCAAAAGCAATACTAAAAGCGAAGGCACAAGCCAATGCATTGATCACGCCCCTAGAACAGCAGCTTGGAAAAGCAATTTTTATCTCAGATAAGTATTACACTAACTCTTACAACCCAAGAAATGGACAAATGAGGATGGCGTATGCTGTTGACATGAAATTAGAAGCCCCTATTGATATCGAGTTTTCGGATATTAAAATTGAAAGTGAAGTGATGGTACGATTTTCTATTAACTAACTAAACTATGGCTCCAAAAAACATCATTTTTATAAAATACTACAAAACAACTATTGGAGAGTTGATCATTGGATGTTTTGAAAATCAGATCTGTATATTAGATTTCCGATACCGAAAAATGCGAACGCGTATTGACAAGCGAATACAAACAGGCTTAAACGCAGTATATCTTGAGAAAGAAACACCTCTTTTGAGAGCTGCAAGGTTACAAGTTAAAGCCTACTTAAATGGAACGCGAGACGAATTTACGTTGCCAATTAAAATGGTAGGAACTCCCTTTCAGTTCAGCGTTTGGAACGCTTTACAAACAATCCCTTATGGGACCACAAAATCCTATTTAGAATTAGCGAAACAAATTGGAAATAAAAAATCCGTAAGAGCTGTGGCCACTGCCAATGGTGCCAATGCACTCGCGCTTATAATTCCCTGTCATAGAGTGATTGGATCCAATAATAAATTAGTGGGCTATGCGGGTGGACTCCCTGTTAAAAAGAGTTTATTGGAGTTAGAACTAGCGCATTATCAAAATCCAGATGAATTGCCCTTTGAGGCTACTGAATAATTTTAAACAAACCGACTGTGCCAGCTTTCAGAAGCAGGGACTTCCCAAAACTCTAAGTATTCTGCCTTAGAATTTACTAGGTTATTAAATACAATTGTGTTTTTAGAAACCGCTTTATCTTTCGCCATCTTTTTAAAATCGGTCAGCGTTTTATAAGCCACGTACTCGCCTTGCTTGTAGGAAACATTCATCTTATCCATCAAATCAACCTTATACGCTGTTTCAAGTTCTTGAATAAACTTCACAGAGGCATCTATAGAACAACCGGTTGCGGCATTCATTTCTTGATCTAAAGCAATCACAATAAAACGTTTGTATTTGATCTCAAACCCCGATTGCAAGTCGGCGCCATGCGCCGTCCAACCTTCTAAAAAAGTGGTTAATTTTTCAGAAATTTCTTCTAATTCAGCATCAGAGAAAGAGCGGTTGCATTGGTAGATCCAAATACGAGCGGTTTCAGGAAGGGTATCAAAATTAACAAGCATTGTTTTTAGGAATATTTTATTTTATAAATCTTGAGCGTTTGCAATCAGTTCAGCCACATCCATGACTTCTATCTGACCTTCCGCTTTGTTCTTAACACCATCCGTCATCATCGTATTACAAAACGGACAGCCAGCCGCGATGATATCGGGTTTGACTTCCATAGCCTGTTCTGTTCGTTCGATGTTAACCTCTTTGTCACCTGGTTCAGCATCTTTAAACATCTGAGCACCTCCAGCACCACAACACAGTCCTTTTTTGCGACAGTTTTTCATTTCAACAAGTTCGGCATCTAACTTTTTAATCAAGTCACGAGGGGCTTCATACACATCATTTCCACGACCTAAATAACAGGGGTCATGGAATGTAATGCGTTTGCCTTTAAACTTGCCACCTTCAATCGTCAAACGGCCTTCATCTAACAAGCTTTTGAGAAATTGAGTGTGATGCATCACTTGATAATCGCCTCCCAAAGAAGGGTATTCATTTTTGAGTGTATTAAAACAATGGGGACAAGCAGTTACAATTTTTTTAATCTCGTAAGCATTCAATACTTCGATATTGGTCACTGCTTGCATTTGAAATAAAAATTCGTTCCCAGCACGTTTGGCAGGGTCGCCTGTACAGCTTTCTTCAGTTCCTAATACCGCAAATTCAACCTCTGCCTTGTGTAATAATTTCACAAAAGCTTTGGTTATTTTTTTGGCACGGTCGTCAAAACTACCTGCACAACCCACCCAAAATAAAACTTCAGGTTGTTTGCCTTGGGCCGTAAATTCGGCCATTGTAGGAACTTTTAATACATCGCTCATTTTCTAAATATTAATCATGTTGACCATCGTCAAAAACTTCGATCGTTACTTCTTTTTCTACTAAATCAGTGAATTTACCATTATAGCGTGTTGCTTTCACTAAGTGGTTATCAATCCAATGGTAATTTCCTCCTCTTGGTTTGCCCATTAAAAGGCTGTGGTAATTGAAGCCGTGTTGCTTCAACCAGTTTTGAGTGACTTCTCTGTGCGATTCCGTTCGAGATGTGAAAAAGCAAATCATATGCCCTTCTTCATACCAACCATTACACGTCTTTAAAGCATCCAAAAAAGGCAAGCAAGTTGCCATACGTTCTGGTTCTTCATTGGGAACATCTTCAGTGATGGTTCCGTCAATGTCTATTAAATAATTTTTTACACCTCCTGGAAGTACTGGGCTTATCAATTCACCAGCTTCTACTTTTTCGTGTAATAATTTGTCTGCCTCTTCTCTTTTCATGTGTTTATTTTATTGATATTTTTTATTCGTTTTTCCAGTTTAATCGGTCCATTTGGTTGTAAGGCCAAGGGGCACCATTGTTTTCTATATTAGACATCATGGTGTTTAACTCCATCGGAGCAGCACTTTGTTCCATGACCAAATAGCGACGCATTTCAAGAATAATTGAAAGGGGGTCGATACTTATGGGGCAGGCTTCTACACAAGCATTACAGCTGGTACAGGCCCACAATTCTTCATTGGTAATATAATCACCTAAAAGCTGTTTTCCGTCTGGTACAAATTCCCCTTTATTCGCGTCTATATTAATGCCTACTTCTACCAAACGATCCCGTGTATCCATCATTATTTTTCGGGGAGATAATTTTTTCCCTGTTTGATTGGCGGGACATTCACTTGTGCAACGTCCGCATTCTGTACAGGTATAGGCATTTAAAAGTTGTATCTTATTTAAATCTTGAACATCACTAGCCCCAAATTTATCGGGAACAGAACCATCATCGTCAGTCGCTGCAAAAGGATCGATGTTTGGATCCATCATTAACTTCACCTCGTTAGTAACGGCTTCTAAATTGTTAAATTGACCTTTGGGTTTTACGCTGCCAAAATAGGTGTTTGGAAAGGCTAATAAGATGTGTAAATGTTTAGAATAATATAAATAATTTAAGAACACCAAAATTCCTATAATGTGCATCCACCAAGCCACGCGCTCAATTAAATCAACATTATACCCTTCAAACATCGGGGCGAAAAATTGACTGATCACGTTCCCGGAATTCATGGATTGAAATTCTACATCCGTCGCATTCATGAGGATAAACAATCCCATCAAAACAATCTCGAAATAGAGAATTAAGTTTCCATCCAGCTTCGGCCAGCCTTTCATTTCGGAGCTCAGGAAACGTTTTATTTTCACGACATTTCTTCGAAACCAAAAGATCACGACGGCTACAAATACCAATGTTGCTAGAATTTCAAAAGTCCCGATCAATACGCCATACAAACTTCCAATTCCTGATAAAATTCGATGGGTTCCAAACAAACCATCAATAATGATTTCTAAAACTTCAATGTTTATAACAACAAAACCAACATAAACAACAATGTGAAGAATTCCAGCAATTGGACGGCGCACCATTTTACTTTGTCCGAGTGCGATTCGTGCCATGTTTTTCCAACGAATTTTGGAATCGCCATTCACATCTACATCTTTTCCAAGGAAGATATTGCGTTTTAGTTTGCTTATGTTTCGAGCAAAAAAACCAATACCTAAAACAAGTATAATTGCAAAAATGATATTTGGCAAAAAATTCATTTGGTTAATTTTTGTTATTTTTTAGTCTTTATTTCATTCCCTTCAGAATCGTATTGTTTGGCTTTTTTCCCAAATAGAGAAAAATGCACATAACGCTTCGGGTTTAACTTCATATCTTCTAAAAGTTCTTCCAATTGTTTGGTCGCCCCTTCAAGGTTGTTATAGACTGCATCATCTTTCATGAGCTTTCCAACTGATCCTTCTCCATTTTCGATACTTGTCAATAATTGATCGAAACTAGAAATCGTAGACTTTAAATTTACCATGATGGTGTCTAAATCAGCCGCTGCCAATGAAGTACTTAGGGTTGTTAAATCCTCCGATATTTTATTGAAATTTGTGATCGTTTCTCCAATCGCTGATGTATTATCAACTACTAAACCGTTCAAGGATTCAGAAGTGGATTTGAAAGAGGCAATTGTTGTGCTTAGTTCAGCGATGCTTGATTTTATGTTATTTTTGGTTTGTGTGTCAAAAAGTGTGTTGAGATTCACCAATAATAAATCTGCACTGACCATCATGGTTTCCATTTTTTCTTGCAATGGTGTCAACCGTTGATTGACCAAATCCGTGAGTCCTGGTTTTACATCAGAATTTAGAATGTCTCCAGATTCTATGGATGGTGCCCCATCAAATGCAGGAATGATTGCAATGGCTTTCCCACCAATAAGACCCGCTTCGTAAAGTTGAGCTGTACTGTTTTTTGAAAATTCGAAGTCACTGTCAATAAGCATATTAACGTTTAATTTTCCAGAGCGATCGTTTGTAAAATCTATCGATTGCACTTTCCCTATTTTATGACCATTAATGGTAACCGCAGCAGATGGCGCCAGTCCTTCAACATTGTCATAAATTGCAGTGATTTTTTTAGAGTTATCAAGTATGTTCTCACCTTTTAAATAGTAAAAAATAAATACAAAAAGTAATATTCCTGAGATGACTAAAATAGCCGTTTTAATTTCCTTAGATAATTTCAATATGATAGTTTTTTCTTCTTACAAATTTATGAATAATATTGAAATAATAGGGTCTATTATTCCGTAGATTTTAAGGCGGATTTAACTGCTATCTTTTTACCGTTTTTATAGGCTACAACATAAGCACTTTTATATCCTTTGGTAATTGCTTCATTTTTTAACATAAGAACTTCCTCATAACTTGAAGTATTGCCGTAAAAGTAACGGTAAACTTTTTTAGACTTGGTTCTTGAAATAGGGTTTAATCCTTTAAAATTATATGATTTGGTGACTAATTTTTTAGAGCCCGCCGCAATTTGAACTTTAAATATTATGGATGTATCTATAGATGTGGGAATTTTATCAGGTACATCTGTTGTCAACGGAGGTTCAACCATCTCCTCTACCGATATTGCTGTATTTAAATTAGATTTATAATCTACGATAGCATCCGATATGCTTTTTGAGATATTGTTATTTCCTACAACAGAGTTTAAATAATCTCCTTCACTTCTATTAGTTATAAAGCCTGTTTCAATTAAAACACTTGGCATATAAGTGTTGTGTAACACCCAAAAAACCGCTTGTTTAACGCCTCTGTTTTTACGTTTTAATCTATTGGTAAAGTTGTCTTGAATGTTACGAGCCAACAGAATACTTTGGTCCAAATAATCTTCTTGCATAAGCGTCAACCCGATGAGGGTTTCAGGGGAATTTGGATCAAAACCTTCATAGTTTGTTTCATAGTCATCTTCGTAGAAAATAACTTCATTTTCTTCCTTGGCAACTCTAAAGTTAGATTCGCTTCTACCAAGTCCCAAAACATAGGTTTCGGTACCATAGGCCTGAGAGTTGTGTGCGTTGCAATGCACGGAGACAAATAAATCAGCATCGGCTTTATTGGCAATCTTTGCGCGTTGCCTTAATTCTATAAAGACATCCGTTTTTCGAGTGTAGATGACTTTTACGTTTTTATATTTTTCTAAATTTTCACCTATTTTTAACACAATTTTTAAAGCAATATCCTTTTCTTTATACCCGAATTTAGTGGGTCTCCCCGGATCTTTACCTCCGTGGCCTGCGTCTAAAACAACGATAAAGGGTTTGTTATTTGTTTGTGAGTACCCTTTGAATATTCCAAAAAATAAAAGGAATACTAAAAAGAATTTTATTTGCTTATGCATGTTGATTAATTTGCCTGTGAATCGAATGGTTAAAATATAAAAATCAAAAAAAAATATCCGTAACTTTGGTTTTTCAAAAATCGAGCCATATAATACAAAAATACTCTTAAAAGCATTGAAAACAAGATTCTTTCAACTAGTTTTTTCTTTAAGTTTTACAGTGTTTACTAACAGTGTAGGCATGGCTCAGGATATTCCCAACCCAAAACCATCCACTGAAATTCCTGCTTCTAAGGAGTTGGAAGTGAAAAACGATTCGATTCCTACTCAGGAAGTAAAACGTATCGAAACAGATTCTATTGTCAATGACAGTCTCTCAAAACCAAAGAAATTATTGGAAGCGATTGTCACCTATAAAGCCAAAGACTATACTTCTGTCAATCAAAAAACACAACAAATATACCTTTACAACGAAGCTGAAATCCAATATAAAGACATGGATATCAAAGCGGGAGTGATTGTTATTGATTACGGAAAAGACATTGTGTATGCTGGACGTTTAAAAGATTCGATGGGGAATTATAGCCAACATCCTGTATTTAAACAAGGGAGTGATGTTGTGGAACCCGATTCAATTGCTTTTAATATGAAAACAAAAAAAGCACTGATTTGGAATTCAAAAACAGAACAACAAGGCGGACGTATTATTTCCAATTTGACCAAAAAAGAAAATGACTCTGTCTATTTTGTAAAGCGTGCTAAATTCACCACTTCAGAAAACGAAGAGAATCCAGAATATTATTTTTTATTGCGAAAAGCGAAAATTGTGCCTGGTAAAAAAGTAGTTACAGGACTTACCAATCTATTTATTGCAGATGTCCCCACTCCTATTGGATTGCCGTTTGCTTTTTTCCCACTGTCTCAAACACGAACTTCGGGGGTGTTATTTCCTTCATTTGGAGAGCAAAGCGATCGTGGTTATTTCCTTCAAAATGGAGGGTATTATTTTGCGATCAGTGATTATTTTGACCTTGCAGCACTTGGAGATTACTATACGAATGGGAGTTACGGAATTCGCCTTGAAAGTAATTATGCCGTGCGTTATAAATTTAGAGGTTCTCTAAGTTTTCGGTATGAAAATCTTATAAATAGCGAACGAGGATTTCCTGATTACTCAAAAAGCACCATCTATAATTTACGATGGAATCAAAGTCAAGATTCAAAGTCAAGTCCAAATTCACGGTTTTCGGCTTCTGTAAACTTAGGTTCTAGTACCTATTTTCAAGAATCTGTAAATCAGCTCAATTCTTCAAATTTTTTAAATAACTCTTTGTCGTCCTCTGTTTCCTATTCCAAAACATTTCAAGGAGAACCACAAGTAAATATAAGCTTGTCCGCAACCCACTCTCAAAACACAAATACGAAAGTCATCAATATGACCTTGCCAACATTTCAAGGAAGTATCGACAGAATTTACCCCTTTGCACCAAAAACTGGGAGTAAAAAAGGGGCGATTCATAATATTAATTTACAATACAGTGTGCGTGGAGAAAATAGTATTCAAACGACAGATTCTTTATTTTTAACAGGAGCAATGTTTGACGAAGCCAAAGCAGGGTTTCAACATTCTATTCCTTTGAGTACAAATTTTAAAGTTTTTAAACATTTTAGTATGAGCGCCAGCACTAATTACAAAGAAAACTGGACCTTCAATACAATCAATAAATCGTATGATACAGAAACCGAGGAAGTGGTCACAACTCCCTTAAAAGGGTTTGATGCTTTCAGAACGTATAATTTTAGCACTAGTATAGGAACCACCGTTTATGGAATGTTTGATTTTGGAAAAGATAAAAAAATACAGGCCATACGACATGTGATGCGGCCTTCAATTAGCTATAATATCAATCCCGCATTTGATCAATATTACGAAACTTATGAAGTCATAAGTGCCGATGGTGTGACGACTGATCAAGTCGATTACACACGTTTTGAAGGTTCCCTAGGTGGAACGCCTGGGAAAGTTTTTTCCAGCTCGGTTGGGTTATCACTTAATAATAATTTGGAAGCAAAGGTTCGTGACAGGGATACGACTGCCACAGATGCAAAAAAGGTGTTTTTATTGAATTCCTTAAATTTCTCTACAAATTATAATGTTGCAGGCGACTCATTGAACTGGAGCCCTGTAAGGGTCTCGGGGGGAACACAGCTATTGGATAATAAATTGAGTTTGAATTTTGGAGCAACTTTAGATCCGTATGCCTTAGATAATAACAACACTAAAATCAACACGTTCAATATTAACAACGGTGGTAGTTTATTCCGCTTATCCAGTGCAAACATGACCATGAGCTATAGTTTGTCTAGTGATTCTTTTGAAGGAGATGATTCCAACAATGATGCGGCAGCTAGAGATGAATCTATTCGAAGTGGCGGACGTGCGGATGATATGTTTGGTAAATCGCAAGATTTTGCAGCCCAACAGATAAATAACAGGGATACCTCCGAAGAGGTAGGACCAACGGATCTTTACAATTACAAACTCCCTTGGAGTTTACGACTTGCCTATGCTGTTAACTACAGCAATACGAGGCGTCAGAGTGAGATTTCATCGCATTCGTTGATGTTTTCAGGAGATATAGAACTGTCGCCACGATGGAGTATCGGAGCGTCTTCTGGATATGACCTTAAGGATAAAGGTTTTACATATACACAGTTGCGTTTTGAACGGGATTTAGAAAGCTGGCGAATGAATTTTTCTTGGATTCCATTTAGCAATCGAAGTTCTTGGAATTTCTTTATTGGAATTAGATCCAGCATATTGAAAGATATCAAATACGAAAAGCGAAAACAACCTGATAAGCAATTGTAAATAAAGACACATGAAAACGATTATAACTACAGACAAAGCACCGCAGCCTATTGGCCCTTACAGTCAAGCTGTTTTAGTGGGGAACACTTTATATACTTCAGGGCAAATTGCATTGCATCCAGAAACGGGAGAATTGGTAATGGATTCAATTGAGGTAGAAACCACGCAGGTTATGAAAAACCTAAAAGCAGTTTTGGAAGCCGCAAATATGACTTTTGAAAATGTCATTAAGGCGTCTATATTTATATCTGATATGAATTCTTTCGGAGCGATAAATGCCGTTTATGCACAGTATTTTAATGAGGCTACTGCTCCTGCCAGAGAAACTGTGGAAGTGGCAAACTTACCGAAGTTTGTGAATGTAGAAATTAGTGTGATTGCTATAAAATAATTACCTAAGAGCTTTTGGCAATTTCTGCATGGTAACTCACCAAGCCTTCAATTGGACGTCTTTCAAAATTACCGACAGTAAATCCGTATTCTTGAGCCACTGCTTTGATTTCGTCTTTAGTAAAATAAGCAATCGAACCTGCAAAGTGAACAGGAACTGTTTTGATTTCTTCCGCGTATTGTAGAATCATGTTTTCTACAAATTCACGAAGCCCTTGCTTGATAACCTTTTGGATATAATCAGATTCTTTATTAAGAATCATAAATTCAGCAAACGTTGCTAAATAAGCATTAGGATTCGGTTTTTTGTAAAGGTTATTTTTAATTACATCTTCATTGACATTGTAACGTGTTTTGAAGACGAGCTTCAAATCGTGTGGCATGTGATTAAAATAATAATCTCTTAACAGTTTTCTTCCAAAATAATTACCCGAAGCATCGTCCATTATTGAATATCCAAGTGATGTGACTCTTTGATCAACTTTTTCACCATCGTAATAGGTGCAGTTAGAACCTGTTCCTAAAATACAAACCACTGCGGGACGGTGTGCCACACCAACAGTTGCATAAATAGCGGCATAGGTATCTTCTTCTACCACAACTTCAGCATTTAAAAAAATAGACTCTAATACATCTTTAAGCATCTTGCTTGGTTTTTCAGTACCACAGCCAGCGCCATAAAAATAGATGTGAGAAACTTTTAATTTATTTTCATAAATTATAGCGTTTGCCTTGATGACATTAAATGCATCTGTATCAGAAATAATGGCTGGATTTAAACCTTTGGTACGTTGCTTTTCAAAAAGAGGGGCGCCAGTTTCTGAGTCTATTGCAATCCAATCACATTTTGTAGAACCACTGTCTATTATAAAAATCATATTCTAAATATTAAAAAAAAGAGGATGTCTAAAAAGACTTTGTTTTGTCAATCTGAACTTGTTTCAGATTCTGAAATAAAACTGCCTACCGTCAGGCAGGTTCAGAATGACAGATTTCCTACTCTTCGGACATCCTCTTTTTTAGAAATTATGTAAATTATAGTACGCTAATATAATGTGCTAAATCTACTAGTTTAGCAGAGTAACCATATTCATTATCGTACCAAGAGATCAATTTAACGAAGTTGTCATTCAATCCCATACTTGCATTGGCATCAAATGTACTTGTCTTTGTTTCCGATACAAAATCTTGAGATACTACACCTTCTTCAGTGTATCCTAAGATTCCATTTAATTCGTTTTCTGAAGCATGCTTGATCGCTGCTTTCACGTCTTCAAAAGAAGCACCTTTTTCTAAACGACATGTTAAATCAACAACCGATACATCTACCGTTGGAACTCTAAAAGCCATTCCTGTTAATTTACCGTTTAATTCTGGAATCACTTTTCCAACTGCTTTTGCAGCTCCTGTAGAAGCTGGTACAATATTGTTTAATGAAGCACGTCCAAGTCTATAATCTTTTCTAGACGGGCCATCTACTGTAAATTGAGTCGCCGTTGCTGCGTGAACAGTGGTCATCAATCCTTCTACAATTCCAAAGTTATCATTGATCACTTTAGCAAGTGGTGCTAAACAGTTGGTTGTACATGATGCGTTTGAAACGATCGTATGATCTGCTGTAATTTCTTTGTGGTTGACACCCATTACAAACATTGGTGCATCTGCAGATGGTGCAGAAATAGCCACTTTTTTAGCGCCAGCAGTAATATGCTTTTGAGCACCTTCTAAGTTTGTGAAAATCCCAGTACAGTCTAAAACAACGTCTGCTTGCACAGCATCCCATTTTAAATCTTCTGGATTGCGTTCAGCAGAGACACGAATTTCATTCCCGTTGACTACCAAATTTCCATTCTTCACTTCAATGGTTCCCTGAAACTGACCGTGTACAGAATCGTACTTAAGAAGATATGCTAAATGCTCTACATCTAACAAATCATTAATTCCAACGACTTGTACGTCAGATCTACCTGCAGCAATACGAAAAGCAATTCTTCCTATTCTACCAAATCCATTAATTCCAATTTTTACTTTTGACATTTTATTTCTATTTTAATTAATTCGTTATTAAATACTCATGATATCTGAAACTCTTAAAAGCTCAGCATCTATTGTTGAATGTCCTTTGACTGCTTTGTCAATAGGATATAATTCTAATTTATTGTTGACAGTCCCAACCATGTAATTGAATTTACCTTCCAATAAAGACTCCACGGCTTTGACGCCCATTCTACAGGCCAATACTCTATCGAAACAGGATGGTGACCCTCCACGTTGCATGTGCCCTAAAACAGACACACGAACGTCGTAACCTTCTAAATTTTCTTCAACATAATCTCTTAGTTCAAAAACATTTTTACCTGTTTTATCTCCTTCAGCAACCACAACTATACTAGACGATTTCCCTGTATGTCTACTTTTTTCTAAAGATTCTAAAAGACGATCCAGTCCTAAATCTTCCTCAGGGACCAAAATTTCTTCGGCTCCAGAACCAACTCCTGCATTTAAAGCAATATGACCCACATCGCGCCCCATAACCTCCACAAAAAACAAGCGTCTATGCGAACTGGCAGTGTCTCGAATTTTATCAATTGCTTCTACCGCAGTATTAAGTGCTGTATCGTATCCTAGTGTATAGTTGGTTCCAACAATATCGTTATCAATAGTACCCGGAATCCCTATAATAGGGAAGTTGAATTCTTCATTAAAAATCATACCACCCGTAAACGTTCCATCTCCACCAATTAATACCAAGGCATCAATTTGTTCTTTTTGAAGTTGGTCATACGCCTTTTTACGGCCTTCTTTTGTTCTGAATTCTTCAGAACGCGCAGACTTTAAAAAAGTACCTCCTTTGTTAATGATATGGTTTACACTTCGTGCATTTAAAGATTTAAAGTCACCTTCTATCATTCCTTCATAGCCTCTGTAAATCCCAACACATTCAATGTTGTGATAGGCACAGGCACGTGCAACAGATCGTATGGCTGCATTCATCCCAGGGGCATCGCCTCCGGAAGTTAATACACCAATTTTTTTTATCTGATTTTCCATAGTTGTAATGGTTTATGTTGTAAAATTAATAAACTTATAAGTTAAAAAAACGTAAGTAGGAGTCAATTTTCTTTTCTTCTTTAAATTCAAACGTTTTCGTTAATAACTATTTGATTTTAAAGCCAAAAAATTAATTATTAGTAGGTTTTGATGGGCTGATTTACTTGAAATCGATATAATTAGGAAGTCCTGAATCAGGCTCTTCTATGATATTTTCGGGTTTGGATTGTTTATTTTTATTTTTAAACAATTCCTCAAACAATTCCCTTAGGGTATCAAATTCAATATTATAAGAAATACCAACCCCTTGGGTATATCCAATTTGTTCTCCAAAATTTTGAATGCTGTTTTCTCTATTGAAAAATTTAAGAGACAGTGTACGATCTTCATTCAGTAAAACTTCTACCTCAAAATCACCTGCCACCGTGGTTTCACTCACACCACCAACGGGCACTCCAACCTTTCCGTTGATAAGTATATTATCACTCAACTTTGTAGAGATTGTGACCCCTACCCGACTGTCGGTTTCATACTCAGGAGTGGTTTCCCCTAAATCGACATCAATTCCTAATTTGACTTTATTATCATCATCCGAAAACAAATCGTTCAACATATTGGTCACACCATCTGAAACGAGCCCAAAAGCATCTTGTGAATCCAAAGTCAGTTCGCTTCTAAAAGACCCCGTTGCCAATAGCGATAAAGCCTGGAATTCACGTTTATCTTTATCGCGTAATCGATCGGCTAACTCACTATTTAAAGTGGAATTGATATTTGGAAATCGTATGTCAAAGTTTAAATCGGGTTGCTCTAATTCTCCTGTTAAATGAATTTCAACCTCTGTTGGAATGCTTTGATTAATTGGGTTATCTAATAATGTGGAAGGATTGACGCTAATGCCATCGTAAAGGGCTTTGATATTTATTTCGGCACTCAGAGGGTTCCCATTCCAAGCAAGTGTACCATCTTTCACCACTTTGAATTGTTTTTGTATAATTTGCCCAAATGCGAAGTTATAAATCCCTGAGAGCACAATAAAATCTCCAAACATTTGAAACTTCCCTTTCGTATTTATTTGTGCCAACATACTTCCATTTCCACGCCCCATAATGGAACTTCCCGTTTCTTTATCGAGTACAATTTCAATTTCGGCATTATCGTTTATATCCATATTAAACTCCATCTCAACTCCCGAAATATCATCCACTACTAAGGCTTGACCACTGTTTTGATTCGATTTTTCCTCAGGACTCAAAAAATGAATGTAGGATTTTTCTGCTAAAATTTCATTGTCACTTAAAGGGATTTTAAAGATCGTTCCTTCAGATGTAGTCACATTCGCTTCAATAAATAATTGGTCTGTAGGACCTGAAACATCAATCGTTCCATCTACAAAAGCAGTTCCATAATAGATCGATTCGTCTTGTAAATCCGTGTTTAGCACCAATAAACGGTCCGAATCTATATGAAGATCTAAAGCCCAATTTGAAAAATTAATATGACTGATGCTTCCATTTAGAGACGCTTGAGATTCATAGTCGACATCGAGCATTAACGCTTTATCAAAAATAAAACGTTGCTCCTTTAAATTAACAATTGTATTATTTTGAAAGCCATAATCTACATTCAGATATGGAATCGCTAGTCCTCCATTATTGAGTCTTAAGACCCCTTCAATTTGAGGTTTTTCTAGACGACCACTAACGTTTGCAATTCCCGAAACGTCGCCACGAATTTTAGTAATCACCCCATCTCCAAAAGGGTTTAAGGGATTTAAAATAAATTTATTAAAGTAGATGTCTAGATTGAGCTCTGAATTTTCTCCAGACACATCCAAAGAACCAACGACTGATAACGATTCCAAATCGCCCTCTTTTAAAGATACATTGACATCATAATTGGTCAACGATTGATTGCCTTGAATGTCCGCTTTGAAGGATCCTAAATTAAATTCATTAACTTCCAAATTATCAATAGTCAAACTAGATTTTGGTAGATAGACGCTTTCTAGTTGGCTTATGTTTAATTGCCCATTCAGATTACCCCCGAGTTTTAAATTTTTGATTGTAGGGGTTACTTTGGCTAAATCAACATTCGTGAAATCAAGATTGATATCCTTATTTTGACTCCCCTGAATAGCAGCATTTAAAAGAATGTCTTCATTGTCGTAAGACATGTTTATGTTATCGACAATAATCTCCTCAAAAGATCTGTCAAATATAATTTTGTTTTGCTTGTTTTGCGCCCCATTTATGAGCCACGGGGTCTTTTTAAAATTAGCATTCGACTTCTTGAGACCAACAACCGATTTATTGTTTTCATCAATGGTGTAGTACAGATTTAGATCAAAGGCATCTAACGAATTTTTACCGCCTTTAAACTCCGATTTAACATAGAGCGTATCATTTAAGGTTACATTAATCAAACTAAATTCTGATGCATTATAATAAGGAGTCGCCAGACTGTCAACCTCAATATAGGAATTAAACAAAGGGTTGTCATTGACGAGTTGTACTTCAATTTTGCTTGCAAAAAAATCTTCCAATCGGATGTTGGGGGATCTAAAAGTTAAGTTGAAATTTTTAGGGTCGCTTTCTACTCTACCCCTTGTAAACGTATTAGACCCTAATTTTAATTCCGGTGAAAAAATTTCAACAATTTTATTATAAATTTTAAAATTGAAATTAAAATACTGACCTTCTTTAACCTTGTAAGGTTTGTATTTGGTATAAATATCTCCGAGTGCATTTCGTAACAAATTAGGCAATTCGTTAATTATAAATTTTCCTTTTAGATTCCCTTGAACGATTTCTGGAGAATTGACTCTGATAGTTCTTTCGTTCTTATCTCCAAACTCCGAAGTGATCTCAAAATCTTTGAATGCATAACTGTCATGTTGATTTTGATAGAGCGCATTTTTAAACTTGATGGCGCCATACACATCGTCAATAGTTGTGCCTTTCATGTCCATTGTCATTTGTCCATTTAGAACAGAAAGACTGTCTCTTTGCACAAAGTTTAAAGCATTCAGATTGGCGTGTTCAATTGCAGCAGAAAAATCATAAATATTTTCCTTTTTAGAAAAATCTACAAGCCCTTCAAAATTGAATTTCAGGTTCGGATCATCGATATCTAATTGACCATTAAAGATTTTATTTTTAATTACTCCTGAAACCTCTAAATCTATGTAGATATACTCTTGAAATGAAAACGAATCAAACGTACCTGTGATGTTAGAATTGAGCGTTTCTTTATTAAAACCACGCCCCTCAACATTTAGGCTTGATGTTACCAATCCAATTTTCGGTTCTCCCATTACATTGCCTAAATCAAAATCGGTCAATTGAATTTGGCCTACATAAGACGCATTGTCTATCGCTTCGATTTGATCTAAATTCAAATCCACAAAAAGAGTGCCAATATCCGTCTCAATATCCATAAGCGTTTCAATTGTTTTATTAGAAACCTTTGCTGTTCCTCGCATATCAAAACGCCCCAGAGTGGCAAAATTAGAAGGGAGACTATTCCCTAAAACTCTTGGTAATAATGCTTTTAAATCGGAGTAAGTGGACGCTATTTGTTCAAAATCTCCTTCCATTTCAAAATTTTCCGAGGTGTCTTTAAACAGATGTTTAAATTGAATTTCTCCAACAATAGACGTATTATCTACCGTTATTAAATCAATTTCTTCTAGTAGTAAATCATTCAATGTTCCTGAAAAAACAGTGTTTAAATCCGCTTTTTGATTGGATCCAAATTCATCATAAAACACATTCAATTCTTCGAGGTCTATAGTGCTGTTTTTAAAAAAACCAGAAATTTTAACTTTCTCTAAAAAGTCTTTAAAATCCGTTCGGTCGTAATCAAATTGCAGGCGACCTGAAAGTGAGGAACGTGGACTTTTAATTTCTAGTTGCTCAAACGTCATTTGAGTTAACGAATATGAAAAATCAGTTTCGAGATTTTGCATTTGAGCCCCTCTTGAATCTTCAAAACTTAAACTCGTAATAGAAGTTTTTACGTCAGCACCTAAGATTAAAAAATCAGAAGCCGATAAATTAAGGGTATGAAGATCTAAAACCGTAGGGTTCTCTAGGTTTTCATCTGTTAGCAAAAACTTGCTGTTGTGTATTCGAACCTCGCTTGATGATAAAAGAAACTTATCGGGAGGCAAAAAATCACTGCTTTTTTGTGAATTCGTTAGCGTTATTGACTTGTCAATCTTTTTAATTGGATTATTTTCATCAAACTTAGCAACAAAAACATCTAAATTCGTATCAACTTCCCCCTTGTAGTTTTTTATGTGAAAAAACAGATCGTACAAATCGATGTCTGCAAATGTGAGTTTACTATCTGCGAGTTTAACAAAACTTAAAATAGAACTGTTTAATTCAGTAATGGAAATCAAGGGGGCATCGTAATGATCCTTAATGAGAATGTTTTTAAGTTCCACATCGCCATTAAACTGAAGTCCTACTTTTTCTATTTTAATAGCAGTCCCGTAGGTCTCATTAATTGAATTGGTGGCATAACTTCCTAGACGTGTTTGGACCGTTGGAATGGACAACACCAAGACCAATAGCAAGAATATCAGCACGAGGGCTGTTACAAATTTTATCAGTATTTTAAAATAGTTCTTGATAAGCGAGACTGGTTATTTTATTTACAATTTAACTAATTATCCTAAAATTTAAACTACCCAAAGCATTTATTTTAGTGCTATTTTTTTTATTTCTTTGCAGTTGTCCTGTTAATGGACAATGTAAGTCGTTTATTTTAATACAAATTAAACGAATATTATCACTAAATCGTCTTAATGCGCTCAAAAAATACATACATTTTAGGAATTGAATCTTCTTGTGACGACACGGCAGCGGCCATTCTGTGCAATGGAAACGTACTGAGTAATGTTGTTGCCAACCAAGCAATCCATCAAAAATATGGTGGGGTGGTTCCAGAATTGGCTTCAAGAGCGCATCAGCAAAACATCGTTCCTGTGGTCGATCAGGCCATTGAACAAGCAGGGATTTCGTTAGCAGACCTCAGTGCCGTGGCATTTACGCAAGGCCCTGGATTGATGGGGTCTTTGTTGGTAGGGACTTCATTTGCAAAATCATTGGCTTATGGACTCGACATTCCGTTAATCGATGTCAACCACATGCAAGCTCATATTTTGGCACACTTTATTGAAAATGAAGATACTGAAAAACCTGAATTTCCATTTCTAGCGATGACCATTTCTGGTGGACATACGCAAATTGTGCGTGTCGATGCTCATTTTAAAATGACGGTTATTGGCGAAACGATTGATGATGCGGTTGGAGAAGCGTTTGACAAGAGTGGTAAAATTTTAGGACTCGGCTATCCTGCTGGCCCCGAAATTGACAAACGTGCAAAATTAGGAAACCCGAAAGCGTTTAAGTTTACGAAACCTAAAGTAGCGGGGCTCAATTTTAGTTTTTCAGGGTTAAAAACAGCGATCTTATACTTCATACAAAAACAGCTGAAAGAAAATCCTCAATTTATTGAAGAGAATCTGGATGATGTGTGTGCGTCCATCCAATATACCATTGTAGGAATTTTGATGGACAAACTAAAATTAGCTGTCAAAGAAACGGGAATCAACCGCATTGCGATCGGCGGCGGTGTTTCTGCAAATTCAGGAATCAGAGACGCTTTGAAAGAAGCTGAAAGTCGCTATGGTTGGAAAACCTTTGTGCCTGCTTTTGAATTCACAACGGACAATGCCGCAATGATTGCGATTGTAGGGCATTTAAAATATTTAGAGAAAAATTACGCGGATCAAAGCATTATGGCTACGGCTCGACTTAAACTATAACTCAAATGCAATTATTCTACAATTCAGAGCTGGAGGCGTCTACAGAAACTTTTAACTTTTCAAAAGATGAAAGTCGTCATATTGTAAAAGTATTGCGGAAATCTACGGGAGATTTGCTTCTAATCACCAACGGAAAAGGGTGGATGTTTGAAGCAGAAGTGGTCATCCCAAACCATAACAAATGTGTGGTTACCATCTTAAAATCAACCTTTGAAGCGCCAAGATCTTATACAATTAACCTAGCCGTTGCACCCACAAAAATGAACGATCGTTACGAGTGGTTTATCGAAAAAGCCACTGAAATTGGCGTGGATCAAATCACACCAATTATTTGTCAGAACAGTGAGCGAAAAGTCATCAAAACAGAACGGTTTGAGAAAATCTTACAATCTGCGATGAAACAATCGCTTCACTCCTATTTGCCAACTTTGGCTCCCGCCATTCGTTTTTCTGATTTCATAAAAACAGCTCAAGAAGGTTCTAAATTTATAGCGCACTGCGAAGACGGAGAGAAATTAAAATTTAAAGATCAAATCAAAGCTGGAGAATCCATCACGATATTAATTGGTCCCGAAGGCGATTTTAGTCCCAAAGAAATTGAGGAAGCTTTGAAACATCAGTATATTCCTGTATCTTTAGGAGCGTCAAGACTTCGCACCGAAACGGCTGGAATCGTGGCGAGTCACACAATTCAACTTTGCAATGAATAAACGGTATGTATATATATTTTTGATTTTAGGAATTCACTTCTGTGGAAGTCAAAATTTAGCGGTTTTAAAATATGATGGCGGTGGCGATTGGTATAGCAATCCGACAGCTTTAAAAAATTTAATTCAGTTTTGTAATTCCAACATTCAAACGGCCATGGACGCCAAACCCCAAACCGTGGAAGTGGGAAGTGCTGCTATTTTTGAATACCCGTTTATACACATGACAGGTCATGGGAATGTGGCATTTTCAGAATCTGATTCCGAAAATTTAAGAGCCTATTTATTGTCTGGTGGATTTTTACATATTGATGACAATTACGGCATGAAGCCTTATATTTTAGAAGCTCTAAAAACAGTATTTCCAGATAAAAAGATGAGTGAAATTTCTTTATCACATCCGATATACAACAGTGCGTTTTCGTTCCCAAGAGGGTTGCCGAAAATTCACGAGCACGATGGATTGGCACCAAAAGCATTGGGTTATTTTCATGAAGGAAAACTAGTTTTATTATTCACTTTTGAAAGTGATTTAGGTGATGGATGGGAAGATGCGAATGTGCACAACGATCCCGAAGCGATGCGCTTAAAAGCCTTGAAAATGGGGGCGAATATTATTAAATACGCCTTTGAAAACTAGACGCTCCATGCAACTCAATCATTACACTTCTAAGTTTACAAAACAACAGTTTCCAATTGTTTTAATAAGTGACAATGTATCGCATGCTGCCAATTTGGGCAGCTTGTTTAGAACGGCTGATGCGTTTGGTATTGAACACTTAATACTTGGCGGTCCTGTTGTGGAGCTGGGTCGAAAATTTACTAGAACGTCTAGAGCAACGGAACAATCGGTTTCTTTTGAACAAGTCGAAACGCTTTCGGATAAAATTCAAGAATTAAAGGCTCAAAATTATATACTTATTGCACTTGAGATTACAGACAAGAGCATTCCGATTTCGGAACTGAAACTTAAGAAAAATTCTAAAATCGCATTCGTGATTGGCGATGAAAGTCATGGGATTTCAGCTTCCATTTTAGAGTGTTGCGATTCTGTGGTTCATATTGAAATGTATGGACAAAATAGCAGCATGAATGTGGTGCAAGCCACCAGTATTGCACTGTATGAATTCACTAAAAAATTATCAAAAAACAGCTAGTTTCACGTGAACAAAATTCTTCTAAATAGCGATATACAAGATTTTATAAATACCCATATAAACTCAAATATTCATGAGTTAATTCTAAAAGGAAGTCCTTTTGAGGGGCTTGATATTAAGGAATTGATTGAGCAAATTGAAGCAAAGAAAAAGTGTGCTTTAAAATTAAAAACTTGGTTTGAGACGCCTAAAATTTATTACCCCAACAAACTCAATATTGAACAGACGTCTTCCGAAACGGCAGCCCTTATAAAAAGTGAATTTATGCAAGGCGAATCACTTGTAGATTTGACGGGCGGATTTGGTGTCGATAGCTATTATTTTTCAAAACAATTTAAGTCGGTGGTGCATTGTGAAATGGACTCCAAATTGGCTGAGATAGCCGCTTATAATTTTGAGATTTTAGGTGTTAAAAACATAGAATCTCACAACAAAGATGGAATTGAATTTTTAAAATCATGTTCCGATACGTTTGATTGGATGTACATTGACCCATCGAGACGGGATGCACAAAAGAATAAAAAATTCCTGATTGAAGATTGCAGTCCAAATGTGATTACACATCAAGATTTATTTTTTAAACACACTAAAAATGTGCTTATTAAAATGTCACCAATGCTTGATATTAGCGTTGGAACCACAGCCTTGAAACATGTGAAAACTGTTTATATTGTGGCGGTGAAAAACGAGGTAAAAGAGTTATTATTTCATCAGGAAAAAGACTTTAATGGCACGGCGACGCTTCAGACGCTTAACAGCCATCCTAAAAACACGGAACACTTTTCCTTTGAAATACCCCAAGAAGAAAATGTAGAAGCGACATTTAGCTCCCCAAAGACGTATCTCTACGAACCAAATGCCGCCGTGATGAAGTCTGGTGCGTTTAAATTAATTTCAACTAAATATAGGCTAGACAAACTAGACCCGCACACGCATTTATATACCGGCGATGAAAAGATAGTTGATTTTCCAGGCAAAATATATCAAATTTCTAATTGCTTCCCTTACCAAAAGAAGTCTTTAAAAAAAGCCATTGGCGGACTAAAAGCGAATGTGAAAACGCGTAATTTCGTAGAAAAAATAGAGGCTCTTAAAATTCTTTTTAAACTCTCCGATGGCGGGGATTTGTATTTATTTTTCACCACTTCAGATGGAAAGAAAATTGTTGTAGAAGTTCGGTTGGTAGATTGACAGTTACATACTCATCAGTTGTTTGTGTCAATATAACATTGACAAGAACAGTAACTACTACTACCGTTAAAAATTAGTTCTTAAATTATAATTCGTTTGACTACTGCATTAAAATCTTCTTTAACATCCGTCCAGCTTCTGGGCACGACCTCCTCTTTTGCTTGGTATTTTTTAGATGTTTTTACTTCAGTAAATAATTCCACTAATTCATTTTTGAACGCTTCGATTGTATCAAAATTTCTAAAATTGGACCGCTTTGTAAACGTACTTTCCAAATTTGTCTTATAAGACATTACTGGCAACCCAATTTGCAAGGCTTCATAAATGGCCATTCCAAAGGTTTCGTACACTGAAAAATTAACGAATAAATCGTAATTTAAAAGCATCTTTAATAATTCTGAATGTTCTAAATAGCCATGAAAAAACACGCGTTCTTTCATATTACTGTCAACGATCAATTCTTGTAATTCTTGATAATACTCTGGGTCGGCTTTGGGACCATACAGATGAATTTCCCAAGGGAAATCACTCAGATCTTTCATTAGGTTTAAGAATTCTAAAATCCCTTTATTTTTAGTTACAGAAGCTACAAGTACAATTTTATTTACCAGTTTATTGAATTTCTTCTTTTTTATAATATCTAATACCCCAGGCGTAACGGTGGTTATATTTTCTGCTTTTAAATTATACTTTTGGATAAGGTTCAACTTAAAAGAATCTCCTGTAACGAGTAATGGGATTTTCTGGTAATAACTTAATTCATGTTTATTTTTTTTGCTTTCATTAAAAAAAAAGGTAGGCAAATGAATCATCCCTATAGTTTTATATTTTTCATGCAATTGGCTTTTAAAATAATCGACCAACAATAGACTGTCAATGATTACAATTGCGTTTGGATCAATCTTGTTTTCAATTTCATTCACTTCGGTAACTTCCAATAGTGTGACTAACTCATTTTCAGAAGTAATATAGTGGTTATACAGAGAGCCACCAGTGGGCTCACTTCCAATAGGGGGAGCGACTAAGTAAATCATATTTTTATAAAATCTTCGTAAAATCCTCTAGAGAATGAATATGCTAAAATAATATTTGCCGCTGCCAATGCATGGAGTTGATAGGTTCCTAAAACAAAAGAAATGGCAATGAGGATAAATACAATGCCGGCTAAAATCACATAAATACTCCTTCCTTCTTTGGGTTTTGTTTCTTTTTTCTTTAGAAAAAATACAGGGATTTCATAAAGGTAGCGGATCAACCCCATAAATAAAACCCAAAATGGCATATCATAAAAAAGACAGACTCCAACCGAGCAAACGAGTACATATAAAGCATCTGACTCTGCATCAAAAATGGCTCCAAATTCAGAAGTCTGCTGCAGCTTTCGAGCTATGAATCCGTCCAGAACATCGATTCCAATAATTGTAAAACAAAGTATTGAAATTAAAGCCGCCTCTACTTGAGGGAATAAAAAAATTAAAACGATTGTTAATACTAATTTTATTAAGGTGATCCAATTGGGAACTAATTGGAAACTTGGACCTTTGGTCTTGTAACAAAAAACTGGAAAGCAGACGAGAGGAATGAACACCAAAAAACTTATCTCATTAAAAAAAACACTTAAGAAAACAGTCACAAAAACAGTGAGTGCATACATAAAACATAGAAAGGTAGAACTATAATTCATTTAGGGAGAATGTTGGCACAAAATTTGATTTAAAAATTGATATATTTGGGAGTGAATTTACAAATAAATTACAGAGAATAGGGGAAGTACTTTCTAAATTATTAAAAAACGATTTCAATGATTGTCTCAATGCAACAAGAAAAAATTAAAAACTGGTTTGATAAAACCTATTCACAAAGAGGTAACTTATATCTAAGACCAAAGGAGGCTTATCAAATATTGAACAATTACCAGAATGTATAAGTTGTATTGGTTCATTAGAGAGGTCTGATAATCAAAACACTTTTAAACACATTAGAAACGGTGTATAAACTCATCCCATTTACAAAATGACAGGAATTCTACTTTTTATAGGTATTAATTTTTTATGCTTCTTGCCTGCATATATCTTAAATTTTAAAAATCAACCAGAGCTGTTGCCTTCATATCTATTTTCTAAAACGAGTTTAAAAAACAGATTGAGAATATTATTATGGAAAAATTCTTCAGATTTTTTTAGAATCAATTTCGATTTTGCCATTATTTTTATTTTATTGATATACTTTAAAAACAATGAATTTCTGATAAGTATTTGTACTGTATTCTGTGTATTAGGAACAATCACTTTTGTTTATTCTCAATTAATAACGATTTTTTTTGAACGTGATATTTCAATACTAAACGATTTAATACTGGGGAAGTCGGGTTTGATTTTTTTGGGCAGATTACGGTATTTAGTAATTCCCGTTTCATTCCTTGTAATTTTAGTCCTTTATTTTTGTTTTGAATTTCTTATTTCAATACTAATTCGTCAAGAGTTCCATGAACCCTCACTGCTTGTTTTATATTTCTATATATGCATTTCAGGGCTGTACAAAATAAATGAACGCCCCATAGGAGATTATATAATGAGAACAGTGATATCGCCAACTATAACATTGGTGAAAAGTTGTATTTATTCAATAAAACAAAATAAGTTTAAAGTAAAAAAAGATTTTATAAAACAAAATCGTGTAGAAAACATCTCTTTATTGAAAAAACCAAACATCATTGTTATTTCTGTAGAGTCTTTAGGGCAAATTTTATTCAAAAAGAAAGATTTATACGATAAAATATCTCCTTTGTTAAAGGTGTTTAATGACAGGCTGTTGCTTAATGATTTTAAAACAGCGGCGTCATATACTGAATCTCCCATATATTCTGGAGGGTCTTGGATGGCTTTTTCCAGCTTTCTTTGTGGTTTAAAAATCGAAAATGAATTAGAATATGAAACAATTTTCAAGGATCCTAAAAACGACAATCTTCAATCCCTTCCTTCTTTCTTAAAAAGTAATAATTATAAAAACTATTGCTTAAATTCTATTGTTAATTCAAAACGCGATAAAATAGATTGGAAAACATTGTCTAAAATATTTGCAACAGATAATTTCATTAACCATGACCAACTTAATTATACAGGGAAATTACTAAAATTCATGACTCTCAAAGCGATACCTGATGAATATACGTTGAATTATGCCTACAACAAAATAAAAAATAGCGCTCCTTATTTTATGTTTTTTTCGAGCCTGAATTCTCACGCTCAATGGCATTCGCCATTAAAATCTCAGAAAAACTGGAAAGATTACAATACTTTGGATTTTAAAACTACCAAAAATGATAAAACTTTTAGTGAAGATAAATACCTGAAAGCTGCCAAATATCAATATGATTACCTCACTAAATTTATAGCAGACAAAGCCGATGAAAACACAATATTTGTGCTGTTTGGAGATCATCAACCTCCTAAAATAACCACAAAAGAAATGGGGAAAAATACGCCCTTATACATAATTTCAAAGAATGAAAATTTTATTAGCTCTTTTCATAAAGAAGGGTTTCACAACCATCTGGATTTACACACTATTGAAAAGACAATTAAACACGAAGGATTTTACACGCTTTTTACGAAAAAATTATTAGAAAGTTACGGCGTTGGTCATGAAAATTTTAAAATATTACCAGACGGTATAATTCCATAAAGCCTATGATTTCCTTTTTGAAATTTACCTTGATTAGTTTTCTCCAACCTTGCCTTGGTTTTATTCTATTACCCATTTACCTCAATTATATCCCTGTTGAGGAATATGGAGTACTGACTTTATTAATCGCATTCTTCGCAATTTTCAATTCCTTTTCCTTCTTAAAAACGGATATGGCAATGCGTACGCTTTATTTTGAGTACAGTGAAAAAAAAGAAAAGGAAAATCTTTTTTCACAGCTCTTTAGTTTTAATATTTCTCTTGGTTTACTTTGGATTGTGTTTTTTTTGATCGCTGGAAACTTCATTTTTGAAATTAGTTTTGTTAACGCTATAAATTTTTACCCTTATGGGATTCTTTTTTTAATTCAAACACTTTTGAGCGGGATCAATAATTTATATATAATTTATATCCAAAATCAAAAGAATGCAAATTTGTATTCTAAAATAATTAGTACTACGGTTTTGGGTCAAGCTTTTCTCCAATTTTTTTTAATTGTTATTTTTTCTGAAGGCATTCTGGGTTATTTGTATGGAACAATTGCAGTGCAACTTGTTTTGTTTTTATATATTTTATTACACCAAAAAAAATGTAAACTTTTCAATTTCAAAAATGATTCTCTTATAAAAAGTTTAAAGTTTTCTATAGCTTTTGTCCCCTTTCTGATCCTTTTGATTATTGAGGGAAATATTGACAAATTCATACTTGAAAAATATAAACCGCTTACAACTGTTGCAGAATTTGGTGTACTTCTAAGTCTCTCAGCTATTTTAGTTTTATCTCTTAATATATTAGATAACGCGATTAGACCTTTCCTCTATTCTTTTCTTGTAAAACCAAACAAAAATAATACTTTAGAAATTTCAACACTCACCCAATTTTATCTAGACTTTGCTGCGGTAATTAGTTGTGTATTATTTTTTATTGGGGTAAATATTAGTGAGATCCTCCAACCACAACACTATCAAAATATTTATTCGTTTTTGCCTCTGCTTAGCATTTCATTAGTGCCCTATATTCTCAATCGTTATTTTTCAATGGTATTAGTTCAACAGAAAAAAACAAAATTATTAAACCAAGTCTATTTCTTTAAAGTTCTAATCATTATCGTGTTATTATATGCATTGATTCCTTCTTATGGAATTAATGGAATTCTATACACTGCACTCATTTCCAATAGTATTAACCTTATTATTTATTACAAAATTGTTAACGGTATTACTAAAACAATTTTAAATTTAAATACCTTACGAACCTTGGGATTTGTTAGTTTATTTCTAAGTTTCACTTTACTCATAAAAAAACATGAATACCTTCAAATCTATTCCATAGTATTGTTACTTTTTGTAGTAATTATTGTTTTAAAAAATCATTTAAACGAACTAAAAAAATACCTACGCAGATGAATATTAAAAAAGAACATTGGCGAGCAATTTTAAAAATAAAAGAATTATTCCCTACTCTAAGGTTGATCAACCAGGGGCTTAAGATAAAAAATGATGTTGTTTCTATTTCTGAAATAACTTCTACAGTCGAAAAAGACGCAGTTTTAATTGTCAACAATAAGAATACTTATTCAATAAAATCAAATCCTGAGGTCGATCAAAATCTTTTAAAAGCATTGCAATTGTATCTGCCATTTATATGGATCCCTTTAGGAAATAAATTACCAGTTGTTTATTTGCATGTGGCACAAAGCTTAGATGGGAAAATCGCTACCAATTCTGGTCATTCCAAATGGATAGGTAACATGGAGAACAGAATTCATTCCCATCGCATTAGAGCGCTTGTAGATGGTGTGATGATTGGTGGAAATACGCTGAGAAATGATAAGCCAAAACTCAATGTTCGGCATGTGGAGGGAAAAGACTCCGTGAAAATAGTCATTACTTCAGAGGAAAACAATTACGATTCCTTGTGTACCAATAATAACTCTAAAATTATATGCATCGGACCCAAGAATGACAAATTAAAAGATCCGAAGGTAACCTATATTTCTGTTGAAAAAAACAACGGAGTTTTGAACCCAAGCGAAATACTAATGGCCTTAAAAACCCAAGGAATTCGTTCAATTTTGCTGGAAGGCGGAAAGGAAACCATCAAACATTTTTTAAAAAATAATCTGATTAGCATGATGGAATTCCACATCGCTCCACTCCTTTTTGGCTCTGGAATTAATGCGATCGAATTCGATGAAATAAAAGAAGTATCAGAAGCAATTCAGTTGAATAACCCAGAATATTATCCGTTTGGAAATGCCATTATGATGCGTTCTTACTTAAACCCAAAATTCTAATGGTACAGTCTAAAAGTTTATGGCATCTTTCTTCACAAGAATCTATTTTGAGAGACGAGGCGATACCAACGGAATCAAGTTTGCTGTTGGGTATGGCGGTTTGTTCTAACATCAGCACAGGCACCGAGCGTTTGGTTGCTACGGGGAACATTCCTAAAGAACTTCAAGAAACTATGAAAGTCCCTTACCAAAAAGGAGATTTCAATTTCCCCATTCAATATGGGTATTCGATGATCCTTGAAATCGAAAAACGCTTTTACCACCTTATGCATCCCCACCAAGATTATTGCCTTATTTCTGAGGACAGTCTGACCCCTATCCCCACAGGGATGGATCTGAAAGTTGCCTCTCAAATTGCAAATATGGAGACTGTGATCAATGCGGTTTGGGATGGAAAACCAACAGAAATTAGTAAAATTTTGGTGTGTGGTTTTGGAAGTATTGGAAGTTTGCTGGCCGTCACATTGGCTAAAGAATACAACTTGGATGTCTATGTAAAAGAAAGCAATCCTCGTAAATTAGATATCGCCAAAAAACTCGGTTTTAAGACGGACAATTATCCTGAAGAATTCTCTATATGTTACAACACAACTGCCAATGAAAAAGCATTGCAATTTTGCATCGACAACAGTTGTGAAGAAGGCACTATTTTGGAGCTTAGCTGGTATGGAAATCGCAGCGTACAATTAAATCTAGGGGGAAGATTTCACACCAAAAGATTGCATATAAAATCAGTTCAAGTTTCTGAAATACCAATTCAAAAAAGAGATACGGAAACTTATAAATCCAGAAAAACTAAAGCGATTGAAATCCTACAAAATCACAGCAGTACTTATAAAAAATTAATCACCAACGAAATTCCATTTATAAAAAGTCCAGACTTTTTTAATGCATTAAGACAAGGACAATTCCAAGACACTATTATTAACATTATCAACTATTAAAAATAAACAAAAAACACTATGAACTATTTTGTAAAAATTAGAGAGAGTATCATGATTGCACATTCGTTGCCAAATCCTTTTTTTGGACCTGCACAGAACATGCACGGTGCTACATTTACTGTAGATGTCACTTTTATAAGTGATGAACTCAATGAGTTTAATGTCGTAATTGATATGGGAGAAGCACACCGCATTACTAAAGAGGTTTTAAGTGAACTCAACTATCAAAATCTTGATGAACTACCACAGTTTAAAAATCAGTTGAGCACTACAGAACACCTAGCAACTTACATTCAAAAGGAAATCAAAAGGGAAGCTACTTCTATTTTTAATGGCACATTGAATATAACTCTCGGAGAATCTCACAATGCATGGGCAGGAGTGATAGAGTAACTTTAGATATAACAACTAGTACAGGGTGTACTTCAACGCTTTTTAGCCGTTCTCAGAAACCGCCATTGATCTTAGTCCTTCAAATACAACAATACTGACGGCATTGGCTAAGTTCAAACTTCTCACATGCGGGCTGTGAATGGGGATTTTATAGAGTTTTTCTGTGTTGTTTGCGACCAGTTCTTTTGGCAAACCAACGGACTCTTTTCCAAACACAAAAAAAAGTTCGTCCTTATAGTCGATAGAAACATAACTCTTCTTTGCAGCACTCGAAAGAAAGACCATTTCCTTATTTTTATTCATGGCTAAAAACTCATCCAAGCTCTCGTAGATCTTGACCGTAATGTGTTTCCAATAATCCAGCCCCGCTCTTTTGAGACGTGTGTCACTCAATTCAAATCCAAACGGTTTGACTAAGTGCAATACAGAGCCTGAGGCTAAGCTCAACCGACCTATATTACCTGTGTTGTTAGGGATTTCTGGTTCTACAAGAACAATGTTAAATGGCATTTTTTTTTGTTATTAAAATATGATGTTATAATTTCCTTCGATCTCTTTTATCTCTAAATCTGTTAATACTGAAAATTCATTTTTTGAGGCTCTTTTTGATAATACGCCTCCATTTTGCTCCAAAAAACGAACAAGTATAGCAACCAACTTATCTGGCATTTCAAAATTGTTATCCAGATATCTTTTAAATGAGTCATATTTTTGTAAATAAGCTACTTCTTCTGGAATGACTCTTTTTAAAGTATCCTCTACACACTCATATAAAAACTCCGCTTGTTTTGTAGCATCAAAATAGCGATAAAAATCAATCGTGTTATTGGTTACCTCCACATTGTGAACTCCTGTTTCTTTCCATTCAATATGGTCTAGTAAAGGGTGTGAAAAGGATTCTAAGACAGCTCTGTAATTACCAATATGATCTAGTATTGATGATGATACAGGGAAAATAACTCCTTGCTGTGTTAATTCTTTTTTTGCCAAAATATGATGAATTATATAACGATGTAAACGACCATTCCCATCAACAAAAGGATGTATAAACACAAAACCAAATGCAATGGTTGCTGCTGCTAAAACTGCATCATAGGCTTTGTCTTGCAATGCTTCATTGGCTGTAATTAATCCTTTTAATAATTGCTCAAGGTCGTTTGCTTTTGCAGAAATATGGTTCGGAATTGGTTCTCCTGTAGTCCGATCATGTTCACCAACAAAGCCGCCTCTGTCTCTCAGACCCATATCAACAAACCTAGTGTTTTCTATTACAATCTGCTGCAATCGGATTAATTCTTCTATGCTTAATGGTTTTTGACCTGCCTGACCAATGGCTTTCCCCCAACGCATCGTTCTATTATTACCAGGGTTTTCACCCTCGATTGTAAAAGAGGCTTTAGAGTCTTTCAACAATAAAAAAGAAGAGGCTCTTTGCAATACATCTTTATGGATATTATTTAGGAATGCGTTTTGCTTACCAGAGATGTTTGCATTTATATGAAATTCTAGTTTTTTAGTTTTAAATATTAATGGACAAAAATCTCTTGTACCTGGAAGGTTATTAATAATTTTATGTTTTGCAGATTCTTTTCCTTTTAAGACATATTGCATACTTGAATCTACTAAAGGAATGTAGGTTCTCTTTTTTAAATCTACCTGTACATCAATTTCTTCTTGTTGCAGCCATTCAAATAAAAACCATATTTTTCGGCTATATTGCCCCATAGGTTCTATATGCAATAGTGTTTGGATACTTTCTTTAGATATAAGATTAAATAGCGATTTTAATACCAACAGATTAATGCCTTCATATTTAATAGCGAACACGAGTTGTTTGTATAATGTTTCTTCTGGTTGGTAAGATCTCGGAAATACGTTCCAATCTTCAGTCGTATGTTTTTTACTTTTTTTAGTAATTAGAGATAACACATTTGGAAATGGGATAGGTAACTTTAAGTTTTCAACAATCGCACCATAACCCACTATTTTCCCTTCTTCTGGAGTGGTTTTCCCTTGAAATATGGATGTTTCGATTGATGGTATTACTATTTCCAAGATTTATAATTTTTCTCAAATATAAGCAAAAAACGTGCGCTAATTAAAAAAAACGTGCGCATTTGTCGTTTTATTAAAAAAACGTGCGCAAACTTTCATCGAATACATAACGAATACTGAGACCAAGTCGACCTATATTGTTAGGAATTTCTGGTTCTACAAGAACGATGTTAAATGGCATTTGTTTTTTATTATTTATAGATACAAATTTAATGGAAATTAAGCATATCCGTGCAATTTCTATAGAAACAAAAAAAGCCTTACTATTTCTAGTAAGGCTTGATTTAATTGGTTTTGTATATTTGTTTACTCTAATCTAACATAAATATTCGCATCTCCTTCCGGAAAGGTAAGTTCAAGCTGTTGATTTTGTTCAGACAAAACATATCCAATTTCATCCAACTGGCCTTCTAAAGTACCAAAGATTGTAGTCGCATTCGAATACCATGTAAGTTCAGAAACATTCGTTTCTCCACCAAGTACAACCACATCAGTCAGAGAACCCGTACCGTCTTGATTAAAAACGATTGTTTGGATTGTAACCATTAATGGATCCTCATCATCTACCCCTGATCCTACCCATGTACCTACCAAATCAGAATTAACTGTTGGTGCAGAACTGTTATCATTGTCATCACTACTGCATGACATAATTAATAAAGATAAAATTGTAAAAAGTACTTTTTTCATAATATATTTAATTTTTGTTTAAACAAATTTAATAAATTATAAACAAATTATTAGATTGTATTATAAAATATTTGATTTAAAATAATACCAAGCTAAATGGATGTGACAAAAACCAATTAAAAAAATTAAATTATAATGAAATAAGGAAACTGTTAGGGCTACTTTATTAAACGGGCTTATCATTAATTGTATATCTTTATATTTTATTCAAAGTCTCTTATGAAAAACACCATTGTTATACTTTTATTTTTACTGACTACCCTTAACATATACTCCCAAATTGATCCAGACGCAATTGAAATTGTAAGAGATTCATATGGTGTCCCTCATATATATGCGCCCACAGATGCTGAAGTCGCTTATGGGTTTGCTTGGGCTCAAGCTGAAGATGATTTTAAAACAATTCAGCAAGCCTATCTTGCTGGAAATGGGTTGTTGAGTAAATTTATAGGTTTGAAAGGTGCCGTTGCTGATTTTCTTGCCCAACTAATTCAGTCTGAAAAAATAGTAAACGAACAATTTAACACCCTCGATCCAAAATTTATTAAACTACTTCAGGGTTTTACAAAAGGGCTAAATGCCTTTGCTGAAAAACATCCCGATGAAATTCTAGAATCTTCACTCTTTCCTCTCACTCCTCAAAAAATACTTCGCTATACACAACTTCAGTTATTTATTTCAAATGGCGCAGCAAATCTTGTCAGTGGAATTGTCAATAACGAACTGTCTTGGCCCTATGAAATTGAACAGGACACCAAAGGCTCTAATCTCATTGCTATCAGTCGCAGTCGAACCCAATCAGATGAAACATTTTTAGCCATCAATACTCACCAACCTTTAGAAGGTCCAACATCTTGGTACGAAGCGCATTTAGTGAGTGAGGAAGGTACCAATATTATTGGAGCCACCTTCCCTGGGTCTCCTTGTATTTTTACGGGAGCCAATGAATTCTTGGGATGGACACATACGGTTAATTACCCAGACAAAGCAGATGTATACGCTCTAGAAATGCATCCCCACAAAAAAGACGTCTATCTAGTGGATGGAAAGCCGTACAAGCTAGAAAAATTTAAAGCCAAAATTTACCTCAAACTACTAGGTCTTAAGATTCCAATTAAGAAAAAGTTTTACCGAAGTATCTATGGATCAACTCTAAAAAATAAAACAGGAGTTTACTCAGTACGTACACCAAGCACAACAAATATTAACGCTGTTGAGCAATGGTGGCGCATGAACAAAGCTACCAATTTTACAGAGTTTTATAAAGCCTTAGAAATGAAAGCACTTCCGGGTTACAATATTGGATATGCTGATAGAAATGATACTATTTTTTATATTTCTAATGGGAAAATTCCCATCCGAAATGAAGGGTATGATTGGACAGACGTTGTTCCCGGAAATACCCGTAAAACGCTTTGGGATTCCTATTATCCCATTAAAGAGTTGCCGCAGGTTATCAGTCCAAAATCAGGGTTTGTATACAACGCAAATCACAGTCCTTTTAAATCTTCAGGAAAAGATGACAATCCTCAAGCAGAAAATTTTGCAAACGCCATGAATTTTGAAACTTATGACAACAATCGATCGACACGTCTGCTCCAATTGCTTGAAGAAAAAGAACACATAGACTATGAGCGTTTCAAACGCATCAAATATGACCATCAATTACCAACTCCTCTAAGCTATAACTATATGGATTTAAATCCATTATTTGAAATGAAAACGGAGGACTATCCAGAAGTTAGCGCACTATTAACGAGTATTAAAAATTGGGATCGTGTTACCAACCCAAAATCTTATGGTGCTGGAGCCTATGCATTACTATACTATCAACTTGGACCCTTTTTTGATCAACTTTCTGAAGATCGTGTTTTTACGCATGACGTATTATTTGAAGCCTTGAAAACAACAAAAGCTTATATGTTGACTCATTTTAATAGTGAACGCATTCGCTTAGGAGATTTTCAAAAACTAGTGAGAGGAGAAAAAGAGCTCCCTGTTTTTGGCTTGCCAGATGTTGTTACGGCGATGCGAGGAGAGCCTTATAAAGATGGAGAAATAAAGATCACTCATGGTGAATCTTATATTGGGTTGGTGCGCTTTACGCCAACTAAAACCTATTATGAATCCGTAATTTCTTATGGAAATAGCCGAAGACCAGAGAGTCCACATTATTCTGATCAGATGGAGTTGTATGTTAATTTTAAAACCAAAACAATGTCATTTGACAGATCAGAGGTATTGGGTTCCGCTATAAAAAGGTATGCTCCTAAATAAATTCTGCCCCGCTCTAAGTTGAATTTGATATATGTTTTTTTCTGAAACCTATGATTTTAATTAGTTAAATAATTTTATAGAAACAAAAAAACCTGACTATTTCTAGTCAGGTTTTAAGTGATCGCACTAGGATTCGAACCTAGGACCGCCTCCTTAGAAGGGAGGTGCTCTATCCAGCTGAGCTATGCGACCTCTTTGTCGGGGTGGTCACGCTTCTAGCGTGACGACCTCTTTGTCGGGGTGGTCACGCTTCTAGCGTGACGACCTCTTTGTCGGGGTGGTCACGCTTCTAGCGTG
>Ga0209304_1000217_pt1 | contig 42336 bp, 40 predicted proteins | sample COGITO_mtgs_1004_4_FD_184789 | JGI IMG/M metagenome (GOLD analysis project Ga0209304, IMG submission 184789) | Pelagic marine microbial communities from North Sea - COGITO_mtgs_100423 (SPAdes) (version 2) | ecosystem: Environmental > Aquatic > Marine > Epipelagic ...
CTTTTGCTGATAAATTATTAGAAAATGGATATATGGTCATTTCTTTTGATGGTCCTGCTCATGGAAAATCGTCTGGAAAAACTACAATGATGCCTGAATTTTTAAAAACAATAAAAAAGATAAACACAACATATGGCCCATTTGAAGCTGCCATTGGGCATTCTTTTGGAGCTACTAGCTTATATATAGCCGCTTCTGATTTTTTAACTATTAAATCATTAATTGCTGTTGGTTCAGGAGATAAAATTTCCGATATCATTTTAAATTTCTCAAAAAACTTGTATTTGAAAGAAAAATCAGCGCAATTAATACAATCTAGATTAGAAAAAAAATGGAATTTAAAAGTTAATGATTCTTCAAGTAGTACCGTAGCTAGAAAAATTAATATCCCTGTTTTAGTCGTTCATGATGTGACTGATGGAGATGTACCGGTAAGGTGTGCCTATGAAATTCGAAAAAATTTAAAGAGGGGAAGTTTATTAATTACTAATGGGCTAGGACACACAAAAATATTAAGAAATGAAGAAGTTATTAAAAAGAGTATTAATTTTATAAAACAACATACATGAAAAAATTTACATCAATTATAGTGCTCTCCTTTTTAATAAGTTGTTCAGGAATAGCCCAGAAATCAGAAAAAAAAATTGAAAAAAAATATGCCATAGAAAAAACAACTTCAGAATGGAAAAAGCAGTTAAATAGTTTACAATATTATATTTTGAGAGAGGCTGGAACAGAAAGACCTTTTACTAGTCCTCTAAACGAAAATAAAAAAGTTGGTATTTATGTTTGTGCCGCATGTGAAACACCGCTATATGACTCTTCACATAAATTTGACTCAGGAACAGGCTGGCCATCTTTTGATAGAGCTATAATAAACAATGTAGAATTAGATGTAGATTATAAAATTGGTTATGCCAGAACTGAATTAAAGTGCGCAACATGTGGAGGTCATTTGGGACATTCTTTTAACGATGGACCTTCAAATACCACTGGTGAAAGACATTGTATTAATGGGGCTGCTTTGAAGTTTAATGAAAAAATCTAAATATTATTTTAATAGATAACAGATTAGATAGAATTTAACTGGTAAATCTTTTTTGAACCGTAGAGTTTATGACGATAGATTCTGGCTCTCCATCAAACTCATCCAATCTCTTCAACAAAAGCCTTGCAGAAGTAGAGCCTACTTTTTTACCATGTTGGTCAATAGTGGTAAGTTTTGGAGTTAAGTGTTCTGAAATAACCCTACTTGCATAACCTATTATAGCAACCTTTTTATTGGTTAATACTTCTTTCTTCTTACCAATTCTGTATGCTGCTAAAGAAGATTCTTGATCTAATGCCATAATAGCATCTATCTTATTTAAATCAATCAACTTAGTTAACTCTTTTTCTAAATATTCTTCTGGACCTTCAACTATAATTGTATCTTGTTTATTTTCAACTGCGGATTTGTATCCTTTTGTTCTGAGTTTGCCTACATTTAAATTATTAATGCTAGAAACGAGTGCAATACTTTTTCTTCCTTCATTTATTAATTCATTTACAGCATTAAAAACAGCATTATAATCATCAACCAATACTTTATCACAAGAAATGGAATTCACAATTCTATCTACCATTAGCAGGGGGATATCACCAATTAAACTATTTAAATGGGAAAATTCTTGTTTAATTTGTGTTTCCTCTGATACAGCAATAATAATGGCATCTACAAGTCCATTAGATAATGTCTGTACAGACTGTACTTCTTTATCATAAGATTCATTAGTAATACTAATGATAATATTATATTGAGATTTAGCAATTACACTATCTATACCTCTCAAAACTCTAGACATAAAGAAGTTTTTTATACTTGGCAAAACAACTCCTATTGTGTTCGTTTTCCCGGACTTTAAATTCACAGCCAATTTATTAGGCTTGTAGTTATGAAGTTTTGCTGCTGATTTGATTCTTTCTTTTGTAGTATCACTAATTTCATAACTATCATTTAACGCCTTAGAAACGGTAGATATAGAGACCTCTAGGATTTTAGATAATTCTTTAATTGTGATATTTTTCTTCATTTATAGCTTTATGTTCCCGAAAAATACAATAAGATTTAAGAATAGCAAACTTAAATAGCTTACTTTTTTAGTAAACAACCTTTAGGTTCAATAACAAAACTTCAATATTCCTATTATGGTACAGAAATATTCATAATTAAAAAAAGAATACGTTATACTCGTTACAAGTGTAACTAAAATTAAGATAATTATTTAAAATACATTATTGCAACTCTAGAATCAAAAAAAGATTAAGTACTCTTTTTCTTTAGTAAAATGCATGGTATTTTCTATATTTGTTCTTCTTAAAAAGCAAAAGAATCCTATGTTTAATAATTTAAGTGAAAAATTAGATAAAGCTTTACATACCCTAAAAGGGCACGGTAAAATAACAGAGGTGAATGTTGCAGAAACTTTAAAAGAAGTTCGAAGAGCATTACTAGACGCCGATGTTAATTTTAAAATCGCAAAAGAATTTACCAAAAGAGTTCAAAATAAAGCCATAGGACAAAATGTTTTAACCACATTAAATCCTGGTCAGCTAATGGTAAAATTAGTTAAGGATGAATTAACCGATTTAATGGGAGGTGATGTTGTTGGTGTAAACTTAGGAGGAAACCCAACGGTAATTCTAATGTCAGGTCTTCAAGGATCTGGTAAAACTACTTTTTCAGGTAAGCTAGCTAACTTCTTAAAAACTAAAAAGACAAAAGAAGTACTTTTAGTTGGTTGTGATGTATACAGACCTGCTGCAATAAATCAATTACAAGTAGTTGGAGATCAAATTGGAGTTGATGTATATGCTGAGGAAGGAAATAAAAACCCAGTAGAAATTTCATTAAATGCTATTAAACACGCTAAAGCAAATGGTAAAAATGTAGTTATCATAGATACTGCAGGTCGTTTGGCTGTTGATGAGGAAATGATGACTGAAATTTCAAACATTCATAAAGCTGTAAAACCTCAAGAAACATTATTTGTTGTTGATGCTATGACTGGTCAAGATGCAGTGAATACAGCAAAAGCTTTTAATGATATCTTAAACTTTGATGGTGTAATTTTAACAAAGTTAGATGGCGATACTCGTGGTGGAGCTGCTTTATCAATTAAATCAGTTGTTAACAAACCTATTAAGTTCATTGGAACAGGTGAAAAAATGGATGCTATTGACATTTTCTATCCAGATAGAATGGCAGATCGTATTTTGGGTATGGGAGATGTTATTTCTTTAGTTGAAAGAGCTCAAGAACAATATGATGAGGATGAAGCTAGAAAACTACAAAAAAAGATAGCAAAAAATCAATTTGGTTTTGATGATTTTTTATCTCAAATTCAACAAATAAAGAAAATGGGAAGCATGAAGGATCTTGTTGGAATGATTCCTGGTGCTGGAAAAGCTATGAAAGATGTTGATATAGATGATGATGCTTTTAAAGGCATAGAAGCTATAATTCATTCAATGACTCCGCTAGAAAGATCTACACCAACTTCTATAAATGCTAGTAGAAAAAAAAGAATAGCTAAGGGTTCAGGCACATCCGTTCAAGAAGTAAATCAATTGATGAAGCAATTTAATCAAATGAGTAAAATGATGAAAATGATGCAAGGAGGCGGCGGTAAAAAGATGATGCAAATGATGAAAGGAATGCAGTAATAATTGAAACTAAATACAATGATTTTATTAGACGGAAAAACAACTTCATCTGAGATCAAAGATGAAATAACATTAGAAGTTTTACAATTAAAAAAAGAAGGAAAAAAGACTCCTCATTTGGCCGCAATAATAGTTGGTAATGATGGTGCTAGTAGAACATATGTTGGAGCTAAAGTAAAAGCTTGTAATCGTGTTGGTTTTTTATCTACTCTAATAGAATTATCTCAGGAAATCTCTGAAGCATCACTTTTGTCCAAAATTGAAGAATTAAACAATAATAATGCTATAGATGGATTTATAGTTCAACTTCCTTTACCTAAACATATAGACGAGCAAAAGGTTTTAATGGCTGTAGACCCTAAGAAAGATGTAGATGGTTTTCATCCAACTAACGTAGGTAAAATGGCGTTAAACCTACCTACTTTCATTTCTGCTACTCCTTACGGTATTCTTGAATTGCTTGAGCGATATAAAGTTGAAACTTCAGGAAAGCACGTTGTGGTGATTGGAAGAAGTCATATTGTTGGAAGTCCAATGAGTATCTTACTTTCTCAAAAAAGAACTGTTGGAAATGCTACTGTAACTATAACACATAGTAGAACCAAGAACTTAAAAGAAATCACCTTGCAAGCAGATATAGTTATAGCTGCTTTGGGCATACCTGAGTTTTTAACTAAAGATATGGTTAAAGCTAACGTAACTGTAATTGACGTTGGTATTACCAGAGTTGAAGATACAACCAAAAAAAGTGGTTATCGTTTATTAGGCGATGTAGCATTTGATGAAGTTTCAAAAAAAGCAGCTTATATTACTCCAGTACCTGGAGGTGTTGGCCCAATGACCATTGCCATGTTACTAAAAAACACCTTATTAGCCTCAAAAAACAACAATTAAAAAAAAGTGATATATTGTAAGAAATATCTTACAATTGAATGATTTTTTCTTTGGCGAAAATGCTGATTTTGTTCCTTTCTCTAAACAGCATATTATTGTTAGCACTATTGTAATCACATTAGGTACTATTCTAATTTATTGGGCTAAAAAACAATCTAAAAAAATTCAATTTTTAACAGGGAACATTATTGCATCTTCCATAAGTTTAACAGTTATCTTTGGATCAATATTAAATATTTATAAGCCAGATTTTAATTATCAAGAAGACTTACCTCTTCATTTATGTAGTTTTTTAGCATTGATTATTCCTATATTTTCTTTCACAAGAAAATATATTTATTACGAAATCCTCTTCTTTTTAATTTTAGCAGGAACATTGCAATCTTTAATTACCCCTTCAGAGTACAATTTCTTAAACTTCACTTTTTTTAGATATTGGTTTGTTCATTCAGGATTGGTTATAATTATGTTATATGCAACATTTGTATATAAAATGAGACCTACACTAAAAAGCGTATTTAAGTCATTTATTGGAATGCAATTTTATGTAATTTTTATGTTTATTGTAAATTATATTTTAGACTCAAATTACTTCTATACCAATAAAAAACCCGATGCCACTACCCTATTAGATGTATTTGGAGAGTGGCCTCAATATATTTTTGTAGTAGAATTAATTGTAATTCCTTTTTTCATTCTTATCTATCTGCCTTTTTACTTGACAAGAAATAGAAATTAATTTTCTTCTCTATTAGCTTTGTCAACAGTAAAAGCAGGTAAACAAATAGCAATATATTCACATTCTTCTTTAAAAGGGTTTGAGTATTGAACTCGTATGTTTTTTTCAATTTTTATAGATTGACCGGCCTCTAAAATGATTGTTTCATCATCTATAATAAATTGCTTTCTCCCTTTAATAATATAAGTGAATTCCTCAAAATCTGGCCTCTGAAAAGGCTCACTCCATCCAGGTGGAGCAATCATGTGAGCAATACTTATCTTAGAGTTTTTGTCCGTTAAATAACCAAAATGTTCCTCGATAAGTTTTCCGTCATTTGTTGGAACAATAAATGGAGAATTTTGAATGGTATATTTAGTAGACATTTTAATAGAACCAAACAATAAATGATTTAATTTTAGCTAAATCAGGAATTTGTTCTACGGTAACCTTTTGGTTACTGAAAGTTTTCAAGCCCAATTCTTCTTTATCTATAGCTATTGTTGCATTTAATTCATCAATAAATAAAGTAGCAGAGTAAAAAGATGATTCTATTTTATCAATTGTATTGTTAGCTCTTATATCTGAAAAAGAGGTTCTAATATTTAAGCCTGTAGTTGTTTTAAATCTATCGTCAAAAATTTGAATGCTCTTGATTGTTGAGGTAGAATCTAACTGTTCTTTTGGTACTATAGTTAACAAATGTTTCCCATCCTTATTATAAATTAAATATTCATCATCATCTTGAAAATAATTGTCTCCAAGGGCTCCCTCACTAAGATTAGAAACTATAGAATCGTTTTTAAAAATCTCAGAAAGTTCTTTTATGGTTGTTTTAGTAGTAAGATGTCCTACTTTTCCTTTTTCAATGGCAAATTTTTGACTATTCGAACAGCTAATCAATAAAGATAGAAGCATTAAAAAAAGAAATAGAAGACTGTATTTTTTCATTGTAAATTTTTAAATAATCATTAATAAAACGATTAAAAGCGATGCATCGTATTTGAAAAGCTGAAATATCTTTGTAAATATATAAAAAGAATCAAATTATTAGAAAATTTAAAGCTTTTATCTATCTATCCATTTCTTAAATTCCTTAACTCTTTCCCTACTAACAATAATTTCAATTTCATTAAATGAATTTAAAACAAGTTTAAGTCTACTATTCGTATAGGCAACAATGTCTTTAATGGCACTAACATGGATTATAAAAGTTCTATTAACTCTAAAAAAAATCTCAGGATCTAAACTATCTTGCCAATACTCTAACGAGTTGTCTATTAAATAACTTCTGTTTGATTTAGAATGAATGTATGTTGATTTATTTTCACTGTATAAACATTCAATTTCGTTTGTTGGAATAATTTTAATGTGCTGTCCAATCTTAATGGTAAATCTCTTCTTGTACTTTCTATCAATAGGATTAATTAACAGTTTACGTATATCATCCATATTAACTTTAAGGTTAGATGATTTAGGCAGTTGTTTGTGATATTTATCCACTGCATTTTTTAATTCATCTTCATCTATAGGTTTTAACAAATAATCAATACTGTTTAACTTAAAAGCTTTGAGTGCGTATTCATCATAAGCAGTTGTAAATATAATGGCACTGTGAATAGGTAATTCCTCAAAAATTTCAAAAGATAATCCGTCAGAAAGTTGGATGTCTAGAAATATTAAATCTGGTTCTTCATTAGTTTGAAACCAGTTCAAAGACTCTTCTACAGAATGTAACATGACTTGAACTTCTATATCAAGTTTTTGCAGCATTCGTTTTAATCTTCTTGCAGCAGGTTTTTCATCTTCAATAACAATAACATTCATATAACTATTAATTATTTTTCGTTCATGTATTCTTTGATCTTTTTATCTTCCCAACTTTTATTCATAAAAAGTAGGTTTTCTGAAAAAGTATTGTAAGTGTGAAAAGCGATAGCTATACCCCACCAAAACCAGAGAGAAAAATTATTTCCTTCAAAGATAGCTTCCTCAAAAGAATCTCCTCTTACAAGATCTTTATAAACTTTGTATGATGATAGCACAATGTTTACAAATAAATAAATACTAACATGACTATAATATTTTTTTAATTTTTCAACTCTTTTTTTAGCTCTTAAATAGCTTTTATCTAATTCTCTATTATCTATCTCCATTTTTTATTTTTTGAGGATTTTATTATTTCTTTCATAATCTTTCTTCATCAATTCTTTAATTTTCTTTTCTTCCCAAGCACTTCCAAATAAGTTTTTAAAACCGAAAACACTTATCCAATGAAAAAAAACACCTATACCCCAAAATAACCATGTAGAATAAACACCAAAGTTTGTGAAAGATTCTGAAAAACTACTGTTACCACTATAGGTTAATCCAAAAACAATAATGCCACTTATAAAGATATTGATTATCAAGTATATTAAAAAGTGAGAATAAAAACCTTTTATTTCCTTAACCCTTTTTTTTGCATTTAAATACTGTTGTTCTTTTAAATATTCTTTTTCCATTTTATTTTTTTATTTATTTTTTTTCATAAATTCTTCAATCTTCTTTTTCTCCCAGTCCTTTCCAAAACCAATAGATGATAAACCTAAGACCCTTAACCAATGAAAAAATAATCCCAATACGTTTCCAAATACAGCCCACCAAAACCAATGATAACCTGGCGTTAATTTCAAATTAATAAATACTAGAAATGGGAGTAAGAAAAACATTACTGTTAGATGTGAATAAAACCCTTTAATCTCTTTAACTTTTTTCTGAGCATTTAAATATTGATGTTCTTTGTTATATTTAGTTTCCATATGCTAACTATTTATTTTTTGAATCATTCATAAGTTCTTTAATCTTTTTTTCTTCCCAATTCTTACCCAAGAAAATATTATAATTATTTGCTTCTAGTAACTGCGAGACTAAGCCAATACTCCATCCAAACAAGGGAAACCAAAACCAGTGAAAATAGGGCACAAAGCTTAAATTTATAAAAATTAAAAAAGGCATTATTAGTACAAAAGAGGCTAAACTTGTGTAAAACTTTTTAAGTTTTTCTACTCGCTCAACTGCTAGTATATATTTATTATTTTCTAGGTTTTCTGAATACATTATATTATTTGTTTTAATTAATAGAGGAATACTTACTTTAAATATTTTATGATCATTTTCTATGAGTACATTTTTATCTGAAATCAATCCATATCTATCTGCTATATTTCGAAGCCCTACCCTAGTTCCTTTCCCTATAGCTTCTTTTGGATTGATATTATTTTCAATGATTAAATAACTACCTTGTTCATATATTCTAACAGTTAGTGGTTTAGAAGATGAAACTACATTGTGCTTTAATGCATTTTCTAAAAGCAACTGTAATGAGAGAGGAACAATTTTTAGGTTTTCATTACTAACTGATGAAGGTATTTCAAACCTCACAGCATCTTCAAATCGCATTCCTAAAAGTTCCATATACGTATTCGCAAATTTTATTTCTTCTAATACTGGTATTAGATCTTTGTTTCTTTGCTCTAAAACATACCTATAAACTTTAGATAGCTTTGTGGTAAATTTCTCTGCTTGATATGGGTTTTCACCTATTAAAGAAGTTAAAACATTAAGACTATTAAAAAGAAAATGAGGGTCTAATTGACTTTTTAAAGATTCAAATTTGGCAGTTTCAGTTTTAGCTACAATTTCTTGTTTTGTACTTTCATTAGTCATTGCTAGTTTCCAATTGGTCATAAAGTCCTTAGCATGTAAAAAAGTTGAAACTCCTAAAGAAAGTAAAATGTAAAAGAAATGAACATACAAGTTTGAACCTTTTAAAAATAATGAAGGATCATTGTCATTAAGAACGTACCAAGTAATATAATTTATTCCTAAAATTATAGGAACAGTGTATATAATAGTTCCAATAATTCCTAGAGTAACTCGTTGTTTAGTTTGAGAAATCCAATCCCATTTAGTGTTTAAATAATAATTGATGAATCCATTACCAAGACCTAATCCAAAAGAAAACATTCCAGAAACTATAAATGAATATACTATACCTTTAACACTAAATTGTTGAAAAATTAAACTAAAAATAATTCCAAATAAAATAGTCATTTGCAAACAAATAATAGCATCTTTTTTTAAACTTCTAATTCTAAAAACTTTACTATTTCTCATGTTGTTATCTTTACTATTTAAATTAAATATTCTGAAAATTAATTTCTAAATTCAAATTTTCATCTCCTAAGCTAAATTTTGAATTTTCAAATGTATTTATCCCAAAAATCAACCTATGTTTAGTAGAAGCAAACTCCTCTATTTGAACACCGCTTTCGTCAAAATCAATTCTATCATTATTATTTTTGTCATGAAAGCAAACTACTGAATATTCACCTTTTTTTAGATTTTCAAAAGTAACTATACTATTTCCATCTATAATTAATGCTCGTTTTGATTTTAGAGGTCTTTTCATGAATGTTACTTTATCAAACAAGACAAATGAAACTTTTCCTTTATCATTTATGAGGTTCGTTGCTGTTACAGTAATATTTTTGTTTGAAGATAAAAAAACTCCAATAAACATTAATATATAAGTTAGAATAGTTGCTAAAACTTTCATCATATCTTTCAAAATTTACACATAAATATCTCCAAGAGCAGATAAATATGAAACAAATATGCAATGATGATATCACTAGTAAAAGAATAAAATACTGAGCTGTATTTTTTTTAGGATGAACTGTAAGTGGTTTTAATAGTTTAGCACTCTTTTAAATAAAGCTATAATAAATCTCAAAGGTGGCATTGATAACATAATTCTTAAATCTTCAATAAAACTAGTCTCTTCGTCAAGAAATCTAAAAACATTTTTTAATGAATTTCTTTTAAATAATGTAGAGAATAATTTAGAACCTAGATGATTGTGAAAGGATAAAACATCTATTAGTAATAAATCATACCACCAAAATCTAGTTTTTTTTCTGAAATGGGTAAAGTCATTTTCTGCTTTAAGAAACGCTATAAGTTGTATTGTTTTCTTAGAGGTATTTTTAAAAGTGTATCCAGTACTAGCTTTTGTCCATCCTCCAACTGTACCTATATGCAATATGTTTTTAGAATTTTGCTCCCAGAATTTGTAGGAGGTCATAGGAATAACACCTTGTTCTATTTCTGTGATAGTATATTCTGTTATAGATTTAGTAGCTAGATATTTTAGCAACTCACCCTCATATTCGTCTTTAGTCAATACTTCTTTTGAGAACAAGGTATATTCAAACAATGCTTTGTTGGGTGAAATTGGTAAAACATACATAAACCTAGTATTCCTTTTTTGATCGACAGTAAAATCCATAAAAGTAGCAACCGAATCATCAAAATAATTTTTTTTAGTTTCTACAAACCATCCTGTAAAGTGCTGTAAAAGAACAGGATACTCTTCTTGATGAGTATACTTTTGATCAAAATCTATACTATTTAGTAATTTTACTGCGCGATATTGACCTATTGAGGTCTCCACAAAAGCACCCTCTGCAGTATCTAAAATACTAGTAACATTAGCTTTAATGAAGCTAATGTTATTTTTAGTCTCTATAAAATTCCATAATTTATCATAAAAAACACCACTTCTTAGCATCTTGTATGCATATGATTGAAGAGGAATAGTGTTTTTATATATATTACTTTCAAATAATATTTTATCCCAAGACTTATGCAGAAGCTCATCCCATTCTCCCTCGCCATTTTCCCAAAAACACCATGTTCTATCATTGGATGTTTTTTTCTCTTTATCAATTATTAATATTGATGCATTATCAAAAAAAGAATCTTTAGCCATTCTATAAGCGAGCATTAGCCCTGAAGCTCCTGATCCAGTAATAATGTAGTCGTAATTTTGCATTAAAAAATTAAAAAGGTGAAAAAGAAAATAGTGATGGCAACAAATATATGAATAGATAATTTCTTATTTGTTTTTATATTAGTTTGTCGGTATAAATAATGTGCTATACTACCAATAACAAACCAAGCTATATAATTTTTAATAGGAATTATACTATTTTCAAACTCCCAAAAATCAAACCTTGGAGCTGATACCTCTATCATAATATCTAATAACATCATTATAAAACCACCAAGTAAAGATTGAACAACTGTATTATTATGAAGTAATGAACTTAAATCAGCAGTAATTATGGTTAATACAGCCCAATTCACACAAATCATTAACGGAACTCCACCTAATTTTAAACCTAAATTATCCCCGTAAGAGTATGAACCAAAAATTAAACCATAATTGACACCCAAATATTCTGTTGTAAAACCAATAAAAAATGGAATAAAAAAAGCAAGTAAAAATTTCTTAGATACATCTTTTACACTCCAAATGATAAGAACAACATACATTGAGAGGTTTATTGGTGTTAATTTTAGAAACCATTCAGAATGAGAAGATAAAATCCCTAAGATTCCAGAAATATTAAAAAGCCAGATGGTAAAAATGGATATTGCTATTTTATATTTTGAAATCATTTATTTTTTAAAATTAAATCTGAAACAATTTTACCAGATAATAAACACAATGGAATACCTCCACCTGGATGGACACTTCCACCACAAAAATAGAGATTTGAAATTTGTTGACTAAAATTAGGATGTCTTAAAAAAGCTGCAAACTTATTATTACTAGAAGCACCATATAATGCACCTTGATATGAATTGGTCTTAGATTCTATTAACCTAGGGTCTAAAACAGTTTCAGATTCAATAAGGTCTTCTAAGTTTACAGATAAGGAAATAGACAATTTTTTGAGAATATTTGACCTAACATTATTTATGATATTGTCCCAGTCTTGACCTGTATTGCTTGGAACATTTACCATCACAAACCAATTTTCACAACCTTTAGGCGCATCAGATTTGTTTTCCTTTGAGGTGATATTTACATACACTGTAGGGTCATTATATACCTGTTGTTTCTTGAAAATATATTTAAATTCTTGATTATAATCCTCAGAAAAAAATATGTTGTGTAAATCTAATGCGTGAAATTCTTTTCTAATTCCCCAATAAAATATTAAAGCAGAACTCGATCTTGGTTGCCTTAACATTTTTTCAGGTGATTTTTGACCTTTTAATAAAGATCTATATGTTGGAACAACATCACTATTAGATATAACAATATCTGAGAAAAAATCTCTTTCATTTGAAGAGATACCGATGGCTTTTTTATTGGAAATATGAATTTTGTCGACTTTAGAATTAAAATGAAATTTAACCCCTAAATCAAGAGCTAATTGATAAATACTTTGGGTAATTGAATGCATGCCTCCAGTTGGAAAAAAAGTGCCATAGTATTGTTCTAAATGAGGAATCATAGACATTATGCCTGGGGTTTGATAAGGAGAAGACCCATTATAAGTCGCAAACCTATCAAATAACTGAACTAACCTAGAATCTTTAAAACTTTTGGTATTGTAATCATGTAAGGTTGAGTTAATATCTAAGCTATTAATGTTAAAAATTGCTTTTATTGTATCTTTTGTAAAATATGTGGAAAATTTATGTAAAGATTTTTCTAAAAACAATGTGGATGTTAACTCATATTTTTTTTTACTTCTGCTAAAATAGAGAAGTAATTGTTCCTCGTCTACATTAAAAGTTTTTGCTGCTGATTTAGCAAATTTATGGACATCTGACTTTGCTTCAAAAGTAGTTCCATCTTTAAAAAAATAATGACAGGTTGTTTCTTTTTTCTTATAAGAAAAATAATCTTTACTATTTTTTCTTGAAATAGAAAACAGCTCTTCAATAAATTGAGGCATAGTAAATAGTGAAGGACCCATATCAAAACGATACCCATTTTTTGAAAAATCTGTCAACTTACCTCCTGGATAATCGTTAGATTCAAAAACTTCAACTGTAAAACCTGCATTTTGAAGGCGTACTGCTACAGACAAACCAGCAATTCCAGCACCAATGACAATTGCTTTATTAGGTTTTTTTTTACTCAAGCCTAATTTTTTTAGGTTTTCTAAAATATTTAAAAGGTACAAATAACATTCCAAAACACTCACCATCATGTTTCATTAACTTCTTGTGATGAATTTTGTGTGCTTTTCTTAAACCTAACAAGTACCAGTTTTTTGTGTGTTTAAACCACTTAAACCTTTGATGAATTAACACATCATGAACCAAGAAATAGGCTGCGCCATAAGCCATAATACCAAAACCTATCGCTGCAACAAAATACAGTTCTTGTTCTAAACCTAAATAAATTGATAATGAACTAGGTAAAGCAAAAATGATAAAAAACAGGTCATTTTTTTCAAATAAATTTTTATACTTTGGTTGATGATGATCTTCGTGTAAATACCATAAAAACCCGTGCATCACAAATTTGTGAGTACACCAAGTTATGCCTTCCATGACTAAAAAAGTAATTAAAGTTGTTAAAGCTAAAAGTATCATTAAATCATATTTAATTTATACTTTACATAGCTTCTTGCTAATAAATTAATTTTCATGGGATCAGATATTCTTACCCTAGTTTCAATAATTTGCGATGATGGAACATTTTTTAATTTTTTCAATAATCTTCTGTAGTACCTGTAAGCCATGTAGACTCCAAATTTAGCTTCAACCGGTAATTTAAGAATGCCATGATTAAACGCATAATCAAAATCTTCTTCAATCTCTTGTATAATAAGTTGTTTGGAGTCTGTATCCAAGGAAGTTAAATCTACATTTGGAAAATAAGAACGGTTGAGTAATTCAAAATCATCTTTTAAATCTCTTAAAAAGTTAACTTTTTGAAATGCTGAACCTAATCGCATAGCAGCATCTTTTAATTCATTGTATTTTTTATCATCACCATCAACAAAAACCTTTAAACACATTAAACCAACAACATCAGCAGAACCATAAATATACTCGTTATACTCTTCATGAGTTTGGTATTCTGTCTTTGATAAGTCTGCACGCATACTTTTAAGAAAAGCCTTGACAAGATCATCAGTAATATTATATCTTTTAACGGTAGCTTGAAAAGAATTTAAAATAGGATTTAAACTTATACCGTTTTCAAGAGCTTTATAGTATTCGTTTTCAAAATCATCTAATAATTCTTCTTTTTTATAATCATGAAAAGTATCTACAATTTCGTCAGCAAAACGAACAAAACCATATATATTGTAAATTGATGATCTTATAGAAGTAGATAACATTTTTACAGCTAACGAAAAGGATGTACTGTATTTTTTTGTTACTAATTTACTAGTATCGAAACTTACTTCATCAAATAATTCCTTCATTATACTTTTATTTTTTGAATTAACTCAGCTGTAATTTTCCCAGATATAAGTGAGGGAGGAACTCCAGGCCCAGGAACAGTTAGTTGCCCAGTGAAATATAAATTTTTAACTTTTTTACTTTTTAATTTAGGTCTTAAGAATGCAGTTTGTAATAAGGTCATTGCCATACCATAGGCATTTCCTTTATATGAGTTGTATTCTGACTTAAAATCATCTACACAAAATGATTCTTTAAATATAATATTATTTTGAATTGATTGTTGTGTTTTTTTTTCAAATCTTTCAATGATTTTTTTAAGATAAGTATTTCTTAGTTCAGGAGTATCCTCAATGTTAGTCGCAATTGGCATTAATATGAATACTGCATCACAACCTTCTGGGGCCATAGAGGAATCAGTTTTTGAAGGAACGTTTACATAAAATAAGGGGTGAGTAGGCCATTTGGGATCGTCATAAATTTCTACAGCATGTTTTTCAAAGTCAGCATCGAAAAACAAGTTGTGATGTTCAATGTTTTCTAGTTTTTTATCTATCCCGATATAAAATAATAAAGAGGAAGGAGCAAATATTTTCTTATCCCAGTATGCTTCTGTATGTTGTCTGAATTTAATATTTAGTAGCGACTCAGAATGATGGTAATCTGCTCCACTTAACACAATGTCTGACTCAATAAAAGTATTATTTGTTATCAAACCAGCGACAGAATTATTATTTACAACGATTTTTTCAACCGAATGATTTAGGTTTATCTTAACTCCTAACTCTATAGCCAAAGATTCCATCCCTTTAATAACTTGATACATACCCCCTTTAGGATGCCATGTACCTAAACCAAAATCAGCAAAATTCATAAAACTGAAAAATGAAGGTGTCTTGCTAGGTTTAGCTCCCAAAAACAAGGATGGAAACTCTAGAGTTGAGACTAATTTTGGATTACTAAAATTTCTTCTAACTTCTTGACTTATAGTTTTAAAAAATTGATCTAAGCGTAAAACTGTATCCTTTGTTACTAGTTCCAGTGGAGAAATTCCTGGAGCATTATATAAGATTTTATTAACTGCAATGTCATAATTATCTTGAGCCTTTTTAATAAAGTTTTTTAATTTGATACCACTACCTTTTTCTATACGTTCAAATTCATTACATATTTTGTCCATGCAGTCTCCTATGGTAATGATGTCGTCATCAAAAAATATTTTATAGGCAGGGTCAAGTTTATCAATTTGATAATAATCTGATGTCTTTTTACCAAAGTCTGAGAAAAACCGATCAAATATATCTGGCATCCAATACCAGGACGGACCAATATCAAAGGTAAATCCGTTTTTTTTTAACTGTCTAGCTCGCCCGCCTACTGTACTGTTTTTTTCATAAATAGATACTTGGTGACCAGCCTTTGCTAAATAGCAAGCAGCAGAAAGAGAAGAAAATCCAGAGCCAATTATTTGTATATTTTTACTCATTAATTTAATTTATAAAACAAATATAACTATTTGTCTTACACGATTAATTATAAGTCAAACAAAACAATAATATGCTTAAAAAATTATATTTCTTTTAACAATTCAGAAATAGAAGGGTATAGGAAAATCTGCGATTTGAAGTTGTTAGAGCTAAACTGCATTACTTTTTTACCTATAGCTATTAAACTATGTGATGTAGAACTAATAATATTATCCAATGTGTCGAAATAGTCCACAATATCATCATCGTAGGGTCTTACAGTCATGGAAGTAACAAAAGAAATTTTATCATGGATGTCAAAAAATATATTTAAATTATTCAGTGGTAAACTTTGGCCCAAATAAATAGTCCTATAACCGCGTAAAACCAATTCATAGTTCAAATACAACAAACCTAATTCATGGATTTCATTTTCGGGAAGAAACAAAATATAAACATTCTCGTTTGAAATTTGAGTATGTTTAAGCTCATCTGTATTGATTTGTATTTTTTGAGTAATCAAATTGGATATAAAATGTTCATGAACTGGAAGTATTGTCTCAGTTTGCCACAACAATCCCACATGCTCCAAGAAAGGGATAAAAACTTCTTTAAATATTTCCCTGAAATTTTTTGTAACAAGTAATTTATTGTAAGTTTTATTAAATAATACTTTATCAAATTTAAACATTGATAATTTTAAAGAATTTATAGCGTCATCATTAATTGATGTATTGAATGCCAACTCTCTAGCGGTTAAGTTTATAAGCTCGTCATTCATCTCAGAAATTTTAGAAATCTTATAATTGTTATTATTTAACAATACAATATTTAAAAGCTTCTGCAAATTTTGATGTGAATAATACCTGATGTTTGTTTTAGATCTTTCTGGAGTCAATAAATTATAACGCTTCTCCCATATACGAATAGTATGAGCCTTGATTCCTGAAATATTTTCTAAATCTCGAATACTAAAGTTCTTTTTTATGTTATCCAAAAAGTTTTTTTTAAAAATAAATTTAAGTTTAAAGGTAATATTTAATTTTAAAAAATAAAATAATTGTAACTTTTTGGGATAATTTGAGTCTTATAAAAAACTAAAAATCAATAGTGCAAATCCAGTTAGAAAAAAATTTCTTGAATGATTTTGAAAAAAATCAAAATATTGTTCATAAAATTTGTAGAATATATACTACAAATCAAGATCAACATAATGACTTATTTCAGGAGATTACCATACAAATTTGGAAAAACTACTCAAAGTTTAGAGGAGAGTCAAAGTTTAGCACTTGGATGTATAGAGTTTCTTTAAATACTGCTATTACTTTATATAGAAAATCAAATCGCAGTATAAAAACTCAAGACTTTAGTGATGTTAGCTTTAAAATAAAAGCTGAAGATTATGACGATACAAAAGATAAACAACTAAAGGCATTATATGACGGAATTAGAGAATTAAATGATATTGAAAAAGCTTTAATTTTTCTGTATTTAGAAGACAAACCTTATAAAGAAATTGCTAAGACTTTGGGTATTTCAGAGGTAAATGCTAGAGTAAAAATGAATAGATCAAAAGAGAAACTAAGAAAAATCTTAAACCCATAAAATTTAACTAATGGAGTTAGATAATTACAAAACAATCTGGAAAAACCAGCCTGAAGAAAAAAATAAACTTTCTGCTTTAGAAATTTATAAAATGACTCAATCAAAATCTAACTCTATAGTAAAGTGGATTTTAATAATTGGACTACTTGAATTCGTTTTTTGGTTTGCAGTAAATTATTTAGGCACTAAAAATGGGGCTCTTGACCCTTTTGAGAAATTAAATCTAATTAACTTTATAGATAATTTCAACTATTTTCATTATGTCGTTGTAGTTTTATTCTTACTACTTTTCTATAGAAATTTTTCATTAATAACTACCGTAGATGACACAAAAAAATTGATGAAAAATATCTTATTGGTCAGAAAAACAGTAAAATGGTATGTGTATTATAATTTAATAAACGTGGTAATATTTTCAGTTATTTTAAACATTTTAATTTTTAACACGCCTGACGGAATTAATATTCTTTCAGGTATTGAAAATGAAAGCTTTAATCAAGAACACATGAGGTCTGTTTTTATAATAACTCAAATAGTGGTTATAGCAGTTATGATACTAATATTATGGCTTTTTTACTACCTGCTCTATGGAATTCTGTTAAAAAAATTAAATAAAAATTATAAAGAATTAACAAAATTGAATGAAATAAGTTAAAAAAAGCCTCTTTAAATTAGGGGCTTATTTATTCCTTAAAAACTTTCAATTCATATACTAATTTTTCTAGCATTTCTTCAGAAAAATCTAAGTGAGTAACTATTCTAATTTTACCATCGCCCATTGGAGTTAATAAAATATTTTTCTTAGCCATATTAGCAATAAAATTATCAGCGTTTAAGTAATCTTTAACATAAAAAATGATGATATTAGTTTCAACAGGTTCTACTTTTTTCACATAGGATAAAGAATTTAAAACCAGTTCAATATCTTTTGCTTTTTTGTGGTCTTCAGCTAATCTATTTATATTATTATCTAAAGAATAAATTCCTGCTGCAGCTAAAAAACCTGCTTGACGCATGGCACCTCCAAATAATTTTCTAATTCTAAGAGCTTTAGCAATATGTTCCTTAGACCCAAGTAATATTGAACCTATAGGGGCACCCAGGCCCTTAGAAAGGCAAATTGAAATAGTATCAAATAACTCGCCATATTGTTTTGGAGTTTCATTTTTTACAACTAGAGCGTTAAATAATCTAGCACCATCAAGATGATAGTCCAAATTTTGATCTAAACATACTTGTTTGATTTTCTTCAATTCTTCAAAATCCCAACAAGCACCTCCTCCTTTATTTGTTGTATTTTCTACACATACCAATCTAGAATACGGAACATGAATGTCTGCTCTTCCTGCAGAAATGTCTCTCAATTGCGCTGCTGTAAACATTCCTCTATCTCCATCAATTAACTTACAAGCTACTCCTGAATTAAATGCTGCTCCTCCACCCTCATAATTGTATACATGCGCCCATTTGTCACAAAAAAGTTTATCTCCAGGTTGTGTATGTAGCTTTATTGCTGTTTGATTTGCCATTGTACCGGAAGGAAAAAATAATGCGTCTTCCATACCAAATAATTCAGCAGCCTTTTCTTGTAGCATAGTAACTGTTGGATCACTTTTAAAAACATCGTCACCAACTTTAGCACGCATCATAGCATCCAACATTCCATTTGTTGGTCTAGTAACTGTATCACTTATTAAATCTATCTTCATTTGTTAATCACTTCCAATGGGAGAACCATCTGGAATTTTTGGAGTTATTGGTTTCTTAAATTTTGTAGGATTCTTTTTAAAATTTGAGATCATTTTAATCATATCCTTCTGATATATTTTTTGAATAACTGACGTTTTTGAATTATACAGTAATGAGTTGATTTTATCAATTTTATCATTTACAATAGCATTTACCTGCCAATACATGTCTTTATTTGATGACAAATAAAACAAATGATTCAATACTTGGTAATTCACAATATTTTGTAATTCTTGGAAGTAGGTGTCTTTATATGATTTTTGAAATGAATTTGCAATAACATCATCTAACACTTCAACCAATCCTAACTGACTATTATCAATACTTTTATGCTGCACCAATCTAGTTACTCTTTCTGGATGTAATAATAATCCTAAAGTCATTGAAGATGCAGTTTCAACAGCACCAAACGGATCAAAGGCTACACCTGTTTTACTTTTAAAAGATTCTCTAGTTCTTCCATAATTAAATGCTCTTGGAGGAAATAGATTTAATAATTTTTTTGGAATTGCAAGCTCTTCAATACTCAATGTCTTAATAATAGAAGAAAGAGCTTTACGTTCAATTTTACCTGGTATTCTTTTTACAATCGTATTGCCATCATCTTTTAAGGCGTATGTATAATCTAATCCTCCTATCACTTTTGTAACTCCCTCAGTTTGATATCTATGTAAAAAATATAATGGAACAAAAACATCCTCTAAGACTGAATACGGTTGATTAGATTTAATATTATCTTTTGAAAAATTTGCTATTGAATTCCTTCTTATGGATAATAAATTCTCTAATTCAGTAGTAACATCTGAACCGTTATCCCATAAATGAGCATAAGCATGAGCACTTCCTAAAGGTCTTGCGTCTTGATCTGTAATAAAACGTGCCCCTTTTTTAAAAGCATCATCTAATAATTTACTTAAACTAACGTCTTCATCTTCTAAATATTCACCATATGAATAAGCAATAGAAACTTTATCCCAATCTCCAATCTTTGTATCATAGGCATCTGTAAAATCAACTTGTCCATCTTTAATTGATAGGGTTGGATGAGGATAATCCATTACTGAGGATCTACCTTTAGAACTCGCTGCAAAGTTATGAGCCAATCCAATAGTATGGCCTACTTCATGAGCAGACAATTGTCTAATTCTAGCTAAAGCCATTTCAAGTGCAAACTTATCATTAGTATCGTCATTAGCATAAGGTGCGCGAAGGGCTTGAGCTATTAAAAAATCTTGACGAATCCGTAAAGATCCTAAACTTACATGCCCTTTTATAATTTCTCCTGTTCTTGGATCTGAAACAGAACTTCCATAACTCCAACCTCTTGTGGACCTATGCACCCATTGAATTACATTGTATCTAACATCTAACAGATCCGCATCTTCTGGTAACATTTTTACTTGAAACGCATTTGTAAATCCAATTGACTCAAATGCTTGATTCCACCATCTAGCACCATCCAAAAGTGCAGATCGAACAGGTTCTGGAGTTCCTCTATCTAAATAATAAATAATAGGTTCTACCGCTTCACTTTTGGTAGCATTTGGATTTTTCTTATGTAATCTGTGACGATAAATAAATCGTTTTTTAATAGACTCATTCACAGGAGTAGCATAATCTAAATAAGACATTGCATTGGCACCAGATCTAGGATCAAACTTTCTTGGTGTATACTTATTATCTGGTAACTCAATAAAAGAATGATGTTGATTAACAGTTACCGAGGTTGATGTTGGTACTACACTTCTTATGTCATATCCCTTTGGTACTCCTTTAAACGTAATCATTACATCAAATTCAACATTTTTAGGAAATGCTTTTGTTCTCTCTAAATTTATGGCACTTCTAGATCTATCTAGAGTATAATTACCTTGTTTTTTTGCTGATAAACGCCCTACCACTCCGTGTGCATCTCTAATAAAGAAAGAGGTTGCATCTACCAAATACTTACCATCTTTAGTTTCTTTAATCACAAAACCTTTGAGTATGGATTTAGCAAAAGCTTGTTCAACAGATTTTTTTTCTTCGATATTGTTAGTTATCGCCCTGTAATATTGATTTGGTTGAATTAAAAGTAATTTATTTCCAGCTTTTATAAATTTAACGATCCTTGTATTTCCTAATTGACCCCTATCTAGACCTATATCATTTGAACCTATTCCTTCTGAAAGCGCATTTACGTACAAAAACTCTTTATCTAAGTTTTCAATTTCAAGGAATATTTTATCATTGCCTTCATCATAATAAAATGTAAAATATCCATCGTATCTAGTAATGTTTATATTATCCTTAAAAAATTGAGCAAATCCTTGAGTAGAAAAACTCAAAAATAATAGTGCTATAATTAGTTTTTTCATGTGTAATAATTTTGAATGATTTTGAATAATTGTAAAAATACAATAATTAACAATGAATTAAAATATTCATTAATTTCTCTTTGTATTACAACACAGTACCTTTAATTTTTTTCCAAATTTTTATCAATAAAAAAGAAAAAATTACCACTACAAAAGTTAAAATATTTGCTAAAAAATATTCTCCATAAACATAATTACCAATAGCAAACATTGTTGAATAAATTAAAATACATCCTAAAATCATTGCTAATATGCCATTAGGAACACTCCATTTTTCTTTGGTTTGTTTAATAGAAATTTTTGCTTTCTCTGCTTTTCTTACTACCCTATCCCATCCTGGACCACCTGGCTGTGTTTTCAAATAAAAAGCAAATAAGACTTTATCTTTTTCTGGAGATGTTAAATACGTAACGATCAACCATATAATAGAAGAGCAAACAACAACAAAAGGAAATTTTAAATAGCCAGGAAATATACCTCCTACATCAAAAAGTGCATTTCCAAAAGTTGTAAATGTTAATAAAATAGAGATAACCCCAGAAGCAATCATCGCTGAGATCTCTGTCCATGCATTAATTCTCCACCAGAACCAACGTAAAATAAAAATTAAACCTGTTCCAGCACCAAACATTAAAATAATTTCAAAAAGTTGTAGAGCATTTGTCAAGGATAATGCTATTAGAGAACTTACAATCATTAATATAACAGTAGTAATTCTACCAATAGTTACCAAATGTTTCTCAGATGCTTCTGAGTTTATCTGTTGTTTGTAAAAATCATTGACCACATAAGAAGCACCCCAGTTTAGGTGAGTACTTATAGTACTCATATAAGCAGCAGCTAAGGAAGCTAAAACCAATCCGAGTAAACCACTTGGTAATTTCGTTAGCATAGCTGAATACGCAAGATCATGCCCTAATTTATCCTCAGTAACCGTTGGAAATGCTTCTTGTATGCTTGCTAAATCTGGATATAGAATAAGAGATGCTAGAGCAACTACAATCCATGGCCAAGGTCTTAACGCATAGTGCATGATATTATAGAAAAATGTAGCTCCTATGGCATGGTTTTCATCTTTTGCTGCCAACATTCGTTGTGCAACATATCCACCTCCACCAGGTTCTGAACCAGGATACCAAGAACTCCACCATTGAACTGCAAGTGGAATGATTAGAAGTTTGATAAATGTTTCGGTATCATCTAATCTAGGAAGAATATTTAATTTGTTTTTTACATTTTCATGAGCAATTAGGTTTTCCAAACCTCCCACTTCAGGAAGTCCTACGATATAATAAGCTGCGCCAAAAGCACCTGCCATCGCTACAAAAAATAAGATAAAATCTGTATATACAACACCTTTAAATCCTCCTATCGCACTAAAGACAACAGTAATAAAACCAGCAATAACAACGGTTGTTACTGGATCTAAGCCTAACATTACTTGTCCAATTTTTATGGCTGCCAAAGTCACCCCAGCCATTGCCAATACATTAAATATAATTCCTAAATATACTGCTCTAAAGCTACGAAGAAACCGTGCAGGATTTCCTCCATATCTAAGTTCGTAAAATTCAATATCTGTATTTACCCCTGACTTTCGCCAAAGCTTTGCATACACAAAAACAGTTAATAATCCAGTAACCAAAAATGCCCACCAAACCCAGTTTCCAGAAACTCCATCTGTACGAACTATGTCTGTAACTAAATTAGGTGTATCTGTAGAAAAGGTTGTGGCAACCATAGAAAGCCCTAATAACCACCAGGGCATGTTCCTTCCGGAAAGAAAATACTGATTGGTGTTTTTTCCTGATGTTTTTCCAACGTAAATACCAATTAAGAGGATAACTGCAAAAAGTGAGAAAATAATAGTGTAATCAAAATTCGATAAGGAAATCATATTATAATTATTTTTTTGGCCAATGTAAATTAACAGGATGTTCTGCAAGATATTCATTCATAATGAGAATATCATCTTTTCCTGTTAAATCAGGAACGTGTTCTGAAAGTGGAATTCCTACTACAGAAGTTGGATAAGCATGAACCATTTCTAACAAAGCAGAAGGCAATTCTTTTTCATTTCTTTCAGGGTGAATGACACAGGATTTTAAAAAAGGGTAAAATGCTTTTCCATTAAACTTAAAAACATTCATACTTACTCTAAATTTGCCAGCTTCATCTTTATATTTTTCTGATTCAGAAGCTGAAGGCTTCTCAATAATATCTTGTAAATAATTATTATGATCTACTTTAGTCAATGCAAACCTCTCTATACGTTCTTGAGAATATTCTAAAGCATCTCTATCATAATTTATAAATGCATTAGAGTTTTTATGTGAACGAAGTAAATTAAAGGCTTTTTCACTGTAGAGATTATCACAATTACAAACTACAAATTGATTTTCTTGTAACTCTTGATATTGTTCTAATGATTGACATACGGCATCAGCAGTTCCCAAGGGTTTTATTCTTCCTTCAGGAATCCGCTGAAAAACATAAGAAATTGACAATCCATGAAACGAATTCCTAGCACTCTCCTGCCCATAGTAAGTTTTAAAAAGTTCCCCTTCCTCTCCTATAACAATATAAATATTTTGAAAACCTGCTTGTTGTGCATTAAATAAAACATAATCTAACATTGGACGTTCATTCAAAAAAATTAATGCTTTGCTTCTTGAATTCGCTTGATGTATAAGATCTTTTGGAAGTTTTGAAAAAGAAGGTTTTTTCATCCGTGTCGAGGCTCCTCCTGCTAGTATGATTAAATGATTTGTCATGATACAATAATTTGTTTTCAAGAAGTAACCAAAACAGCATAAGCATCTTTTGCTCCAGCTGTTAAAATACTATCAATTACTCGTTGTTTATTTTCTTCAGGTGCAATCGCACAAATACTGCCTCCCCCTCCAGAACCAACAATTTTGGCACCGTAAGCTCCCGCACTTAATGCAGCAGCAATCATTTTATCAATCTTCGGGGTAGTAAGCTTTAAAATATTTTTTAAAACTGAATGATGCTCATTCATTAATGCCCCTATTCGTTCGTAATTCAATATTTCCTCATTTAAAGTGATTAAAGCTTCTTGAGTAATCATGTGGTTTTTAATTGAAGCATAAAAGAAGGGTTGCAATTCTTCAGAAAGAATATTTGAATAGTTATCTACGTCTTTAAGCCCTGCAGAATGCAAATTAAAATTCGAATCGTACTCTTGAACAGTTTTAATTGAAGCCAGTGCTTTTCTTTTTAAATCACCAAGTAAACCCATCGTGTTTTTTGGAATTCCAGATTCTCCAACAATCAACCCCTTTAATAAACTATCTATTTTTGTAATCCCATTTTTATGATTAGTTTGTAGAAAAATGATCCCACCCAAAGCAATTGAATATTGATCCATTTTTCCACCCGGTGCGTTATGTTCAATAACTTCTGATTGATAAGCAATCTCAGCAATTAATTCATCTGTGATTACTGAAGAACAACCAAAAGTTTTTAATAAAAAACTGACCCAAGCTACTACTACAGCAGAGGAACTAGAAAGACCTGCGTTTATTGGTACATCTCCTTTTATTGTGATTGTATACCCTTTATCTAAAAAACATCCATAACGCCTTACTACTCGTACTACGGAAGCAATATGATCTCCATTTTTAAGATGATCAAAAGGATCATTAATATGAAAACTCCTAGATGTTTTCATATCTGGCATTTCTATGAGAATCTCTTCTGAATCATTTGCCATTCCGTGAATTTCAACAAATCTATTAATTGCACACGCTATGATGGGTAATCCTAAATAATCTTGATGATCCCCAAACAGACATATTCTTCCTGGGGCTTCAACACGAACTTCTGAAACAGTATTCATATTTAGTAATCATCTTTAATCCAATCGTATGGCTTTCTCGTAACCCATAAACCTCTAGTAAAATCTGGGAAATTTTGAGGTTCTCCATTATTTTCAATTGACAGTTCAGAGAGTGGAGTAATAGCACTCCAAGCGGCTGCGTCATATACATCTAATGGGGGTGCAATATTTTGCTTTGCAGATTCTACAAAAGCATTTAACACGAAGAAATCCATTCCACCATGACCAGAACCCTGAGCATACTCACCATATTTTTTCCATAAAGGATGATCGTATTTCTCTAACCAAGGTTTTGCATCATCCCAACGGTGGGGTTTTGAAACACCCTCAACATAGAGTCTACTTCCATCTACCTCCCATAAACCTTCACTTCCTTGAACACGAAATCCAAGAGAATAAGGTCTTGGTGAATTACAATCATGTGTTACAATAATTGTTTCCCCGTTAGCAGTTTCTATAGTTGATGTGATAACATCTCCTTGTTTAAATTTTAATTTTGCATTAGGGTGGTCTTCCCCCCCATTATCTACAATATATTTATGTAAACCAACAGCTTTAGAGGCGTGAGAAGTCATAGATATAAAACGATTTCCTCTATTAATATTACACATAGTTGCTATAGGCCCTACACCATGAGTTGGGTACACATCTCCGTTACGAAGTAATGAATGTTGGGTTCTCCATTTAGATTCTGAAATTCCTTTCTCTCCAAATTCTACACCTTTACCATAAGGTGTGATGCCATCATTTAATTTAACAAATCTTAAATCGTGCTGATAACCACATCGAAAATGAAGCAATTCACCAAACACATTTTGTCTCACCATATTTAAAACAGCCATGACATCTCTTCTGTAATTTACATTTTCTAAAATCATCAAATGAGACCCTGTTTGTTCATGAATGTTTACCAAGTCCCAACATTCCTCCATAGTGTTTGCAGCGGAAACTTCTACACCTGTATACTTTCCTGCTAACATAGCATCTTTTGCCATACGGGTATGCCATAACCAAGGTGTAGAGATAATAACGGCATCTATGGAATTATCTTCTAATAAATTTCTGTAATCTAGTGTGTCTTTTCCAAAGATTTTTGGTGAAGTTTGAGAAGCCTTTTTTATAAGATCCAAACATAAATCAATTCTTTTGGAGTCAATATCACAAATGGCAACTATACTAACGTCATTGCGTTGCAATAAATTAGTTAAATGATTAGTACCTCTAAGGCCAACGCCAATAAGCGCTATGTTTACTTTTTCTTTTTTTGATGAAGACATCCCAAAGGCCATATTAGGGGCTAAGGCTAGACTTGCTCCGAGCAGTGTAGTAGTTTTAACAAAGTCTCTTCTTGATTTCATTAGATAGTGTTTGTTTATAAAAATAACTATAAATTTTGTCTTAAGACTCAATTAAAAAGAAAAAATAAAGAGAAAAATAATTTAGTATAAAGTTCATTACAGGTAATAGTTTGCTTTCACTATTTTTCAACTATTTTTGTTTCATACTATGGTTACACAAGAACAACTTAAAAATCTTACCGATAGAGTTTCTAAATTAAAAGGATATTTAGAAATTGAAAAAAAACGCATTGAGATTTCTAATGACGAGGAAAAAACAGCAGATCCAAATTTTTGGAATAATCCAAAAGATGCTGAGGTATTAATGAAATCTCTTCGTTTTAAGAAAAAATGGGTGGAGGATTATCAGAAAGCTGTAACGTTAAACGAAGACATTCAAGTGTTATTTGATTTTTATAAAGAAGGTGATATTGAAGCTGAGGAAATAGAAATGCAATTTGAAAAAGCTACTGCTTTCGTTGAGGATATTGAATTTAAAAATATGCTTTCAGAGGAAGGAGATAGTTTTAGTGCTGTGATTCAAATTACAGCTGGAGCTGGGGGTACAGAAAGTTGTGATTGGGCTGAAATGTTGTTCAGAATGTATTCTATGTGGTCTGAAAAACAAGGATTTACATTAAAAACACTTAACTATCAATCCGGAGACTCTGCTGGAATAAAAACAGTTACTGTTGAGGTTGACGGAGATTATGCATTTGGGTGGCTCAAAGGAGAAAATGGTGTACATCGGTTGGTTAGAATTTCACCATTTGATAGCAATGCAAAAAGACACACCTCGTTTGCATCCGTTTATGTATATCCCGTAGCGGATGATTCTATTGAAATTGAGGTTAATCCTGCTGATATAGAAATAACCACTGCAAGATCAAGTGGAGCTGGGGGACAAAATGTAAATAAGGTTGAAACTAAAGTTCAGTTAACACATAAACCTACTGGAATTCAAATTTCTTGCTCTAACTCACGTTCACAACACGATAACAGAGCTACAGCAATGAAAATGTTAAAATCACAATTGTATGAAATTGAATTACAAAAGCAACAAGAGGCTCGAAACGACATAGAAGCTAATAAAATGAAAAATGAATGGGGAAGTCAAATTAGAAATTATGTGATGCACCCCTATAAATTAGTTAAAGATGTAAGAACTGCCCACGAAACTGGTAATGTAGATGCTGTAATGGATGGAAATATTAATTCATTTTTAAAAGCTTATTTAATGTCTCAGGGGCAAAAAAACACAGATTCAGAAATATAAAACAACTTTTTCATCACTTTCATGATAAAAATATACCATAACCCTCGATGTAGAAAATCTAGAGAAGGACTTCAAATACTTCAAGAATCTGGAAAAGATTTTGAAATAATTGAGTATTTGAAAGAAAGCCTCTCTTTTGATGAAGTAAAAGCTATCTTAAATTTACTAAATATCCCGCCTAATAAATTACTTCGTAAAAATGAAGCTGTCTGGAAAGAGCATTTCAAAGGAAAAATTATGAGTGATGAAGATATCATAGCTTCAATGGTAAAATTCCCAAAATTAATAGAAAGACCAATAGTTATCAATAAAGAAAAAGCGATTATTGGCAGACCTACTGAAGCGATAAAACAAATTCTTTAGCTCCTTTTGTTTAACACAAAATTAACTACAAGTATTTAAACTTAATTGGACATTTACAGTCGAAGTATTTAAACTATTGATTTTAATGAATAAAACAAGCTTATTTTTTGTAGCATTTACGATAACTTTTTTAAGTGTTTTTAGTCAAAAACCTCAAAATAATCAAATTTCTATTACTGGCAATATCATTGACTCAAATACAAAAGAGCCTTTAGAATATGCTACAGTTGTATTAAATAATATAGAAACTAAACAACTAAGTGGAGGTATTACGGATGAGAAAGGAAACTTCACTATTAAAATTATTCCAGGAACTTATGATATAAGTTTTGAGTTTATTTCATTTAAGACTATTAAAATACCCAAAAAAATCATTAATTCATCCGTTAATTTTGGTACAATTAAATTGTCTGAAGATTCTGACAAATTAGATGAAATTGTAATCATTGCAGAAAAGTCTACTGTTGAGATTCGTTTAGATAAGAGAATTTATAATGTGGGTAAAGACATGACGGTTAAAGGAGGTTCGGCATCTGATGTTCTAGACAATGTACCTTCTGTTGATGTTGATGTAGAGGGCAATGTAAGTTTAAGAGGTAATGAAAATGTGAGAATATTAATAGATGGTAAACCCTCTGCACTAGTTGGTTTAAGTGGTACAGAAGCGTTACGTCAATTACCTGCAGATGCTATAGAAAGAGTTGAAGTAGTTACGTCTCCATCTGCAAGATATGATGCTGAGGGTACTGCTGGAATATTAAATATTATCCTAAGAAAAGGAGTAGCTACAGGCTTAAATGGCTCCTTAAATACTACTATTGGAGATCCAACACAATATCGTATTGCTTCAAATATAAATTTTAGAACAAAAAAAATTAATTTTTTCACAAATCTAGGGTATAGAAATAGTTCAGGTCCAGGAAACTTTTTAACAAACCTCTCAACATTCGAAAATGAATCTGTAAATAGTTTACGAATTGAAGATAGAGATTTTGAAAGAAATAGAAATGGATACAATATTAATCTTGGATTAGAATATTTCCTATCCAATGAAAGTTCTATCACTGGGACCTACTTTTATAGGGACTCTGATAATAAAAACTTATCAACTAATACCATTCAGGTTTTTGATGCGAACAATATTCTTGAATTTTCAGATGTACGTATCCAAGATGAGGATGAAATAGATGAAACTTCCCAAATTTCATTAAATTATACAAACAATCTAAATAGCAGTGGACATAAATTAACCATTGATTTTCAATACAGTGATAGCAAAGAAATAGAAACTGCTTTTATTGATGACGCTCTAGCCTCTGAAAAGAATATAACTACAGAAAATTCTAAAAGTACTCTGATACAATCAGATTATGTTTTACCTATTGGGGAGCATATGCAATTTGAATTAGGCTACAGAGGAGATTTTCAAGATTTAAACTCTAATTTTTTAGTTAATAGAATCCCCGAGTTAGACTTTAATCCCTCTAACAACCTAATCTTTAAACAAAATGTAAATGCAATCTACTCTCAGTTCGGAAATAAGATTAATAAATTTTCTTATCTGTTAGGTTTGCGAACAGAGATTACAGACGTAAAAGTTAGACTTACCAATACTAATGAAAATTTCGATTATAGATATACAGAAGTATTCCCTACTATTAATTTTGGATTAGAAAGAACAGATAATCAAAGTTTTACTCTAGGATATAGCAGAAGGCTCAGAAGACCAAGATATTGGTACCTCAACCCTTTTGAGTCAAGAAACAGTCAGAATGTAATCTACAAAGGGAATCCTGGTTTAATTCCAACATTTACAAATTCTTTTGACCTTGGCTTTCTTCAAAAGATTGGAAAACTTACCTTAAATTCATCAATTTACTTTCAACATTCCGTCAATGCTATTCAAAGAGTTACTAGAGATGAAATTAGGTTACTAGACGGAGTAAATCAAGTAATAACAATTAGAGAACCTATAAATTTAGCTTCTGAAGATAGATACGGTTTTGAACTAACCGCTAATTATAATCCTTCAAAGAAAGTAAGACTTTCAGGAAGTTTTAATGTATTTCAGCAAGAATCAAAGGGTCTTTATGAATATAATAAATTTACTATTGATGAAACCTCTGGAGCTATTATCTCTTCGCCCGAAATACAAGACTTAGGAAACATAAATAATAGTTGGTTTAGTAGGTTTAATGCAACATTTACACTGCCTTGGAAAATACAGATGCAAAATAGATTATCATACAGAGGTCCTCGATATACAGCACAAAGTGAATCAAAAGGAATGTTTTCGGCCAATATTGCCCTCAGTAAGGATGTATTTAGTGAAAAAGGTACTTTAGTATTGAACGTAAGTGATGTATTTAATTCTAGAAAATGGAGATCAACTAACTTTAATCCAAATAAAGAGAATCCCACTAGCATTAATAGTCAAGAATCGCAATGGAGGGTTCGTCAAATATCTTTAAACTTTACCTATAGATTTAATCAAAAAAAGAATCAGGGAAGAGAACGAAGAGGTGGCGAAGATTATGAGGGTGATGAAGGTTTTAGTACACCATAAAACAATAAACTCTATCCATAAAAAAAGACTCACAATTTTGCGAGTCTTTTTTTTTATCTGTAGATAAAAACTACTTTCCTTCGGCAGCTTTTTTTGCTTCTCTTTTTAATTTGAAATTTTCCCAAATAGTTCCTCCTAACCAGTAGGGTACAACAAAAGTTAATAAGAATATTAATAACCAAAAACCAGCTGTAAAAATAAACATAAACAAAACCAATCCTGAGAACTGAGAAAAATCTAACATTTTAAAAAATCTTTAATTTAAAAACACAAAAATAATAGATAATTTTTATTGATGCTAACATTTAGTTAAATATTTCTTGAATAAAATACTCACAAATGTTACTTACTGATTGTTGTGGATTTCGTAAATTTGTAATATCATTGAAAATGCACAAATCATGAAATTTAGAATAGAAAAAGATACTATGGGTTCTGTTAAAGTTCCTGCTGATAAGTATTGGGGAGCACAAACTGAAAGATCTAGAAATAATTTTAAAATTGGTTCAGCTGCTTCAATGCCTCTAGAAATTGTATATGGTTTTGCATATCTCAAAAAAGCTGCTGCTTTTACAAATACTGAATTAGGTGTTTTAGATGCAGAAAAACGTGATTTAATAGCTTCGGTATGTGATGAAATTTTAGAAGGAAAGTTAGATGATCAGTTTCCGCTAGTAGTATGGCAAACTGGCTCAGGAACACAATCTAACATGAATGTGAATGAAGTCATTGCAAATAGAGCCCACGAAATTTCAGGAAAAACCATTGGTGAAGGAGATAAAACTATTCAACCCAATGACGATGTAAATAAATCCCAATCCTCTAACGATACATTTCCAACTGGAATGCATATTGCATGTTATAAAAAAATTGTAGAAACTACCATTCCTGGAATTGAACAATTAAGAAATACATTACAAAAAAAATCTGAGGATTTTAAAAATGTCGTTAAAATTGGACGAACTCACTTGATGGACGCCACTCCCCTAACCCTAGGACAAGAATTTTCTGGATATGTAGCGCAATTAAATTTTGCTTTGAAAGCATTACGCAATTCTTTAGATCACTTAAGTCAATTGGCTTTGGGGGGAACTGCAGTAGGTACTGGATTGAATACACCAAAAGGGTATGATGTTTTAGTGGCTAAATTTATAGCAGAATTTACAAACTTACCTTTTATTACTGCTGAAAATAAATTTGAAGCTTTAGCAGCACATGATGCCTTAGTAGAAACCCATGGTGCACTCAAACAAACTGCTGTGTCACTAAATAAAATTGCTAATGACATTCGAATGATGGCATCAGGTCCAAGGTCTGGAATTGGAGAAATTATTATTCCTGCTAACGAACCTGGAAGCTCCATTATGCCAGGAAAAGTAAACCCAACTCAAGCAGAAGCCATTACGATGGTTTGTGCACAAGTTATGGGAAATGATGTCGCAGTAACTATTGGTGGTACTCAGGGTCATTATGAGTTAAATGTTTTTAAACCAATGATGGCAGCTAATGTGATTCAATCTGCACAGCTTATTGGAGATGCTTGTATTTCATTTGATTTACATTGTGCTTCAGGTATTCAACCCAATCATACAAGAATTAATGAATTATTAAATAATTCATTAATGTTAGTGACTGCTTTAAATACTAAAATTGGATACTATAAAGCGGCCGAAATTGCTAATACTGCTCATGCCAATGGCACAACATTAAAAGAAGCAGCAGTTCGTTTAGGTTACGTAACAGAGGAACAATATGATCAGTGGGTTAAACCTGAAGACATGACAGGTAGCTTAAAATAAATTTCTCATTAATACTGTTGCTTTGGCTTAAAACACGTAAATAGTTGTTTTACTGTTGGCATTATTCTTTATTAACGAGGCAGTAACCATTAAGGTATTCCCAAATAACAATATAAAGTTTTCTTTTTTTGATGTAAGTTTGTTTAGCGAATGTAAACAAACTATATGACAACTGTATTCATCAATATCAAAGAACTTGTTCAAGTAAGAGAATTGGATGTGATGAAAGTGAGTGGGAAAAATATGAGTATTTTACCCATAATCAAAAACGCCTTTTTAATTATTAAAGACAATATTATCGTAGATTTTGGATCTATGAATACTCTTGACATTAAAAAATCAGATAAAGTAATAGATCTCACTGGTAAAATAGTTCTACCCACTTGGTGTGACAGTCATACTCATTTAGTTTTCGCGGATACTAGAGAAGAGGAATTTGTAAATCGAATTAAAGGACTAACCTATCAAGAAATTGCAGAAAGAGGTGGAGGAATATTAAATTCATCAAAAAAACTACAAAATAAGCCAGAAATAGAACTTTTCGAAGATGCATCAAAAAGGTTAAAAAAACTTATAAAAAATGGTACAGGAGCTATAGAAATTAAGTCTGGTTATGGTTTAACATTAGAAAGCGAACTAAAAATACTTCGTGTAATAAAAAAATTAAAAGAAAACTTTTCGCTCCCTGTCAAAGCTACTTTTTTGGGCGCGCATGCTATACCTAATGAATACAAAGAAAAAAGAGCTGAATATATTCAGTTAATTATTGATAAAATGATTCCTGAAGTCGCTAAAGAAAAACTAGCTGATTATATTGACGTTTTTTGTGAAAAAGGATATTTTACCACTGTAGAAACTGATCAAATTTTAAAAGCAGGAAGAAAACACGGATTGATTCCAAAAATTCATGTGAATCAATTTAATTCAATTGGAGGTATTAAAGTTGGGGTAAATAATAATGCTTTATCTGTAGATCATTTGGAGGTTTTAACCGATGAAGACCTTAACATATTATCAAAATCAGATACAATGCCTGTAGCACTTCCATCGTGTTCATTTTTTTTAGGAATTCCCTATACAAATGCAAGAAAATTAATAGATGCTAATATTCCTTTGGCTATAGCCTCTGACTACAATCCTGGGTCTTCTCCTTCAGGGAATATGAATTTTGTAGTTTCTTTGGCTTGTATAAAAATGAGAATGACTCCAGAAGAAGCAATCAATGCAGCTACTATTAATGCTGCACATGCCTTAAACTTATCTGATAAAATCGGAAGCATCTCAAAAGGTAAAATAGCGAACTTTATAATTACAAAACCTATAAAATCTTATAGTTCTGTACCTTATGCTTTTGCTGATAATTATGTAGAAAAAGTTTATCTATCAGGTAAAGAAGTTCAAACTCTATAATTTTTTAAAAACATTAAAATTGTTTCATAAAATCGTATCATTTTTTTGTTTTATAATTAAATCTAAAAATGAACATGGTGTTCACTCACCATTTGTATTTGATTTAATTACATCTTGTTTTTATAAAACAAAAAGTAAGAACGATTTAACTATTTTCTTGAACTATAAAAAAGAACTTTCAAAAAATAACTCATTATCAGAAATTTCAAATTTTAATTTCATGTCTAATTTCCTTTTATCTCATAAAAGAAAACGCTCAAGAATTTTTAAAGACTCAGAAATTTCGAATAAAAGAGCAAGATTATTAATTCATTTAATTCAATATCTGAAACCGAAGAATATTTTGGAAATTGGAACTGGTTTCGGGATCAATACTGTTGTATTATCGTCTGCACAACGAAACTCCAAAATAACAACTCTGGATGAAAATGAGCAGACTGTTAATGTGATTAAGGAAATGTTCAAAAAAAATACTTTTAAACACGTAAAGTTTCTAACAGGTAACTTTGATATTACTTTACCTCAAGTATTTAATAATAATATCTATGATTTTATCTATTTTAAAGGAAGTTGCGAAAATAAAACAACGTTAAATTACTTTGAATCTAGTTTATCATCTATACATAATAATTCAGTTTTATTATTTGAAAATATTCATTCTAATAGAGAATCTGAAAAAGTATGGAACTCTATAAAAAAACATGAAAAAGTAACTGTTACAATAGATACATTTCTTTGGGGATTTGTATTCTTTAGAAAAGAACAAGAAAAAGAACATTTTATCATCAGAATTTAAAATCTTAAATTTACAGTATGAAGATTTACACAAAAACAGGAGATAAAGGAACTACTGCCCTGTTTGGAGGCACAAGAGTTTCAAAAAATCACTTAAGAATAGAATCTTATGGAACAGTAGATGAACTAAACTCTTACATTGGTTTGATCAAAGATCAAGCGATTGACAATCAAACAAAACATATTCTTGTAAAAATTCAAAATGATTTATTTACCCTTGGCTCGATGCTGGCAACACCATCAGAAAAGGAAACTCTAAAAAATGGAAAAGAACGTTTAAATATTCCTAAAATAACTAACGAATCTGTAACATATTTAGAGAATACTATAGATGAAATAAATTCAACGCTCCCTCAAATGACTCATTTTATTCTACCTGGTGGTCATACCACGGTGTCATATTGTCATATCGCAAGATGCGTTTGCAGAAGAGCAGAACGCTTATCGGTTTCTCTTCACCAACAAGAAGGTATAAATCCTATTATTTTAACATATCTTAACCGACTATCTGACTTTCTTTTTATGCTGGCACGAAAGTTGTCTCATTATTTATCAGTCCAGGAAATTAAGTGGATTCCTGAGAAATTATAACCAAGTTCTTTTTTTATTGATATATATTTCAAAAAAAACTTGATTTTTTCAGTAAAAAAATTATTTTTGCAGAAAATTAAATCCTTTAGAAATGTATTGGACTTTAGAATTAGCATCTTATTTAGCAGATGCACCGTGGCCAGCAACAAAAGATGAGTTAGTGGATTATGCTATCAGAACAGGTGCACCCCTAGAAGTAGCTGAGAATTTACAAGAAATTGAAGATGAAGGGGACTCATATGACTCTATAATTGAAATTTGGCCAGATTATCCGACTGAAGAGGATTATCTTTGGAATGAAGATGAATATTAAAAATATTTAATAAAACAAACAAGAAAAAGTCTCAAATGAGGCTTTTTTTTTGTTTACTTTTAAAGTTTTATATACAATATCATACAGAAGAAAATAAAATACAGCTTAAAGAATGAGTATCTTAAATTCAGTAATTAAAATATTTGTTGGAGATAAACAACAAAAAGATCTAAAAATACTTCAACCAATTGTTGAAAAAGTAACCGCCTACGAAACCACATTATCTTCTTTATCAAATGATGAATTAAGAAATAAAACAACTGAATTCAAAAAAAGAATAAAAGAAGGCACAAAAGTTTTTAATGATAAAATTACTGCATTAGAAAAAGAAGCAAAAGAAGCTGAAATAGATAGACAACAAGATATTTTTTCTGAAATAGACACCTTAAAAAATGAATCTTATGAGGCGTCTGAGGCTATTTTGCATGATATTATGCCAGAAGCTTTTGCTGTGGTAAAAGAAACTGCAACTCGTTTTGTAAACAATGATGAAGTTGAAGTTACAGCTACTCCTTTTGACAGAGAGCTCTCCTCTACTCGAGAACATGTTGTTTTAGACGGTGATAAAGCCTTTTGGCAAAACTCTTGGGACGCTGCAGGAAAACCAGTGACTTGGGACATGATTCATTATAACGTTCAATTGATTGGAGGTTCTGTGCTTCATCAGGGTAAAATTGCAGAGATGATGACTGGTGAAGGGAAAACATTAGTCTCCACATTGCCAGTATATTTAAACGCATTGACCGGTAATGGAGTTCATGTTGTCACCGTAAATGATTACCTAGCCAAAAGAGATAGAGCATGGATGGCACCTATGTTTGAATTCCATGGATTAAGTACAGATTGTATTGATTTTCATCAACCAAATTCTGAAGAAAGAAGAATAGCTTACAATGCAGACATTACCTACGGGACAAACAATGAATTTGGATTCGATTATTTAAGAGATAATATGGCCAGTTCAAAGGAAGATTTAGTTCAAAGAGCTCCAAATTACGCCATAATTGATGAAGTAGATTCCGTTTTAATTGATGACGCAAGAACTCCTCTTATTATCTCTGGACCAGTTCCACAGGGTGATAGACACGAGTTTAATGAATTAAAACCCTTGGTTAGTGATTTGGTTTCAAAGCAAAACAAGTATTTAATTGGAGTACTTGCAGAGGCTAAGAAATTAATTGCTGATGGTAATACTAAAGATGGAGGATTCTTACTACTTAGAGTTTACAGAGGAATCCCTAAAAACAAAGCGCTTATTAAATTTCTATCTCAGGAAGGAGTAAAACAATTACTTCAAAAAACAGAGAATACCTACATGGCAGATAACAACAAACTGATGCCAGAAGTAGATGAAGAATTATGGTATGTTATCGAAGAAAAGAATAATTCGATAGATTTATCAGATAAGGGTATCGCAGCACTTTCTTCAAATACAAGTGATGAAGATTTCTTTGTGTTACCTGATTTAGGCGTTAAAATTGGCAACATAGATGCTTCTGAAGAAACTACAGAAAAAAAGGCTGAATTAAAGGAAAAATTATACAAAGACTTTAGTGTTAAAAGTGAACGGATTCATACCATGAACCAGCTACTAAAAGCTTACAGCTTATTTGAAAAAGATGTTGAATATGTAGTTGTGGAAAATAAAGTCATGATTGTTGATGAACAAACCGGACGTATTATGGATGGTCGTCGATATTCAGACGGTCTTCATCAAGCAATTGAAGCAAAAGAAAATGTAAAAATTGAAGATGCTACCCAAACATTTGCAACAGTTACCTTGCAAAACTATTTTAGAATGTATAGAAAGTTATCTGGTATGACTGGTACTGCCATTACTGAAGCTGGTGAATTATGGGAAATTTACAAATTAGATGTAGTTGAAATCCCTACAAATAAACCATTACTAAGAGATGATAAACAAGATTTTATCTATAAGACTACTCGTGAAAAATACAATGCAGTAATAGAAGATGTTGTTCAACTGGTAAATCAAGGAAGACCAGTACTAGTTGGTACAACATCTGTAGAAATTTCTGAATTATTGGGAAGAATGTTACAAATGCGTAAGATTAAGCACAATATATTAAACGCAAAATTACATAAACGTGAAGCAGATGTAGTTGCAGAAGCTGGAAATCCAGGTATCGTAACCATAGCTACCAATATGGCTGGACGTGGAACTGACATTAAGTTATCTGACCAAGTAAAAGACGCTGGAGGTTTAGCTATTATTGGTACAGAACGACATGATTCTAGACGTGTAGACCGACAATTACGTGGAAGAGCTGGGCGTCAGGGTGATATTGGTTCATCTCAATTTTACGTTGCGTTAGATGACAATTTAATGCGTTTGTTTGGTTCTGAAAGGATTGCAAAAATGATGGATAGAATGGGGCTAAAAGAAGGTGAAGTAATTCAACATTCAATGATTTCTAAGTCTATTGAAAGAGCGCAAAAGAAAGTTGAAGAAAACAACTTTGGTATTCGTAAAAGATTATTGGAGTATGATGATATCATGAACGCCCAAAGAGAATTTGTTTACCTTAGAAGAAGGCATGCATTAGATGGAGATCGTTTACAAATAGACATTTCAAATATGATCTTTGAAACCTGTGAAACCATCATCAACCAAAACAAAGCTGCTAAAGATTTTCAAAACTTTGAATTTGAATTGATTCGTTTTACTTCAATAACATCACCCTTTAGTGAAGAAGAGTTTATCTCCTCAAATGAACAAGAGTTAGCTGAAAAATTATATGAAGTTGTAACACATAGTTATAAAGAAAAAGTTGAAAGAAATGCACTTTTAACTTATCCTGTAATCAAAAATGTTTTCGAAAATGAGGGTGATAGATACGAACGTATCGTTGTTCCTTTTTCTGATGGTATCAAAACCCTTAAAGTTGTTACGAATCTAAAAGAAGCTTATGAAACTAAAGGTAAGTCTTTAGCCACCGATTTTGAAAAAAACATCACACTTGCTATTATTGATGAAAACTGGAAAGATCATCTTCGTCAAATGGATGATTTAAAACAATCAGTTCAAAATGCGTCATACGAACAAAAAGATCCCTTATTAATTTATAAGTTTGAAGCTTTTGAATTATTTAAAATAACCATTGATAAAATAAATCGTGAGGTACTGTCCTTCTTGTTTAAAGGAGAATTACCAAATCAGGCAAATGATCAAATTTCTGAAGAACGAAAGAAAACAAGACAAAAATTAAACTTGAGCAAAGCTGATGTTCAAAACACGACAGAACAAGCCATAAGCAATTCAAGACAGCAACAATCGGAACCTATTGAAACCATTGTAAGAGAACAACCCAAAATTGGAAGAAATGAACGTGTTACTATCAAAAATGTGATGAGTGGTGAAGAAAAAGTAGTTAAATTCAAACAAGCTATTCCTTTAATTGAAAGAGGAGAATGGGTATTGGTTAAAAATTAAAAATATATTAGTTAACTAAAAAAAGCCACTTTAATTAAAGTGGCTTTTTTTAGTTGATTGAGTTTAATTTAAACTCCCTGAAAATCAGTATCAATTTTTAGATAATCTAAAAACTCTTGTTTGGTTTCCTTTTCTTTAAATTTCCCACCAAACTCAGCAGTGATTGTACTACTTTCTATATCTTTTATTCCTCTGGAGTTAACACATAAATGTTTGGCATCGATTATACACGCTACATCTTTAGTTCCTAATGATTCTTGCATAAATTGAACTATTTGCATGGTAAGTCTTTCCTGAACTTGTGGTCTTTTAGCAAAATATTCTACAATACGATTCATTTTAGAGAGTCCTATAACTTTTCCATCTGAAATATATGCAACATGAGCTCTTCCAACTATGGGAAGTAAATGGTGTTCACAGGTAGAATATACAATAATGTTCTTCTCTACTAACATCTCACCATAATTGTAATTATTTTCAAATGTAGAGGCTATTGGCTTGTTAGCTGGGTTTAAACCCATAAACAACTCATTAACAAAAGATTTAGCTACTCTTTTTGGAGTACCTTTAAGGCTATCGTCCTCTAAATCCATTCCCAAAGTGATTAAAATATCTTTAACACTTTCTTGAATTCTTTCTATTTTTTCAACATCTGAAATATCAAATGCATCGGGGCGTAAAGGAGTCTTTGCTGAAGTTCCAACATGGTTGTCTCCTATCTCCTCTATTCTATCATCATTTATTTTCATCAGTTTATTTCTGAATATTAAAATTAGTTTGCAAATTTACAACATAAAGTAATATGTTTATTGCATTTTATCAATCAATTCATCTAAAGTACAAACCATCTGAGAACCATCGGTCATGTCTTTTAACTTGAATGTATTGTTCTGAACTTCAGAAATTACAAAATTAATTTTACGAGTAGATACGTATTTCCACTGTTTCTTTTGCTGTTTGTTAGTAGTGGCAGTATCTGGATATATTTCAGTTTTTACACCTACATTTCTTAATGTTTTTATGGCTTCTAATTGAATAGTATTGTCTTCTTTGTTAAAATTTAAAAATAATAACTTAGGTTTTGGAAGAGATACAGCATCAAATAAGCCAAGCTCTTCTAATACCAAATAAATTCTATCTAAACCAAAAGATATCCCTACTCCACTCACGTCCTTTAGTCCAAAGATTCCTGTTAAATCATCATATCTACCTCCACCACCAATAGATCCCATTTCTACTCCATTTGGTGCTGAAACTTCAAAAATAGCTCCTGTGTAATAATTTAAACCACGTGCTAAAGTTACATCTATCTCTAAAGAGGAAGATTGAAGTCCTAGATTATTAATAGTGTTCACAACAAAACGCAACTCCTCAACTCCTTTTTTTCCTTCTTCAGATACTGACAACAAGGTGTCTAAGACGTTTAACTGATCAGTATTGGATCCTGAAAGTTCAAAAAGTGGAGTTACTTTTTTAATAGCCTCAACAGAAATTCCTTTTTCTAGCATTTCTTTTTTTACACCACTAGCTCCAATTTTATCTAACTTGTCTAAAGCTACAGTAAAATCAATTAACTTATCTTTTGCTCCAATAACCTCAGCAATTCCAGCTAAAATTTTTCTATTATTAATTTTTATAGTGGTTCCAATTAATTTTAAATTGGTAAAAACAGTGTCATACAACTGAATAAAGTCTACCTCTTGTAACAAAGACTTACTTCCTACTACGTCTGCATCACATTGAAAAAACTCTCTAAAACGACCTTTCTGAGGGCGATCTGCTCTCCAAACAGGTTGAATTTGATATCGCTTAAAAGGAAACGTAATATCATTTTGGTTTTGCACTACATATCTAGCAAAAGGTACTGTTAAATCATAACGTAATGCTTTATCTGAAATTTGAGAAGTTAACCTTGTACTGTCTTTTAATTCTAAAAGGTTACTGTCTGTCTTTTTTAAATAATCTCCTGAATTTAGAATTTTGAAAATTAAGCGATCTCCTTCTTCTCCATATTTACCCATTAAGGTAGTGGAGTTTTCAAAACTTGGAGTTTCTATAGGTTGGAAACCAAAGGTTTCAAAAGCAGTTTTCATCGTATTTATAATGTACGTACGACTGGCTACTTCTGTAGATGAAAAATCTCTGGTTCCTTTTGGAATGCTTGGTTTCATAAAAACAATATTCGGTTATCTAATCTTAGCTAAATTAATAAATCTAGTTTCGGGTGCAAATATCCGAAAAATCTTGGGAAGTACTATTCTGTAACATTTGTTTTATTTTTTCTTTGAAGTGAAAAAATACTCGCATTTAATTCAAAACCTAACAACAATATAATGGCATTGAGCCAAATAAATAACATTAAAATTAAAAGTGTTCCTATAGAACCATACAATTCGTTGTACTGAGCAAATTCATTAACGTAATAACCAAATAGATAAAAAGTAAGTATTGATAATGTTGTTGTAAATACAGTTCCTGGTGAAAAAAACCTAGAGTGCTTTCCGTTTTTTGTACCGTATTTATATAAAATAGAAACAATAGTAAAAATCATGATCAGAAACAACGCCCCTCTTCCAAATTGTAACCAGATTGTTTCATCGTCTATCCAACCTTTATTCATAAATGCATCTAAAAGTAACTGGTAGAATCCTGTTAAAGCAACAGTAATCACTAGGAACAAAGCCATTAATAATGACACAAACATCGATAAAAAATAAGCTCTAAAAACATTTCTATTTTCTTTAACATGGTAAGAATATTCAAACCCTCCAAAAATAGCATTTACACCGTTAGTCATTAAAAAAATAGAGCC
>Ga0209304_1000218_pt1 | contig 42222 bp, 41 predicted proteins | sample COGITO_mtgs_1004_4_FD_184789 | JGI IMG/M metagenome (GOLD analysis project Ga0209304, IMG submission 184789) | Pelagic marine microbial communities from North Sea - COGITO_mtgs_100423 (SPAdes) (version 2) | ecosystem: Environmental > Aquatic > Marine > Epipelagic ...
AGGTGATGGGCCTGGTAACCCACGTTCTGGAGGTGGTGGAGGAGGATACTCCGGAGTATTCCGTTCGTCTGACCCATTGATTATCGCCGGTGGCGGTGGTGGTGGACGTGGATCATACAATAGTGCGACCCGCCGTGATGGTGGAGCCGGTGGTGGTACCACAGGGAGCGACGCTGAAGGTGGTGCAAGTGGACAAGGTCTCGGAGGAACCCCGTCAGCGGGAGGAGCAGCGGGGACTGGTGGAACTAATGGATCTGCTGGTTCATACTTAAATGGCGGGAACGGAAGCGCACCATTTTATGGTGCTGGTGGCGGAGGCGGAGGCGGATACTACGGAGGAGGTGGTGGTGCGGGAGGTTCCTCTTCAGGCAACGGAGGTGGTGGTGGAGGAGGTTCCAGCTTCGCTACCTCCAGCGCATCAGTAACCAATACCACCGCAGGCAGTGGTACGGCAGCAGGTGAAAATAGTGATGAAGATTATGCAGGATCTGCGGGAGTCGGTGGTGCAGGAACGACCGGTACTGGTAGTGGTACGGCAGGGAATGATGGGTTGCTGGTGTTGATCTTTAGTGAAAGCGGTGAAGAAGGCACCTCCGGCACCCTCACCGTCAACAACCACACTGCAGGCCAAGTACCAAACGCCTTCGAAAATGCGCGCAGTGACACCCAAGCGTCACTCTTAGCCTTCAAGCTCACCACCACAGACGAAGCCTTCTCAATCACCAACCCAAACGTCGAAGTCTCAGGAGTTCGCAAAGTAGACGAAACTAACTTCAGTAACATTGCACTCTACATCGACGAAAACAGCGACGGTGCCTTCGATGGGAGTGATACCTTCGTGGCAACCGGAACACTCACTTTAAACAACAATGCTGGTGAGATAGATTTCACGACTGAACTTAGTATCGCAAGCGATAGTAGTGATGACTACATCATGATTGCCGACTACACCAACATCCCTCGTCGTGGACAGATCACTTTCGACTTCTACGAAAGTGATATCCTCTACGCAGTTGGTGTGAACTCGGTGGTGAACGTAGTCCCCGACATCGCGGTGAGCGCCGCAAACCATCTATACAACGTTAGTAATGCTGGTGGACCGATTGTGACCGTTGGTGGCGACCCTCCAGCAGGCGACGGCGACGTCGGTGGTGGAAGCGAAGGTGGTATCGACACCAATACAGACGGTGACCAAATTGGTACAGACCCCAACTTCAACAGTCCAACCGCCAATAGTGGCTCATGGACAAACCCAGCCAATGCCTACGATGACACCGATGGTACCTATGCCACAGATAACGCTGGCGCTACCAACAACTTCAGTGACCACGGCTTTAGCATTAATGGCAGCAACAACATTGACGGTATTGCGATCAAGCTTGAAATATCAGGAACCACTGCAGCAGGCGACATCGGTATCGAACTCTCATGGGACGGGGGAACAAGTTGGACAGCTTCTGGCAACTCAACGCCAACCCTTACCACTACCGACGCAGTTACTACCGTCGGAGGTGCAAGTGATCTCTGGGGTAGAGCGTGGGCACCAAGCGAATTCTCCGACGCAAACTTCCGCGTACGCTTAACGGGGAACCCATCTTCAAACACCGTACAGGTAGACGCCCTCCAAGTACGTATCTACAACTCAACCACTGGTGGAGGAAGTGGTGGAGGTGGGGGAGGTATCTAATCGTCTCCAAACATGTACAAAAACAAGAAACACCCGTGTGGAGGCCAGGCCTCCACACGGGTGTTTCAGGTTACTGAATGTGGAGGTGTGGATAGGTTCAGGTGTTTTATGTGTAAAAGTGCCATGTTGCTATAAGTGCGCGACGCAAGGCTTTTGGCGTTTTTGTATTTGTTTGGTGTGTAGAATTATGGGGCAGTTTACTATGTCAGTGCGTTACAATACGTATACAATATGCATGTTATGAGGTCTTTCTTTTTATGGGTACTTTTGGTAATCCTTGCTTCACCTGTGGGGGTGGTATGGGTGGAGGCTAATTCGTTGGATGTTGCCACTACAGTAGTGCTCGAAGACGGGGTGTTTGCGCAAGAGGGGGCAGTAGTCGTGCATAATTCGGAAAATGATGCATATGGTATTGCAGAAGGAGTAGATGCACCGCAAGTATTTGGTGTAGTTGCAGTAAAGCCATCACTTGTTTTCTCTACAGGAGTAAACCAGGTTCCCGTAGTAACTGGAGGGGTTTCATTGGTGCGTGTTGATAATACAAATGGAGTCATAGCGCGAGGAGATGTGCTCATAACAGGGTCTTCCACCGGAGTTGCTGTCCGTGCAGGTGCTCATGATAAAAATGTATTTGCGATTGCTTTGGAGGGAGGTGAGTCAGAAGAGAAAAACGAAGTGTATTTAATTCAGGCTCAGATAGGGGTGACTGACGCTGTTGCTGCCCATGCATCACAACAAGAGCAAGTAGATGAAAGTCAGATAGTTGAGGAAGAATCTGAGTATAATCTCGCTTCGATTATCAGAGCTGCTATAGCAACGGTACTGGCAATCGGAGGACTTGTGTTTGTATTGTACAGCTTTCGCTCGACCATTGCTCAAGGGGTTGTATCTGTTGGGAGGAACCCTCGGGCACGGAGGTCTATTGTCACGCTTGCGTTTGGGAACATTGTTTTTGCTCTAATACTTTGTGCAGTAGTTGTATTTATTGCAGTGGCAGTATTGATCCTACCTCTACAGTAATGACCTGTGTGTAGATATGCTTGTTCTGCTTGCTTGGCATGCGGTATTATAGTCATAGTATGAATACATCTCTTCCCTTAGAATTTTTAATAGGAGCTTTTATTGGATTGCTCATAGCTATGGTTGTGCTGTTGGTGTTGCAGGTACGCACAACCAACCAGGTGAACAAATTGACGTTTCCTGCGTACGAATACGTAATCAAAAAAGCAGAACATGAAGCAAATGCGATAGTACAAAAAGCACAGCAGAAGGCTCAGTCAATTATTACCGATGCTGAAAAAGCTGGGCATGCTGCGATTTCAGAATATACCAATCAGGCGACTCAGATTCACGAACAGTATCGTGACTCAGTACAAGAGCAGACAGAAGGAATCATGAGCGCGTTGCGTGAGGTGTCTGAAGTGCAGACTCATGCAGTGGAGAAACTTACCAAGACCGCACAAGAAGGTGTTACTGCACAACAAAACGAAGTGACACAACATGTAACACAAACAAATGAGAAAATAGCGCACACTATTTCTCAGATAGAGACTGATTCACAAGCTCAGATGAAAGCACTTCGTGAAGAAATAGGAAGTATTGGTAAAACACTGACTGACCAGTTGCAGAAGGTCGAGGTTTCAGGAGAACAACAAATCGCAGCGCATGTCGCATCATTGCAACACGCTGCCGATGCCCACATTGAAGCATATGAAGTGTCTCGGAAGAAGTTGATGGATAGGCACATTGAGCAGCTCGTTGAATCGGTGGTTATGAAAGTGTTGCATACTCAAGTGCCCATTTCTGAACATGCATCACTTGCACGAGAAGCACTTGAGGAAGCTAAAGCAAAACATATTCTATGAGCAGTCGTACACAGGGACTTCTGACATACATGTTGCGTAATACCTACACGGGTAATGACCTTCATCGGCGGATGGGTATTCTTCGCCAGTGTGTTGAACATGCACTGTTTACACAAGGAGATATCTCGTTTGATCAGGCATGTGAAGCTTTTTTATCTGATGATGTCCTTGAGGGTGATGCACAGGCTGTGCGACAGTGGGGTGCGCAGGTACTTACTGCGTTTACACAACAAAATATATCTGCACACATGAATGACCTCCATGCAGAGGTTGACCTGCTTCCGGTGCTGACGCTGTATATACCAAAAGAATTACCACACGAAGAAATTGATAGTATTGGACTGTGGTCTCGCGCACAGTGTGATGAAAAAGTGTTGCTGGATATACATATCGATCCGGAGGTTGTTGGCGGTTGCGGGTTTGTTTGGAACGATACATATCATGAATTTTCTTTTCGAAGCAAGATAAAAGAACAGACGGGTGTCATAACGGAATTATTATCTGGATATGCAAAGAGTTAGACCAGCTGATGAAGTAGGATTTGTAACGCGCACGAAGCGGTACCTTTTAGCTATTGACGGTTTACCGTCTGCGCGCATTAACGATCTTCTTATTGATGAGTCTGGAAATTTGGCAATTGTACGGTCACTTTCTGACGACCACGTCTCTGCGTTGGCGTTAACTGCAAACGCGGGACCGGGTGACCGGTACTCGTACTTGCCCTCTGACTATATGTACTCCTGTGGGGATCAACTTTTCGGGCGTATTATAAATGCGCTCGGCGTTCCTGTTGATGGAAAAGGTTCACTGCCGCCTGGTGAGGTGCCATTACGTCTTGAGTTAGACGCACCAGGTATTGAACTGCGTGTGCCAATACATGAACAGCTCAATACTGGTGTAACAGTGGCAGACTTACTTATTCCTATTGCAAAAGGACAACGTCAATTATTGTTTGGACCGATGCGTAGCGGAAAGACTACATTTTTAACTGAGACTGTTTTGGCACAAAAAGCACAAGGAACCGTGTGTATCTATGTCGTACTTGGTAAGCCGGTTGCAGGCTTACGGAAGGTCACCGATACAATCCTCGGCGGGGAAGATAAGGGGAAAACTATCGTCATCGCGGCACTTTCTGATGAACCTGCTTCAATCATTGCAATTGCACCATCTGTTGCGTATTTGTTGGCTGAACATTATCGGTCACGTGGTGAAGATGTATTGGTTATTCTTGATGACCTGGATGCGCACGCAAAGTACCTGCGGGAGATCGGGCTGCTTGAAGGCCGATTGCCAAGTAATGAATCATACCCAGGAGATATTTTTTATCAACACGCACACCTTATGGAGCGCTCAGGTCATTTTAATGAAAAACTTGGGGGAGGCTCTATTACTTCGCTCCCTGTGGTGCAGACTGACTTAAAGAATTTCTCTGACCTCATCCCGACAAACCTCATGGCGTGTACTGATGGGCACTTTTCTTTTTCCCCCTCATTACGTGCAGAAGGGACCTACCCATCAATTACCGTACAGGAGTCAGTGACACGTGTAGGGCGCCAGGCACAGCAGACAATGCAAAAACAGTTAACGACAAAAATACAGATTTTGCTTGGGAGCTATCGCCAGCAAATTGAATACGCACAGTTTAGTGCAGACCTTAATGAACACACTAAGGAAGTGCTCCGACGTGGAGCGATTGTAGAAGCATTGATACACCAAGATCCGTATCGTAGTGTGTCAACAGATACACAGGTATTACTTTTAGCGCTTGTCTTTACTAAATTTTTTGATGGGAAAGATAAAACTTTCGTTGATGCACATAAAGAAGTCCTACTTGAAGCGCTTACGTGGGATGATGCTTTTAAGGAGGTACGAGGATTAGCACTGCAGACAGTAGTGTACGATGAGTTTATACAAAAGCTATCAGCACTTTCGCCTGTGTTAGAAAAAATATGTCAGCAATAAATGAATTGCGTGAAGGCCTCGCGCATACAGAGACTGCCCAGTTCGTAACCACCATGTTACGTGATATTAGTGCGACCCGTTTACAGTCAATACGTGCTGCGTATGAAGCAAATGAAAAATATTTTTTGGAACTACATGAGTTGATGTATGTGCTCCACAGTTATGCAGCAAAGAAGGGTATTGAGCTTCCTACGTCAGAAAAGAAATTGGTGTATGTTGCACTGACTTCTAATCGGAGATTTTACGGAACACTTAATGATGATGTTATAACCCAACTACAAAAGCTTACTGATGAAAATATTAATGTCGAATGTGTAGTGATTGGAAAAACAGGAAAACAAATCCTTGAGAGAGCACCTGTTGCAACACCCGTTACCTATATGAATTTCCAGAAAGATAAACCGACAGTAGAAGAGATACAGCAGGTGGTGAAGCAACTTGTACCGTATGCTGAGGTGGTAGTGATACATCCAACGTACATTAATGCGTTTGAACAGCGTGCAAAGGTGACCGATGTTACTCATGTGCCGCATGATGCAGTACCGCAGAAAACACTGGAATATTTGTTTGAGCCTGACATTCCTGCAATGCTGGAGTTTTTCAAGACACAGATACGTTTGGTCTTGTTTGATCGGATTGTGCTTGAGACGCGTTTGGCGCTGACGGGTGCACGACTCATGAAGATGCAGCGTGCGCGAGAGCGCACTGAAGAAATTCTGAAAGACGAGCGAAGAGTAATTCATAAAGAAATCAGTACCATGCAGAGTATGCGCCTGCTCGAGACTTTTACTGGTTTTGCTAACAAAGACACGTTATGAAAATTGCAGCAAATAAAGATATGTATGTGGGAAGAATTCGAGGTGTAATCGGTCAGGTTGTTCGTGTTGAATGTGATGGAGCGTATAAACCACCCTTAAAAGAATTACTTACTGCGGAAGATAATACAGAAGTGCGATTGGAGGTGTATGCGTATGAAGGGCCACATACAATGTTTTGCTTGTTACTTTCTGAGGTAGATACCATTGCACGCGATGTAAAAATATTTTCAACAGGGTCACGCATTACTGTGCCGGTAGGAAAGGCAGTACTTGGTCGAGTAATCGATCTATACGGTGAACCTATTGATGGTGCGGGCGACATAGAAGAAAGTGTGCAACAACCTATTTATAAAGATCATGGTCAGACCGTGGGAGGGAGTATTGTACGGCCTCGCGAAGTTCAGGAAACAGGCATTAAAACCATTGATTTTTTCGTGCCCTTACTTAAAGGAGGGAAGATGGCATTGGTGGGCGGCGCAGGTGTAGGGAAGACAACATTGCAGGAAGAGATTTTGCGTAATGTGGTGTATGACGGCACGGGGGTTTCAGTATTTGCAGGTATTGGTGAACGTATTCGTGAAGGGCATGACCTCTGGACGTCACTTACCGAACATAACGTAATCGATCGAACGGCACTTGTGTTTGGACATATCAATAAAAACGCAGCAGTGCGAGCTATTACTGCTGCCACTGCTGCGACACTTGTAGAGCATTATAGAGACGTAGAGAAGCAGGATGTTCTTTTCTTTGTTGATAATGTGTTTCGTTTCTTGCAAGCGGGAAGTGAACTTTCTACACTGCTCGGTCAGCTCCCCTCAGAATTTGGATATCAACCAACTTTGCAGTCAGAGATTGCTGAGTTTGAGAACCGACTTTACTCGACGACTGACGCATCGGTTACTTCAGTACAAACTGTGTATGTGCCAGCCGATGAGTTTGGAAACCCTGCGGTGTCCGCGACTATGCCACACATGGATGCAGTTGCCATTCTTTCTCGTGAACTCACCTACGAAGGTCGATATCCTGCAGTGGATCCTTTTAAGTCTATGTCGACGGCGCTTAATCCCAAGACTGTTGGTGAAGCGCACTATCGTGCAGCAACTGAGGCGATTGAGGTTTTGAATCAATATAAGCAGCTTTCACGTATCGTTTCCATCGTAGGGGAGGAAGAGCTTTCTGAAGAGAATCAGAAAAGATATATGCGTGCGCAAAAACTTTTGAACTATATGACTCAGTCATTTATTATTACTGAGGTGGAGACGGGTCGTGATGGGGTGAAAGTACCTCGTGAACTTGTCGTGCGCGATGTGCAGGCTATTCTTGATGGAAAGCTCGACGCAGTTCCTGCTGAGTCATTTTGGTACATTGGAGATCTCGTATCCGCAGGTTTACTTTCAGAATCATGAACGACACTATGCACATAAGAATAATGTCACCCGTTGCGCTTGTGTGGCAGGCAGACGTGGTTTCTATTAGTGCTGAGAATAGAGAGGGGGTTTTTGATATTTTGCCCGACCACGCACGTTTTATGTCTATAATAAATACCGCACCCGTGAGTATCGAAGGTATTGATGGAACTGTAAAATCTTTTACATTTGAAAATGCCGTTCTATTTTTTGAGGATAATAAAGCGGTGATTTACATACAAGAACAAGTAGCGGAAATGAAAGAATAGTTATAGCCAGTAGGCTGATTTAAGACAAAATACTGCAGTGCGTGCATGGTATTATTAGTGTATATGAGTGTTTAATCGCACTGTTTTGTAACAAGGTGTTTCCAGTATGTGTGAACAGGCCTCATATAAAGATACCTATGCGTATCATATCTACCTTACAAATAAGAATGCGTTTAATACAGCGTACTGTTTTGGCCATAGTGTGTGTCGTTTTTTTGCTGTACGCAGTATCAGTTCCACTGATTACTCAGGCATCAAGTGACCCTGGGGTGAATGGTGAAGAGAATACGATAGTACGAATTATAAAAGAAGTGTTCCGTCAGATTGATGGGGTAGCATCTTTTACTGCACAGGCACTTGGTGCAGTACTTTCGGGTTCAGATCTTGACGAAGAAGAACAAGGTTCTGAAGTGGTGTTACCAATCCCTGATGAGCAATTTTCACAGACTGCAATTGCTCCTCTGAATCCCCTGGGAGAAGGAGTGCTTATTGTGAATGCACCACTTTCGGTTACGAGCAAGTTGACTGTCATGGGAGAAGGAGAGTTTGCATCCACTACATTCACAGGACCAGTTAGTGTTCGTCAGTTAAGTGTGGCAGATTCACTACAGACGACACGTTTGGATGTCGCGACATATGCAGAAATTGAGAGTCTGGGGGTCTTAGGAGATTTTAAGTCTGTGTCTCTTTCAGTGTCTGAACTTGCAGAAATGACTCAAATAATTGTAAGTGAAACAGCGGAAATTGCAGGCTTGCTTCATGCTGACGGCGGTATTATAACCAATGGAGCAGATGTGTTACTTGGAGAAGGCTCATTGTTTGCAGCAAATGTCGTAAATGAGGTGGTGGCCGGGACGAATGTGACGATTACTGGATCAACAACGACTCCAATTATTTCGTTTACGCCAGAGCCGTTTGAGGGAGTTACTGAGGTAAATGGAGAGACAGGAGAAGTCGACTTTAAAGCAGGTTCAGATATTACAATTTCAGGCCTGACTATTAAAAATAAATCTAAACTGTCTTCAGTGAGATCACGTGGAGGCTGTGTTGGTTGTATTACTGACACAGATGTTGTTGAGACTCTTACGATTAATGGAGGTGTTATCGATGGAACAATTATTGGTTCCACTACTATGGCTGCTGCCTTTTTCTCAGAGATGACTGTAGGTACAACCTCAGCAACAACGAGCCTTTTTGCGGTACGAGGAAGTGCTACTTCAACCTTTGAAAGTGGTATTGATATCGATTCGGGATGTTTTTCAGTAGGTGGAGTGTGTGTGGCCACAGGAGATGCAGCGACATACTTGGGACTGGGAGATACCCCGTTGTCTTTTGTCGCAAATACTATTCAATACACAAATGCATCTGGTTCAGCAATAACGCAGTCCACGGACTTTGTATATGACGGGTCATTCTTAGGTATTGGAACAAGCTCACCGACGTCGCGTTTGACTGTGGATGGCAATTCCGAATTGACAGGTACTTTAGCTGTTTCAGGACTCGCCACATTTTCCGGTAATATGTCACTTTTGAACCAAGGTGACATCCTTTTATATGATGCTGATGGGAGTAATTATGTTGGCTTCCAGTCATCTACTACTGTTGCAAGTAATGTACTTTGGTCGCTTCCTGCCGCTGATGGAGGTTTTAATGAAATTCTCGTGACCGACGGTGGGGGAAATCTACGGTTTGCTGCAGTGGGAAGTGTGGGGGGAGGTTCTGAGACATACCTTGGTCTGTCAGACACTCCAGGGTCATTTACCGTTAATGCGATCCCGTTTGCAACAACTTCTGAATTACTATTCTCCAATGAGTTTGTATTTGATGGATCAAATTTAGGTGTTGGTCTTGGTGCACCGACTTCGCCACTTACGGTGCAGGGTTCAGTATTGTTTCAAAATGCGGGTTCACAGGCCGGTTTTGTGTATGACTCGTCCAATACATATGTTGGTATTGGAACTGCTGAACCTGAGGCTCGCTTAACAGTCCAAAATGGTTCATTTTTACAACGAGGGGGGACTTCAACTGATTTGTACTCACCTCAAACAGTTGGTTCTTTGGCGCTGGGTTCTAACCCAAGTGCAAATAGTCTTAAAGTGCGGGACGATTATGCGTACATTGTGAGTGCCAGCGCGGGGGATGATTTTCATATTGTTGATATAACTGACGTAGTAGCGCCTGTGGAAGTGGGGGCACTTAACCTTTCGAGTTCTGCAAATGATGTTTTTTTACGAGGGGATTATGCGTATGTTGTAACAGACTTTAACGGGAATGACTTCCATATTATTGATATTTCGAGTTCTACGGCACCTTTTGAGATAGGAGGTTTGAATTTACCATCCAGCGCCACTGGAGTTTTTGTGCAAGGAAATTATGCATATGTGGTCACTAGTAATACAGGAACTGATTTTCATGTAATTAATATAACTGATTTAGAAAACCCAGTGTTGGCAGGGGAGATGGAATTGCCTAACTCCGGAACCGGTATCGTAGTACGCGAAGATTATGCCTATGTGACCGTTAATGATACTGACGAAGGTCTTGTCGTGGTAAATGTAAGTAACCCAGCAACACCAACCACCACTGCAAGTCTTAATTTAAATGCTACAGCAAACGACCTTGTCTTAGAAGGGGATTATTTGCACGTGGTTACTCAAGCTACAGGAGATGATTATCATATAGTGAGCATTGTTGATCCATCAGATATTTCTGTAACAGGTTCATTAGATCTCAATACAACTGCTAATTCAGTTACCGTTACGGGGGATTATGCGTATGTGGTGACTGCGGGAAGCGGAGATGATGTGCATGTGATCAGTATCGCGAAGCCTACAGCACCGATAGAGGTCGGTTCGGTAGATCTTGCAGCAGGCAGTGTAGGTAAAATAGCGGTAGTAGGAAAATATGCGTATGTTGCTTCCCTTAGTACTGGTGACGAATTTCACATTATTGATATAACAGGCATTGAAAGTCAGTCAGCCATCTTACATTCACTGCATGCAGGAATTCTTACCGTTTCCGGAGACGTTCGATTTAGTAGTGATTTATCTATAGGTAATAGATTGCTTATAGGTGCCGGAGGTATAGAAAATTCTGGGGCATTTATTGGACGCAGTAGCGCAGATTCATATTTTGCAGGAAATCTCGGTATAGGGACAACAACACTGAGTTCATCTACGGTAACCGTAGATGGAGTTATTCAATCTAGTGACCTGCTTGGAGGGACAACCAACCTTATTGCAGATTCACAAGGTAATATCGTTCGCGATGTGTCTGACGAACGTCTTAAGGCCGATATCGTGACGGTGGAAGACTCACTTACGAAAGTGCTTGGATTACGTGGTGTTACCTATGGTTGGAAGGATACACAGCGGTTTGGAGAAGCACGTGAGATGGGATTCATTGCACAGGAGGTAGATTTGATTATCCCTGAAGTCGTTCGCAAAGGCGGTGAGTATTGGTCACTCAATACGCGGAACCTCCTTGCGGTCGTTGTTGAGGCGTTTAAGGAGATGTGGATTATCGTACAAGGGAACCAAAATCGTATTTCTGAGCTTGAAGAACGTATCGTGGAGCTTGAAAGCACACAGGGAGGAAATACTATCATTACCGAAACCGAAACCGAAACCGAAACCGAAACCGAAACCGAAACCGAAACCGAAACCGAAACCGAAACCGAAACCGAAACCGAAACCGAAACAGAAACCGAAACCGAGCAGTTACAATCTAATGAAACAGGGCTTGAACAGGCATATGCTTCTCATGAACTGTTAGAGCCAGAGGCAGATACAGATGGTGAAGATGCTGCAGCTGCGGTAAACGATTCAATACCTCTACCACTTGAGTCAGGTCCTAAGTCTACTGATAATACAGAAATAGTCAAAGATGCTGCGCTCGAGTGATATCGAGGGGGCACTTACGTTATCCACAATTCTTGATTTAAGGCATGATTAAATCATACCTATCGATTATAATGTGGGTACATAAACAGTAACAATATATATGCATAAATTAACACACACAAACCCAGTAGTGTATGCGCTACTTGCAGCAACGCTATCAGTGTCATTACTACTTAGTGGATTCCTTTTGGCAGAACCAGTTGTAAGTCACGCTATTACGGATGGCTTTACCGTTTCCCAAACAATCACAGGGGAACTTTCGTTCTTAGTGGCAGCAAACGACGTAAACATGGATGACGATACTACCATTGCAGGTATTACTGGTGGTGAATCACTTGGTACTTCAACGGTGACTGTCCGAACAAACAATCCAACCGGGTACACACTGAGTATGAATTTCGCGAGTGAAACCGCAATGATTCATCAGTCAGCAACCGGTTCAATCGCTAACTACACACCGGTTGGTCCTGCTGAAAACTGGGTCATTGCCGCAAGTGCAGCAGAATTCGGATATAGTGTTATTGCACCTGCTGCAGCTGATGTTGGAGTAATATTTGAAGATGATAGTGGTACTTGTGGAAGTGGTGGTGGATTAAACACATTTGATGAATGTTGGTATGGTACTGCAAATGCAACTGATGTTGTAGAACTGATTGATTCTAGTTCTCCGACAAACAGTGCGACTACTACTATTCGATTTAAGGTTGAAGTAGCAGCAAACCCTTCACCAGCTGTATCTACAGGAGTGTACACAGCAACAGCAACATTGACCTTGCTTGATAATGCATAGGACAAGTGTATACTTTGTACATATTATCCACACTGACGTAACTATTTAATTTAAACTATGAATTCAACTACGCCCGCATATAGCGTTGTTGCGTTCCTCCTAGTTTTAGGAAGCACGCTTATGGCATTGCCAATGAGCGTGTTTTCTCAATCTAACCTGGAAGAATCTCAAGAAATACAAATACCATCAGAAAATCTTGAAACGAGCAGCATACAGGAAGTATCAGTTATTGCTGAAACAATTTCTGATCCGTATAAAAGAGAAAAATTACCAGGTAATGGTGAAGTTTATAGTGACTTTGTGGTTGGTCCGGGCCGATTTGCACTTGAGCTTGCTCCAGGTGAGTCACAAACTGTTGAGGTTATTGTTTCCAACCGGATGGGTGTTCCCAAACGGTTTAGTATAGAAACTGAAGATACTGCGGGGACGAGTGATCCAAGTCAGTCACTGGTGTTACTTGGTGAGGATACGGGGCCGTATACCGTGAAGGATTATATTCAGGTACCTAATAGAGAGTTTGACCTCGATCACTCCTATCGTGCACGCATTCCTGTGACAGTCAGTCTTCCTCAAGATGCTTCGCCAGGAGGTCATTACGGAAGTATGTTGATTTCCATGGTATCTGATCCTAATGAGAACAATGAGGAAGAGGAAGCTTCCACAGGTTCAGTTATCGTGAGCCGTATCGGTATTTTATTCTTTGTTTCAAATCCTGGTGACACTACACACTCTGCAGAGCTAAAGGATTTTTCTACCATTGGAGGACAGACCTTTTTTGCAGATGGTCCTATTGATTTTGCGATAACCCATGAAAATAATGCTGATGTACACGTAACTCCATACGGTGAAGTGCGTATTTCTAACATGCTTGGTGATGAAGTTGGATTTGTGAAGCTTGACCCTTGGTTTGTGCTTCCACAATCATTGCGTACTCGAGAAGTTTCTTGGGAGCGTGAGTTGCTTATCGGTCGCTATACCGCACACCTTCAGGTAAATCGTGGATACGATGATATTATCGATGACGCAACGGTAGTATTCTGGGTGCTTCCTTGGAAGATTCTACTTACTGTATTTTCTGCACTATTTGTCTTCTTCTTACTTATACGTTTTGTTTCTACACGATTTGAGTTTAAGAAAAAATAGACAGATATGCACCTAAGCCCTTTGTCGTTAATCGTTATTGCGACTTTAGCAACACCCATTGCTGTGATGTTTTTAAGTGTTACTAATGCACAGATCATGTCTAGTTCGAATTTTCAAATTCATAGTGACAGCGTAAATACGTCAGGTGGATTTTCTTCTTCTTCAAACTACGCTATAGAAGCAACTACTGGTGAGGTATCCAGTGGCGATTCTGATAGTTCAAATTACTCGCTACGTGCTGGTTTTCAACAGATGCAAGAGGTGTACATGGCGATGACCGTTAGTTCATCCTCTGTAGGGTTAGCACCAAATATCCCTGGTATTTCAGGTGGTGTTTCTAATGGCTCAACAACAGTGACGGTAACTACTGACAGTCTTTCAGGCTATCAACTAACAATTATGGCTGATGCAGATCCTGCTATGCAAAAGGGATCTGATACGATTGCGGATTACATACCATCAGGAGGTGTCCCAGACTATACATTTAGCACGTTGCCTGCAGATTCTCATTTGGGCTATACACCCGAAGGTTCTGATGTAGCGCAACGTTTTCTTAATAGTGGAACGACCTGTAATGCAGGTTCATCAAATGACACTGCATCATGCTGGGACGGATTATCAACTACTCAGACGGTAATCGCTCAATCAAGCGGTTCGAATCATCCAAATGGTACTGACACTTCTGTACGTTTTAGGGTTGGGGTGGGAGGATCTTCAGTGCAGGCACCAGGAGTGTATGTTGCAACTACTACGTTAACTGCATTAGCACTGTGATTACATTACGCATTTTTTTCCTGATTGTACTTATTTTTGTAAGTGCAGGTTTTAATACGGTGCGTGCACAAAGTGATGAATTTACCATTCAGATGGGTATTGTCGGGGCGGATGCAGTACCTCCCTCGACCCCTTCTCCTGTTACCGTAATGGTTCCCTCATCAAATCAGATTGATGTAGCCTGGGGAACATCAACTGATAATGTACTGCTCAGTGGGTATGTCCTCTATAGAGATACTGTGCCGATTGCTACCACCTCGCTTGCTACATATTCTGATACAGGTCTCTCTGCAGGTACGTTATATACCTATACTGTTAAAGCATTTGATTCATCATTTAATTATTCCACGTCATCCGGTTCTGTAGCAACTTCAACACTTGCTGCCCCGGCACCTGCCCCAGCGCCTTTACCCGAAGCAAACAGTCAAGGTTTTATGCAAAAGGTGCAGCTCTCAGATTTAGAAATATCCCCAAAGGAAAACTCTGCAGCACTTTCATGGTCAACAAATATCTATGCTCAATTTACGCTACGATGGGGAAAAGTTAGTTCGTATGATTTAGGGTTTGTTCTGAGTGATACGTACAAAAAAAACCATACGACTGTAATAGACGATCTTGAGCCCGGTACAACGTATGTGTATGAACTGATCGCATATAATCACAGCGGGAAAGAGTATGTGTTGAAGCGTGATTCATTTGTAACAGCGCAAAGAGGTGACGTTCTTGCTCCGTCAAATGTGTCTGACCTACGTGCAGTTGTAGATTCTGGTTCAGTATATCTTTCTTGGGAAAATCCTGGGGAGACCGATTTTGAAAAAGTGCGCGTCGTACGCAGTTACAACTTTTATCCGACGGGTCCTGCAAATGGATTTATTGTCTATGATGGGCCAGCGAATTCAGTCATGGATGAGAATGCATTACGTGAATATGGTATTCAGTATTATTCAATTTTCTCATATGATGTGTCTGGGAATATATCTTCAGGGGCACTCGTGACTGCTCGTTCAAAAAACATAGATGCAGATATACCCGAACCACAAGGAGGCGCTGATGTAACATCTTCGACATCACTGCCGATAAAAATAGATGCTGATGCAACGTCCTCAATACCATTACTTGAAAAAATAGAAGTTGATTTTACCGATGTTCAGATATATCAAAATGATGCATTAGTATCTCAGGCTCATGGGTTGCCACAGCTACTTGCTGATTTTCCTACGATACTTAAAATCCCGTACAATACTTTGCCTGAAAACTTAAAAATGATCATCGTTTCATTTAAGGGAAGTTCTGGGGTGCCCGTTAAATACCTACTGAGAGTTAATAAAGACAAAACAGCGTACGAAGCTGTGATACCACCACTTGAGCGCCCAGGGACGTATGAGGTTGAGTTTTCGGTATATGATTTTCATACCAAATTACTCACCAGCTTTGACGGCGCTATTTTCGTGAAGGACATACCGTATGGTATACAAAAGAGCAATTTTCCACTACCGTGGTATGTGTTTTTTGGATTGTTTAACGTAAGTGTGCTTTGGTTACTGTATCTAATTTTCTTTAAGAGGTTAAAGTCTGGAGAGTAAAAATCAATATAAAAATAGGGTTGTTCACGTATATGCTGATAAACATGCAAAATGTCTATTACTTACTGGTAGAATGAGGATAATAAGTAATTTAAGCACAATTTAGTATATGGCAAAGGTAGCAATAAACGGTTTTGGACGTATAGGGCGAACGTTCTTTAAGATGGCAATGGGGAATCCAGATTTTGAGGTTGTTGCTATTAATGATTTGGGTGATATTGAGAATTTGGCATATCTCTTAAAATACGATACCGCATACGGACGGGGGCAGTACGACGTGTCTGTTGCAAATGGATCCTTGGTTGTTGATGGAAAAGAAATTGCTTTCTTGCAGGAGCGAGATCCAAAAGCATTGCCGTGGGGGAAGTTGGGTGTTGATGTTGTGGTTGAAGCCACTGGTTTTTTTTCAAGTTACGAGAAATCAAAAATGCATCTCGAAGCTGGGGCAAAGCGAGTTATTATTTCGGGTCCCGTTAAGGATGACCCCGCTGCTGCGGGTGTTGTGGGAGCAACAGTGCTCATGGGGGTAAATGATGCCGCGTTATCTTCATGCAATATTAGTTCCAACGCATCATGTACTACAAATGCAACTAGTCCTGTTGTTGCCATCTTGAAGGAGGCTATTGGAATTGAGAAGGCAATATTGAATACAGTACATGCATATACTTCTACACAAAGTTTAGTGGATGGTCCAGCGAAAGATTTTCGAAAGGGACGCGCAGCTGCTCAAAACATTATTCCTACGTCAACGGGAGCTGCGGTGGCCACTACCATGGCCCATACCGACTTGGCGGGGAAGTTTGATGGGATTGCTATTCGTGTACCGGTACCCGTTGGATCAGTTGTTGATATTACATTTATTGCATCGAAAGACACAACGGTAGAAGAAGTAAACACCGCGTTGAAAAATGCAGCAGGTGAAGAAAAGTGGAGTAACTTATTTGCGGTGACTGATGAACCTCTTGTGTCTTCAGATATCGTAGGAGCACAATTTGCCTCTATAGCTGACTTAGGAATGACACGTGTTGTCGATGGCAATCTTGTGAAAGTGCTTGCGTGGTATGACAATGAAACAAGCTATACGCACACGTTAATCGCACATGTTGCAGCGGTATCCCGTTTCTTTAACATTAAATCAGGAGAATAGACATGAAGCCTACAATTTATTTTGCAACAGATCATGCAGGGTTTGAGCTCAAAAACTTATTGTTGCAGTATGTGCGAGATGAGTTACAGTACGAAGTAGTAGATTGTGGCCCAGCGGTGTATGATGCTGATGACGACTACCCAGACTATATACGTATTGCTGCAAAAAAAGTAAGTATACGACCTACTGATCGGGCTATTATTCTTGGAGGCTCAGGACAGGGAGAAGCAATGACTGCAAATCGTTTTCCTCAGGTACGGGCAACGGTATTTTATGGAGGCAGTTCAGAGATTATTACGCTCTCTCGTGAACACAATGATGCAAATATACTTTCTTTAGGCGCACGCTTTTTGACCCAGCAAGAGGCAGAAAATGTTATCAAGAAGTGGCTTGCGGTTTCATTTTCGGGTGATGAACGTCACGTGCGTCGTATTAAAAAAATTGAACACGTAAATTCTTAAATCGTATGCTTCCTATTTCTGTCGTACCCTCTTTACCAGCAGCTTCTTTTGATGAAATTGATGCACTGTGTACTTCGCTTAAAGGTGTCGCCCCAGAAATTCAGATTGACATCGTTGACGGCGTATTTGTCCCGTTAGTTTCATGGCCGTTTATGGAGACTCATCCTATTGAAGCGTTACAAAAGTTAATCCCTTATTTTTCAGATTTTAAAATTGAAATGGATTGCATGGTGTGTAATCCTGAACAATATCTCGATTTGTTTGTGGAGCTCGGGGTCTCTCGGGTGGTGATACATATTGGAAGCACTGATGCGTACGATGAAATTATCCAACATGCTAAGACCCATGGTTATAAAATAGGTTTTGCACTGACGTATGATACTCCACTTGATGTGGTGGCTAAACATATAGAAGAAATAGACTATGTCCAATTAATGGGCATTGTTCATGTAGGTAAGCAGGGCCAGCCGTTTGATGAACGGACACTTGAGCGAGCCGCACAGTTACGGGCACAGTATCCAGATCTAGAAATTGCAGTTGACGGCAGTGTTAATACACAGACGATACCGTTACTGCATGATGCTGGAGTAAATCGGTTCGCCCCGGGTTCAGCTATAGCAAAAACTGAAGATCCAGCTCTTTCCTATAAACAGCTCTGTGCTCTGTTGGAATAGCTACGCGGTATACTATAAGTACATGTATTACATATCCAACCCAGAAATTAAGAATTTAGAAAGTAAGGCAAATGACATTCGTCAAAGTGTCATTGAGATGCTTGTCGCTGCAGGTAGTGGACACACTGCAGGGCCGCTTGATATGGCAGATATTTTCTCGTTACTTTATTTTAGTGTCCTTAAGCATGATCCTAAAAATCCAGATTGGGAAGATCGCGATAGAGTAGTTCTTTCTGCAGGTCACATTTGCCCTGTACTGTACGCAACGATGGCACATGCTGGATATTTTCCAGTTGATGAATTACTTACCTTACGAAAACTTGGAACACGTTTGCAAGGGCACCCACATCGAACGGCCCTTCCGGGGCTTGAAACAAGCTCAGGCCCATTAGGGAGCGGTCTTTCTCAGGCGGTCGGGATGGCGCTGGCTGAACGAATGGACAATCCATATACTTCAAAATTTATATATTGTATTACCGGTGATGGAGAACTTAATGAGGGACAAATTTGGGAAGCGGCCATGCTCGCAGGTAAGGAGCAATTACACAATCTTGTGGTCATTGTTGACCGTAATGCTATTCAAATTGACGGATATACCAAAGCCGTAATGCCACTAGAGTCTTTGCGAGATAAATTTGAATCTTTTAATTTTGATGTGCAAGAAGTCGATGGCCATAATATACGAATGGTGAATGATGCAATTGGTAAGGCACAAAGTGTGTATGGACAGCCTTCGGTTATAATTGCACACACGATCGCTTCAAAAGGAGTTGATGTTTTTGAGCGTGATTTCCGGTGGCATGGTAATCCTCCTGGTAAAGGCCCTGAAGATAGGGTGCCTAAGGGGGAGCAAGCAGAGGTAGCACTTGAAAAACTTCGCACACTTGGCGGTTTAATAACTCCTTCAGACTCTTAGAGATCAGTTGAGATAATATTGTTATATATGTTTGCAGAACACTTAGATAAAAAAATATGCACGACTGAAGTCGACCGAGTACCAAACCGAAATGGGTATGGTGAAGGACTGAAGAAGGCGGGGGAGATCGATCAGAATATCGTGGCACTTTCTGCTGATCTGACAGGGTCTACACGAACTAATATTTTTGCGGAGGCATTCCCTGAACGTTTTGTGCAGGTTGGTATTGCGGAGCAAAATATGGCATCTGTTGCTTCTGGAATGGCAGCAATGGGGAAGGTTCCATTCATCGCATCGTACGCAATGTTTTCCCCAGGTAGATCTTGGGAGCAGGTGCGTACCACTATTGCGTATAATGAATCTAACGTAAAAATTATAGGCGCTCATGCAGGTGTTTCTGTAGGCCCCGATGGAGCGACGCATCAAGCAATTGAAGACATGGCAATTATGCGAGTCATCCCTAACATGGTAGTGCTAGCACCCTGTGACGCAATTGAGGCAAGAAAAGCAACACTCGCTGCGGCAGAATATGTCGGTCCCGTATACATACGTCTAGCACGAGACAAGACACCGGTGGTCACTACTGATGAGTCACCGTTTGAGATTGGAAAAGCAGAGTTGTTTATGAAGAAAGATGCAGCGCATAAAAAAACGGTCGGAATTATTGTGACCGGAGTGCTCGCACATAATGCACTTACCGCAGCGCAAAAACTTCAAGAAGAAGGTGTAGGAGTTTCGGTTTTACACATGGCTACGATAAAGCCATTGGATACAAAAGCGCTGGATACGTTTGCTTCAGAGCATGATATTCTTGTGACGGTAGAAGAACATCAGGTTGCAGGAGGACTTGGGTCAGCTGTTGCCGAATATATAAGTCAGACAAACCCCAAAAAGATTATTCCGATTGGTATACATGATGAGTTTGGTCAGTCAGGAGAGCCTGAAGAACTACTCGCCCACTATGGCTTGGATTCAGATTCAATTATTCAGATAATTCGCGATACCATATGAAGCTGTCTAGTAGAGGATTTACCATACTAGAGTTGCTCGTAGTAGTTGCAATTATTGGTATCCTTACAGCTTTAACATATACGCTCCTTTCTGAAGGTAATAGAAAAGCTCGCAATGAAATAGTTGTTTCTCAGATGTATGAACATCAGAAGGCAATCGAATTGTATTATTCTACAAATGGTTCATACCCACATCCGTTAGGTGACCCAAGTGACCCCCGTGAAATTGAAGTGTGTCTCGCTGACTCTGGATCATGCTGGCCAGGGGTAAATCCAGACAGTGCAGCCGTTCGAGCTGAATTGTCTGCCTATATCCCTTCTTTCCCATACCTTGATCAAGGGGTGGTTGGAGGGCAGGCGAACTCGGGTTCACCAGCATATAACGGATGTACAGGCATTGGATTTAACGATAATTCAGGAGGTTGTGGTCCAGCCGATTACTCACTCTTTTTCTTACTTGAAGGAACAAATGAAGACTGTGGCGGAAGAGCGATTGTAGCAAGTGCAAATTACGGTGGCGGTAACCACACTATGTGTCGATTGATGCCAGGTCGAGAATAGTCCCGCGACACTATAAAAGCCGGAAGCAAAGCTTCCGGCTTTTATAGTGTCTGATTATTTTTATATTTTTGAAGGTTTGTAAAAATCAGGAGCGTCTGCAAGGAATTTCTCTAATTCTTCACGTGTGAGAAGTCCTTTTTGTGCACCAATATGTTGTACTACATTCATTGAATTAACGGGTCCCCAGCTCAATGCCTCTGCGGGTGTAAATCCGAGTGCAATCGCGGTAGTAAATGTAGAAGAGAACGAGTCACCAGCACCAGTACGATCAACGGGGGGAGCTGGATCAGGATACATTGGCATGTGCCACGCCTGATTGTCTTCGTCTACAACATAGGCACCCTCTGGTCCATCGGTAATCACGGGCATTTTTGGTCCAAGTTCTTTAAATGCTCTAATAAGTGTTGGTACATCCTGCTCGGTTGTTCCAAGAATCTCTTGAGCTTCTTCTTTATTGCAGAAAAAGATTTCAGTCACTTCATAAAGTTCTTTAAGTTTTTCAGCGCCAAGTTTAATCTGAAATGTACCGGGTTGAAACACAAGTTTTGTTTCAGGATGTGCCGCTACGTATTTTGCAATTTCAAAGTGGTAATCAATTCCATGTTCACCAATAGAAGAGAAGTAGATGAAACGTGGTGGTACTTCAAAGTCCGGTAATACGTATGGGTACTGTTCATGATTGATAAGAATGGTACGTTCTGGACCGTATCGTAATACATAATGGTAGTTCGTTTTTTTACCTTCATGTATTTTTACGTACTCAGTATGTACCCCCTCGGTCCTTAGTTGGTCCATGCAGTCAGATCCATTTCGGTCATGCCCTAGGTTTGAGACAAGGGCAGACTGAAGTCCGAGTCGGTGTGCTGAAACTGCCGCGTTAGGTGAATTACCTACAGCATTGATTACGGTAACGTCTTCGTAGGGCAGTTTGTTTCCAAAACTCATTTCGAGCGTTTTTCGACCAGTATCTAAATTTTTGGAAACGGTGGCGTGTTCTTGTGATAGTTTGATAAATGCGTCAACTACCATATCGCCAATAGCGACAAAATCATATTGTTGTGACATATGACAATAGTATACCGTAGACTGCGATACTCTGATGGTGAGCTTGTGAGTATATTTCGCTCGATATGCGGTTGAGCTTTTTCAGGAGTGTGGTAATGTATTGCCCATATGACAACAAAACTTGAAGTAACAAAACGTGAAGAAAGTGCACAGCACGTGCGTTCACAGGGGAATATTCCTGCAGTGGTTTACGGACCTAAGCAAGAACCGATTTCAATTACTATAAATAAAACCGTTTTTGAAAAAAAATTGGCAGATGCTGGAGAATCGACCATTATTAGCCTTGTCGGCTTAGGTGAAGAGATCGAAGTGCTCGTGCATGCCGTTGCCTTTAATGCAGAAAAAGGAGGTATTGAACACGCTGACTTTTATGCGATTGAGCGAGGGAAGGAGCTTACAACAAACGTGGCTTTGGAATTCGTGGGCGAAGCACCCGTTGAAAAATCAGGAGCAACTATTACTAAGGTGCTCCATGACCTAGAGGTAACGTGTCGACCAAGTGTACTTCCATCACACATTGAAGTTGATATTTCCACACTAACTGATGAATCTTCCCAGATTTTAGTAAAGGACTTAATAATTGCTGAAGGAATTACTCTAAGTAGCGAATTGGATGCAGTTGTAGCTTCTGTTTCTGCAGCTCGAGAAGAAGAGCCAGAGGAAGTTGCTGAAGCTGTTGATATGGATGCAATTGAAGTGGAAGAAAAAGGGAAGGCTGATGGTACAGAGGCTGAAGAAACACCAGCTGAATAATAGAAGTTTTGTTACTCCAAAAACACACCCACTGGGTGTGTTTTTGTGTATTTTGCAGATGGGAAGCAATAAATGATATACTTATGGGCATCATGAAGAAAATCACCACCTTATTTCTCTGCATTGTTTTACTGTTGCCTAGTATGGTGTTTGCTGAAACTGAAGACGAGCGAAGAGCGCGACTCGAGGCCCAGCTGCAGCAGGTAGAACGTCAAATTCTTAACCAGCGTGTACTGGTTGAAAATAAGCAACAAGAGCGTCAGTCACTCGAACGCGATTTAGATTTAATTGATGGAGAAATTGTACAAGCCCAGCTCGGGATTCAGGCACGATCAGTAGCTATTGAGCAACTTGGAAGTCAGATTGAGGATAAAGAAGAGGTGATTATTATCCTGAATGACCGTTTGGACAAGCAGCAAAAGTCTCTGGCTGAGCTCATTCGTAAGGCGCGCGCTGTGGACGACTTCTCATTAGTGGAGGTAATGCTCAGCAACGAAAATTTCTCAGAGTTTTTCACTGATGTTGAAAATTTCCGTGCGGTGAACCGATCTTTGAACGATTCACTGACTGCACTTGTTGAAATTAAGACTGACACCTACACTCAGAAATTATCCCTTGAGGATAAACAGCTCTCTGAAGCAGAGATGAAACAAGCACAAGAAATTGAGAAACAAAATATTGAAGCGCAAGAGACTGCGAAGGAACAGATTTTGACAGTAACTAAGGGACAGGAGGCAGCATATCAAGCACTCTTAGTTTCTCAGCAAAAAAGCGCTGCACAGCTAAAGTCTCAGCTCTTTGAGATTCTTGGTGGAGGTGCGGCTATCCCATTCCCGGAGGCGGTTGGGTATGCACAAGTTGCACAACGTATGACAGGAACACCAGCTGCGCTTATTCTTGCAATCCTTGAGCAGGAATCATCGTATGGAAGTAATATAGGCGGTTGTACTATGGGAGATGTAAGTCTTGGTAAAGACATTATGCACCCAGATCGGGATAAACCGCCATTCTTAGCAATTGCTGTAGAAATTGGGTTTGATCCAGCAACACAGCAAGTTTCTTGTCCATTACGAAGAAGTGATGGAAGTCGTATTGGCTGGGGTGGAGCAATGGGTCCTTCTCAGTTTATTCCGAGCACGTGGGCAATTTATGGAGGATTTAAAAAAGACAGTGCTGGTAATTATTCATATGTAAAGTCGCAAGATGCAATTCGAACACTTCTCGGTAAGTCTTCAGCAGGTAATCCGTTCAGTAACCAAGATGCCTTCTTGGCAACAGGACTTCTTCTTCGAGATAACGGTGCAAATGGAAGCTATAATAGTGACCGTACGGCTGCATTACGATATTACGCGGGGTGGGGAGGTGCAACGCGACCCGAGAATGCGTTTTATGGTGATGGAGTTATGAAGCGGAAACAACGCCTCGACGGAGACATTCGAGTTTTATTGGGACAGTAAACACTTATCTACTTCGTTATCACACATGAAGAAGCACCTTAATGGACACCAGTCCACCTCGGCGCTTTTTCGTTTTGACAAAGTATTTAATACTAAATTAGAACGAGACACTGAAACTAGTATTGCGTATTATAGTGTTTCTGGTATAGTGTGCGGCATTACAAAGGTTGCTGACTAAACGTGACCGCAAAAAATTTTTATGAAAAAAGACATTCACCCAGAAAACTATCGAATGGTAATCTTCCACGATAACTCAAGTAACGCTCGATTTCTTGTAGGTTCAACTATTGAAACTGACAAGACTGATAAATGGGAAGACGGTAACGAGTATCCAATTACACATGTTGATGTATCAAGTGATACACATCCTTTCTATACTGGGCAGGAGAAAGTTATGGACACCGCTGGACGTGTTGAGCGGTTCAAGAGCCGAGCATCTAAGGTTGTTACACGAAAGAAAAAGGCGTAGCTACTGCACAGAATGGCCTCATCATTGTTGTTTGAGGCTTTTTTGTTTGTAGAATAAGAAACTTAGCGTATTATAAAATAACTATTTATCATGGATCACGATCAAGAAAAATTAGATGAATTCCAAGAGAATCACAAAACACAGTACTTGCTGTCAGTGTATAACGCTGAATTGCAGAAGCTTGTTGATGCTCAAGAATTGGCTGATTCTGATCCTGAGATGGCTGAGCTTGCCAAGGAAGAGATTGCAACACTAGAGAAACAGCTGCAGGATCAATTTGATGAAATGGATCATATTATTGAGGCTTCCCGCGAAGAGGAAGAAAAACCATATGGTATTATGCTCGAGGTGCGGGCCGGGGCTGGGGGAGATGAGGCCGCGTTGTTTGCTGAAGAGCTTGCAAGTATGTATTTACAGTACGCACAGAATAAAGGTTGGCAAACCACTGCGGAGCATAAGTCGGTAGCAACTATGGGAGGTTATAAAGAAGCGGCGTTTGAAATTCTTTCAGCAGGTGTCTATGATGCATTCCGTTTTGAAACAGGAGTGCATCGAGTGCAACGTATTCCAAGTACCGAGAAGCAGGGGAGAATCCATACCTCTACTGCATCGGTCGCAGTATTGCCAATGCGTAAAAAACCAAAAATTTTTATTGATCCAGGAGACATTGATATGGAGTTTTCTCGTGCTGGTGGTGCAGGAGGGCAAAACGTAAATAAGGTGGAGACAGCAGTGCGTGTGGTTCATCGTCCCACTGGTGTGGATGTTCGTTGTGAGTCTGACCGATCACAGCTGAAAAACCGAGAGAAGGCTATGGCAATGCTTATTGCAAAGCTTGAAACTGCACACGAAGAAGAAGAAGCTCGTAAGCACTCTGAGTTTCGAAGTAATCAGATTGGAACAGGGGATCGGTCTGAAAAAATTCGTACGTATAATTTTCCTCAAAACCGTATTACCGACCATCGTATCAAAGAATCATGGCACACCATTGAGGCGACTCTTGGGGGTGATTTGCAACCAATCATTGACGCTATGCATGCTGCCGAAGATGAATTGAATGCATAAGGTAAAAAACAAGCAGGGGCACGGTATTACTCTTGCCGTAGGGCTTTACATATGCTACTATTGCCGCGCTGTAAGGTGCTTTTTATTACTAAGCACTTTATAAACTCCAGACACCTTGGCTGCGTAAGGCTCGTGCGGAATCTTTTAGATTTCACCTCGATGTATCCTTATATCAATCATTATTAGCTAATAGGCAGTCTGGGTAATAACATAATTATGTCAACAGAAAATAACTCAACAAACTTAATTGAGCGACTGTTTAAAGCAGGCGCGCACTTTGGCTTCCAAAAAAGCCGACGACACCCATCTGTGGTGCCATTTATCTTCGGTTCAAAGAACGGAACTGATATTTTTGACCTCGAGCAGACAGCTGTTCAGATTGAAGATGCAAAGAAAGTACTTGCTGAGGCAGGAGAGAATGGAAAAACAGTACTTTTCGTAGGTACAAAAGAAGAAGTTTCAAAAATCGTAAAAGCAAAAGCAGAAGAAGTTGAGATGCCGTATGTGGCAAATCGATGGATCGGTGGGATGCTTACAAACTACTCTGAGATTCGAAAGCGAATTGAACGCCTCAAGACACTTACTGCAGAACGAGAATCAGGTGAACTGGAGCGAAAATATATTAAAAAAGAACGAGTAGTAATCGGGCGAGAAATCGACAAGCTCGAGTTTAACTTTGGCGGTGTAAAAAATATCGAACGAACTCCTGCATTGATGGTAGTTGTTGACCCACGTCATGACTTCATTGCGGTACAGGAAGCAAACGACCTAAACATCCCTGTGGTGGCAATTATGAGTTCAGACTGTGATGCTGGTAAAGTGCAGTCACCAATCTTGCTTAACGATGCACTTACTTCAAGTGTGGAATTGGCACTTACTGAGCTTTCGGCAGCATACGCAGAAGGTCGAACAAAGTACACACCTCCACCTCCACGGTCGACACGACCAACACGAAGTGAGGGAGGACGACCGACACGACCACGTCGAACATTTGACCGACGGTAACCCTTTGAGGTAAAGCGTAATTATCTATTTTAGTTAAGTACATTGAATATGGAAATCACATCACAAATGATCAAAGAACTGCGAGAAAAAACTGGTATCTCAGTTATGCAGTGTAAAAAATCTCTAGAAGAAGCAGGAGGAGACATGGACAAAGCTTTAATCATTCTTAAAAAGAAGCGAAGCGAAGCTGCTGATAAAAAGGCTGACCGTGAAATCGGCGCTGGTGCAGTTGGTTCATATGTCCACAACACAAACGAAGTTGCTTCGTTAGTACTCCTGTCGTGTGAGACAGACTTTGTTTCTAAGAATGAAGAATTTGTAGCACTTGCTAATGACATTGCAATGCATGTGTCAGCAATGAGTCCGCATTTCATCGCTAAGGAAGAGCTTGATGATTCAATTATCGAAAAAGCAAAGGAAGTGTTCGCTGAAGAGGTGAATAGTAAGCCTGAAGATATGCGAGAAAAAATCATGGAAGGCAAGCTTAGTAGCTACTTTAAAGATCAAATTCTCCTGGAGCAACCATTTGTAAAGAATCCCGATACAACAATCGGAGAAATGGTAGCTGGAGCAGTTCAGAAATTTGGGGAACGTGTAGTTGTTGCACAAATCTCACGCGTCTCTGTAAAATAGTTACATGGCCTTCCCTTTGACAGCACTCGTGTGCAGCACATTGGCTCTGGTAATTATCGCTGGAGTCTTTCGTGTTGAGGATGCTCGAGAAGGAAAGCTTCTTATGTTGTCAGGTTTTCGTGTTTTGTTTGATCGTTTCGTTGTATACATTGCAAAAAAACTATCTACATTTGATACCTATATAGGTCGTGGGTTTGCGCGAATTGTTCTACACTACGCTGCACATGGTTTGCTTGAGAGATTGCTGCTCGTGCTTAAGAAAGGTGAAAAGCGTGTTGAGCAATTACTTCGCAGGAATAAGCAGGCGGTAAAAGGTATCAAGCACAATAAGAAGCGAAATCATCTCGATGAGATAGCTGATCATAAACAAGAGTTTGCCTTATCTGATGCACAAAAAGAAAAGATGAGGTCTCATGAATAAATTACTTGCTTTTTTTCCAAAACTTGCAATAATAGCGTGACTTTGACGGAAGAAAATTAAATAATATTCTCAGCTTAAACCCTGAGAGTGAGAAAGTACTAAAGTACTTTCGCAAGAGGTTGCCTACGTTTCGAAGTAACGTGACAACCTGTACAGACACTGTAAGTGGCCTTAGCTCAGTTGGTAGAGGTGAAAAAGTCCAGTGGACTCTTTCACCACTTGTCACAAGTGAGTTGAGATACAAAGTTACAATTAAATAATTTTTCTCAGCTTAAACCCTGAGAGCCACCTTAGCTCAGTTGGTAGAGCAACTCACTTGTAATGAGTAGGTCTTCGGTTCGAGTCCGAAAGGTGGCTCTCAGGGTTTAATCGTACCCGCTACCTTAGTAAATATAGAGAATCAGTTTTACCTGCTGGTATAATTTAGAGTGCACACTAAGACACAGATTATTAAGCTAAAAGCTTTATTTTAAGCTAATATAAGTATATACTCACCCGTACTAAACATGGAGGAACCATCGCATTTATTACCGTATGCGCAACGTGCTGACTTTAAGGTTGGACGTGCGACTGAGCTGTCAGGAAATGATCGGCGGTTTTATCGTTTCTTAGAAATTATCCCTGGAGTGGCTTCATGGGGAACCCTTATTGGCGTGCTTTGGCTTTCAAACTACAAACCATTTATTGCTGCTTATTTTATTATTGGGTTTGCAATTTACTGGGTACTGAAGACAGGCTTTCTTTCGTATCACCTTCGGTACAACTGGAAACGTTTGCGTCACCACCTGTCTCTTGATTGGGGAAAGATGATTGAGCGTTTTGAATTTGGCCACTTGTACCAAATGGTAATTTTGCCGTTTTACGAAGAGTCAGAAGAAATTGTGAATGCGACATTAGAATCATTGGCTGCGGTGCGATACGATAAGAAAAGTATCATCGTCGTACTTGCTGCTGAAGAACGCGCAGGAGCAGGTGCCCAAAAGGTAGCGAATGCAATGAAAGAAAAATGGGGTCATAAATTTGGTTCATTCCTCGTTACGACACATCCTGCCAATGTCCCTGGTGAGATGGCAGGAAAGGGCTCAAATGCGACATATGCTGCAGAGCAGGCGCGGACACTCCTGCTTGACCCTCATGGTATTCGTTACAACCATACACTTGTTTCTATTTTTGATATTGATACGGTTCTATACCCAGACTACTTTAATTGTTTGGTTTGGCATTTCATGACTGCAGAAAAGCCACTCAAGACTTCTTTTCAACCAGTGCCCATTTTCAATAACAACATTTGGGAGGCTCCTGCTGTGGCGCGCGTTGTCGCAATGAGTAGTACGTTCTGGGAAATGGTTCAACAAGAACGGCCCGAACGAATGGCAACCTTTTCGTCACACTCCATGAGTTTTCAGGCACTATACGAAGTAGGATACTGGCAGAGTAATATGGTGAGTGAAGATTCGCGTATTTTCTGGAACTTGCTTATTGCTAATGATGGAGACTATCGCACGGTCCCACTTTCGTACCCTGTTTCAATGGACGCAAATGTCGCTCCTACGCTTTGGGGAACTATTAAAAATGTGTATAGACAGCACAGAAGGTGGACGTACGGTGTAGAAAATTTTTGTTATATCATTTTTCACTTTACACGAAATAAAAAAATCCCACTGCGCAAACGTATCGTCATTGGGCTTCAGCAAGCTGAAGGATATTGGTCACTGGTTACAAATCCAATCATGTTATTTATCCTCGGGTGGGCACCAATTTTCCTGGGGACACAAGAATTTCATCAGACCGTATTGTCGTACAACCTTCCAATCATGGTCCGAGACTTGCTCATGATTGCAATGTTTGGACTTGTTATCTCGTCCATCATTTCACTAACTATGCTCCCACCACGACCAAAAGAAAAAAGTCGCTTGAAATATATCGTACTTGCGGTACAGTGGATTCTTGTGCCGATCACTATGATTGTTTTTAGTGCTATTCCCGGCCTTGATGCACAAACTCGCTTAATGCTCGGAAAGTATATGGGCTTTTGGGTGACGCCTAAAACACGAACGCATACATAAATATGACACCAATTCCTGACGTACAACCACTGTCTCGGACACATCGCAAAATTGTTTTTATTTTAGCGATTGTTCTTTTTTCATGTACGGTTCCGGTTTTAGTTTTCCATGCAATGGGATATCGTTTTGATTTTTCATCAAGTGATACAAACTTTAAAAAAGTAGGGGGGATGTATGTATCTTCAGATATTGATGATGTAGGTATTTATGTAGACGATCAACTTGTTGAAGATATGCGAGTGTTTCAGAATGCTGCGTATATACAAAACCTTGAGTCAGGTATGTATCAGATTCATACACAAAAGGAAGGGCTTCAGACATGGGTGAAAGAACTTCCTGTATTCGCACACTACGTAACGGAGGCACAGGGATTCAATATGCCATCAGTACCACAACTTCGTTTGGTTACTGAGTTTATGACAGGAGACAATGCCTCTGTTATATTTGAAAATGCTACCACTACACACTTTGCAAATGCATCAACCACAAATACATTTTTTGTAGCGACCTCTACTGCCACTACAAGCTATACATATAATCAGGAATATGCCTTTCTGGAGCAACTTTTCGCCTCGTCTACAGAAAAGAGACTTCTTACGGAAAGCCAAAATGAGATTACTGAAAAATCTTTTTTGTTTAGCGCTGATCTCCCGGCGACAACAAGCTTAGCAGAACCAGTTGCAACAACCACAAAACATTGGAATGACGTTTCATTGTATGAGTTGAACGACGAAGTGTATGCACGATGGACAGGTAAGCCTGATGATGTCCCACACTACTTTTGTGTTTCTGGAATCGGGGCAACTTCCACGGAGTTATATTACGGGTCCCATGTCTATGAAGCATTTGAAGATGAGTATAGTGCATCATCTACTGATACCCTGAGTGACGTACTGGTAGTTGCCGATCGATTTTGTCGAACACAAATACGTATTGACCGGTTATGGCAAGATGTGCAATGGTTTGATTTCTTTCCTGGAAGTAGAGACCATGTGCTGATGCAGTTGCAAGATGGTTTATATGTTGTCGAGGTTGATGATCGGGCATGGCAAAACACACAGATGCTTTATTCTGGCGACTACCTGGAAGTCCTTCTTGATGGAGGAAGAATTTTTGTGAAGGACCATGGGTATATATTTGAGGTATTTACCGAGCTTCAAACGACGTAATACACTCACTATGGTCACATGCTACACTTATCTTTATAAAATTTGATACTGACGAATATGCAAAAAGGACACCAACACCCACTGACTCAAATGATTTCAGAAATCAATAGTATTTTTGCTGAGATTGGTTTTGTTTTTGCAGAAGGACCTGAGGCTGAAACTGAGGTGTATAACTTCGATCGCTTGAATGTTCCCAAGGATCATCCCGCACGCGATATGCAAGACACGTTCTGGTTCCGTGATGATGATGTTTCTGAACCAAAAGTGTTACGAACACATACATCACCCGTCCAGGCACGCTTTATGGAGTCGCACGAGCCCCCTGTTCGAGTGATTGTGCCAGGAAAGGTATTTCGCAATGAAGCAACAGATGCAACGCACGAAGCCCAGTTTCACCAGCTTGAGGGGCTATACATAGATAAAGGTGTCCACATGGGACACCTGAAGGGTACTATTGAATATTTTTTCTCAAAGTTCTTCAGTGGGGAGGTGGAAGTTCGGTTTCGACCAAGCTTTTTCCCGTTTGTAGAACCCGGTGTTGAAATCGACATGATGCTTAAAGGGAGCGACAGCAAGCTTGCAAATAAATGGATTGAAGTTATGGGGGCAGGGATGGTACACCCTGAAGTTTTGAGAGGTTCAGGTATCGATCCAGACGTATACTCAGGGTTTGCGTTCGGTATGGGTATCGATCGTTTGGCAGTAATGAAGTACGGCATCAATGATGTTCGTGATTTGTATACGGGCGATCTTCGCTTTGTTAATCAGTTTTAATAATTTCATATGTTAGTTTCGTATAATTGGCTTAAAGATTTTCTTGGTGACAGTGCTCCTGACGCACCGGTAGTTGCGGACTTGTTGGGTGCGCATGCATTTGAAATTGAGGAGTTTGAACAAAAAGGGGAGGATTTCGTAATTGACGTTGACGTATTGCCGAATCGTTCCTCAGACTGTCTTTCACATCGTGGTATTGCACGCGAAGTCGCAACGCTTACAGGTGAAGTTCTCGCCCATGATCCATTTGCAAAGAAGCCCGAGTTGCCACAGACAGATGCCGTAACTGTTGATATTGAAAACAGCGAAACATGCCCGCGGTTCACCGCATCAGTGTTTACTGGTATTGAGGTAAAAGAGTCGCCACAGTGGCTGAAGGATCGCCTTGAGGTACTTGGACAACGTTCTATCAATAATATCGTAGACGCAACAAACTACGTAATGCTTTCACTTGGGCAACCGCTACATGTGTATGACGCAGACCTTTTTCCTAAGGTTGATGGCGTGTGGCAGTTTGGGGTGCGTACTGCACGAGAAGGTGAGACGGTAAGTTTACTTCCTGAGGGAGGGAAGGGTGATGCTCGTCTTATTGAACTACTAGGAACTGAAACATTGGTAACAGATAAAAGTACCGATACCCCAATTGGACTTGCTGGAGTTAAGGGCGGAACGTTTGCCGAAGTGCACGGGGGTTCAAAGAATGTGATTGTGGAAGCTGCAACGTGGCACCCAACTATTACACGAAAAACAGCACGAGGCTTAGGTATTGTTATTGATGCTTCAAAACGATATGAGAATGACCTTTCACCAGAAATGCCTCTTTATGCACAGGCGTCAATTGTGAAGCTTATTGCCGATATTGCAGGAGGAACATTTGAGGGTTCTATTGATGTATATCCAGAAAAATGGGAGCCAACGACAGTGTCAGTTAATCCAGAACACGTTAATGCACTGCTAGGAATAACGCTTGATACAGACACAATGGTTGCACTCTTGCAGCGTGCAGGTATTGCGGTAGAAAATAACGGTGAGCTGCTGTCATGTACGGGACCTTGGGAGCGAACAGACTTGCGTATTGAGGCTGATTTTATTGAGGAGGTTGGACGTATTTATGGGTACGATCATGTGAAGTCGGTTCTTCCAGAAGCAGTGCCGCTTACACAAATGAATATGCGTCACTATTATAGTGAACAGGTGCGCTCAGTACTTTTGGGTGCAGGATTTTCAGAAGTGATTACTTCATCATTTGCAAAGAAAGACAAGATTAAACTTCGTAATGCTCTAGCGAGTGATAAGGGATGTCTCCGATCAACATTGATGAAGAATATCAATGATGCACTGGATAAGAATGTTGGATTTGTTGATTTGCTTGGTAACGCCGATACACGAATATTTGAAATTGGGACAGTGTTTTATAAAAATGACGATGATGTCGCTGAGCATGTATCACTTGCATTTGGACTCCGTACAAAGCAAGGAGGGTATAATCCAAAAGACGATAAGGCGTTAGGAGACGTGGTTGCTTCACTTGAAGAGAATCTTGGAATGAAGCTTGATTTTACTATCGATAAAGCGATAGCAGAAATAAACTTCACGAATGTGTTTGAGGCCTTGCCTGTTTCTGAAAGCTATCAAAAGGTAGAGGCTGCTAAAGAGATTTCCTATAAACCATTCTCTGTGCATCAACACATGACACGTGATATCGCGATGTGGGTTGAGGAGGGGACCACTGTAGAAGATGCTACATCTGTATTGAATGCAGCCGCTGGCGACCTGCGGGTGCGAACAACGCACGTGGATGCATTTACCAAAGACGGTCGGACATCACTCGCATTTCGTTTGGTGTTCCAGGCAATAGACAGAACACTCACTGATGATGAAGTGAATACTCAAATGGATAGTGTCTACGCTGCAGCGCAAGCGCAAGGATGGGAAACTCGATAAACGCAAAGAGATTTGACGGATACTCATTATAATAAAAGAACGAAACTCTACGAGTTTCGTTCTTTTATTATGTGCACTATATACCAAAAAACTCCCCACGGGAGAATTCAATTGGCTCTATGTTGTAAGTATGACATGCAGGGTTCCGTATGGAATCCCTGCAGGCCATGTAACGCTCTAGATGAGCGCATAGGTTCTTTGTTGTGGATAGCGACCACCAAGTGGACGAATCCCTTTTTCCTTGAACCGGTTCAACCGGTCAAGCAGCGCTTGCAGCACTGGCATTGGATATTGGATCCAGGGAGGACCTGTGACCCGACGACGACGTACTTCTTTCATAGACATGGCAGATTCCTTTCCATTGTTGTGTTCCTTGTCTTAACTACACAATACACCTGATAGAAAACAAGGGTCAACCCACCTCTGTGTATAAGAAAAACAGCACGACACTCGTGCTGTTTTTATGTACACTGTTGGGTCATTTCACATCACCTTAATAAGGTCATCACTATAAGGTTTCAGGTGGTGTCTTACCAGGAGAACGTCAGGATAATTGCGATTAAAGAAATCGATTAACTCCTCTAGTTCCTTACGGTTGAGCAGGACCGGTCTCCTTGTTACTTTTGGAAGACGTCCTGTAATACCGTTCACAATTTTTACCCAACCTGATCGGTTTTTCTTGCGCAATGCAGGTATATTTTCTGCGTAAAGTGCGTAACATCTAAATGCTTGTGACATTGAAGAACCTCCATTACTAAAGTGAAATTAGCATTATTTCCACAGGTAATCAAGTGATATATTTGCTATACTAGAGCTTTATTATTTATATTACCAATACTTTATATGCCTGCTAAGAAGCCTACATCAAACAAAAAGACTGAAAAGAAAAAAGACGGATATGACGCATCGTCCATCTCGGTGCTAGAAGGGCTCGAGCCAGTGCGGAAGCGACCTGGAATGTATATTGGGTCCACGGGGCCTGAAGGACTCCATCACCTTATTTGGGAGATTTTCGATAACTCACGCGATGAAGCGATGGGTAATTTTGCTGACCGGGTAGAGGTTGCATTACTTCCTGATAATTACATCCGTGTGGTAGACAATGGACGAGGTATTCCGGTTGATATGCATAAACAGACGAAAGTATCTGCTCTTGAAACTATTATGACTACACTTCATGCAGGAGGTAAGTTTGGTGGCGATGAGGCAGGGTATAAAGTTTCCGGAGGCCTCCATGGGGTAGGTGTTTCAGTAGTAAACGCGTTGTCGACCCATACTCGAGTTGATGTGCATAAAGATGGTGGTCACTACATGCAGGAGTACAGTATAGGTATTGCGAAGGCAAAGGTAAAGAAATTGAGTACTACAAAATTCAATGGAACAACTGTAATATTCCAGGCAGATCCGACTATTTTTCCCGAAATTAAATACGACTGGAAGAAGGTAGTTACTCACCTTCGACAACAGGCATATCTCGTGAAAGGTATGCATTTGACAGTGATTGATGCGCGTGAGAGTGAAGAAAAGCTCGATCCAAAAACACTTGCTGACGAGGTGTATATTGCTGATATGAAGCTTGAGGTTCCTCGACAGACGTTTTACTTTGAAGGAGGACTGAAGTCACTTGTGGCATTCAATAATCAGTATCAAAAACCGGTCCATAAGAACATTTTCTACATAGAGAAAAATGACTACGATGATATGGTACTTTCGGTAGAGGTAGCGCTACAGTATGTAGATGATATTTCTTCACGTATTTCTGCGTTTGCGAATAATATCTACAACCCTGAGCATGGTACCCATATCACTGGATTCAAGACTGCCTTGACGCGTACGCTTAACGCATATGGGAAGAAAAACAACCTTATCAAAGAAAAGGAAGGTGCCTTTACCGGTGATGACGTACTTGAAGGTATTACTGCAGTAGTATCAGTTAAAATGCCGGAGATTCAGTTTGAAGGACAGACAAAAGGGAAGCTTGGTTCTGTTGAAGCACGTGGAGCAGTTGAGTCTGTGTTTGGCGAGGCATTCAATATGTATCTTGAAGAAAATCCAGACGACGCAAAAGCAATCATTAATAAAGTGTCTATTGCGGTGCGCGCACGAAAGGCTGCAAAGGCTGCAAAAGATTCCGTGATGCGTAAAGGAGCGCTCGAAGGGATGTCACTGCCAGGAAAGCTTGCTGACTGCCAGTCAAAATCAGCGGCAGATTCAGAACTGTTCGTGGTAGAGGGAGACTCGGCGGGTGGTTCAGCTAAGATGGGTCGTGATCGAAAGACACAAGCCATTCTTCCACTGCGAGGTAAGATCCTTAATGTAGAACGCGCACGTATCGATAAGATGCTTGCAAGTGAGCAGATTAAAAACTTTGTTATCGCAATGGGTACCGCCATTGGTGATGTGTTTGATATAACCAAGTTGCGATACCATAAAATTATTATCGCAACGGACGCGGACGTTGATGGGGCACACATTAGGACACTCCTTTTGACACTTATTTTCAGATACTTCCGGCCGCTCATTGATGACGGATACATCTACATTGCACAACCACCTCTATACAAAATACAGAGAGGAAAAGAGACGTGGTATGCATACACTGATGCAGAGAAGGTGGAGATTGTGGGCGAAGAAGAACCAGCGGAAGTAACAGAGGGTGAAGAAGGAAATGAAGAAGGTGGTGAAGAAGAGGAAGTTTCTAAAAAAGCACCAAAGTATCGTATTCAGCGATATAAGGGTCTGGGAGAAATGAATGCTGATGAGCTTTGGGAGACAACTATGAACCCAGAAAATCGAGTACTTAAGCAAGTGACTATCGATGACGCGCAGGATGCAGACCGCGTATTCGATATTTTGATGGGGAAAGATGTGGCAGCACGGAAATCCTTCATACAATCCAACGCACAAAACGCCACCATCGATATATAGTCTTGGTTTGAGCGAACTACTTCGTCATACTACAGAAAAAGACGCTTCATCGTACTCAATGTACGACTTGCGTCTTTTTCTTTGTCTTCCTCGTATTTCATCTCAAACCAAGACTACATGTTAAGTTTACTTCTTGCGACTCATCTCATTTCATCTAAAGCCGATGCTTAGAAGGGGTATTTGGTACGACCCATTTCAATTTCTTCACTCACCTTGTACTTCATCTCAAACTCAAGTCTTAGATAAGATTAAAATTAAAAACCCACTATCATATATGATAGTGGGTTTTGTGATATTTAAGCGTCTGTCTTTGCTCCGCGGGCAGAGGCGAGATATAAAGAAAACCGGATGATTACTCATCCGGTTTTGTTTTGGCTTCTTCTTCTGGAAATCCGCCGTTATCAAGCATTTTGCGTACCAGTGCCCAGTTTTTCTTCTTAGGTGGCGCTGTACGAATTTGAGGAAGGCCGTTCTTTTTTCGAAAATGTGCTGAGCGGAGCATACTTCTAATGTTTCTTGGTGTTGTTGCCATGATTATGAATCCAATTCTGTGACATGATATTCGTTTAGAATTTTTTGGGCAAACTCAGTATCCGTAGCTTCTTGCTGTGGAGACTTCATTGTCATCAGAGGGTATTCACGACCTCTCCTGAGTGACATTCCCATGAGTGTGATGATGTCCTTGTTTCCTTTAGCCATTATCCTGCACCCTCTTCTTTTGACATTTCATTAGATTCACCTAAAAGTTCCTGTAACATCGCTTTGGCAAATTGACTTGCTTCTAAGCTTGGAATTCCTTCGGGTGTATCTGGAGGAAGCGGACCTCGTTCAAGTTCGGTTACAATATCCTTAGTGCTTGCAGCCATGGTTTCTCTCCCTATGTGTGCTGTATTCTGTATCCAGTATACCTTGATGGATCATGTGGTCAACAAAAAGACCGACGCCACTGGCGCCGGTCTTTTGTAATTTAAGAGAATTATGGAGTTGGTTAATTTACTACTTTTACAGCCCAGGTAAAGCTGTTGTTGTTTCTATTTACATCATCTTTTGTGGTGATATCAGCACCAAATCGTTCAACACCAGTTTGTGTCAAACCATTGAAACCAATAGTGATGACAGCCTTTTCATTTGGCTTTAAAGGATCTTGTGACTTTGATTGGTACTCAATTCCAGAAGGGAGATGCGCTTCGAATTCCCAGTCATGTGAAGTTTTTGTACCAATGTTTCGTACTTCAAACTTAAAGGCCCCTTGTTTGTCGGTCTCTAGTTCCGCTTCTCGGGTAAATGTTTTGTCTTCAAGTGACCCAACTCCTAGGTATGTAACTTGTAGGTCAATTTTTCCGTTAGGGTTTGAAGTAGGAATTGCGTAGATAATTTCCTCAACGGTGGTTGGTGTGCCTGCTGTAAGGCCCGTGTCTCCTGAAGGTGTATTTGTAACAGGAGTTTCAGTCGTGGTTTCTCCTGCAACGGTAGGGGTAGGTTCTTCTACTACCACTTCTTCAGGCTCTTCTGACATTTCTGGCTCAATTACAATCTCTGTTTGAGTTGGGATGCTTGCATTTACAATAGTAATTTGTGAATTGCTTAAGGTTGGTACCGCACCTTTCGCTTTTGGAGTAAATGTAACAGTATATGAAATATCAACAAATCGTTGCTTTTCTGAAAGTACGAGTAGTTCTAGTTCAGTTTCAGTAAGAAGATTCATTGGTGTTCCACAATCAAGGGAAATAATATTGCCTGATACGTCCCGTGCATCAATGGCGACACCGTCGACACATTCATATTCGAATGAATAGGTTCCGGGACGAGTCATTTCTGTCCATGAAATCTCAAATGCTTCTCGACTGTTTACGACACTTGTTGGTGTTGAGACAGTCAGTTCCTGATCTTCATTGTAGTTGTATACCCCATCTGCAATAGATGCCAATGAGTTAAACGCTGAAGGAATGACACTCACAACCTGTACAGCGAGCCATACAGCAAACAGAATTGCAACGACAAAACCAACAATGGCAAATGTCTTTGTTACAGAATCTTTCTGTTCTGGTGTTACCTGGTTCATAAAGTAAATAGTATAAGTAGTAAAGTTGTACCAATTGGATTCTCACGTATACTGCAAAACACCTTCCTGAAAGGAAGGGAAGAGCAATCTAGTTGTGAGAACTTTGCTTACCCATAAGGTGAAGCAGTACACGGCAACAATAGCATGATTAAGAAGAATTGTCAACTGATGCTATTGACATATACTCATAATAGTGTATTATCTTGAAATCAATTTTCTTATATATGAAACCAGCACACTCGTTTAACGAATTTTATGGACAAGTACTCATCCGAAAAACGGCTTTTTTGGTCGCTTTCTTTGTGGTTATATTCGTATCATATGCATTCCTCTATATTATCGACTTCATCCCTGAACCTGTTCAAGCTGATCAAGAAGGAAAACAGCAGGTAGAGCAACAAGCAGGAACGGACAATGAATCAGTTGCAATGCGGGCACAACAGGAGCTAAATGGTGATAATATCATGAATGTAGTGATTCCTGATCAACTCGAAACATTGCCTGAAAACGCCGAAATACGTGAACCTGTAAGGGTTTTAGACTCTCCGGTACCACTTAAAATTACCTTTGACTCACTTGATAGGGAGGTTACGGTGATGAACCCCGCATCACGTACTATCGCAGATTTAGATGAAGCACTACTTTCTGGAGCAGTTCGACATCCTGATTCTGCTGATTTTCAGGAAGACGGAAATATCTTTATTTTAGGCCATTCTAGCTACTTACCAAACGTTTTTAATAAAAATTTCCAAGCTTTTAATGGTATTCAAGAGCTTGTATGGGGTGATATTATACGGCTTGAGTCAGGTGACACAGAATATACCTATCGCGTAGATAAGGTATACAAAGCGAAGGCATCAGAGATTTTTGTGCCTGAAACACCAGGGGAAGCACGTTTGACACTTGCTACGTGTAACAGCTTTGGGTCAAAAGATGACCGATTTATGATCGAGGCTGTATTAGTGAGTCAGGCGCCCTTAACCTCTTAAAAAATCGTTTTTTTAACGGTGCACACGCGAAAGTAATAGACCATGCTATTGACAAATGTCAATGCATATGCTAGTATTAATAGATTATAGTACGTTCTTATAGCGGGTAAAGAACCCGAGCTCTCTCCATCATTTCATAATGAAATAACAAGCTTAATGCCTGGAATGTCGACAATAAGTCGAACACTTTCTTGGTTTTAAGTTCGTGCTGTATTTATCTCTCAAGTCATGTGACTTTAGTGGTAAGTACAGATGGATGAACATTTGTAACTTGAAACCTCCTGTAAATACAGGATAAAAATAGGAGACTCGAAGATGGTCATTCGGAAGTACATATTTGCAACCATGGTCGTCTTCGGCCTTGGGATTGCAATCTCTCTTTCATTCGCAACACAGGCTATTGCCTGCGGTGTAACAAAGGAAGAATGCAATAGAAACGTCCTAGGCATCACCTTCGAAGGTACTGTCGTCATCAAGAACCCGATAGAAGTGACCGTGTGTCATGGGTACTGGGACCAGCTTGATGTGGGGACACTGAAAGGTCGCGCGACCCGCCACTGGGGACCAGTCATGGTCTACAACGGTTGGTACGGTGACTTGCCAATTGCATCGACTGAATGCAAAACGTACTGGGTTCGCCCCGGTACAGAAATGCGACTCTTTGCAAGTTGCGTCGACCGCATCGTAACAACAGGTGTCATGCGCAAGCCTGGTACCTACACCATGAAATAAGTATATTCTGGAGAATAAAGATGACTAAATTGCTTATGGCACTGATTGCTTCCTCGACGCTTACAGCTTGTGCGGTTACACCGCACACTGCATCGTCGAACCCGCAGGCTGCACCCGCTCCAGTCATGCGCAACGTTGCTGTTATCAGTAACGAGCCCATGAACCTGGCACTGTGTGACCGAGCATGTAACACCGTTGCAAAGTTTGCTCCCAATTGGGAACAAACTGGCCGCGGTTACGAAGCAACTATCAAAATCTCAACCGCTTACTTTACCGATACGAGTTTCCTCAAACTGATCCGGGAGGACCAACGTGGTTGGTCTGACTGGGGACCTGATGAGCTGAAATACCTTCGCAGCAACGATGTGACTGCGAAAGATCCAGCTTGTCTGGGCGGCCACGATTGGTGTGCAGTTCGCGGTCTCTAAAACACTGGTAAGGGCATACATTTGCCCTTACCACTTCTAATTTTCTTATGTACTTGGTGTAGGTAAGAAAATTCAGAGGTTAATAAATATCAACACAAATTTAGTATGAATTTTATAAAAAAGAACACAAATTACATCGCACTAGCAACAGTCATTCTTGTTGTTGGTCTTTTTGCGGTATTGCCGGCACTTCCGTCCACAGACGTTGCTGAAGAAGCTTTTGTGGCTTCAGTAGGAGCTTTTGGTGAGTCTGGCGGTGATGGAGGAGGAGGAGGTGAAGGGGGAGATAGTGGTTGTGGAAGTTGTGATCCAGACCCAGATCCTGACCCAGATCCAGGAGGAGGAGGAGATCCAGACCCTGAACCTGTATGTAATCTTAATCTCACTACGTCATCAGTTCCTCATGAAGGAGGTCCTGTGACTATTTCATGGACTTCAAATAATGTAGCCTCTGATTCAACACTTTGGGTTGGAAATACGGAGTATACAAGTGTTGGAATCAACAGTGGTTCACAATTAGTTACGATCACTGAAGATACACTTGTTCGTTTTGATATCTGGAACAACACAGGTAGCGACACTTGTGAAGCAGATATTGTTGTTGAACCACCTACACCTACACCAACATGTAATATTAATATCACATCAAACCCTAAAACACTTCCACATACTGGAGGGAGTGTAACTGTTGCGTGGTCAACAGAAAATGCTGGTGACTCTACACTGCATGAAATTGGTCAAGATAGTGGAAATGATACTGAGTATGGATACCTAGGTTCAGGCAACGGATCAAAAACTTTTAATTATATAACTGAACCAACTACATTTCGACTTGATGTCTGGAAGCATTATGGTGCAGATAATTGGAAGACTGGAAGTTGTTCAGTTTCTATAGATTTAAATCCTCCCGTAAAAGAACCAATCACGTGTTCATCAAACGTTACCTTCTACGCTGACCCAACAAGTCTCGCGTACCCAGGAGGAACAACAGAGCTCACATGGTCAACATTCGACGCAGCTTCTGTGAAGCTTGATGGAGTGACGGTATCAACAGCTGATTCAGTAGATCGAAATGTAACTTCAACTAAGACATTCAAACTACTTGTTACCGGCGACAGTTCAACAACGGGAAATACCGTTGAGTGTCCGGTGACTGTATACGTACAGCCTCCCGTAAAAGAACCAATCACGTGTTCATCAAACGTTACCTTCTACGCTGACCCAACAAGTCTCGCGTACCCAGGAGGAACAACAGAGCTCACATGGTCAACATTCGACGCAGCTTCTGTGAAGC
>Ga0209304_1000223_pt1 | contig 41667 bp, 36 predicted proteins | sample COGITO_mtgs_1004_4_FD_184789 | JGI IMG/M metagenome (GOLD analysis project Ga0209304, IMG submission 184789) | Pelagic marine microbial communities from North Sea - COGITO_mtgs_100423 (SPAdes) (version 2) | ecosystem: Environmental > Aquatic > Marine > Epipelagic ...
GGATGGTTAAAGAAGGGGAAGCTCTAGCAGCTTTGCATCCACAAATTGTGGTGAAACTTCCAATGATTAAAGACGGTGTAAAAGCGTGTAAATATTTCAGCGATAAAGGCATTAGAACCAATGTTACTTTGGTGTTTTCACCCGGGCAAGCGTTGTTAGCTGCTAAAGCAGGTGCGACTTATGTATCGCCGTTTATTGGACGTTTGGATGATATCTCAACAGACGGTTTAAATTTAATTGCAGAGATTCGTCTTATCTACGATAATTACGGATTTGAGACTGAAATTTTAGCGGCTTCTGTGCGTCACACGATGCACGTGATTGACTGTGCTAAATTAGGCGCCGATGTCATGACAGGTCCTTTGAGCTCTATTGAAGGTTTGTTACGTCACCCATTGACTGATAGTGGTTTGGCTAAATTTTTAGAAGATTATAAAAAAGGAAATTAATTATTTGATTTAAATAGATGCAGTTTGCGAAGGCTGTCTAGAAAGATTTTGCTTTGTCAATCTGAACTTGCTTCAGATTCTGAAATAAACCTGCCTACCGTCAGGCAGGTTCAGAATGACAGTTTTTCTACTTTTTAGAGAGTCTTTTTTTATTTGTATTTTTTAAGAGAGACTTCAAATTCAGGATCAAACAAATCGGCGGTAGCATTTAAAATAACGCCATTACGATCCACAATCAAAACTTTTTTTATGTAGTTAATCGCCAAGCGTTTTTTGGCATAGGAGGGATCTGCAAAACGGTATTCGTTGTTGATTTTGAACTGATTTCCGAAAATCATATTTTTCCATACATAGGTGTGCATGGAGTTGATATTGATGGCAACAAAATCAATGTTTAGTAATTTTTCTTGTAGGGTTTTCACTTTGATATGACTGTTTTCAAAATGGTAACGACTGGCATTGTCCCAAAAATAAATCACCGTTGTTTTATCAAATATCGTATTGATATTTACGGTTTCATTTGTATGATTGATCACTTCAATCGCTGGGAGCGGATAGCCCGGTTGCAAACCTTGCACATTTTTAAACAAGTCTTTAATGTATTTTTTATCCTTTTCATTGGTGCTTTTATCCAAAAAAGATTGGTACAAAATATAACTCTGATCGATGGAGTTTGAATTGGAAATGAAATTTCGTGTGGTATATTTTAATAAATTATTTTTAATCATGGTATTGGTCACCAAGCTATCGATGAGCTCTAACTTTCGACTGGTGTAGTCTAGCTGATGATCCTCCAAAGTGAATTCCGGATTGGCAGTAGTCAATTGTTCCAGTGCCAAATTATTGATATGAGGAAATAAAAAATTATAGTAGGGATAAAAATCTTTAAGATCGATATCGTTGTAAACAATTTCCTCCCTGAACTCATAAAAATCAGAAGGGAGTTCTTTAAAATTACTGAAATTATGAACGCCAAAATGACGGAACGGATACAATTCTTTTCGGGTGAAATAATGGTATTTTATACTGGAAAGGGCTACCTTTTTAAAGAGCTCAGAATTTAGGTTTTTAGTCATAAAAAACTCCAAGTCTTTGGTGTTTTTAGAAATGAATGCTTCTATATTTTGATGGTATTTTTCAGGTGGTTTGGCGTAAAACGCATTGGTTTTACGATCTTCTTTCTCTAGTTTTAATAAAAGATTAATAAGATAATTATTTTTTTTAGCGCCAATCCCATTATAAACAATTGATTCGTCAAAATCGTGGGTATTGATGTGCATCATAATACTGTCATTTTCTTCTAGTAAAATGGATTGGTATTTTCCGCCATGTACAAAAGAATGAATCCCCGGTTTGAAGTTTGTGAAATGATGAAAAAACCGATTCTCATCATTCAGATATAAGGTGTCTGTATTGTTTTGTGTATCATATAAAACCACATAATTATTGCTGGGATTGATGATGTCCCCACCCACAAAAACAGGCTTGATTTCTTCGGGACTGGTCTGACAGCCCACAAAGATTAAAAGCCCAAAAAGGAGGTGTATTGGTTTCATCTATTTAAAAATATGGCAATTAATATCTTGATACTTTCAAAAGTACGCTATGATATGATTTATTCTTGTTAAGGCGTTGTTAAATTACGAGGCGGTTTAATTTGATGGGTGGTTTGATTTATTTACTTTTGCAAAAAATTATTTTAAGCATGTTATCAGTTTCAAACTTATCAGTACAATTTGGAAAACGAATTCTTTTTGATGAAGTCAATACGTCTTTCAATACCGGAAATTGCTATGGAATTATTGGCGCCAATGGGGCTGGGAAATCTACATTTCTAAATATCATAGCAGGGGTGCAAGAACCCACTTCTGGACATGTGCACTTGGAGCCCGGGAAACGCATGTCGGTACTTGAGCAAAATCACAATCTTTACGATGAGCATACCGTATTGGAAACGGTGATTATGGGAAACAATCCGCTGTTTAAAATTAAGGCTGAAATTGACGCCTTGTACAACGATTATTCAGATGCAAATGCCGACCGTATTGGAGAGCTTCAAGTGAAGTTTGAAGAAATGAACGGATGGAATGCCGACAGTGATGCGGCGTCTATGCTCTCAAATTTAGGGATCAAAGAAGAGCACCACTACACCCTAATGAAAGATTTGGACGGAAAACAAAAGGTTCGCGTCTTGTTGGCACAAGCCCTGTTTGGATCGCCAGATGTGTTAATTATGGATGAGCCTACCAATGATTTGGATTATGAAACCATCTCTTGGTTAGAGCATTTCTTAGCCAATTACGATAGTTGTGTGATTGTGGTATCGCATGACCGTCACTTTTTGGATGCGGTATGTACACATATTTCAGATATCGATTTTAATAAGATCAACCACTTCTCTGGGAATTATACATTTTGGTACGAGTCGTCTCAATTGGCTGCCAAACAACGCGCCCAACTGAATAAAAAGTCAGAAGATAAAAAGAAAGAATTAGAAGAATTCATCCGTCGTTTTTCTGCCAATATGGCGAAGTCCAAACAAGCCACGAGTCGAAAGAAAATGATTGATAAGTTAGATGTGGCGGACATTCGTCCTTCTAGCAGACGTTATCCAGCCATTATTTTCGAACGCGAACGCGAAGCAGGAGATCAGATTTTAAATGTTGAAAAATTAGCCTACCAATTGGAAGGTGACACGCTTTTTGATAAGATTGATTTTAACTTGAACAAAGGCGATAAAGTGGTGGTGTATTCTAAAGATTCCCGAGCCACTTCTGCATTCTACGACATCGTCACAAAAAAATTAGAGGCTAAAAGCGGAACATTCCAATGGGGTGTGACCACAACGCAATCGTATTTGCCTTTAGATAATAGCAGCTTTTTTAAGAATGCCATGAATTTGGTGGAATGGTTGCGACAGTGGACCAAAACGGAAGAAGAACGCGAAGAAGTACACATTCGTGGGTTTTTAGGGAAAATGATTTTCAGTGGGGAAGAAGCGCTCAAACAATCGAACGTACTGTCGGGTGGCGAAAAAGTGCGTTGTATGCTTTCCCGTATGATGATGATGCGTGCCAACGTCCTCATGCTCGATGAACCGACCAACCACTTGGATTTGGAAAGTATCACAGCCTTTAATAATTCCTTAAAAAACTTTAAAGGAACGGTATTGTTTACCACCCACGATCATGAGTTTGCACAAACCTTGGCCAATAGGGTGATTGAGCTGACGCCTAAGGGCGTAATTGATCGTTACACGACCTTTGATGAGTATATGCAAGATTCTAAGATTAAGGAGCTTCGTACAAAGATGTATGGGTAGGAGGGTAAGTTTATTTGTTCAGTGCTTATCCGTTCTAAATTTAATTTTTTTAGTCATAGAATACGGAGCTAGGTTTTTTGAATTAATATTTTTAACTCATTTACCCAGCTAATATATTCTGTAAGTTGTTTAGTCATACCTAAAAAAAACTTATTACGTTGTTTTATAACTACTAAAAAAACACGATATTATAGTTTGAATAAGCTCGGGATCATAAGAAAAAGAAATCGTAACGATTGATTCATCGCGAAATGTACTCGGAAGTAGCTGTAGGTTTTTCATAAAGCAAGAACATATTTGGGTTCTGTTATACTCCAAATTAGTAAAAAAAGGAAAGTACTCACAATGAAGTCTTTTTTTATTAGTTCGTCACACTTATTTTGGATTTATAGAGTCCCTTATAGTATCAAATTAACAGCTTTAACTCCCAATGATTGGGAATTTATTTGTATATTTGTAGGATTAAGCCCATTATACCGATGATCAAATTACCAAACACGAAAGACAATATTAGAGTAATACAGGAATTTATTGCTGAGACAAAAAAAAAGAATTTTAGAAGGTGAGGCTAAAACTTTCACAAAAAAAGCAAGTTTGGAGTTAGAAAACTTGATGATTGATTATGATATAAATGCAAATGCTATTGAAGATGCGATTCTAAAATTAACTCCTAAAAATTATTACAGAGGCGTTGATCCTTCTGGAGGTGCTGATTTTAACGTTTGTGCGTTTCGTGTGTTTGTCGGAGCTGATAGAATTGAGATTTATTTGAAATACGGACTAGAAATTCGTGGGTTACAGGTGTTGGTTTTTTCAAATCATATTCCTGATTATACAATGGATCAACCGTTTAAAAATTAAAAACTATGGAAGCAAAAAAAAATATAACAAGAGAACAAAAACCTACAAATGAATTAGAAAGAACTGTAGAAAAAAAAGTCAAAGGGATTATATTATCATACAAGGAAGTGTATTATTTGGATTATGAAGTGGATGAAAATACTGGTATGATTCATAGGGAGCATAAGGTTGCGTTTTATACCAAGAGTCAAATGAATCGTAATTTAAAATCACTAAAGAGTGCTTATCTTATTTCTAAAGGAGCGGCAGCTCCAGAAGAAATTATTCGTTTCAGGAAAAAACACCACATTGCTGCATCAACATTAAGTGTTATTTTAGGATTTAGTAAAAACACCATTTCTAATATCGAAAATGATGGCGTCACCTCTTTAGTTAGTGGACGATTAATTAAGATGAGCATTAATAATAAAGATATAATGTCCCATTATATTCGAGTATGTGATTCTATTGACACTCGTAAAAAAGAAAAATTTTCTAAGAAACTACTGGAATTAGGGATGTAGGGGATTTGAAATCACTTAAGTCTTGTCTTTTTTATACTCATACCCATCAAGCAAAAAAAAGGATAAAAAACCGAAGCTTCTTATCCTTTCATCCTTTAATATCTTAGTTTTTAATCTTTATTCTATGATGAGTTTTGTTATTTTATAGAGTTTAGTATCACTTTGAACTTTACAGAAATACAGTCCTGAACTGATGGTTCCTCTGTTTAATTTAATTTCATTCGCTCCTAAAGTCGCTTCATGCGTGATTGTTTTTACCAAACTTCCCAATTGATTGTAAACCAATACTTCTACAGTTTCTAAACGTTGACTTGTAAAATGGAAGGTTGTACTAGATTTCATAGGGTTAGGGGATACCACGAGTGTATTTAAGGGGTCTTCCGATTGCGAACTCGTTGTTGAAAAACGAAGGTGTTGTATCGTCATTTCTTTTGTTTCTACTTCGCCTGTTTCTGCGAGCATTGTAAATACGATAGACGTGATGTCATTAGGGATAAAATCAGTCCCGTTAATGGAAGTGAAATTAGAAAATGGTATGCTATAATCTTGCAAATTGTTTGTGAGGGGAATAGTTGTTTTGTATTGAGATCCCCAATCCGTTACACTTTCTTTCACCAACCGAATTATCAACTTGCCAGTCCCTTTTGCTTTTAATTTTAAGCTTTGATATTCCGTAAAATTGATAGGACTAAACTTTGGGGTGAGGGCTCTGTAAGCAGCCATATATGCATTGGTACTGCCGACTAACTCTATATTACGTTCGACAGCAAACTCATCCTCATGAAATGGTTCCTCATTAGGATTTACCTCATACGTATGAACGAGCATAGTGTCTGGGGCATCATCATAGCCCCAAGGACCATCAGACATAAATAAATCATCTGGAATTGAAATACCATCACCGATTCTAAAACCAATATCAAACAAGTTTCCAGCATCTATTTCCATATTGGTGATGTAATTACCCTCTAGATCTATGGTTGACGATACCTGCTCCACCGAATTGGTTTCTGTGGCTCTTAGACCACCATCAAACGTAATGGTATGAGTTCCGTTGGTATTTACAATTTGTAAATCGAGTTTGCCGTTGTGGTATTTGCCTTTTCTAACAAATACAGAAGGGGGTGCAGAATTATGATACGCTACAATGGGCTTTTGAACCTCTAATAAACGCACCACTTCTTTTCCAAGACGTAATAAATCATCTAAAGAGTTAGACCATATTTGGAAATTATAAAACGCTGTATCCGCTTCATACTTATCTAAATTCCAATGACTCTCAATAGCAAAGTTGTTGTCATCTGTTACTTTTGCAGAAAGACTCAAAACAAATTCTAAGGAGCCATCGGTATTTTTTATCAACGCTTTTATGAATTGTTGATCTTGAATTTCTAGAGTCGATACCGAAATTAACTGAGCACCTAATAAACGATCACAAATATATTTGGTATGTTCATAGACACCATCCTCCGTTTTTAGAACCAATATAGAACTTACATTTTCACCCGCTCTTAAATAATCAACAGAATAAACATCTGAAGCATTGGTAATGCCTATTAAATCTCTAGGAGAAGATTCAATCACAAGATCTTCATTCACAACTTCAAGAGGAATGAAGTCTGATAATTCAAATTGGTATCCGTTGTTTGAAGCATTTCTTCCGTAGGATATCGATTTTTCAAATTGCTTTGCAGTTGCTTTATCAAACCTATAACTTGTTTTAGCGCGTTTAAAATTTCGTTTACTAATTTGCTGAGAGAGTCTGTTATTACTTTCTAAACCCCCTGAATTACCACCAGTCGTTGGATCTTCTATAACTGGACAAGATGCAACTCCAGAACATGAAGGGTCATCACAATCGATTAATCCATCACCATCATCGTCTAGTCCATTGATACAATCTTCCTGAGGTACTGGAGCCGTTGGGCAACGCGCACCATCATTACTAGAACTGGAAGGTCCAAAAGCAAATAGATTCGAATTCATGGTACTGTTAGCATTCAAGTCTTGAACGTTTTGGATGATATAGATGGTTCCTGTTTGATTGGCACTGACATAAAATCGCCCTGAAGCATCAAAATAAACAGCGCCATAGGTATAATTTAATCCGGAGAGAATTGGCACTTCACCCAAGCTTTGTACAGTTCCGGTTTCGGCATTTATACGGTATAAAATATTGGATCCTTTTTCAATGGAATACAACAAATTATCTACGGCATTAAATGCCCAATCATGGATATTTATATCTTGAGATAAAGTTAGAGTAGCCATATACTGACTATAGTTGGCAGAATTTGGATTTAAATCGATGCTATGATAGGTTGTGCCGTCACCTTTTAAATAATAGATTCCTGAGGCACTCACACCTCCAACATAGCGTCCGTTTATGGGCAACTCATCAATATAAAAAAGGTTGGTTTCAAAGTTCTTACCAATCCGTACAATGGTTTTTGAGGGTGCACTTAACGAACCCCAAATAAATCCATCTATAGGATTATAAGCCGCAGCATTGATATTTCCTGGTGTTATGTCGGTTGCAACTGTATATGAATTTCCAGAAGCTAAATCGATGGCATAGACATCGTTGTGTTGAAATAGATAGGCATTATAATCACAATAAAAGGGAGTGTCTTGTATTGTCAATTCATTGGTTGTCGTATCCGAAACTGTTTGCCCATTTGAACTTCTAGAAACGGTTACGATTACACCATAGGTTCCAGAACTTAAAACTTCCCCGATGGGTAAGCTCCAATTTAGAGTGTCTATAAGCAATCCATTATCCGTCGTATAAACGGTTCCATTTAAGCTTACTGACAAGCTGTCATCGCCTAACATGGTGCTTCCCCAACTGCCAGTTAATGTAGGTGTGGTATTCTCTGTAGTTAAAAAATTGACGGTTGGAATTACAATATTCCCGGAAGTGATATTATTTAAAGTCCCATTAATAACCACGCCTAAATCGACCCAAGTTCTATCAAGTTCTCCTTGAATACGGTCATCAACTCCAATAACATCTCCATTTGATGTTTGACTCGTGGACGTAAAACCATACAATGCGATAATTGAATCTCCATCGATTGACAAACCAAAATTATCTAACACATAGGCTTTTATACTTTCTTCTGTAAAACCAAATTTTATCCAAAAATCGGTCCCGCTATTTCCACCGTCTAAATCAGTTCCAGCACTGTAGTCACTGATCACTGCGTTTCTAGAAGTTAACTCTAACTCATTATTTTGAGAGCCATTTAACCAGGATGTTTGGGAAGGAGACAGTCCAGACATTGAGTAATCTCTCAAATGAAATGCCACAAAAGGTGTCTGACTTTTCACATTAGCTTCAATAAATATATCAGCGATATAATCGCCACTAATATCCAATCCAAAATAGAAAGATGCATTGGGGTTGCTTTGTCCCATTCTGACTCTAAAGTAATAAACATCATCTGTTATACCATCATTAAAGGAAACGGTTTCATTTTGAGTTTCCATAATTGCATGTGTAGCATTCCCAACAAAATCGGTATCTGCATTGGATTGCTGATCATCATTGGGATCAAAATTTTCTAGTTGTATTAAGGACTTCCAATCTCCACTTGCATTATTTACAATATTGGTTTGAGCTGAAGTAATAAAAGTTATTAGGATTATCACTATTCTAAGAAGTACTGTTTTTTTCATTGTATTATTATTTATAACACAAATTTATACCACTACAATAGCAAGAATTTCAATTTTCGATAAATGATAATTACCTGTAGATGAAAGGGGGTTGTATTAAGTTTAATAATTAGCTCTAATTAATAAAGGAAAATTAAATACTGATAAACAGCTAGTTATATCGAATGGGCTGATTGGGATTAAAGCTAAGAGTTCCTATAAAAACCTCTAAAAATTCTTATATTTTATTTTCCCACATTGCGCATAGTTTTCATCTCGATTTAAATCAAGTTTCACATTTTTACTAAATTTTTGAAGTACTCTTTTATACTCCACTATTTTTTCGTCTGTGACAGATGGATTTTTAATTTTAAAGGTGTAATAATCGATCGTTCCATTTTTATCAAAATAGATTCTATTCATAATAGTAATGGTTGAATCCGAAACTTCCCATTTAAATTTTTCTTCTTTAATGAAATGAGATAGATTTTTATGAAATTTAGCCCAAGAAGCCGCCACAAGTTTATACTCATCTGCGGTCACATTTCTAGGGTCAAGTAGATTCGTGTAGGTACTGTCTAAATTCATTTTTTTTAGGACATTGTAGGCTGTTTTATTGTTTCCACTGACCACTTTAGGTCCTTTAATATCGATTTCTTTGGGGGTTTGTTTACAGCTAATGAATCCGATAATTAATAAAATTATAATTCTGTTTGATAATTTCATAAGATTTGTTTTATAGTCTCTCATGTTTTTAAAAAATTGTGTACCCAAATATTATTGATACTGTTTTGAAGTCTGAACTCCAAAAAACATAATCTCCTAAAACTTCCCTACTGGTCTGATATCTGAACTCTAAACCATATTTATCATTTAGTTTGTAACCCATTCCGAATGCTAAATTGTTTCGAGAATCAATTTTTAAGGATTTAAAATTTGAGTTATCTGATCTTTTTTGTTCGATTGAAGTTTTAAAACTAAAATCTAACACGTAAGAAGCATTAATAAAAACTTTAGAAGTACTATTTATAAAAAAATAATGCCTTATCCCTAAAGGAACTTCAATAGAATTATAGTTTACTTCTGATATTATTTTACCTCCTAAAACATTACTTACATCAGTTGTTTTTTCTGCCTTATAGTTTTGATAAGTAGGTTCTATAAAAACAGACCATTTATTTTTATTAAAAGGAAATATATATTCTGCTTCTAAACCAAAACCGATACTTAATTTATTACTAAATTTAGTATCTGAAGTGCTATAACTAGAATTTTGAATGTTTAAAGAAGAATTATTAAGGCGAGGCCTTAGAGTTAAATTAAATAAATCTATTTTTTGTTTTTTTTCATAGTTGATAAACTCTGAATTACTACAGACATTAAATTCAGTAAAAAACCGAATCAAACTATTTTTTTTATATTCCAAATTTTCAATGTTTTTCATCGTAATTGAGGAACATTTTAAATCATTCCATAATTGTTGTTTAAACCTGTTATTTTTACCTAAATCGTATTCATTGATTTTATAATTTTTAAAAACCAACTGTTCTATAGCTGCGTTTCCTTTATTATAAAAGTATCGTTCTAAATTCCCTTCTTTATAATGGTATAAATTAGCTTTGCCTTCTATTATTACTTTTAGAAATAGCTGTTCTTCTTTAAATATCGGTGCTTTAGTATCGCTCAAGTAGTTTAAGTTCCCACTCGACCGATCTATTTTAACGGCACTTCTAATGTATTTTGAGGCCTTTAGAATTCCAAATTCTTTAATTGATGTGATACCAATATATTTAGCTTTTGTATTTTCTGAAAGTTTGTATTCAATTTCACTGGGGTTATTCACCCAATCAATATTTTTGATTAAACAATTAATTTTTTTGTCAGAGTTATCAATGTAATACCCTTTTTCAAAAGATATTTGTGAATAGCTATTAATACTTATAATTGCTATTAATAGGAGTAGAGCTTTTCTTTTCATTTTATTAATTTTTATTCGACCTAAGACATGGGATTTTCCCATTTGGAGTGTAAAAATTAGAAATAAATTATTCTATCTATTCATAACGATCAAGGCTATTTTATTTCTTCACCATCTTATAATTTAATCTCTCTGCATCCGCTTCAATATTTAAAAAATAGAGACCAGGAGTCCCTCTTAATATAAAACTCAAATCTTTTGTGTTTTTAAAGTGCTTCACATCAATTGTTTTACCAGTTACATCTGAAATGTAAATTTTAACAGCTTTGTAAGTCTTATTTAAAATAAGATTTACATTCCCATTTGTTGGATTTGGATGTACTACGGAGCTGATTATAGGCTTGTTATTAGCGATGTTTAATGTGGTATCAGCTGTAACTGTAATCTCATCAATAGAAAATGCTGGGACTGCAGCAGCCGTCGAGGTTGTAGTGTTGTTTACGAAACGAAATGCAAATAACACACTGGATTGGTTGTCCCAAGCAGTATCCGATAAGGATGCTTGTGTCCAAGTAGAAGTATTGTTATAGCTCGTTTGTTTTGACACCCAATTAGATCCATTATCGAGACTGTAATATACCTCACCAAACGCGTCATTACTGCCAGCACATACCCACCAAAAATTAAATTTTATTCCTGAATAGCCTGTTGTAGAAATAGAAGAAGTCATCTTTGAGAAATTTGATCCACCAGCTATACCACATAAACTCACAGCAGGTGCGTACGACGAGCAATTAATTCCAGCATTGATGGCTAACTGTGCTGAGATGTGTATATAATTACTTGACGGTCCACTAGTGATTCCAGTGGGTTGTGCAGGTGTATTAGCAATAGGAATAGTCTGTGTCACTCCGACACAAGTAATGCTGGCAGAACCGCCCGTATAAGTATTATTCATTTGCCAAATATTATCGGTTGTGGAGGCATTTAAATCCGACGTATTAAGCGTGAATTTATTTCCAGATTCAAACGTTTCCGTAAATAAAGTGGTAGAGGTTTGGGAAATTCCAAAATTTGCGAGTAGTAATGCAACGAATACTAAGTTTACTTTTTTCATGTGTTTGTTTTTATTGTTTTATAAATGTGATGTAGCAGAAAAAGTCTCAATCCCTTAAAACTAAAAAGTGATCAAAACAAGGCCTGTTTACAAGGGTCTCGTTTTATAGTAAAACAAAACTTACAAAAAAATAATATTGGTTATGAAGAAAAGCTGTGGGGCGAAACTTCAGGATAAATATATAATAAATAACTAAATCTGGAAACCTTTTAATTAATAATTTACAGATTATATAATATAACACAAAAAAAGACCCTAAGAAGCTAGATTTAGTAAGGCAAAAACATTATTTCACGTTCCATTCATAAAAGTTAGACTCTGTATTTAATTCAAACCCTGTTTTTGGATATAACTTATTCCCAATCAAATTTGATTTTTCAGTTTCTAAAAACATGCCACAAGCATTGGATTCTGCTACCAGCGTTTTAGCCATTTCTATCAACCCGATTGAAACTCCTTTACCACGCGATTCTGGATATACAAACAAATCGTTTAGCAGCCAAAACTTCTTCATACGGGTTGAAGAGAAAAGTGGGTATAATTGTACAAATCCAACTAATTTGTTCTCAGTAGTTTCGACTACAAAAAGTTCAGAGTCCTTATTAGAAATGCGTTCTTCCAAAAAAGTTTTGGCACCTTCAATATCTGTTGTTTTGCCATAGAACATTCTATACGCATCAAACAATTCAGAAAATTGATTTAAGTCTTTAGGAGTTCCTTTTCTGTAATTCATTGTGGATCGTATTAAATAGTCTGTTTACTTCTGAGCAAGTTGCCAAGCGTTAGGGCGAAATTTTGAAATAAATATAATAATAAAAAAGCATTCCCGTCGGAATGCTTCTTAAATTTATATATGAAAAATTTAGGTATTAGCTGTTAAGCATCACAGGCATGACGAGCATGGTGACTGTTTCGCCTTCGTCCAATCCGTCAATAGGAGTAAGGATTCCTGCACGGTTGGGCATACTCATTTCCAATTGAACATCATCAGCATTTAAGTTGCTCAACATTTCGGATAAGAAACGAGAGTTAAACCCAATTTGCATATCATCGCCTTGGTAATCACAAGTCAAGCGTTCTTCGGCTTTGTTGCTGTAATCAATGTCTTCCGCCGAAATGTTAAGTTCTGCACCTGCAATTTTTAAGCGAATTTGATGCGTTGTCTTATTTGAAAATATAGACACACGACGTACCGAGTTCAAAAATTGATTGCGGCTAATCGTTAAGTGGTTTGGATTTTCCTTTGGAATTACTGCTTCGTAATTTGGATATTTACCATCAATCAAACGACAGATTACCACAGAATTTTCAAACGAAAATTTAGCATTAGAATCGTTGTATTCAATTGTGACATCGTCATCGCTTCCCGCCAGAATACCTTTTAATAAATTTAATGGTTTTTTAGGCATGATGAATTCAGCTGTTTCATTGGCAGTCACATCGGTACGAGAATATTTAACTAGTTTGTGCGCATCGGTAGCTACAAAGGTCAAACTCTCTGTTGAAAACTGAAAAAAGACGCCACTCATTACGGGGCGTAAATCGTCATTTCCAGCGGCAAAAATCGTTTTTGAAATGGCAGTGGCCAATATATGTGCACCAATCACTGTGGTACTAGGACTGTCTAAAGAAATCGCTTTTGGAAACTCGTCAGCACTTGCGTATGCCAACGCATATTTTCCATGATTAGAACTAATTTCAATCGTATTATTCTCTTCAATTACAAACGTCAACGGTTGCTCAGGAAAGGTTTTAAGCGTTTCTAACAAGAGTTTAGCAGGAATGGCAACACTGCCTTCGCTCTCACTTTCGACTTCCAGAGTGGAGGCCATGGTGGTTTCTAAATCACTTGCGGAAACCGTTAGTTTTGAATGTTCTAATTCAAATAAGAAATTGTCTAAAATCGGCAGGGTGTTCGAATTGTTAATCACGCCACCTAGGACTTGAAGTTGTTTTAATAAATACGTACTGGAAACTATAAATTTCATCTGTGATGTGTATTATAAATTTAATAATTGGGTTACTACAAATATATCTTTTTGATGCTTATTATTAAAAGAAACTTATTAACATAAGGTTGATAGCTTTTTGAAGCATCAAACAGTACTTGTTTCAACTTAATCTTTGAAAAAATTAATCGAAATACTATCCATCATATCCAATCCCAACAGGGTAGAAGCACTGCCCACTGTGGCTAGATTGCTCCGATACACCGCAATTTCGAGATACTCGGAAGAATTAAACACAACCAGTCCTTGCCCTTCATCATTGCGAAATTCTGCCGAAATGTTAAAATCAACTATATCGCTATAATGGTTATAAATCCGTTTGAATTTATGATTCCGTGCCGAAATCTCAAACCGACGTCCTTTTTGTACCGATTCAAAAAAGCGCTTTTTTATGTTCGTAATCACGTTGCCATAATGGTCCACATAAATCACATTTCCGATCAACTGATTCCCATCATCCTTCACAATAGGCGCAATGTTTTTAATGGGTTTGATTTCTGTAATGATTTTCCCAACCACCTCTAAAGTACCACCACGGGCAATGTGGGCAGCAACTTTCACAAACACATCCAACACTGGGAAACTGGTTGAAATTTTATCATGAATATTTACTTCTACAATTTTCTGTGGATTGATTTCAGAACAAATCATACTCATAATCCCATTATTAGCACAAATAAAATAATGGTCGTTAAGCTGTACTACAATATGTTTATTTTCTTCACTTATTTCGGAGTCAACACCAATAATATGAATACTCCCCACAGGAAAACTTTCAAAGGCATTTTGAATCACATAGGCCGCTTCTAAAATACTAAATGGTGCAATATTATGTGAGATGTCCACAACTTTAGCTTCTACAATTTCAGACAGCAAGGCACCTTTTACAGCTCCTGCAAAATGATCTTTTGTTCCGAAATCGGTCGTTAAAGTGATGATGGCCATTGGCGCTTCGTATTGTTAAGATTAAATAAACCCTTAAAAATCTGATCTTTTAAGATATACAAACCTACACAATTTTTGTTTTAAATTTTTATTAACAGTCTTAAAAATTCTACTAAATTGTGACTACATTTATAGTATTGAATAGAATCATAAACCCACTAAACCAAACAGCCCTTTGAATGAACTAATAATTGAGTTAATAGATATTACACCAAAAGAGTTTTTTGGTCCTCAAAACAAAAACATTGAACTTTTAAAAATGTACTTCCCAAAGCTAAAAATTGTAGCTCGGGGTACAAAAATCACCGCCTTTGGCGATGAAGATTTATTAGCAGAATTTGACAAACGCATGAAAATGCTGTTAAGTCACTTTCAGAAATTCAATAAATTAGATGAAAACATGATCGAACGTGTGCTTACAAGTGATTCTAAAGCCGACTATGATACGTCCTCAAAAAGTGGGGAAGTTATTGTACATGGGGTCAATGGACGCTTGATCAAAGCACAAACAGCCAATCAACGGAAATTGGTGGACAGTGTTTATAAAAATGACATGGTATTTGCGATAGGCCCTGCTGGAACCGGTAAAACCTATACAGGGGTCGCACTGGCAGTTAGAGCCCTCAAAAATAAAGAAGTCAAACGGATTATTTTGACGCGTCCTGCGGTGGAAGCAGGGGAGAATTTAGGCTTTTTACCAGGGGATTTAAAAGAAAAATTAGATCCTTATATGCAGCCTTTGTACGATGCGCTAAGAGATATGATCCCCCCTGAAAAATTAGAAACCTATATCGAAAATGGCACCATTCAAATTGCACCTTTAGCATTTATGAGAGGTCGCACATTAGATCATGCCTTTGTGATTTTAGATGAAGGTCAAAACACGACCCACGCTCAAATGAAAATGTTTTTGACGCGAATGGGAAAAGATGCTAAATTTCTTTTAACAGGCGATCCCGGGCAAATAGATTTGCCAAGACGTACCATTTCAGGACTTAAAGAAGCCCTTTTAATATTAAAGGATATTGAAGGCGTGGGCATGATATTTTTAGACGATAAAGATGTCATCCGTCATAAATTGGTCAAAAAAGTAATTGAAGCCTATAAACATATTGAAAACAGAGATTAAAAGAATAGCATGAGTCATACCATTACCGATACAAATTTTGAATTCCCAGGACAATCGAATCTTTACAAAGGAAAAGTAAGAGAAGTCTATAACATAAACGATGATCTTTTAGTGATGGTAGCGACCGATCGCTTGTCAGCTTTTGATGTAGTGATGCCAAAAGGCATTCCTTTTAAAGGTCAAATTCTAAATCAAATTGCTACAAAAATGATGGCAGCCACGGCTGATATTGTTCCAAATTGGTTGATTGCCACTCCAGATCCCAACGTAGCTGTGGGACATCTGTGTGAACCCTTCAAAGTAGAAATGGTCATCAGAGGCTATATGTCTGGCCATGCGGCTCGCGAATATTCCGCAGGAAAACGTTCGCTTTGTGGTGTATCCATGCCAGATGGTCTAAAAGAAAATGACGCCTTTCCAACCCCCATTATTACGCCTGCAACCAAGGCTGAAATGGGCGATCATGATGAAGATATTTCTAGAGAAGACATTCTGAAACGTGGCATTGTTTCTGAAGCCGATTATGTGGTTTTAGAAGATTATACCCGTAAATTATTTAAAAGAGGATCTGAAATTGCGGCCTCAAGAGGGCTAATTTTAGTGGATACAAAATATGAATTTGGTAAAACTAAAGAAGGAGTTATTGTGTTAATCGATGAAATCCATACACCCGATTCCTCGCGTTATTTTTACGCAGAGGGGTATGAAGCACGTCAAGCCAATAATGAGTCTCAAAAACAACTCTCTAAAGAGTTTGTGCGTCAGTGGTTGATTAGCAAAAATTTCCAAGGGCTAGAAGGACAAACCGTTCCTGAAATGAATGACGATTATATAGTAACAGTAAGTGAACGTTACATCGAATTGTATGAAAATATCACAGGAGAAACTTTTGTAAAAGCCGATGTTTCTGATATTCAATCGCGTATAGAAACCAACATTCTTACGTATTTAAAGACTTTATAGTCGGTTTTGGGAGTTGTGCTTTTTTTCTAATATAATCACTTAATTGCTTATTGGCTTTAGATATATATATTGAAAGAAGACTTACGATTACCAAAAAACAAAGGGCACCTGTAATTGCTTGAAATGGGCTTAAGTTTTTCCCAAAGATTTTGTTAAGGCCCAAGCCTGTAAAACTTCCGTAAAGAAGAATAAAGTGTAACACATAAATGGAAAGAGTTTTTTGTCCAATTTTTAAAATTACAGCATGTTTTAAATAGGATTCTAAGGCATAAAACAATCCAAATAGTATTAGAACATTTCCAAGTCGAACAAATAAATAATTATAGTTAGCAACTTCGGAGAAGAGTATAAAATCGGATGTTGTTGCAAGCCAATGTAAGAAGGCGGAAGACCCAAGAATCAAACCAAAACCTACCGTAAAAAATCCAGTTACAATGGCAGTTTTAAACCGTGGATGTAATAAATAACCATAAAATAAGGTCGCAATAAAAGCACCATAGGCCATGTAACCAAACCAAGGGACAATTGTAAATACAGACCCATTTACTTTTGTAAGATAATTGGCAAACAGTAAGGGGATGCCTTCCGCTGTAAAGGTTCTATAAAAGGGTTCGGTTAGAAACACTAAAGTTCCCAAACAAAGCATGGTAATAGAAAATAATAAGGTCTTCTTTTGAGTGAGGATATACACACCCACAATCAAAATTAGTGAGAGTCCAATAATCTGCAATACATCAATCACCATAAAATAAGTTCCAAAAGACCCTGTGAGCCATCTGAAAAGTGGAATTCGAAGTGCATAGCCAATCCCAATCAACATTAGTCCTCGAACGACTCCCTTTCGCATTCGAAAGTTGAGTGTACCTTTTTCTTTAGCTTTTAGAAGTAAATACGTAAAAATTAATCCTGAAATTGTAAAAAACACTGGCGCAGTGATGCCTCTAAAATACTTCCAAGTATTAAAAGCTAAGTTGTTAGCATCTCGATATTCGACCGCTAATAATGTGTCTATAAAATGACCTTGAAGCATCATTAAGATCGCAAAGGCTCTTATAGCGTCAATGAAGTAGAGACGTTTTAATTGCAAAGTTAAATTGGTTTAACCGCAAAGTTAGAGTATTAAAATCGAAAATGAGTTTTAATTAAAAAGGATTAATCAATAAAAGGGTTACTCCATTTGGAATTTGTGTAAAGATCCGCGCCGCTTAATGTTTCCATAAATGCTACCAATGCATTTTTTTCATTAGGAGTCATATTCAATCGTTGTGGATTTCCTGCTGGGCGAAGCCTTGGGTCTAAATTGTTATTCCCTGTCCCATCAATAACATTGTAGTGATTGATAACGTCTATTAGCTCCACAAAAGCACCATTGTGCATAAAGCTTCCATTGGTGTCTCCATTTTGTTTTACAACATCTCTAAGGCTAGGAGCTCTTGTACTGATCAAATCGGTTCCGATTCCACTGATTGTTCCAATAACACCATTGTTAAGCGAATTGGGATCTACATCAAACTCAGGTGCCTGATGGCATCCAGCACAGCCAACTCCTCCATTGATTCGCATTCCGGTATTATTAAAAACAGGAGGTTGGTTAAATAGTTGTTTTCCTGTGTTTTCTAAAGCTGAAAAATTTGGAAAAGGCTGGTTATTGTTTGCAGCGAGGGAACGACCTTGGTCATATTTACTGTCAAAGGATTGAATACTTCTCACAAATTGTGCAAGTACTTGCTGGATTCGGTCTTCTGAAATAGTTTCCGTTCCAAAAGCATTGGAGAATAATACAGGGTAGTAGGGAATACTTTCTAGTTTTGTGAGTAAATCGTCAAAACTTAAATCGCCATTTTCACCACTAAAGCCCATTTCAATATGGTCCTGAATTGGTTGGGTTGTTTGAGCTTCCAAAGTTGCCGCACGTTTGTCCCAGAAAAATTCATTTCCATTCGCAAAACGATTGTTCACCAAACGCATTGAATGTCTTCCTGTAGTGCCATTAATCCCAACACTCGCTATATCGGCATCGCCAAAAGCCTCACTTTGAACATGGCAACTAGCACAAGCCACTGTATTATCGGAAGAAAGGTTGGTGTCATAAAACAAAACACGTCCTAAAATAGCACCCTCATCTGTAATTGGATTTGCTGCAGGTGTATTGTCTTTTGTGATATAATTTGGAATGTCTTGATTGGCATAGTTAGGCAAGGCATCAAATTCCACGGAAAAATAAGAAGATAAATCAACTGGGGTTTCAAGATTATCTGTTGGGTCTGTGGGGGTCGTGGAGGTATCATTCGATGAACAACTTTGTAAAATAAAATATAATAAGGAAACCTGCAGAATATTTTTAAAATTCATTTTAATGTTGCTCTAATTGGTTAATCTTTTCAAATGTATAAAAAGATTGAGCGAATTGTATTACTTTAGGGACTTAATTTTATAAACATGATTAAATTCGAAATTAAAAATTCAGAAGACTACAATAAAAACTATAGTGCTGCTATTCAGAACCCTGAGGAATTTTGGGCGACCATTGCAAAGAAAAACTTCACTTGGAAACGTCCTTGGAGCAAGGTTTTAGATTGGGATTTTTCCATCCCAAAAGTCAGTTGGTTTGAAGGTGCACAACTCAATATTGCCGAAAATTGTATCGACCGCCATTTGGAAACTAAGGGGGATAAAACAGCCATTTTATTTGAGCCTAACAATCCAAACGAACCTTCCGAAGCGATTACTTATAACGAATTACACAAACGTGTCAATCAGTTTGCCAATGTATTAAATTCCAAAGGCATCCAAAAAGGGGATCGGGTTTGTATTTACTTGCCCATGATTCCAGAACTCGCAATTTCAGTATTGGCATGTGCCCGAATAGGCGCTATTCACTCGGTGGTTTTTGCAGGGTTCTCAGCAACGGCCTTATCCACCCGCATCAACGATTGCGACTGTAAAATGGTTATTACCAGTGATGGTGGTTACCGTGGTGCCAAAACAATTGATTTAAAATCGATTGTGGATACGGCACTTTTGGACTGTGATGGTATTGAATCGGTACTCGTTGCCAAACGTATTCACAGCGATATTCCGATGGTTTCAGGGAGAGATTTTTGGTTGCAACCACTTTTAGATACTGCTTCTGAAAAATGCGAAGCGACCGTTATGGATGCTGAAGATCCGCTCTTTATATTATATACATCGGGTTCCACAGGGCAACCTAAAGGAATGGTTCACACCACTGCGGGTTATATGGTATATACCGCCTATACCTTTAAAAATATATTTCAATACGAACCTAATGATGTTTATTGGTGTACGGCCGATATTGGTTGGATTACGGGCCACAGTTATATTGTGTATGGACCACTGTTAAACGGCGCTACGACCTTGATGTTTGAAGGTGTGCCGAGTTACCCCAATTATGGCCGTTTTTGGTCCATTGTTGAAAAACATAAGGTGACCCAATTTTATACCGCACCCACTGCTATAAGAGCGTTGGCAAAAGAAGGTTTAGAGGTGGTGACTCCTTACGATTTATCGTCTTTAAAAATTCTTGGCACGGTTGGAGAACCTATCAATGAAGAAGCTTGGCATTGGTACAATGACCACATCGGAAAAAAGAAATGTCCTATTGTGGATACTTGGTGGCAAACCGAAACGGGAGGGATTATGATTTCCCCCATCCCCAACAGTTTCGAAGGAAAACCAGCGTTTGCAACCCTGCCATTTATGGGAATTCAACCCGCATTGATGGATGAAAATGGGGTAGAGTTAGAGGGCAATTCTGTCGAAGGACGTTTGTGTATTAAATTCCCCTGGCCATCTATGGCACGTACTATTTGGGGAAATCATCAACGCTATAAAGAGACGTATTTCTCTGCTTACGATCAAAAGTATTTTACAGGCGATGGCGCACTAAGAGATGAAAATGGGCATTATCGGATTACAGGTCGGGTGGATGATGTCATTATTGTATCGGGACACAACCTTGGAACGGCTCCTATCGAAGATGCGATTAATGAGCATCCAAACGTAGCGGAATCGGCGATTGTGGGGTATCCTCACGATATAAAAGGCAGTGCTTTGTACGGATTTGTAACCTTAAAAAATTCGGATATCTCTAATGATAGTTTAAAAGCCGAAATCAATCAATTGATTAGTAAACAAATTGGGCCTATCGCAAAACTTGATAAAATTCAGTTTACTTCAGGACTTCCAAAAACACGTTCTGGTAAAATTATGCGTCGGATTCTTCGTAAAATTGCCAGTAAGGATACTTCTAATTTAGGAGACATCAGCACCTTGCTAAACCCGGAAGTGGTGGAAACAATCATGAAAAATTCACTTTAAACACTTATATTTACTTAAAATCTAATCACAATGCAAACCAATTTAGTGTACATTCTTCTTTTTTCTTTTCTGTTAACAGCTTGTAAAACAGAAATTAAAACATCTATTAATACTTCAGACTCCGACTATTTAGACAGTTCTCAAAAAGAGGATCAATATTTAGGGGGTATTAAAATGATTCCCATTTCAACCCCAAAAGGGGAGTTCAATGTGTGGACCAAGCGTGTTGGAAACAATCCAACCATGAAAGTACTTTTATTGCATGGAGGGCCTGGAATGACGCATGAAATTTATGAATCTTTTGATGGGTATTTTCCAAACGAAGGCATCGAATATTATTATTACGATCAATTGGGGTCTTATTACAGCGATCAACCAAAAGACTTATCCCTTTGGGATTTAGATCGTTTTGTGGAAGAAGTAGAACAAGTACGCATTGCTTTGGGCTTGACTAACGATAATTTTTATTTGTATGGACAATCGTGGGGCGGTATTTTAGGCATGCAATATGCATTGAAATATCAGCAGCACTTAAAAGGATTGATCATTTCTAATATGGTACCTTCCATCCCTGATTATCAAAAGTATTCAGATGAAGTGTTAGCACCTAAACTAGATCCTGAAGTATTGAAGGAAATCATGGTGTACGAGGCTAAGGAAGATTATACCAACGCACGTTATATGGAATTGGTGGTCAATAACTACTATACCGAACACATCATTCGATTGCCAGTAGCCGAATGGCCTGAACCCTTAAATAGAAGCTTTAAACATATCAACCACGATGTATATGTAACCATGCAAGGTCCAAGTGAATTTGGAATCAAAGGCGATGCCAACTTAAAGTATTGGGATGTGAAGGCAGACTTGCATAAAATTACAGTCCCGACTTTGAGTATTGGTGCCACATATGATACGATGGATCCCGAACAAATGAAGTTTATCTCTGAAGAAGTTCAAAACGGTCGTTTTTTATTATGTCCTAACGGGAGTCACCTTTCGCAATTTGACGATCAAAAAATCTATTTTGAAGGCTTGATCAAATTTATCAAAGATGTGGATACTGGAGCGTTTTAAATCGTACGTTCCAAGGGTTTGTTAAGAATAAAAATCACCATAGAAGCAAAACCACATCCCGTAAATCCTAAAAACAACGGCCAGACGGTGGCGCTAACATAAGCACCTATAATACTGGCAATTAATACGCCCATCACGGTTGAAATAAACCCATTGACAGCAGCCCCAACTCCAGCAATATGCCCAATCGGTTGCATGGCCAAAGCTCTAAGGTTTCCAAACAAAAATCCAACAGCAGTAAACTGTAAAGCAAAAAAGATGAGTAACACCCAAAGCGTAGGATTTATTTGATTGAAGAACATTAACACATAGATTAAAGAACTCAAGGTATAGCCCGCTAAAGAAATTAATGCAATGCGTTTCATGCCAATTCTGACCACAAAGACTCCGTTCATATAGGTTGCAAAACCCACACCTACTGCCAAACTCGCAAAGATCAAAGGGAAATCTTCTCCTAAGTCATACTGAACTTCAAAGATGTATTGACTGGTACTCAAATACACCATAAACGAACCTGTGATAAATCCAGATATTAAGGTAAAAGCAACGGCTTGTTTGTGTTTAAAAAATTCTTTGAATCCAGAAACTAAGGTTGAAGTTCTAAAAGGAATCCGATTTGAAAGTGCCAACGTTTCAGGCTGCCGTTTCCAAAACCAAAAAATAACCAACATTCCGAGTCCTAATTGTACATTAAAAATGGCTTGCCAATTGTAGGTGAGCATTAAAAACTGTCCAAGCGTGGGGGCTACGATCGGAATGAGAATAAATATCATGACAATAAACGACATGACTTTGGCCATATAATCGCCTTCATACGAATCGCGAATCATAGCAATACTTAAAGTACGTGGCGATGCCAATCCAATCCCTTGCAAAATGCGACCTGCAATTAACACTTCATAAGAGTTTGTATTCACACAAATAATACTTGCCACTGCAAACACTAAAAATCCCACATAGATAATTGGTTTTCGACCGTAACTATCTGATAAAGGGCCAAAAATTAATTGTCCAAACCCCAATCCAAGAAAAATCATGGTAATCAGTAATTGGTGATCTTTCGTATCAGTCACCCCCAGGTCGTTTCCAATCACGGCGAGGGCAGGGAGGATGCCATCAATAGACAGTGCCACTAAAGACATTAACAGTGCCATGATGGCTACAAACTCTATTTTGAGGGCAGGTTGATTTTGCATTCGGCAAAATTAGTGTTAATTAGAAGATTTTCAACACCGCATCCATCACAAATTGGTAATAGCTCATATCGGCAGGGACAATCTTATAATTGGGATGCTTTTGAAGCATGCAGTTTTGGAGTTCTTCAAAAGAAAACAGCCGTACGGCATCCACCTCCGTTTTTTGAATGTGCAGTTGAGAAATGGGAGTTTCCAATTTCACTAAAAACACATGTTGAAATTCACAGTCTATAACACCATTGTCAAAACGATTGGTGTTTTTCCGAATGTCTAGGGGTACTAAATCAGAGGCTTGAATGTCCAAGCCGATCTCTTCATTGACTTCGCGAAGTGCGCCTTCTAAGATGGATTCTCCAGCACTGACATGCCCCGCAACAGAAACGTCCCAAAACCCTGGGAACGTTTGTTTTGATAGACCTCGTTTTTGGAGTAAAAGGGCAGGAGCAGGGGTGTAAAACCAAACATGCACAGTAGGATGGAACCAACCCTTTTGATGGGCTTCATCTTTTGTGCCTATTTTGCCTGTTGGTTGCCCTTCAGAATTCCAAATATCTAAATATTCTTCCACTACAAATTAGTCAAAGTAAGAGAATGTTTCACCGTCTTTAATTTTTAATAGAGTTTCATAAATCATTTTAATCACATTTTCAACATCGTCACGGTGCACCATTTCAACCGTGGTATGCATGTATCGTAAGGGCAGTGAAATCAATGCTGAAGCCACGCCGCCATTGCTGTAAGCAAAAGCATCGGTATCTGTGCCAGTTGCTCTAGAAAGTGCTGCACGTTGGAATGGAATTTTATTTGCTTCGGCAGTCTCTGTAATCAAATCACGTAATTTTTGTTGAACCGCAGGGGCATACGCTATCACGGGGCCTTTGCCCATTTCGCAGTGTCCTTGCGTTTTTTTGTCAATCATTGGCGTGGTGGTATCGTGCGTCACATCGGTTACAATAGCAACATTGGGTTGTATGGTATGCGTAATCATTTCAGCACCTCGAAGTCCAATTTCTTCCTGAACGGAGTTGGTGATGTACAATCCAAATGGAAGGGTCTTTTTGTTTTCGTGTAATAAGCGGGCTACTTGTGCAATCATAAAACCACCCATTCGGTTGTCTAAAGCACGACATACAAAATGATCTTTATTTAGTATGTGGAAGGTGTCAGGATAGGTAATCACACAACCGACATGTACGCCTAGTTTATCAACGGCTTCTTTGGTTTTACATCCAATATCGATAAAAATATTATCCGGCTTAGGCGCTTGTTCTTTTGCTGCGCTACGTGTATGGATTGCAGGCCATCCAAAAACGCCTTTTACAATCCCGTTTTTTGTGTGAATATTAACGATCTTACTGGGTGCAATTTGGTGGTCGCTTCCTCCATTACGAATGACATAAATAAGTCCATCATCTGAAATATAGTTGACATACCACGAAATTTCATCGGCATGGCCTTCAATCACGACCTTAAAAGGCGCCTCTGGATTGATGACACCCACAGCGGTCCCGTAGGTATCTGTAATAAAGGTATCCACATAGGGTTTTAAATAATCCATCCATAGTTTTTGACCGTCCCATTCGTAGCCTGTTGGGGCTGCATTGTTGAGATAATCTTCTAAAAATGTAAGTGCGTTTTTATCTAGGATTGTTTTCTTTGCCATTTTGAATTTAATTTTGGTTAAAAATAACAATTATGAATGATATTCACATAAAGATTAAGGCATATTTTGTAAGTTTGAAAACCCACAAGTAAACTTAGTTATGAAGTTGATTCGTTGTATTCTTTTTTGGTTCCCTGTTCTCCTTTTGGGGCAGACATTTCCTGTACAAAAAGATTTGCTTCCAGAGAATTATTTAATCATTGTTGGAGATACCATTACCAATAACTCAATTAATTTAAATGAGGTTTATATACTTCCAAAACTTAAATTCACTTCAAATGAATCCAGACGACGGTATTTAATTTTACAGCGTAAAACCATTAAAGTATATCCGTATGCAAAATTAGCTGCGGAACGATTGGAAAGCTTGAATGAGCGGATCTTGAACCTAAAAAGTAAGCGGAAACGAAAGAAGTACACCCGCATGGTTCAAAAGTATATTGAAGGGGAGTTTGCTGAAAAGCTCAAAAAGTTCACGATTACGGAAGGTCAAATTTTAATTAAATTAATTCACCGTCAAACAGGGGAGACCGCTTTTGAACTCATTAAATATTTAAGAAGTGGTTGGCGTGCCTTTTGGTATAATAATACCGCTAGCTTGTTTAATATGTCTTTAAAATTGCCTTTTGATCCCAAAACTTCAGAAGAAGATTATTTGATAGAGGACATCTTACAGCGTCAATTCCAAAGTGGACGGCTAGAATATCAAAAATCCTTTCATGAATTTGATATTTATGAGCTTTTGGAACATTGGAAACACTGATATTGTTTAAATAGGTTCATTTTCACAAGTTGTTCAAAACCGCTTATTACAGAATATCTACCGTTTGTTACGTAGAATGACCGCTTGTTACTTGACGCTTTGTGATTTGAATAAAATGCAGTTATTTTGAACCAGAAATAAATTTCAAGATTTTATTATATGAGATTTAATTAATCTTTTTTGCCCTTTATTTTTAAAACCTACTTAAATACGGTTAAGACTCAAATCTTAATCGTATTTTCATATACGGCATAAAACGCTTCAAACTTCAGCATCGTTTCATTCAGGAATTCCATTGCAGATCTCCAAGTTGATTTATTGTAAATTGAAACCTTAGATTCTATAGAAACAAAGACTGCTGAAAGAATTTTTTCATCAGATACTTCAAAATACTCTTCAAATTTAACTTGTGGTAAAAAATCGGTTTCTAGGATTGATTTATGAGAAAGCATTTGGTTCCAATAAGCTTGTTGTTTACTAGGTTCCATATCGATACAAAATGCGACAAAGGCAGTTTTGGTATCAAAATGAAATTTAAAACTAAGACCTTTAACATTGGTATTATACAGAATCCACTCTGTAGGAAAGGACTTTCCAAAACTGGTCCAGAATTCTTGTCTTAGAAGTTTGGCTTCATTTTTACTAAACATGATTTTTATATAAAATAAGCTAAAACAACGGCACTAATAATCATTAAAATTTTATTCAAATTAAAATGATGTCCTTCGCTACTTTCAAACAAAATGATGGTAGAGATATGAAGAAACATCCCAATGACGATGGCATTTATACTGTAAATCAGGGTTGGTGAAATGCTAAATAATTCGGCTGCAATAGAGCCTAAAGGCGTCATGAGGGTAAATATAATTAAGAAGAGTACCACTTGCGACTTGGGAAGTTTTGATTTTAGCAGATAGGTGGTTATTAAAATCGCAATGGGGATTTTATGAATAACAACGCCAATGATAATGTTATGGTGGTCTTTTAAAGGAAACCCCTCAAAAAAGGCATGAATTCCTAGACTTATAAATAAAAACCATGGAAACCTCTTATTGGAATCGTGGTGATGTAAGTGCCCATGTTCAGCGCCTTTAGAATAAAATTCTAAAAGAATCTGTAACAGAATACCTCCCATAATAAATACGCCTATTTGTTTGGTGTCTACATTTTGGTACACCTCTGGAAGGAGTTCAAAAATTGTGGTTGACAATAAAAAAGCACCACTAAATGCTAAAAATAGTTTTAGATTTAAGGGTTTTGATTTGCTATATAAGAGTACAATGGCTACCCCAAATACAACTGATAATATGGGTGCTAAAAAACTAATCATTCGCCATGAAAATTAAGATTAAACGTTCGGATGTTTTACTGTTAAAGGGGGCTAATTTATAACTTCCAAAACAGTCTAACAAATGCAGTCCCGCATTTGAGAGCATTGTTTCAAAATCTTGAAAGGCAAACGCACGTACTTTCTCTTCAAAATGATGTGTTTTATCAGCATCTTTCACTTCGATGTCTTTTGTGATAAATCCATCTGTATAACTACGTTTGAGTTTGAATTTCACTCCTTCAGCTTCGTAAGTGTTTTGAGCAATCAAATTTTCAATGACAACAGGGCTGTTCATAAAGTCGATAACGCCAATTCCGTTTTGTTTTAGACTCGATTTGATGGTTTGAATCACTTTAAAATTATCCGCTTCCTCCTCAAAATACCCGAAACTTGTGAATAGATTTAAAACCACTTCAAATTGGTTCGGATATGAATTTCTCATATCATGGACGTCAAAATGCAAAGAACTTGATTCATGTGTTTTTGCATGTTCGATACTATTTTTAGATAAATCCAATCCCGTAACCTTATAACCTAAGGTATTTAGGAAAATGGAATGCCTGCCTTTACCGCATGCCAAGTCCAGTATAGAATCGTCCTTATCGAGATTCAAATACGTTGCTATATTTTTAATAAAAACTTCAGCCTCTTTATAATCTCTGTGTTTATAAAGGATATGATAATAGGTGGTATCAAACCAAGACTGAAACCACTTTGAATGTTCTTTTGTCATTTATTTACTTCTAACTCGAACAAAAATACTGTATTTTTGCGCGTACTAAATAATTTTGATGGAGAATAATTTTAAGATGGTTGCTAAAACCTTGTTTGGTTTTGAGGAACTTTTAGCTAAGGAATTGAAACAACTGGGTGCGCAAGCGGTCACTATAGGCGTCCGACACGTGAGTTTTGTTGGAGATAAGGGCTTTATGTATAAAGCAAACCTTGGTTTACGTACGGCCATTAAAATCCTAAAACCTATTGCAAAATTTAAAGTTATAAATGAAAATGACCTATATAATAAAGTTAATGCCATTCCTTGGGAGAATTATTTAAAGTCGGATGGAAGTTTGGCGGTAGGCGCTACCCTTAATGGCGATACGTTTACGCATTCACAATATGTGTCACTTAAAACAAAAGATGCGATTGTGGATCGTTTTAGAGATCAAACTGGAGAGCGTCCAAACGTAGATTTAAGATTTCCAGATTTAAAAATTGACATTCATATCGACCGTCATTTTTGTACTGTTTCTTTGGATAGTTCGGGAGAATCTTTACACAAACGCGGATATAAAATTGCAACGAACATAGCACCTATCAACGAAGTGTTGGCTGCTGGTTTAATAATGTTATCTGGATGGGATGGTCAAAGTGATTTTATGGATCCAATGTGTGGTTCTGGGACTGTTTTGATAGAGGCTGCTATGATTGCTTGTAACATTCCTCCAAATTTAATGCGTAACGAATTTGGTTTTGAACGTTGGGGAGATTGGGACGTCGATTTATTTGAAAAGATTGAAGAATCCTTACTTTCTAAAACACGTGATTTTCATCATAAGATTATGGGCTTTGATAAATCGCCTAGTGCGGTAGAAAAAGCCACACAGAATGTTGAGAATGCAAAGTTGGAAGACTTTATCTACATAAAACACGAAGATTTTTTCAAAACTCAAAAAGGAGGCGAGGAGCATTTACACATGGTGTTTAACCCACCCTACGGAGAACGATTGGATATTGAAATGGAAACCTTTTACAGTTCCATTGGTTCTACCCTTAAACATAAATACCCAGGCACCAATGCATGGATGATTTCGTCAAACTTAGAAGCTCTTAAACACGTAGGATTGAGACCTTCTAGAAAAATCAAGTTATTTAATGCGAAGTTAGAAGCTAGATTTTCGAAATATGAAATGTATGCGGGCACCAAGAAAACACACAAACTCGAGGCGAAAAACGACTAATTTAACACACCCTGTTTACTCATTTTAGAGGAGTACCAAAGCAAGAAAAACCCAATAACAGTGGTGGATATTGGCAGTATTAATTCCATACCACTAATAGCCATATAGTTTTGAATAAAGAAATTGTAGAACTGATGTATAAGCAGCGAAATCATTGAAATTGAGAACAAAAGATTTGCGATTCTTTTTTTAAATAGCAAAGCAATGGATCCAAATACACCTGCAAAAACAGCGGTAGCAAATGTTGCTGTTGCCCATGCTGGCATGTTAATGAAGTAATGCTGTTCAGCTTTAGATAAGGTTAAAAGAACTTTTTGGCTCATAAAAGTTTGGCTTATGTAGGCCAAAACTCCCATGGAGTTCCAAACAAGGGCTAGACTACTGAAAATCCAAAAATTAATTGAAGGCCGATTTGATGTTTCGTTCATAATATTTGAGGTTAAGATTTTTTAAAAGTAATAATTTTTAAATCAATTAAAAAATAATCATATAGATTTAATTTTCAGAAATAAAAAATAAGACTAATATTTATTTTAATCAATTACAAAAAAATATGTTAGAATAATTCTTTATATACTCAATAAAGAATGTACTTTTGCAAAAATCAACCAAAACGAACTATGCTTTCCATTTCAGAACAAGAAGAACGTAAAACGGGCAAAGAACTCTATAGCTACCAGAAGGGAGCCATACAAAAAATCTTTCAATGTTTTGAAACAGCAGCAGATGATTATCACCTTTTGTACCAGTTGCCAACAGGTGGTGGTAAAACCGTTATCTTTTCTGAAATTGTAAGTCAATACCTAAAAACACACAAGAAAAAAGTGTTGGTAATGACCCACAGAATTGAGCTCTGCAAACAAACATCTTCTGTATTGACAGAATTTGGAGTTCAAAATAAAGTGATTGATAGCAAAGCTAATTTAGAAGACCAATCTAAATTTGATTGTTTTGTTGCGATGGTTGAAACCCTCAACAATCGATTAAAAGACGATAAATTAGACATTTCAGATATCGGGCTGATTATTATTGATGAAGCTCATTACAATTCATTCACGAAACTTTTCAAATTCTTTGAAAAATCATTCGTTTTAGGAGTGACTGCGACGCCCTTAAGTTCAAATATTGAACTTCCAATGGCCGATAATTATAATGAATTAATTGTTGGGGAGAGTATTGAATCCCTGATTGAAAATGAATTTTTAGCTCAGGCTAAAATGTATTCCTATAATGTTGGATTGACCTCTTTAGTGGTTGGTGCCAACGGAGATTATACAGTGAAATCTTCGGAAGATTTATATACCAATAATGAGATGCTTTCCAAGTTAATGGAAGCCTATAACGAACGTTGCGAAGGAAAGAAAACATTGATATTTAATAACGGTATCAATACCTCCTTATTTGTTTATGACTTGTTTAGAAACGCCGGTTATCCTGTAGCACATTTAGATAATACGGCCTCTAAAAAAGAACGTACTCAAATCCTTAAATGGTTTAAGGAGACGCCCAATGCCATTCTAACCTCAGTGAGTATATTGACCACTGGTTTTGATGAGCCAACTGTAGAGTCTATTATCTTAAATCGTGCGACTAAATCGTTGACACTATACTACCAAATGATTGGTAGAGGGTCTCGTATTTTAAAGAATAAAAACTCTTTTGACGTGATTGATTTAGGGAATAACTTTCACCGTTTTGGCCCTTGGGGAAGTACAAACCTAGATTGGCAACGCATTTTTAAGTATCCAAATTATTATTTAGATGGTGTCTTAAGTGATGAAGAGCTCGAAAGTAATTTTATTTATGAAATGCCTGAAGACATTAGAGCCTCATTCTCTAATTCTGAAGATGTGTATTTCGACGTCAATAAAACCTATATTCAATCCATTAGAAGTGGCGAGTCCTCAAAGGTAGTTTTGAAACGTTCTATTGAGCAACATGCGCTTATATGTATAGAAAACAGTGAAGATGTTTACGATGCATTGGCCCTTGTTAAACTTCTCACAGATGATATTGATTTCAGAATCCATCGCTATTCAAAATGTATAAGTAAGAGTACACATAACTTTTTGACGTGGCTTAAAGATGATTACAAAAAGAAATTAAGAGCCTATTTAAGAGAGAATTTTGATGAAATTCTAGAAGCACTTCCAAAAGTTTAGATTTTAAAACTATGTTTTATACATTGATTATATTTACCGTTATGAATATGTTCCAATCACCAAATGTTATTTTTGAATTTGAATCGGGTAGTTCTACCAAAGGATGGCAAATTGTAGATGACCGTGTGATGGGAGGGAGGTCTCAAGGAGATTTCACGATCAATTCAGAGGGTTTCGGAGTGTTTGAAGGTTATGTATCGACTGAAAACAACGGGGGATTCTCTTCACTTCGCTATGATTTTGATGGAATTAAAACGAGTGGTTTTGAAACGGTTGTTTTAAAATTAAAAGGCGATGGTAAATCCTACCAATTCAGATTAAAAGATTCAGATAACCAACGCCATTCGTATATATATACGTTTACAACCACAGGATTAGAACAAGAAATCTGCATTCCACTCAAAGATTTTTCTCCAAGATTTAGAGGTAGGCAATTGGATCTTCCCAATTTTGATGCGGACAAAATTGAACAAATTGCGTTTTTAATAGGGAACAAAACCAATGAACACTTTTATTTAGCAATTGAAAGCATTACATTAAAATAATCATATTTTTAATAAACTGAAAATAAGTAATTTAAATAGTGGTATTTTAATTAAAAGGTTGTACGTTTGCAAAAATATTATAAATTTTAATTACACTATTATGAGTAAAGGAACAGTAAAGTTTTTCAATGAATCTAAAGGATTTGGATTTATCACTGAAGAAGGAGTTGAAAAAGATCATTTTGTACACATTTCAGGATTAGTTGACGAGATTCGCGAAGGCGATTCAGTTGAATTTGATCTTCAAGAAGGAAACAAAGGATTAAATGCAGTAAACGTAAAAGTTATCTAATAAATATACTTCAAGTTTAATAAAAAGCTCAACATTAAATGTTGGGCTTTTTTTGTGCCCAATCGTAATAAGATAGGATTGAAATTTTTGTTTAACTTATTTAGAAATAAAAACAGCCTAATTACAGTCCCTTGTTCATAATAAAGATGTAGTTTCGCAGCTGCTAAAAAATGAGTTTATGAAGCGTATCAGTCAATATAAGAAACTATTTAGTGTTGAAAAGGAAATTGACCTTAAGACACTCAAAAAGAGTTACCGTAATCTAGTAAAAGAATGGCATCCAGATAAGTTTCAAGAAAACGATTCTAAAGCGGAAGAGGCTGAATTAAAAAGTCGTGAAATCATTGATGGCTATCATTTTTTAGTGAGCATCGCTCCCGAAACAATCGCAGCGAATTTAGATGTTTATACGGAGACGATTAACAACTCTGGAATTGCAGATTATATTCACAAAGGAATGCTCTTAGAAATCACCTTTTTAGATGGGACTACTTACGAATACTTTGGGGTAACAAAACCAATCTACATAAAGATGATTAATTCTAACAAATTGAATCGTTTTGCAAAACGAAGCATTTACCCGAATTACATCTACAGAAAATCTAAGCGCACCGTTCAAGAAGCTTAAGCGTCTATTTTGGTGGGGCTTTCTTAATCTATTCTTTTTATCTTTTTTAAATTGAATTCGCAATCCATTTTACACGATTCTCGGATTTTGTATAGTTATCTTTGCATAAAACTATGTTATGTCAAAACCGTTTTCTGATTTAGGAATTAATATACTCTTGCAACAAGGCTTAGCCGATTTACAAATTTCTGTTCCTACAGACATTCAAGTAAAAACCATTCCGGTGGTTCTAAATCAAACGGAAGACATCGTCGCTGTTGCCAAAACGGGTACAGGAAAAACTGCGGCCTTTGGAATTCCTTTGTTGCAGTTAATCAACCTAGAAAACGCTCATGTACAAGTGGTCATATTAGCACCCACCCGTGAGTTAGGACAACAAATTCATACGAACTTAACTGCGTATGCGGTGCATAGTCCAGAAATATCTGTGGCAGCTGTCTGTGGTGGAATTCCTATAAGACCTCAAATAGAACGTTTAAAATCGCCAACCCATATTGTGGTGGCAACCCCAGGACGTTTGGTGGATTTAGTGAAGCGTGGCGCGATTAATCTTAAACAGTTATCGTATTTAGTATTGGACGAAGCCGATGAAATGGTGAGTGCTTTAAAACAAGATTTGGATCTTATTATTAAAGAAATTCCAAAAACACGCAGAACGCTGTTGTTTACCGCTACACTTTCAGGTGCGATTAAACAATTGGTTCAAAATTACATGTCGAAACATGTGATGCAAATAGAAGCCGACATGAAAACGGTTGGTCATCAAGGCATCGATCATCAATATGTGGTGGTGGAACCTATTGAAAAACTGAATGTTTTGATGCATTTTTTAAGTAGCAAAGAAGGACAACGTAGCATTATATTTTGTAAAACAAAAGCAGCGGTTAATAAATTAGCTAAAAATTTAGCCATTAATAAATTCTCATCTGGTGCGCTTCATGGGAGTTTGTCTCAAGGCATTCGCGATCGGATCATGGGACAATTTAGAGAAGGCTTTATTGATATTTTGGTGGCAACGGATTTAGCTGCTCGTGGTATTGATGTGAAAGAAATCGCCTATGTTGTCAATTATCATTTGCCAGACACCTTTGAAGCCTATGTACACAGAAGTGGACGTACAGCGAGAGCAGGCGCAAAGGGATTGTCCTTAACCATATTACAAGCAGAAGAAGTTCAAGACCTTCCTGAATTTGAAAAAGAATTGGGAATTAAATTTAATGAATTCAAAAAAGCAGACGCCCAAAGTATCGAAGAAAACAACGGATTGTTGTGGGCTAAAAAAATATTTAAGACCAAACCCAATCGTACGATTTCAGATACATTCAGAGCAGATATAAGTACCATTTTTCACCATTTGACCAAAGAGGAATTGATCGAAAAAGTATTGGCAAATTATCTGGCGCAAACAAGTACAGCGCAATCAAAAATTGAGGTTTCAAAAAAGAAGTAATTATTATGGCAAATACAATTAAAGAACAACAAGATATTTTAACGAAATTAAATATTCATGTATTGAATCCAATGCAAGAGGAAGCGATTTCGGTGATTGATAGAACAACCAATACCATCTTATTATCACCTACAGGAACAGGTAAAACATTGGCTTTTTTATTGCCACTTATCAAATTACTTGATCCCGAAAGTAAAGAGGTGCAAGCCTTGATTATTGTGCCTTCAAGAGAACTGGCCATACAGATTGAACAAGTAGTCCGCAGTATGGGTTCTGGATTTAAAGTGAATGCTGTGTATGGCGGACGTCCAATGTCTAAAGATAAAATTGAAATCAAACACGTACCCGCTATTTTAATAGGTACGCCCGGTAGAATTGCAGATCATTTTAGCAACGACCGTTTTTCTAAAACGAGCATAAAAACGCTCATATTAGATGAGTTTGACAAGTCGCTTGAAGATGGGTTTGAAGCTGAAATGAAAGAAATTATCCATCAGTTGCCACATATCAACAAACGGATTTTAACCTCTGCCACTCAAAGTATCAACATCCCTGGGTTTGTACGTTTGGATCAACCCACCACTGTCAATTATTTGAAAGAAAAAGTAGTTTCTAAACTGGAGATTAAAACCGTAGTCTATCCGTCTAAAAATAAACCTCAAACGCTTTTGGATTTAGTAGGACACCTTGGCAACCAAACAGGGATTGTATTCTGTAATTTAAGAGACAGTGTTGATTCCGTGAGTCGTTTTTTAGATAAAAATAAGATCAACCACAGTTGTTTTGTAGGAGGTATGGAACAAAAAGAAAGAGAACGTTCTTTGATAAAGTTTAGAAATGGCACCAATCAGATTCTCATTGCGACAGATCTAGCCTCTCGAGGTATTGATATTCCTGAGTTGAAATTTATTATCCATTACGAAGTACCTCGCGCCAAAGAAGAATTTATTCACAGAAATGGGCGTGCTGCTAGAGTCGATTCTAAAGGAACGGCTTATATAATGAAAGGAGACTCTGAAGATTTACCAGCGTACATTCATAATTCTAAAGTCGTTAACATCTCTAAACAGTCGGTTCGTAAACCACAGTTTTGGGAAACTTTGTTTATTTCTGGAGGTCGAAAAGACAAAATTTCAAAAGGGGATATTGCAGGACTCTTTTTTAAACAAGGGAATATTACAAAGGATCAGCTCGGAAATATTGAGTTAAAACAAGATTGTGCGTTTGTGGCAGTGCCTAAGTCGATCGCAGAGGACTTGGTAGAGAAATTAAATAATACACGCCTCAAAAAGAAAAAAGTACGGGTAACGGTCTTAGAAACCTAATCAAACCACCAGAGAACAATACGACTTTTCTTATTGCCCAAATCCATTGGCAACACATAAGAATTCGCTTTAGCTTTTTTAAGCTGTTTATCAATACTAGAGAGGCTATCTGTTTTTGAAACCAGTGTAGAAAAGACTTTCACTTGATTTTTAAACGCGGTACTTTCTTTTATCAATCGTTTGATAAAAAGGGCTTCGCCACCATTGCACCAAAGTTCGTTGGCTTGGCCTTCAAAATTAAGAGCGACTTCTTTTTTATCAAATTCACGACCTAAATTGTTAATTTTTCTCTGAGACCCTCTAAACGCCTCTTCTTTAGAGGTGTGAAATGGGGGATTGCAAACGGTGAAATCAAATTGCTCATCCGTTTTAATTATATTCTTAAAAAGGAAACTTTTATTTTCTTGATGTCGAATTTCAATCTTATTTTTTAATGACTTTGTATGTTGCATGTTAGCCTTTGCAATTTCTACAGAATTGGCATCACATTCAGCACCTACCATGGTCCAATTAAAATGTTGTAATCCCAAAATACAATAGATGCCATTCGCACCAGATCCGATGTCTAACCCTCGTAGTTTGGTGTTTTTATCGATATTAAATTGTTCTGAAAGAAACTCACGTATATGTAATAAATATTCTAAACGTCCTGGGACAGGAGGAATGAGATAGCCCATTGGCAATTCATATTTCTCAACTTTAAAGTCGGCCAAAAGCATGGCTTTATTCAATTCATAGACCGCGGCTGAATTACTAAAGTCAATCGTTTCTTCGCCTGAGGGGTTTAAAACAATGTGTTCTTGTAACTGTGGATGGTGAATTGCCAATCGTTTCAGATCATAACGATCGCTGTAAGGGTTTTCTAAATGCATCGGGCGAAGGTATGCGATTTCCTGTAAAAACGATCGATATATGTCTCAAATATTATAGAAGAAGATTTCGAATAAGCAGGCGCATCGAAATCTATTATTTCTTCAAAATTTTCAAGTAGTGTACTTGAAGGTCATTAATTTTTAACACACAAAAATAAAGTCCAGAAGCCATAAACGGTTCTGGTCTCCAAACGGCTGAATATTTATTTGCATTCAGTTGTTTATTTTCTACATTGGCGACGAGTTGCCCTTGCAAATTATAAATTTCTATACGTGCTTTTGAGGACTTGAAAACACCATAATTAATAGTCACTTGATCTGTAAATGGATTGGGGCTCACGTTGTAAATCATCCCATTTGTGAGGTGTAAATCATCTGCAGAAAGAATGCCATCTCCATCGACAATAACATCCCATGTGCCTTCTAAAACACCCGCATTATCCACAAGAGGAATAATACGATCTGTGGCATCAAAAGTACCAGAAGTAATAGACGCAGCGGCGTCTCCAGCAATACTCGTATCGCCTTCAAAATACAGTTGAGTTGTAAAAGTTGAAAACCCAGGAGTGGTCACCTTCACATGAATATGACTGGGTCTGTAGCTACTGCCGTTCAAGTATTTTCCAGGTAAAATAGTTTCTAAATTATAAAAACCCGCACTGTTAGATATGATTTTTCGTCTCAAGCTGAAACCTGTATTGTCATAAGCACCGGCGTCATTGGCATGCCATAAGTCCAATACGGTATCAGGAATGACTTCTGTGCAGTCTAAATTTTTAATAATTCCCGATAATTTTAAACGGACTCCCACTTCATCACTTGGCATCATCACACCATCAGAGCTAATCGGCGCATTGGGCGTATAAAATGGCCCCGTACCATAGTAATCTTGTGTTAACGGGTTGCAGGCTTCTTGTGGTTTTACATTTGATAGATCCCTAGATTTACCAGTATCAGCCTTTGTTAGTAAGGGAGATGCACCCATCGCGATAACCGCAAGTGTGGTGTTTTTTAAAAATTGTCTTCTGTCCTTCTTCATAGTTCCTCGTTTTTAATTTTATAATTGTCCAAAAGCATAGCTTAATTCGTAAATCACAGAGGAATTACTAAATTAATGATCTTTTTTCCAGAAAGTTTTTTTGCAGGTATCCTCACAAAGATAAACGATTTCTGTTCTAACTTGGAGTTTTTTGAATTTTTATTATGGATGTTGAGCAAAAGTGATGATGTGAATTGAACAGGGTAAATGGAAATATTATAAATTTTAGTAGGTTATATTACTTGCTGTCCGTAAATTTGTCCGTGTCCGTAAAAACGTCCGCAATATAAAGTATGGCTACAATAAACTTCTATCTCGATAAATCAAATAAAAAAGGATTCTCTCCAATTCACTTAAGGATTAATTGTAATTCTGAACAAATTAAATTATCAACTGGAGAAAAAATAAAACGGCAAGATTTTGATAAGGAAACTCAAACTGTAAAACAAAACTCAGAAAGATCTACTGAAATTAACCATTATTTGAATTATTTAAAGGAGAGGGCAGATGAACTACTAAACAATTCCTATAAAAAAAGTTATACTAATAATGAAATCAAAACAAAGTTACATGGTTTTGTAAAAGCTTACAAAGAGAATCACAATGTTAACATTGTAAGGGAACAAATCCCTCTATACGGTAAACCGTTTACGTTTGTTGATTTATTTGCAGGTGCGGGCGGTTTTAGTGAAGGTTTTTTACAAGCAGAGCATAACAATAAATTCTTTGATTTTCTTGTAGCAAATGATATAAATGATAACTCTGAATTAACTCATATAGTAAGATACAATCATCAATTAGGATTGGATGCGGATTTTTTATGTCAAGATATTACAGAACCTGATTTTTTGGATAATTTAATTTCGAAAACCAAAGGCAAAAAAGTTGACGTAGTTTGTGGAGGCCCTCCTTGTCAGAGTTTTAGTTTAGCAGGCAAAAGAAAGAAGTTTGATAAAAAGGATGATTTATTTGCTCATTATTTGGGAGTAATCAAAGTACTTCAGCCCAAGTACTTTATTATGGAGAATGTAAAAGGAATTTTAACAAAGGAAAAAGGGAAAATAAAAGAACTAATTCTAAAAGAAATTAATTCCATTGTTGATATTAAAGAAATCCCTCGTTTAGCCTCTTTTATTAAATCTTTAAAAACGACTAATACAGATAACGGTTTCTTGTTAGATTGTTTGATTAAAAGAATTGAAATTGAACAGTTTACGGATTCTAAAATTGAAGAAGTGAAAGAAGTTTATATACGAACAATTGATGCTAAGTTCAGAAAGTTAACTCCAGATATTGTTGACTACAAAACGAGTAAAACGGATGAAAGAATTAGCACGATCAGACACGGTTTTAATATTTTAGCTAGAAGTAAAGAATGGGAAAAACTTAAACGAGATATTATTCGTGAAAAGGATTTTTGTAATATTGATAACGATTTCTTTGTAGATTCTTTCACTCAATTCCTCACGGATATTGATTCAAATGAAATAATCAATAAAGTCGAAGAAGCATTTGATGGATTAAATGTAGTAAAAGACTTTAAGAAATCTTGTGACGATATAATACAAGCATTGAAAATATATGTCCTAAATATTGATGATTGTCTCACAATGATTCGTGCCTATTGTGACAAAGAACAAAGCAATGAATTAGATACAATTATCAGTGATATAAGACTTTATAAAATAGAAGCGCCATTTGTAGCAAATTCATCAAATTATGGAGTACCACAAAATAGAGAGCGTGTTTTATTTATAGGGTGTAGAAAAGATCAAAAATTCATATCTGAGATTCCTGCTACTGTTAAGGAAGAAGAGAAGGTTTCTGTTTTCGAAGCGCTTTATGATTTAGATTTTATTGGCAATAATCAAGAAGCTCACCAATATCAGTCAGTAGATATTTCTAAACAGTATAATGTAACTGCTAAAAAAATGAAAGGTCTAATTAAGGCGCGTTCAATTGATGGTAAACTCATAAAAACTAAAGGGAAAACTTTTGCAGAATGGAGTAAGAGAGGTCGGCTGAACGGTCGATTTGAAAAAGCAACCAAACCTTTTTATGTAAAAAGTGAATTAGCTCTTAATAATGGAGAAAAAGTTTATGACCTACTTCATAATCATAAAACAAGTAACCAAGGAGAGGATGTAATTAAACGACTTGATATAATTTTAAAAGAAGGAAATTATAAAAAAGCACAAAATAAATTAAATGAATGTGGTTTATCGTCTAATAAAAGAAATTACAATGTATTAAAACCAGAGAATCAAAGTCCTACGGTTATGACTATTCCAGATGATTACATTCACTATAACTCACCAAGAGCATTAACTGTTAGGGAAATGGCAAGGTTACAATCATTTGATGATTCATTCGTTTTTCAAGGAAAACGTTCAACGGGCGGAAATAATAGAAAAACCGAACTGCCCCAATATACATTAGTCGGTAACGCAGTGCCTCCATTAATGGCTAGAGCAGTTGCAATTGAAATTTTGAAACACATTAAATGAGATTATTAACTCCCCAAGAAGAAGATAAGCTTAAGGTTTTAACTAAAAACTCAATCTCCTTAACTTTAATTGAACCTACTGAAAATGGACTTAAGAAGTCTATAATGGATGCAACCGGAACTGTAAGGAATTATTTAAGAACTAATAACTTTCACGATTATAGCTTACAACTTCAAGGTCCTGATCATAAAATAATTATTGATGCTTTAATTTATGATGTAAATTCTGTTTTAAAATCCAAAACTTCGTTATACAGGCCTAAGACAAAAACAGGAGATCCAAGAATATGGTTTTCAGAAATATCTAAACACACACAACCAAATGATGTTCTAGGATTAATTTGTTTTGATGGTGTAATTCACATTATCAATGTAACTCAACTGCCAGTTAGCCAATTAATAAATGGTGTTAATTCTAACCCCTTAAAAGAATTAGTACAAGAAATTAATTATAATGAAAATGTAATTGCGAATGAATTACTAGGCTTATTAACAACAATTGCTAAGAAAGGTCCAATTCCTTCAATGGTTAATGCTGATACATCTGTTGGACGTACTTTAGAAACAGCCTTGGGAATAGATATTAATTCTTCTAAATTACCAGATTACAAAGGAATTGAACTGAAATCTTATCGATCTTCAAAAGGGAATCGGAAGAATTTATTTGCTCAAGTACCAGATTGGACATTAAGCAAATTTAAAAATTCAACAGAGATATTAAATGAGTTCGGTTATAGCAGAGGTAGTGCTTTTAAATTGTATTGTACTTTATCTACTATTGTAGTCAACTCACAAGGTCTCTCATTAAAAATTAATTCAGATATAAACCATTTAATAGAAACTTCGGACAAAAAAGAAGTTGGTGATTTTGTTGTATGGACTCTGGAAAAATTACATCAACGACTATTAGAGAAACATAAAGAAACATTTTGGATCGCTGCTGATAGTATTAAAATAAGAGGCAAAGAACATTTTCAATATAAACTAGTTGAACACACAAGAAAACCAATTATCTCACAATTTGATTTACTTTTAGAACAAGGAATAATTACAGTAGATCATTTAATCAAAAGAACTCCAACTGGTGGAGGCGCAGAAAAAGGACCTTTATTTAAATTAAAAGACAATAGTTTAAATTTATTATTTCCTCCAAGTAACAAATATGATTTGTTAGCGTAATAACTTAATTTAACCTAACAACTCCTACAGTCATTTATTGAAACGAATGGCGTTGTTCTTCTGTTGAAGAAGCCGTCAATAGTTGGTTAAATGTTTTTATGGTATTAAAATCTTGTGTGATTTCATCAGAAACCCCAACTCCAGAAATTCCGGTTTCTAAGATGGCTGTAACATCAGTTGTAGTGATCCCTCCAACGCCAATAATAGGCGTTTCGGTTTTTAAGGCTTCTGTAATTGCGGTAAAACCGTTCAAGCCTAATGGAGTTCCTTGAATGTCTTCCTTTGCTCTAAATGGTGCTAAGTATATATAATCGACTTCCTTTTCGATGTAAGTCTCACAATCTTGCAAGTTGTTTGCGGTCGCTCCAATCAGTTGCCAAGGGAGTAACTCTTTTCGAATAATAGTAGGGCAGGGCGATGTAAAATCTAAATGGATGCCATCTACTTTTAGTTCTTTAGCTA
>Ga0209304_1000227_pt1 | contig 41443 bp, 38 predicted proteins | sample COGITO_mtgs_1004_4_FD_184789 | JGI IMG/M metagenome (GOLD analysis project Ga0209304, IMG submission 184789) | Pelagic marine microbial communities from North Sea - COGITO_mtgs_100423 (SPAdes) (version 2) | ecosystem: Environmental > Aquatic > Marine > Epipelagic ...
GGTTTGATTGTAGCACGAATCTTCCACTAACTTCCGAGGTGAGTCAATCCTTTTCGCCTACTGCAAGTGGTAGTTACGCTGTTGAAGTGACTGTAGGGTCTTGTACGGAATTAAGTTCTTGTGTTGATTTCACATCCTTAGATGCGGATACTTTCAAATTAAATATGATTAAAATCTATTCAAATCCTACTTCGTCAATACTCCATATTGAACATTCTTTGAATGACGATTTGGCGTTTGAGTTATTCTCGATAGAAGGCAAAAAAGTACTCGAAACAATTTTAACAGAAAAACGCACAAAAGTGAATATGAGTCAATTTACCCTAGGGGCGTATTTTGTACGTATTACTCAAGACAAAAAAGTGTTCTCACAAAAAATAGTGATTGGTAAGTAGCTTACAATCTGTTTAAAAATTTATGACTGAAGCTCGGTAAAATATTTATAAAACAGCGGAATTGTTTCGATCCCTTTAAAGTAATTGAAAAGTCCAAAATGTTCGTTAGGGGAGTGGATGGCATCACTGTCCAATCCAAATCCCATCAAAATGGTTTTACTCTTTAATTCTTTTTCAAATAAGGCCACAATAGGAATACTTCCCCCGCCACGTTGTGGGATGGGTGCAGTGCCAAAAGTGTCTTTATAAGCCATCGCAGCGGCTTTGTATCCAATCGTATCGATAGGAGTTACATAGCCCTGACCACCATGATGTGGAGTTACTTTTACAGTCACCCCTTCTGGAGCAATGCTTTCAAAATGGGATTTAAAAAGCAGTGTAATTTCCTCACAATCCTGATTAGGAACTAAGCGCATTGATATTTTTGCATAAGCTTTGCTCGCAATAACGGTTTTGGCGCCTTCACCGGTATAGCCACCCCAAATTCCATTCACATCTAGTGTGGGACGAATGGAGTTGCGTTCGTTGGTTGAATAGCCTTTTTCGCCATAGACGGCATTGATTTTTAAAGAATCTTTATAGGCCTCTAATGAAAACGGTGCCTTTGCCATTTCTGCGCGTTCTTCGTCTGATAAATCTTCGACTTTATCATAAAAACCAGGAATGGTAATATGATTGTTTTCATCGTGTAAAGAGGCGATCATTTTTGCCAATACATTGATTGGGTTTGCGACGGCTCCTCCGTAAATCCCAGAGTGTAAGTCTCTATTTGGACCTGTGACTTCAACTTCTACATAGCTCAAGCCTCGCAGCCCTGTTGTGATGGAGGGTGTGTCTTTCGCAATCATTCCGGTGTCCGAAATTAGGATGACATCATTTTTTAGTTTGGTGGTGTTGTTTTTAACAAACTCAGCTAGATTTTCACTGCCAACTTCTTCTTCGCCTTCAATCATAAACTTAACGTTACACGGCAATTGATCTGTTGAGGTCATAAATTCAAGGGCTTTGACGTGCATATACATTTGACCTTTATCGTCACACGCACCCCGTGCAAAAATGGCACCTTCGGGATGGAGTTTGGTTTTTTTAATGATGGGTTCAAAAGCGGGGGCATCCCATAATTCAATCGGATCTGCGGGTTGCACATCATAATGACCATATACCAAAATCGTTGGAAGCTTAGGGTCTATCAGTTTTTCGCCATAAACAATAGGAAATCCTTTGGTTTGACAAATTTCTATGGTATCGCAACCAGCTTTTTTTAGACTGTCAGCTACAAAATCGGCTGCTTTAAACACATCTTTACTGAAGGCAGAATCTGCACTCACCGATGGGATTCTAAGAAGTTCGAAAAGCTCTTGAACGAAGCGATCTTTATTTGAGTTGAGATAAGATTGTAGTGAGTTCATAGTTTTTAAATTTGTGAATGTAAATCTACGAAAATCCTCTCAAATAAATATTTCTATCTACTATTTGTATTTATAAACTATTGTTTATATTTGCGCCCTATTATAAGGCATGTTTAGCGGGCGTGGTGGAATTGGTAGACACGCTAGACTTAGGATCTAGTGCCGCAAGGTGTGGGAGTTCGAGTCTCCCCGCCCGCACTAAACAACAAAAAAGCTTCTCATTTTGAGAAGCTTTTTTGTTTAATAAGTACTTTAAGTTTAAGCTTGTAGTAATTCTTCTTCAAGTGCAATCGCTCTTTGAAACAAAACATTGTTCTCTTTATGGATGTGTAAGTGAAGGTCTTCATCAAATTCTTTAAGCATGCCAAAAGCAACACGGTATGTATTACAGCCATCTGCTGGTACGTTGTAATTATTTGCTAAGGCTGCAATTTCTCTGAAGGCTTCCCCTTCAAAATCATGTTCTTCATCCATTTTACTAATGGGGTTTTTTATTGTTTCAAAAGTAGGAGTTGCTAATTGGATATTTTTCCGTTTTGCCTTGGCCATTTTTCTAATGTATGGAAATAATATGAGTTCTTCTTTTTTCATATGCATGACCAATTGTCCAGTAGCATCTTTGAATATTGTATTGATTTTTGAGAGCTCTGGATGTTTTTTTCCGTGAGCAGATTCAATTTTGTCTAAGTATTCTTTTATTACGGGAATTTTTGCTTCAACGTATCCGTGGTGTTTTGTCTCCACGTGATCTGCAAGCTCATCGAGAGGCCAATTCCGATAGTCTGAGGCGTGTTGCTCCCTTTCGTTTTGTTCAAAAAACGCATTCACGGATTGTAGGAGTGTTTCAGAATCGGCACTAGAAAGGTGTTCTTTGTCACAAGCCTCCTCTATAGTTTGTTGTCCGCCACAACAGAAATCAATGTTGTGTTTTTTAAAAATTTCTGCTGTTTTGTAATTGTCGGCAACGATATCGCCGACGATACTTTTTGATGTGATCTTCATAATTTGGGTTTTTTAAGTTATTGTTTTTTAGTTTTACATAAATCCGAGTAAGAGTAATGCTTCGTCACTCATTAGTATTTTATCCCAAGGGGGGTCCCAAGTGAGTTCCACAGTCGTTTTTTTTATAAAATCAAGTTCTGAGACACGCTCTCTTACTTCGTCCACAATCATTCCTGCCATGGCACAAGAAGGTGAGGTGAGTGTCATCAAAATTTCAACGCGATCTTCTGCTAAAATTTTGCAATCATAAATAAGACCTAAGTCATAGACGTTGACTGGGATTTCGGGGTCATATACCATTTTTAGTTGATCGATGATTTGATTTTCTTTTTCTAAGTTTTCCATTTCTCCCCTTTTTACTTAGTTATATGATTTCTTTAAAGACGGCGCCATTCGTTTTATGATCTAGGATAATTTGACAGGCCAATCTGTTTTTTGTGGTTGCATTATGAACCTTAAGGGTGTGCTTTTCTTGTGTGCTTATAGGCTGTTTTTCAAAGCCTTTTATCACTTCAACAATACAAGTTCCGCACAATCCTTTTCCTTTACATTCACCAATTTCTGAATAATAGGAGTTGGTTATCAGTTCCATTAAACTAGGATATTCCAATCGTTTATATTTTAAAGCATGTATTTTATTATCTAAATCTATAACGTTTACGATCATTTTAGTGCCCTTTAAAATCTTCATCACGAAAGAAACATGGGTCTCCCCAATTTTTTAATTCATCTGTTGACCAGACCGATGGAAAGAAGATGCGACGTTGATTTTTAGGGTGTAAGTATTTTTTCCATTCTGAACCCCCTGTGGCTTCTTTCCTTTCTCCTTTGGAATCTAGATAATAAGAAGCGGTTTCCAAATGAACGATAGGCCATTTTATATTATATAAATAATCAAAAGTTCGCATTAGATTAATGAGTTCTTCTGATGGGGATTTGATACTTTCAAACCGATCCTTGAGTGTTTTATTTCTGAAATCCTTAGCGAGTTGTAAAAGTTTAGCGCCATACTTTTCTTCGAACTGACGAAGGGTGAGCGTTTTATTTCCAGTCCTAGGGTTGGTGCCTGCTGCTTTCCAGTATTGCAGTTCCATTAAGTCTTCAATACGACTTTCTTTGGTAATCTTATTTTTCTGTGGAATTAAATTTTCTAGAGAGGTACTACGCAGTTCAATGTATCTAAATTGAGCACTTTGAAAACCACTGGCAGGAGCGAGAGCACTTCTAAAAGTGTTATAATCATCATAGTCCATTCCATGTCGCATTATAGCAAACGAATTGATGAGCATTTGTGTGTAACGGTTGATTCTCTGTAATTTTGAAATAAAGAGTTCTTCATCAACCTCATTGTTTTCTGTCAACTTTTTTATCTCATTGAGTACGAGTTTTAACATAAGTTCCGTTAGTTGATGATAGATGATGAAGACTTCTTCATCTTCAAAATGTGTTTTAGGATTTTGCAACGATAGAAGCGTATCCAGCTGGATATAACTCCAGTAGTCTGTTTCCTTGGTGTGCAGAATCCCTTTTAAATACGTAGAAGAATTCTCTCCTAGATTTGTGTATTTGTCTTCTAGTGATTGATAAATTTTTGTGTTATCCATTGTGTTTTTTTAAGGTTAAGTGTGAGAAAATGAGGAGTGCAATTACTTTTAATACTTCTAAAAAAATATAATAAATATGAAAAAAGGAAGTGGTTGGAGGGTTCCCACTTATAATCATTTCAGCACGTTGATTAAGGGCTGGTAGCAAATAAAATGTTTGAATGAGTAAAATCACCATCAGCCATACAAGTATGTTTACAAGGTGTTTTCTTTGTAGTGACTGTTTTCGGAATGTTAAAATGCCGATAACTAGTAAAAATAATAATTCAACTTTATTTAATGCAAAAAAGATGAGTTTACCAACGCTCAAACCAATTGCTAGCGTCACCCCTTCTGCTTGAAATTTTAGCCATGCTTCCATAAACGAGATGGAAAGTACAAAACCTAGCCATAGAAGCGGGATTGAGATCGTTAGTTTATTGCTTAGTGTCATTTCTAATGTTTCTAGAAGATTTAATTTCTATTGATGTGTTGATGTTTAAAAACTGTGACGACTCAATTTATACATGAACATTTCGGCCATTTTAGAAGCTCTCCATTTTGCTTCCTCAGCAAGCTTGCCTTCAAAATTTTTATCCATTGAATTGTTGAAGTGAAATACCCAACGCTCAAAATGCTGTGCTTCTATGGGTAGTTTTCTGTGCGGCACAAATGGAGATCCCTTGTAAGCGATTTCGTGTAAAAGAACAGTTTGCCAAAAACGGTACATGGTGTCTAAGTGTTTCGTCCAATTATCTTTAATGACGCCATTGAAAATGGGGCCTAAAAGGTTATCTTTTCGTACTTCTCCGTAGAAGGTGTCTACCATTAATTCTATGTCTTTTCTGTTAATAATATCGTTCATTAAAAAAATGATTTATAAGTGTTCATATTCCAGTGTGTTATAAAGTAAAATACAGCAAAACTGACAAATACAATGATACACGCCCAAACCCATGAAGGAATGGCTTTTGGTGTTTCTGAACCTCTAATTATAAAGGATTCGGAAGTCTCACTGCCATAGGCATTAATTAGAATGGCTGTATTTGATTCTATGATTTCATGATCTTTCAGTCCTACGACGGCTATTTCAGGACCATTGCGTACTTCAAAAGGAATGATCCTTACACTTTGAATTCCACTTGACGAAATGGCGTTGATTTTTAGTTCGTGCTTGCCATCTGGTATTTTCGTAGTGTCAAGCACGAGTTTTACGGGAGGTTCAAACACTCCAAAGGGTATTTTCTCATTATCGAGAAGGACACTTACTTTTCTTTTATTTATCATTATTCAGAAAAATTAGAATCATTTAAAATGAGGTTTTTGATGTGGTCTCGATTGTTTTCTTTTGGTTTGACCAAATATTTCACACTCATTATTAGCGTGTATCCGACAATTACAGCAGCACTGTACATTATGAAATAGTCTATATTTCCTTGAGGGCCTTCACCATGAGTAAGGTTTTCAAACCCTTTTGGCTGTTTGGCTTTACACACCTCACATGCGAAGCCTGCATTGCTCATTACTAGTGCGATAATTATTATAAGTTTATTTTTCATCTTTCCAGTAGTTGTTTGCCATGGCAATGGTTTGAAATTCAATAGCGACCACTTGAGAGGAGGCTATTAATTGGGCGGTATCTTCTGAATATTGAGACCTGAGCTTTTCACGAACTTCAGGATTCGTTTGAATTGCAGCGATTGTTTTTCTAGCAAGGGTAAAGGCGAGCAGCCTGCCTTCTGCAGGAGTTTTACATTGTAAGCTTTCTAAATAGTCTATTTTCATAATAATAATATTATAGTTTTAAAATTGAATCTCTTAGTCTTGTAATGGTTTCTAACGGAACTTCTGGTGCACTATTTCCCCAGCTTGATCGCTCATGATCTGCAATCGCTTTGATGTCTTCATCAGAAAGTTTGTCAGCAAAAGGGGGCATAACGCCGTACTGCTGGCGAGCATCGTAGCCCATTAATATAATTTTGATGAGTGTTTCTGGATTTTTATCGTTGACAATCAAACTGCCCGTTAGTGGAGGGAAAGCGCCTTTTACGCCGCGCCCTGTCCCTTGGTGGCAAGCAGCACAATTTTTTTGATATAGATCTGCTCCGCCAGAGGACTTTTTTGATGGAACGCTACTAGCATTGCCATTTTCCTCTTTGGGAAGTGCAGGTATAAAACTTGAAGGTGTCGCACTCTCAAACGAATATTGTTGTAAACTTTTTAAATAGGAGACAAGGTCTAGTGCATTTTTTTTTGCCACTATAATGTCACTACCCATCATTTTTGTAATTCCACGCGGTAAAGTCACATCCTCCTGTTGAACATTGGTAGTGTCTATTTTTGTGAATAACCAAGAATATCGGGGCATTATAGAAGCTTCTACAACCAACCGAGGATTATACAAATGCAGTAAATGCCACTGGTCGCTAGGTTGTCGATTTCCAATATCCGTAAGGTCTGGCCCTGTACGTTCACTTCCTAATAGAGAAGGGGATTGCCTCCAGAAATCCATGCGCTGTTTACTATAGTAGTAATCAGAAGCTAATGAAGGTCTTTCTCCCCAAGTTTTATCCATCTCAATATTTCTAACTTGTTGGGTGTGACAGGCGACACAACCTTCAGCGATATAAATATGGAGGCCATTCCTTTCGGAAATACTAAGTTTTTTTTGTCCTGGTATCGGTTCATAGGTCTCCATTTGGTAGGCAGGAATAATAGCAACGCCGATACTTAATATTGCAAAAACGCTGAAGGCAACTATGACAAGATTTCTATGGTCTTTATGGAAATTTAACATTTGTTATGAATTAATTTTAATTTGTTGTTGAAATGTTTCCTTTCGCGAAATAGTAATTTCTTTTTTCTTGCGAACCATCAAATAGAAGTTATAACCAAAAATTAGATGAGACACAAACATAAGGGAGCCTCCTATCGCACGCCAAATCCAAAAGTTTTCCATTAGAATTACAGATTCGATAAATGGATTACCTTCAATCCAACTGAGGCCCTTAAGAGTTCCTCCAGTCATTAGAGAAATCATGTAGGCAATTAGACCAATAAACGCCAGCCAAAAATGACTTCCTACTAAGTTTTGAGGAGGCTCTTTTCCTGTTATTTTTGGGAGTAAAGCGTATATACAAGCCCACATCAAAAAGGTGATGATTCCGTACATGGTCATGTGAGAGTGTGCGACATTAAAATCGGTAAAATGCCATAAATAGTTTGTGAATCGAAAGGCCTGAAAACTTCCTTGAACAGATCCTACAAAATAGAATACAACACCTACCAGAAAAAACGGAAGCACATAACTTTTTGATATATGGTTCCAACTACCACGCATTGTCATAAAAAAATTAGTACTTCCTGCTAGTACGGGAATAAACATTCCAGCACTAAAAACAATGGCTACGGTTTGTAGCCACCACGGTAAAGGACTAAACACAAAATGATGCGTTCCTATTAAGGTGTAAAATATCATCTGTGTCCAGAACGCTAAGACTCCTAAAGAGTAAGAATAAATAGGTTTGTTAAGAGTTGATGGTAAAAAATAATACACAAGTCCTAATGTAAACGTCATAAACCACATCCCTACACCTTGGTGCATATAATAGCCTTGAATGACCGTCTCTCCCAACCCTTCTTGATAGTCTGGAAAGTAGCCAATAAAGGTGAGTACAATCGTCCAAATGAGTGAAGCCAAAATAAACCAGTTAGAAATATAGATTTCTGAAATTTTGCGAGTGGCGACTGTCTTATAGAAGTTAAGAAAAGTTAAAATAAGCCCCACGGCAAATAAAGCCATAACAGGCCAGATGTATTCCCGATACTCTCCTCCACCATTATTGATGCCGCCCATTAAAAAGAGGTTTCCAATAAGCACACTTGCGTTCATAAACCAAAAAGCAATTTTTGATCGTTTGTAACTAAAAATTTCTCGGTTTGAAGTTCTTGAGACTACATAATGTCCTAGAGCTATCATTGCCATAGAAGCCCATCCCCAAAACACAGTATTGGTATGTACGGGGCGTAACCTACCAAAGGAGAGCCAGCTTATAGAATCCATTTCGGGCCAAATAAATTTCATCCCAATATACTGACCCACGAGTGTTCCAAAGATCAACCAAAAGACTGCGGCACTCAAGTACCAAATAATAATTTCTTTAAGTTTTTCGGAGATTTTTATTTTTGTGGTAGAGGTTGACTTCTCATCAAATAATGGATTTTTGGGGTTTATAATTTTTTTGATAAACCCGCTGTGTTTCGATGAAATTTCAGAAGTATCGCTTGGCTTTATTTTGGTTTTAAATCCTTGTTGTCGAAGTTCTAAGATGTCATCAACTTCCTGCTCTTCAAGGTTGATGAGTTTTCTTTCAAATTCTTTTTCTGTTAGGTCTGTTGTGTTTTTTTCTAGAAAATCTACATACCGATTTAATCGTTTCAAGAAAATATAAACGCCTAAAAATAGGATGATAAACACCAGTACAATGGTGCCAATAACTCCTGGACTTGTTAGCCAGTTTTCAGATATTACTTCTAAGGGTTTTATGAGGGATAGTTGATGGATTTTCATATACAGATATAAAGACCTTTTTATCTTTATTAAGATTATTTTTTTTTTATCGTTTTAATACCGTTAGTCCAAGATTGAGATCCAATGCTACATTGAGTAAGTTAGAGGAGGCGAGTGTTTCGCTAAGTTGCTTCCTTATGATTACAAATTCATTGTGCATCGGGCAGGGTTCATCGGCATTACAGACGTTAAGGCCTAAGACGCAACCGTCAAATAAACGATTCCCATCGATAGCTTTTACAATCTGATGAATACTGATTTTAGCTAAACGCGCTTTATCTATTTCAAAACCACCATTTGGGCCCTTAGTTGAATTGATGATGTTTGCTTTGGCAAGGACTTGTAGTATTTTTGCTGTAAACGCAATAGGAGAGTTAATCGCAGCAGCAATTTCTTTTAAGCTGACTCTCTCTTCATACTGCGACCTTTGAGCGATGTAGAGTGTGGCTTTAATTCCGTATTTACAACTTTTTGAAAACATTTTATATTATTAATGAGTACAAAAATAGTATTTATTTTTATTTCGGACAAAATTATCTTTATATTTTTTTAATGAGCTGTTCTAGTGAAAACACATTTTGTAAAATATTTCGATTGTTTGTGTTTAGGTTGATTATTTTTTTATTTCTATTCATCATAATATTGAGCGTATATTCTAAATTTAAAAAGTCAGTATTTTTATAAAACACTAAATAGATAATTAACTTCAACTCTTTATTATTAACCAGATACCTGACGCCTGCTTTAATAGCTGCTTTTGTGCCTTTATTTTTTTTTACATCTACAATAGATATATTGTTAAAGGTTTTAGTTTTAATGTCTTTTAGTTTGTCTAAAGTATGATCATTACTTGCGTTATTCACAAAACAAAATTCCGCAACATCTTTATCTAAAAGCTTATCAAATTGGGTTTCTTTAATCTCTTTTTCATTGTTAGAAAATACGATTATGATTCCTTTTTTCATGCTCATTTTTATTGTATTTCTGAGATAGAAACGGGCTTATTCTTATGAAGATCTCTTAGTTTTGACAGTGTTTTGTTTTTGCGTCTATAAGACCAAGCAATTTGTCCCAATTGCCCCACAATTTTGATAGAATCTTTCATTGACAACCTTGAGTTATCCACATGAATCCATCGTTTTAGGGGTTGCTCACAAAGTATTTTTTTTGTTTTTTTTAAGCCAAAATGTAAAGTGATTCTTCTAAATATTTCAACGTCAAAAATCCATTTAGTTACAAATTTTTTATCGAATGAAATTCCAATGACTTCTTTATGAAAGATTTTTGCGCCACACTGGGTGTCTTGAAAATCCATAGAAAGAATTTTTCTGATAATAAAGTTTATGGCCAAGCTTATTACAGACCTAACAGATCTTTTGGTAATGTTTGCTCCCATTCTGCTTATTCTAGAGCCACTTACGATCATGTATTCAGAATTTTCTATAGTTGACACTAAATCGTCAAAATCGGTTAGGTCTGTAGATAAATCGGCATCTAAAAAGCCGATATAATCTAAATCTTCTTTTTTAGACATCAACAGCATTCCTTGTCTTACTGCTTCGGCTTTACCAACGTTTTTTTTGCAATTAAAGACCGTAATAAAGTCTTCCCTTTCGTTTCTTAAACCGTTTAAAATTTCTAGTGTGTTATCGGTACTGCCATCATTTACAAAACACAAATAATATCCTGAATTTTTATCAATGAAATCTGTAAATTTTTTATGTATCAATCTTTTTTCTTCATTATAACAAGGGATGACCACCCCAACACAGCGTTGTTGAATGATGATCCCTTTATTTAGGATCGTTTTATTATTAGTTTTAGGAGCTCCAATTAATTTTTTCACTCTTGCACAAACTTCAATTAAGCTTAGGGGCTTTTTCATATAGTCATTGATGCCGAGATCAAAACCTTCTAGGATGATAGCATCCTCTGTATTGCCTGATAAAATCATAATTGGTGTAGATGAATTTTTTGTCTTACGAATATATTTCACCACTTCCATACCTGACATAAATGGAATGTTAATATCCACAATGATTAAATCTGGATGAAAAGAGTCATATAGATCTATCGCATCTAAAGCGTTTGTTGCAGTACGTACTTCATAGCCTAACTCCTTCAGTCTATTTTCTAAAGGAATCAGAACTAATTTTTGGTCATCAATCGCTAGTACTTTCATGTGTTATTTTTTATTGATTTTTAATGATTACATGTTACATCCATTTGATCATTCCATTAGGAATCAAGATTTAGTTATGGATCTTTCATAATTATCATTACTTAAATGACTTCAAAAGTAGTTTTGTTTCCTAATAAATAGGGGTCGTAAAGTTCTAAAGTAGCTTTTGTTTAGGCGAATGGAAGTTTGCCTAAGTTGAAAAAATTTCAGGAGACATTTTTAAGATTTACATTTACAATAATGAAAATGAGCCCTCCATAAATATGAAAAAGACTTCTCATAAATATTTAATTTTAGCGATACTTTTAGGGATTGCTTTTCATGGGGGTGCTATGTTTCTTACTTTAGAGACGACTTATGATGCGCTCATACATTTGTTTTTTGCAGAACATTATGCCAATAATTGGTTTGAGCCTTGGAATTTTAAATGGTACACAGGTTTTTCGGTGATGAGTTATCCACCTTTAGTTCACCAATCTATGGCCGCATTCTCTTTGATTGGGGGATTAAAATTTGGACTTTTCACGGTTTCTATACTTAGTGTCATTTTATTTATAACGGGTGTATATCGTTTTTCTTTGTTGATGAGTTCCAACAAAACTGTTGCTAGCTATGCCGCTCTTTTAGCTGTTTTTTCATCATCATTTGTAGAAACCCTTCATGTTTTTGGGCAACTGCCAAGCATTATAGGAATCGCTGTTTTAATGCATGCATTGCCTGAAACTTATTCATGGCTTAAAACTGGAAAATATAGGTATTTATTGACCTCCCTTTCATTAATTGCGGTCACGGTGACCTCCCATCATGTGACTCCAATTTTTGGAATGATCTTCTTTATTTTTCCAATAATAGGGATGGTGATCTTAGATATTTCTAGAGAAGAAGTAAACTCAAACAAAGAAATCACGTTTAAATTATTTATAAAAAACTTCAGAACACAGTTTAAAAGAAACCTAACTTTTGGGATGCTTTCATTAGTTGTAATTATTGGCTGCATCTTGCCGTATTGGATAAATTCTAAAAACAATCCAATCACACAAGTTCCTATACCTCATGGTTCCCGAGATAATTTTTTAGAAATCACATCTTCTGGATTTGTATTCTTTTTGATTCCTTGGGGGGTCTTATTATTTCTTATGCCGTATTTTTTTTACAGATATTTCAGCAAACGTTATTTGTTTTTCGGACTTTCTTTTACATTGTTATTAATTTTAGGAACTGGAGGAACCACCCCAATTCCAAAGATTATTTTAGGCGAAAATGCATTTAGTATACTCACTTTAGATCGGTTTTCACTTTGGGCTTCTATTATGTCTTTGCCACTGTTTGGGGAGCTAGCATACCGTTTTGTAGAAGGCGATTTAAAACAACTAATTCAACAAAAATTCGGAATACTTTATCATCGTTTAATTGGGGGGATATTGGTAGGTTTATTTTTATCAATAACCATTTTTACTACAAACTTAGAGCGTTTTCGACCCGCTCAACCCCAAAAGATTAAAATGTTACCCATTGTTAATTTTCTAAACCAAGACCAGCATGATCAATGGCGGTATTTAACATTAGGTTTTGGAGATCAAATGGCGTGGTTGGCCGCCAAAACAAATGCGATGACTGTTGATGGGAATTACCATTCTGCAAGACGTTTGCCTGAGTTGACAACAAGACCTATTGAGCGCTTAGAAAATTCAAAATTTAAAGGAGTTGCAGGGATTGGCTCTTTACAACAGTTTTTAACGACTCCAGAAAAATACAATTTAAAGTATATATTTTCTAATGATAAATTTTACGATCCTATTTTATACTTCTGCGGATGGCAACGTTTATCACATTTAGAAAACGGAATTATGGTTTGGGAGAAATTAAACGTTGCTCCTCTCTCTTCAATCCTACCAAAAGAAGATGTTGCTACTTGGCAAAAAATAGTGTGGGGCATTATTCCTTTTCTAACCGTTATTTTTGCGATTATAATAAATATTCAAAGTCTTTTTTTTAGGAGGTTAAAAAATAAACCAGAGATAATCCCCGCCTATTTAAATAATAAATATACGCACACCCAATTCTCAAGCGGCGTTTTAAAATCGCTTCATATTTGGGTTGTAATTCTAGGAGTCACTTTAGGGTTTTGGTTGTATATGTTTTATGTCAAAAATGAATCTCAAATTTCGCCAGAAAACCTCGTAACGGCGTATTATGATGCGTTGGATTTCAATGAATTTGAAAAAAGCTATCAATTCATAGACCCGGAAAGTAAGATCTCTATTTCTCAATTTATGCTCGAAGTTTCTGTGACGGATGGCTTGTTGAGCTCGTATGCAAAGTTAGATGCCATTCGCACAGAAACCATTACAGAAACGGATAGTTTAGTGACTTTAAAAGTGCATACAAATTGGATTACTCCTTTGGAGAAAATTAGTAAAACCGATTTTAAAACTATTGTAAAGAGAAACCGTAAATGGTTTTTAAAACTAGACAAGGTCGATTCTGATTTACCACCAGATCAATTGTATTCTCATAATGTAACAGGTTATTTTAATCAAGGAAGAAGAAGAATTACCACAGAACAAACACATCACGAAGATGTTTTGAAGCAACCCGTATTAGAGATTATTTCAGCAAAACTAGTAAAGTTTAATTCCCATTATGCCATTATTGGGGAGGTGCAAAACATAGACAATGTACCAGCAGATGTTGTTCTAAAAGGGACCCTTTACAATGACCAAAACAAAGAGTTAGCAACCTATAATGCCAAGTTTCATGTAAAACATAAATTAATGCCTAAAGAAGTCAGCTCTTTTAGAATTAATTTTGAAGGAATTGCATGGTCCAAAACAAAAGATTCTATCCCTAAAACATTCAACCCTGAAGAATTCACGCCTGTAGAATTTGAAGAACACCCCACTAAATTTAATTTACAAGCCGCAGGGAATGTGTCCAATTCTGATTTATATAAATACAGTGTTTTAAGTGATGTTAAAGTCCATCCTGAAACGATTAAAGGAACGCTTTTTAATAGTGGCTTACACGAAATTACAGTTCCACAATTACTGATTACTTATTATGACCAAAACAAAAAAATGGTTTGGGTGGACCATCTGTTTTTAGAACACGGAATAAGACAACAGCGCAAACACTATTTTGAATATAATTTCACAACTCATAAACAACTCACGATTGTAAATGAAGACATGAGTAATTGTTATGTGAATGGGTTGCCAAATGCCGCTATTTCTAATAAAATAGTCCCTAACAGAATAGCAAATCACACAAATACTGAATTACAGAAAATAGCGCACCCACTTTATTCTTTTGTAAAAATTGAAATGAATAGTTATATAGGAAACCCAAAATAATGAATATAAAAAACAACTTTTTTTTTCTTATTTACTTGTTAGCAATGCATTCTATGAACGCTCAAAATGCGTTGGCACTTTTAACTCAAGAAAAACAATTTGTGGCTGGAAGTACAATCCTGTTGGAATTTAAGACTCGCAATGCTAGAAAGTATCAATTGTATTGTACAAATAGCTATGGAAGTACATTGCTTAATTCTGAAATTAATAAGGACACGTTAGTTTTCAAAATTCCAAAATATATTAGTGATAAAACAGGTGTTGTGGGGTGGAAAATTGTAGGTTTAAAAGAATCAATTTCTGGTAAATTTAAAATTGTACCCAAAGCGAAACCAGTTTTATTAGAATCCTATATTGGGCCTCCGAGTATTGAAGCTGGTGGAACCGATTTTACGATGCTCGTTGTGATTCCTACAGATGATTTTGACAACCCTCTAAAACAATACACAAAAGTTGGTATCAAACATCAATTTATGACATCAGAAAAAGAAACCAACATTTTTACCAACAATTTAATAGCATACCAAACTATTTTTTCTCCCCTAAAAAGTGGAAGAATGATCCTTTCTGCGGAATCTTTAGGATTAAATTCAAAAGAATACGACGTAAATATAATGCCCGCAATTGGCACAAATTTTGATATTTTTTCAAAACGTAACCACGCGTATGCAGATGGAAATCAAATCACAACGTTTACTACCTCAATTATAAAAGACAAGAATAATAATATTGTAAGCGATGGGACTTTTGTCACCTTTTTTATCACAAACAAAAAAGGAAATATTCTAAAAACATCTGGAACTACCATAAACGGTATTGCAAACGCAAAAATGATTCACCCAGATCATCAAGAAAATTGGAGAATCAAAGCCTATATAGCGGGCATCTCTGAAAGCAATCCCCTGGAAATTAGTTACACAAAAGTAATCGAAACATTTGACGTGCATTTTTCAGACACAAATAGAGTACTAAAGGTAGGTCCCTTAAAAAGTTTTATGAATCAAAGGATTCCTGACGGCCTGCGCGTTACGTTATCAATCTATAAAGAAGGGGCGTTTGTAAATAACATTTTTAAAACGACAAATGATGGGTTTGTAACTTTTGATTTAGACCCTAATATTTATGAAAATGGCAACTACAATTTAGAAGTTACAGCGGCAGGAATTACACAAACATTTAAAACTAAAAAACTATGGTAAATACAAACAAAATTATTTTGAGAAGTGTGTTAATTATCTCATATCTTGTGATAATTTCTATATTAATTTTCTTAATAAGCTCTCTGTTTAGTTACTTTAATACGGGTGCAGATCGAAGTTCAATGTTGCATACAGAAGTAAAAAAAATAGATCAATATACACCAAAAATCAGTTGGAAAGATGACGGTAATGAAGGTCGATATATGGATCCACAAACATTAAGCAGCATTGAAAATGATTATTTAGATGCATGGTATGTAAAACATATTGCCAACAAAACCAATTTAAAAAATGGGATTGATGATTTTTATACCAAAAGTGCTAGAAAAAATCTATTCAATTTTATAGAACATAATAAAGAGGAAAACATAGCGATAGAGAGTACCACCTTAGCACACAATCCAGATATATTATTTTTTAGTGAAGATGGACAGTTGCTTGTTTTGGAAGACAAAAATGTTATTGAATACAAGAAGTTTATTAAAGACAATGCATTCGTCATTGAAACTACAGAAACATCTGACTATAAAGGCCTCTTTTTGTTAGAGGACGGTTTTTGGCGGATCAGACATTTGGTAAAAGAACGTACCTCGGAATTTGATAAAACGACTCTTCCATCTCTTTTAGGTTCCTCGAACATTAAAGGGATTAATTACTATCCACAAGCCACTCCTTGGGATATGTTTGGTGAAAATTTCGATCTTACTATCATCGAGAAAGATTTTGAAATTATTATGAAAGCGGGCCTAAACACGATTAGAATCTTTGTTCCTTATAAAGATTTTGGAAAAGCGAAGGTCAAAGAGCCAAAGTTGAACAAACTAAAACAAGTCTTAGATGCTGCTGAAAAAAGCAACTTAAAAGTTGTCGTCACCTTGTTTGATTTTTATGGAGATTATGATGTTTTAGATTGGACTTTAAATCACAGACACGCAGAAATTATTGTATCCAAATTTAAAGATCACAAGGCCATCCTCGCTTGGGACGTTAAAAACGAACCCAATTTAGACTTTGAGTCTAGAGGGAAGGAACTGGTTATTTCTTGGTTAGAACATCTTATTATTCTTATAAAATCTATTGATAAAAACCATGCAGTTACAATTGGGTGGTCTAATATTAAGAGTGCAGAAATTTTAAAAGATAACTTAGATTTTGTGTCCTTTCATTATTATGAGGATGTCCATGAGTTTGAAGAAAAATACGAATTTTTAAAAAAATTAATTCCCAACAAACCTATTGTTTTAGGGGAGTTTGGGGTTTCTTCTTATAGCGGTGCATGGAAACCTTTCGGTAATTCTGAAAAAATTCAAGCAGGCTATTATAAAGAAATGCAAAAAATCCTTACAAAAAAGAACCTCTCTTTTATGTCTTGGACCTTGTATGATTTTGATACAATCCCAAAAGAAGTTGTTGGGGTGCTCCCGTGGCGAGTCAACCCCCAAAAAGAGTTTGGGTTTATCAATAGCAAAGGAGTTAAAAAACCTGCTTTCGAGTATATTTCTAAATAAAGGAAGGGTTATGAAATGTGTTTTTCATCGATGATAGTTTGAAATTCATTTATATAAAGATTCGTAATTCTTTCCATTGGAAACGCCGTAGCGGCCTTGTAGTTTGCATTCCCCAACGCGACTCTGTACGCATCATTTGTTACAACGGTTTCAATTGCAGTTGCTAAACTATCTACACTTTCTGGTTTAAAAAATTCACCTCTGTAACCCTCCTCTTCGATTAGAGTTGCTAAATCACCCAAATTGGGCATGATTACAGCTTTGCCATAACTTCCAGCTTGGTGTAAAACACCCGAACTTCCGGAGGTAGAGGTATAGGGAAACACTACGACTGCACTTTCATTAAATAATCTTTCTACTTGGTTTTCCTCCACATAGCCCGTAAAAGTGATTTGAGAGATATGTTTGTATTTTTCTTTTACGTTAGCCAAATAGCCCACCACATTTGGGTTGTCTGTACCCGCAATTACAACTTCTAAATCCAATCCAGAATAGTCTCTAACCTTTTCCACAGCTTCAATCAGTGATTCCACTTTTTTGTAGGTTCCGAATTTCCCAAAAGTCATTACTTTTAGAGTGCCATTTTGAAGTTTATGTGATGGTTTCCTTGGAGTTTCAAAGGTACCATGAGGGATCATTTTTACATTAGTTACTTTATATTTTTCTTTTAAATTGGCCGCGTACTTCTCCATAGTAACCACAACGAGATCGGCTTTTAAAATTAGTTTTGTTAAACACGTTCCTATAAACGTATAGACTATTTGCAAAAGTTTGTTTGAGGCAAAACCAGCATTTTCTAAGTCTGTTTGTTCTAAAATATTGTGAAGTAATACGATTGTTGGAACGTGTTTTATTCTACAAATTAAAGGGAGGGTTAAGCCTAGTGCTGCTGCAATTTTTTTATCGCCGAACTTCATGAATTGTAAGTTAAATAATACGGCGTCTGGTTTTGTGTTATGGATGGCTTTGGCCACATTATAAACAATCGAATAGCTATTAAATTTCCAACACTCTTTTACCGTAACTTCACATCCATCTTCTGTGAAATAAATTTCTTTTTTCCCTGGAGTTTCATCGGTTAGTAAAATTAATTCAGTTACTTTTTTGTTTTGTCTAAAGCTTTTTACTAAATGAAATGCATATTCGTTTAATGTGACTTTACTTGGGGGATATGCAGTGACGATTGCTAGTTTCATTTTTTTTGGTGTCGAGATTTAGTTATAGATGGTTCATGTGTCTCTATTGCTTAATGGTGAGAAAGATTCTTCAGGCTCTTATTTTTAGAGATCATATCGTTTAAAATAAAGAAGGTTATCTGTACTCCTAACAGTAAAATCATCGCAAAAATTTGAAGATGAACAATTTGCTCTAAAGACGCATGAAATTGTATGATTAAAGCTATCTGTAACACACCAAAAACCCCCGAAAAGATTACGGGAATATACTTGTCTAGAGATAAATAATAGTAGGCGAAAATATTTGAGACCGCAAAAACACCTGTTGCGAAAGCATACTTCCACAATAAAGAAGCAATCCCTACATACTCGTTTCCAAATAAGATATTGATAATTTGATTCGGAAACAAGTAGCACGCTAAAACAATAGAGGCTGCAATTATAATAATATAAATAACGTATTTAAATAAAATAGGTCTTGTAGATATGCCCTGTTTTTTTAGTTGCACGACGGTTGGTAATAACAACATGACAAACATCCAAGCTATAAAATACACGACTCTACCAATCAATGCTAAGGATGCATATAAGCCTGCTTCATAAGGTTCGAAATAATGTTTCACTAATAAGATGTCACTGTTGTTAATGACAATAAGTGTGACCTCATAAAACGCCGTAATTATAAAAAAATTACGTACCATTTTGGTTTCTGATTTCTTTAATTTGATACGATTAAAAAAGGGGGGGGGTTTAAACTCAAATGGAAGTAGACCAACGATAAATGAGCATATAATTCCAATGGCAATTAATAGTGACGAATCCACTTCAAAAAGGCATAGCAATCCAAAAGTAATTGCTAACCGACTCATCATTTCTAATTGATAGGTCGCAGATAAAGGAATCCATTCTTTTTGACCTTGAAAAACGCCCCGATTCACACTCATTAAGAAGTAAAAAGGAATGCCAATTCCAAAAACAACAAACATACTAGATGATGTTGTTTTGAAAAATTCTTGTAACTCTGAGGATACCAAAACAATTGTGATTCCTAAAACAACGCCAACAACAGTAGCACTTTTGTAAATAGTTGCTATAAACGATTGAAGCACTGAATTCTCAAAAATCACTGAAAATTTTGCAGTGACCAATTGAAATGTCATTGCAGCAAAAGACAACACTAATAGTAAGGTGATTAGAATTGCCGCATCTGCAAATTTCTCGGGACCTAGAAATCTGCCTAACACTAAATTATATAAATAATTACCCCCATTGACAAGCATTGCACTCATCATAAATAGTTGCTCCGTAGAGAATTTATCTTTAAAGGGGATGGGTTTTGCAATCATAATTTAGATTTTCAACGCGCTAATTCTGCAAGGTTGGTTTGTTTAAAATCGTCATAGATTTCTTTACAACCATTTCCAACAATAGAAAATACTTTTTGTTTTAAGATTGCAACCTTTGCAAAATTGCGCATGGCTTCTAGACCACTTTTATCAATTTCAATGACGTTATCAATATTTATGATTACATTTTTATTTCGAGATAAATTGTATTCAAAATAAGAGATGAAAGATTTTAACGTTGACCTGTTTAATCTTCCGTTTAAATAAAATATCTCATTTTTTTCAAAAATTTGTAACGTCATAATTAATTTATTCATCATTAATAGTGGCGTAAATATCTTCTTAATAACTTCCAATAGAGCTCTATTATCGTTGAAAGGTCGTTTTGTTTCGGTCAATCATTAATAGCTAATGCTTAACTTACTGTAGATAAAAAATTACAAATGAAATTAAAATATAGTACATTACTAATCGCTTTCTTTATTAGTTTTTGTGGCGTTTCTCAAGAAATGAAAACGGGCTTCGCTTATTTAGAAACCGGTAAGTTCAAACTAGCAGAAACCTTTTTTGAAACAGTATTACAGACCTATCCGAGCAACAAAACAGCACGTCTTTGTTATGGGAGAGCGATTGGCTTAAATGGCGATTCAAAAAAAGCTGTACGTTTATTCACTGCTCTTTTAGATGATTTTCCAACAGATTTTGAAGTCAAATTAAATTATGCAGAAGCGCTGCTTTGGAATAAAGATTATACTTCCGCAAAAGGCTATTATCAAAATTTACTAAAAGAAAACGACACAAGTTTCCCTGCGCTTTTAGGGTATGCAAATACGTTGTCTAATCTTAAAGAGTTTGAGAATGCTATTATTTATGTTGATAAAGCACTAATTGTGTTGCCCAAAAACAAAAATGCTTTGATTTCCAAAAAATATATGCGTTTAGGATTGGCAAACGATAAAATGAAGCTTCAAAATTATTTGGAAGCAGAAACCCTATTGAAAGAAAATTTTGAGGACTTTACAAATGATAAAGAAACGTTATTGAATCTTGCAAATCTGTATTTAATCTCAAATCAAATGGATAGGGCAAAAGAGATTTATGAAATTATAGGAGACACGCCCGCAAATCGATTCATATCGTTAAACGGAATTGCACTCGCCGAACATTTAAAAAGTAATGACAAAGCCGCTTTAGTTGTGAGTCAAACGGCGTTTGACAGTCTCACAGAGCAAACGGATGTTTCTTTAAAAAACCAAACGACAGAAAGATACATTCAAGCATTGATTTGGAACAAGAAGTATTCCTTGGCAGAAAAGGAGATTGATGACTTAGTGTTGAAAAATAAAAACTTAGAAAATTGGATTTTAGCGTTAAGAGCGACATTGAACATTTACAAAAGCGATTTTAAAAAAAGTATTTCTGATTATAATTTAATCTTAAAAAACGACAGTACTTCTTTTGATGGAAACCTTGGTAAAGCGAATGCACTTAAAGCTTCTGGCTATTATGATGCGGCTTATAAGAGTGCAAAAAACACCTTAAATTTTTATAAGAATCAAAAAGATGCGACTAATTTCATTAAAAGTTTAGATAGACATTTCACGCCTTTTATAGAAACTAAAGCCTCGTACTCTTTTGATAATGGCAATAATGAAGCCTATTCTTATACTGCTAATTCTGAATTTTCCTTTACAACTAAACTTAAGCTATTAGCAAGCTATAATTACAGAACAACCGCTAATTCGGTTACGAATATGAGTGCTAAATCTAATAATTTTTTAGCGGGAATATTCTATCAAATCTTAAATAATTTGACGTTTAAAGGGTGTTTAGGCATCACTTCATCAAACACAGAAACAATAAATTACAGCCAACTATTAGCCGATTTTTCTTTGAAGATTAAGCCGTTTAAACTTCAGAATTTAGAATTGGGATATAAAAGAGAATTGCAAAATTTTAATGCGGAGCTGTTAGATAGAGAAATTGTACAGAATAATTTTTTAGTGAATTACAGCTTAAACACTAACTTTAGGTTGGGATGGTTTACCCAATATTATTACACGTTTCAAAATGATGACAATACACGAAACCTACTATTTACATCATTGTACTACAGCATTTTAGATAAGCCGTCATTAAAAGCAGGATTTAATTACCAGAATATATCTTTTAAAAAGACAGTGCCTACCATTTATTTTAGTCCTCGTAAATTTAATGCCGTTGAAGTTTTTGTGAATCTAATAAAAGATGAAAATATTGCAAAAAATAATGAATGGTTTTATGAATTAACGGCAGCAACTGGGTATCAATTTATAGAAGATGATCAAAAACAAAGTACCTATAGAATTCAAGGAAAATTAGGATATAAATTTAAGGAAAGAAGTGCTCTAAACATTTACGGGCTGCAGAGTAACATAGCTTCTGCGTCTGCTGCAGGTTTTAAATTTACGGAAATTGGTTTGAGGTTTAAATGGTACCTTTTCAAGAAACCTTTATTCAAAAAATAGACGAAACCTCTAGGCCTCCCAAATACTGTAGGTCAACGGCTATGCTTATATAGATGAAATCATTATAACAAATCCAATCGTTTCATCAATTCAGGTCGGTTAGAACGACTCACAGGGATGACATCTTTTTTGATTAAAACACTATTATCTTCGATATCAATAATTTTTTTAACGTTGATTATGTAGGAGCGATGCACCTTTAGGAATAATGATTCTGGCAGTTTCTCTTCTATTTTTTTCAATGTAGAATGTACCACATAATTTTTGTCTTCTGTTTTTATATGAATATAGTCTCCTTTTGCCTCTATAAGATAAATTTCAGGCAAATCAATTTTTATCAGACGTCTATCGATATTCACATAAAAATCGTTTTTGTGATTTAAATCTGCAATGCTCGTATTTGAAGTATTTACAGCTTGGTGTTTTTTGGTTTTTAAAATCGCTTTTTCAAATCTTGGTCTTTCGATTGGCTTTAATAAATAATCTATAATACAATCATATTCAAAAGCTTCAATTGCAAATTTTGTATCGGATGTTGTTAAAATTATTTTAGGTGGATTTTTTAATGCTTTAATAAAATCTAATCCACTAAAATCGGGCATGTGAATATCTAAAAAAATAAGATCTATCTCATTTTCGTTAAGGAATTTAATAGCTTGAATGGCGTTAGGGAATTCGTCAATAATAGTTAAATTTCCTATTTCATCACAAAGCGTTCTAATGATCACTCTTGCAGTTTCTTCATCATCAATAATAATACAATTCATAGAATTTAAATCGTTTTTAAATATTCCGAAATTTTTATTAAAATTCCCTCAAAACTTTTAGCATCAATTAAACGTTGATCTCTAAGTTTATGTTCAAATTTATTTGCTATTTCATAACTTTTTTCAAGTCCTAGTATACTAATTTTATGTTTAAGTTTATGAACATTTTCTTCAATTTTTTTATAATCAAGATTTTCTAAACTTAGGAGGTACTCTTTTTTCTCTTTAGGAAATTCAGTTTTAATGATCTCGATAAGTCTTTTTTTAACAGATTCATCACCATTAGCCAGCTTGTCAATATAGATTAAATTAGGTTGTTCCATAGCTATTTTTTTATAGTAAAATAAAAAGTAGTTCCTTTGCCTTCTTCACTTTCTAGCCAAATATCTCCTTCGTATAACTCAACGACTTTCTTCACGATCGATAAACCAATGCCTGTGGACTCTTTACTTTTATTTAATGACTGAAAAATTTTAAAAATTTTATCATGGTGTTTTTCATCAATACCAATTCCATTGTCTTTTACAGAAAACAGATAAAAGGATCCTTCTTCATTAAAATCAACTTCAATGATTCCTTTTTCTTTATCAGAAAATTTTACAGCATTACTCACTAAATTTTGAAAAATTTGTTTAAATTTAGTGATATCTCCTTTAACAATAGGTAGTTTTTTTAAAATAATTACAGAGATGTTTTCTGGGATAAGTATAATTTTCCTTAGATCTTCAAGAATCAAATTTAAGTCTACCTCATTTATGGTTTCTATAGCGACCCCTGCACTTGAGTATTCTAAAACATTAAAAATTAAACTCTCCATTGTTTCCAATGTTTCCTCAATCAATTCAAAGTTTTGAACTGTGACTTCATCCAGTTTACCTTTATTATCTGATTTAATCCAAGAGACTAAGGCATCAATACTTCTTAAAGGCGCTTTAAGATCATGAGAAACGATATGTGCATATTCATGTAATTCGTTATTCCTTTTTTCTAATTCTATCAATATTTTTGCGTTCTGCTTTTCTAGTAATTTAAATTCTGTAATATCTAGATGTATCCCTATAAAACCAACGATCTCTCCATTCAGATTATAATTTGGAGCCTCACTACTAAGCCAACTTTTGTTAACTCCTTTTTTATCTTGTATTGTAATTTCGCGAGAATACGATTTGCCTTTTGAACGATTCTTACTTTGATCGGGGAGGATTTCGAAGTCTTTATTTTTTATAAAAACATTTTCACCAATCTCGCCAAGCAACTCTTTCTCGGAATAACCAGACATCTCTACAAAACTTTGGTTTACCGTCAGTATCTCATTATTGTTATTGACCTCCATCAATCCCAAATTCATATTGGCTATAATGCTACTGTATTTTTCTTTTTGACTTTCTAGACTTTGGCTGTACTGCCTTTTGAGCGTGACATTTCTATAAGCCCATAAATGACCCTGATATTTAGGACCAATTACAATAGGAATAAAATCGCGTTCTAAAATTGTACCATCTGTCATTATGACTTCATCTGCTAAAACTTGTTTTTTGTTTTTAAGTATCTCATTAATTCTGGTTACAAACTGTTCTGGATCTTTAAACAATACTTTGCTTTGTTCTGATGCATTAGAACAATCTTCTCCAATCAATAATTCTGGAGATACTGGGATTTTAAAAAGTGCACAAAACTTAGTATTTGTCAATACGATTTGTCTTTTTTCATCCTCTAAAAGGATTCCACTATCTAAGTTTAAAATGAGAGATGACAGTCTTTTTTCTGATTGTATCAGTAAGTCTTCTGCTTCTTTATTGGATGTAATATTTCTTACAATCCCCTGCGCTCCAATAGCTTTTTTTTCTTTATTAAAAATAATGGTTGCATTAATCTGTACCCATTTAATTTCTTTTTGTTTAGTGAGTATCCTTGCTACATAGTTTGTGAAAAACCCTTCTTTTTTTAATTTCTTAAAAGAATTAAAGGCGTAATCTTTATCTTTAGGATAGATTAAGCAGGTGGCATTTACTTTTTCATTATCAATGTTGTATCCAAAAAATTCTGTGGCTACATCGTTCATTTTTAGAACCTCCCCTTCTAAATCAATTACTAAATAGGCATCATTTATGTTTTCAAAAACCCCCTGAAGTTGAGACGATTTTTCGACTAAAAGATTTTCGAATTGAAGGTTGGCGTCTTTTAGTTCTTCCGATATAAAGTATAAATCTCTAGATTTTTCTTCTAATATCCTTTCCGCAGCTTTTCGGGCAGCTTTTTCTCTTTTGAGCGCACGGTCTAATATTTCAACTTTTTCTAGACTCATTAATTCTTGGTAATGATAAATTTTACCTCGGTGCCATCTTCTTTTATTTTTTCTAAAACAATAGAAGCTGTAGAATTAAAATGTTCGAATGTTTTGTTCATTAAACCCAACCCAAAATGATGCATTGCCCTACCAGATTTATAAATCATAATAAGAGAGTTTTCTGTTTTCTCTTCAACTATAAACGTAGGGAATTCTGCATCAGGATATATTTTTCGAACTTCTATATGAATATGGTTTTCTATGGATGACAGCATTTCTATGGGGTCTTTATAAGTCGCTAAAAGACCTGGGTAGGTTTTTTTTATAACACTAAAAAAATGTTCTCCGTAAGTCAATAACAATCCATCTATTGAAATGTCTGTTTGTGCACTCAAATGTTGTAATAATTGCAACATTTCGGAAAAACTATAGGTGCCAATAGATGTATAGATTCCTTCAGATTCTAATTTTGATTGATTGATGATTTTATCAACCATTCCTAAACCAAATTTAATTTCTACTAAATCTAAAAACTCTGTAAAAACGATCCCTTTCATATGTTTATATATATTAATTTTAACAGTCACATTTCAACTGCGCCTAACTGCGGTAGGCAGGCTCACTGCAAGTATGTTACCTCCTTTTAGTTATTTCTTAAAGATTTTTTGACTTGTATTGAGGATGTTCCATTTTTTAAGTTCTTCTTAATTCGTTTATACTCCAATAAGCCAAAGTTCTCTCAATTTTTTTAACGTAATCCTCATATTTTAAAGGTTTTAGAATATAGCCTGATATACCAATTGTATAACATTCTATGATATCTTTTTGATTGTTAGATGTTGTTAAAATGACTGTGGGTATGTATTTTAAGTTTTCATCATTCTTTAAAATTGATAAAAATTCTATTCCACTTATCTTTGGCATGTTTAAATCTAATAAAATAATATCAGGAATTCTACTTCGATCTTTTAAAAACTCAAGAGCTTCATCTACATTTTCGGCTTCATTTATAGTATGCTCTAATTTTAAAAAGGAAACAGTTCTTTTCATTTTCATGATCTCAATAGAATTATCTTCTATCAGTAAAATATTTAGTATGTTATTCAAAATTTAAAACAAGTATTTATTCTATAAAAATAATTTATTTACATATAATAATTGTTTTAGGTTTGACTAACATGAGACTTCTTTAGGTGAATGACCATTAAGTATAGATGAACTTTATTATAATTTATTAATTTCAGTTTCTGATTTTCACCCTATTTATTGTGCCATTAAGATCATACTTTCAGTTTATGGCTCTAATTTAATTGTAAAATGAAATCACCAGTATAACTTGCTTTTAACAATGAATTATGTAATTTAAACTCACTTTAAATAAGAATCATTTATTTTTTTAAATAAAAAATTATATATTGTCCTCAAATTATAAACTTAACCCCAAATGATTATGAAATTAAAAAATTACTTTTTTTTGACACTATTTCTTGTGTCATTTTCAGCACTAACTCAAACTTATGAGGTTAGTGGAATTGTTACAGATGACTACAATGACCCCTTAGCTGGAGTTTCTGTAAGTGTTAGAGGGACTACAAACGGAACATCTTCCGATCTTGATGGCTCCTACTCTTTGAGTGTTTCTCAAGGAGATGTTTTGGTTTACTCTTATATAGGGTTTAATTCAAAAGAGATGACCATGGATGGTGGATCAACTGTTAATGTTGTTTTATCATCAGGAGTTTCTTTGGATGAAGTTGTTGTTGGATCAAGAAATGCCAACAGAACAGCAGTGGACACACCAGTGCCTGTTGATGTTATTGATATTTCGGAATTGACAACACTAGGGCCACAAGTAAACATAAATCAAATCCTGAATTATGTTGCGCCTTCTTTCGCATCTAACACACAAACAATTTCTGATGGAACGGATCACATCAATCCAGCCTCTTTAAGGGGGCTTGGACCGGATCAAGTATTGGTACTGATTAACGGAAAAAGAAGACACACCACATCATTAGTAAATGTGAATGGTACGGTGGGTAGAGGTTCTGTAGGAACGGATTTAAACGCAATTCCCTCAGCAGCGATCAGTCGCGTTGAAATACTACGTGATGGTGCTTCTGCTCAATATGGTTCAGACGCTATTGCCGGTGTTATTAATATTGTATTAAAAAAGAACACCAACGAACTTGCAGTAAATGTAACTTCAGGAGCAAATTTTTCTTCAAATGCTAACAGTCTCACAGGAGGCGTAGATGGAGAAACAGTCAATGCAAGTATTAATTACGGAATTGATTTAGGAGACAATGGAGGGTATATTAACTTTACTGGAGATATTGAAACTCGCAAATCAACCAATAGAATGGAGCGTTTCACGGGAGATATATTTCATGGATACAATGCCATACAAAGAGTCGCCGCAGCAAGTGGAGCAAATGTAGATAATTTATCTTTTGATCAAATGCAGTTTTTTGCGCAAGGCGTCGATTATTTTACGCCAGAACTTCAAAGTGCTATAGGGGCTGCAACATCACAAGCAGATTTGGTAGCATTATTATCTGATAGTAATGGTCCAATTGATTTTACCGAAGCAGAACTTACAGCAAGAGGACAAAAACGTGAAGACTATAACATGAGAGTTGGTCAATCCAATTTAAGATCCGGACGCTTTATGGCAAACATGGTGTTGCCAATTGGAGATAATGGGACTGAATTTTACGCGTTTGGAGGCTTAAGCTACAGAAAAGGGAATGCAGCAGGCTTTTATAGACTACCACACCAATCAAGGTCATACTCAAACGTCAATCTAAATGGCTTTTTACCAAATATTAATTCGGATATTAAAGACAAGTCTTTAGCCGTAGGAATTAAAGGAAAAGCAGGCGATTGGGATGTAGACTTTAGTAATACTTGGGGAAAAAATAGTTTTGACTTCACCGTCTCTAACTCATTTAATGCCTCTCAAGGTACAGCATCTTCTACAACGTTTACTGCAGGTGGATTTGCGTTCTCTCAAAACACCACCAACTTAGATGTTTCTAAATTCTTTGAAAACACTTGGGAAGGTTTGAATGTTGCTTTTGGAGCAGAATACAGATTAGAAAACTATCAAATTTTAGAAGGGGAAGAAGCCTCTTATACCAACTATGACCACACACCGGACTTTTTCGGGAGGTCTTACCCAGGTGGTGCACAAGTGTTTCCAGGCTTTAGACCAGAAAACGCCTTGTCAGGATATAGAAACAGTGCCGCTGCTTACCTAGATTTAGAAGCGGATATTACTTCTAAATTTCTACTGACGGGAGCCTTAAGATTTGAAAGTTACAGTGATTTTGGTTCTACGTTAAATTTCAAAGTCGCCTCTCGTTATAAATTAAGTGATAGCTTTAATTTACGGGGTGCAGTGAGTACAGGTTTTAGAGCGCCTTCTTTACATCAAATATACTACAATGCCACAGCCACACAGTTTGATAACAACGGTATTCCACAAGAAGTAGGGACGTTCTCTAACGATAGTAGAGTTTCACAAGAAATAGGAATTCCTCAACTTAAACAAGAGGAATCCGCAAGTGCAAGCATTGGGTTTACAGCAAACTTATCAGAAGCAAACATTAAAATTGCTGTGGATGGCTACTTTATAGCTGTCGAAGACAGAGTTACATTAACAGATACATTCTCAGCTTATGATAGCGATGGAAATCCTATTTCTACAGAATTAGTGTCTGCTTTTGAAAGAGCAGGGGCGAGTAAAGCTGCGTTATTTGCCAATGCCATTGATACGGAAACTAAGGGCTTGGATGTTGTGATTACACACAAAGGGACTATAAATAACACCAGAATTAAAACAGATTTGTCTGGGTCTTTCTCTCAAACAAGACAAGTTGATGATATTCACGCCTCCCAAATTTTAGTAAATGGAGGTCAATTGGATCGCTATTTTAGTGAAAGTTCTAGAATCTTTTTAGAAGACGCAACTGTCAACCAAAAAGTGAATTTATCACATACAATTTCTTTTGATAAGTGGAATCTATTTTTAAGAAATGTATATTTCGGAGAAGTTACAAGTACAACAGGACAAGAATTTGCATCCAAAATTGTCACGGATTTATCTGCTTCTTATGACTATAATGACAGTGTAACGTTCACCGTTGGAGCCAATAATTTATTGGATATGTATCCAGATAAAAATTCAGAAGGAAACACGAGCGATGGAAGGTTTATCTTCTCACGTAGAGCACAGCAGTTTGGAACCAATGGGAGATTCCTTTTTGCGAGATTAAGTATTAATTTAAAATAAAAAACAAAAATTATGAAAAATATAAAATTTATACCCTTATTCTTAATAGCACTTACGTTAATAGTTTCGTCTTGTGCTATTGACAACGATCCAGCGGTCATACCAATGGGAGAGGCAGTAACGGCCTCATTAGACAAGACAGGAGAAATATATGCTTTTGATGGAGACGAAATCTCAGTAGGCTTTGTTTTGTCAAGAACGCTAGCGGAATCTACTCAGTTTACTTACACCTTAAATGGAGTTGAGAAATCAATTGATTTAATTCAGGGACAACAATCGGTTAGTCTTGCAATACCAAATGTTGTAGGAGAATCAAATTCGATTGTTCTTACAGGCGCCTTTGCACTTAACAATGATGCTGTATTAGTGGGTTCTACAAACACTTCAGTTACATTCATTAGCGTGCCAGCAATTAATTCAAATGGATTAGAAATATTAATGACTTGGAGTAATGCAGTAGAAAATGATTTGGACTTGTGGTTAACAAACGAGCCACCAACGACTAGTATTGTCACAAGCCAAACTGGTACACCTTCAGAAAGTCTTACCTTTGATAATACACAACCTGATGGAACTTATAATATTTTACCTAGAGTATGGTCTGCAGTCGATGCGACAGTTGATGTTAAAATGTATATAATACATCCAAATGGAACTATTGAAATTTTCAATGATTCTGTGTCAGGAGAAACTACACAAGCCTTTTATTACTTTGTTAAGTTTGAAAAAGTTACTGATGCTGGAACGGGAGATGTTACATATAAGACTACAAAAGTTGCAGCTGAATCCGTATTTTAATAAACAAAACCTAAATTAAAAATTTTTAAAAACAAAAATTATGAAAAATAATAAAACCTATTTATTAGCCTTATTAACAATAGTCTTAGTATTTAATTCATGCGATACGAATACTGAAGAATTCCAAACTGTATCGCCATCGGATTCTTTTGAAACATCATCGGGATCAGTAATTATTAATCCTCTCTCTAATACGTTTGAAATTGTTGTTACAGCTTCAGAAGCACATACCGCAGACCGCTCTGTTCCAATTGAAGTAAGCAGTGAGTCAACAGGGAGCGCACTGGAATATAGCTTTAGTGGAAATGTAGGTATTAGAGCAGGCGAACTCAAAGGTTCAACCATTATTGGATTTGATTTAGTTAATATACCACCAGGTGTTACCAAAAATCTAATTCTTAGGTTAGTGTCTACATCTGAAGAGATCACCATTACATATACAAAGATATGTGTTTCTAATGATGTAGAATTAGCAATAAATTTTGATGATTATCCAGATGAGACAAGCTGGGAGATCACAGATTCCGCAAATTCAGTTGTTGAATCTGGAGGACCCTATCCAGGAGAAACAGCATTTAATGGATATTACACACTTCCTGATGGTGATTACACATTTACAATATCGGATGCTTATGGAGACGGAATATGTTGTAGTTATGGGGTCGGTTCGTATGTATTAGGACTACCCGCTTGTTTAACTACTTTAGGTCAAGGAGCTGAATTTGGTACATCTGAATCATTCACTTTTTCTCTACCATAAACTTCGGTGACTTTAATAATGTTTAATTAGTATTTGTTAAGTTAATATTAAACGGGATTTCCATAACGGAAATCCCGTTTTAGTTTAACCCAATTAGATTGGTTTAATTTTCCCCTGTTAACAGCTTTGGCTTTTAATTCTAAAACAAAAGTCAATGATGAAACCCAGTTATTGGAATTTTTCCGATTTAAAATAGGACTCCAAAACTAAATTTAAAAACGTCTCAATCCAGATTCCTTTTTTTATACTTTTGCAGTGTGAATAATTACGACGTTTTAATTGTGGGTGGAGGTGCAGCAGGTTTTTTTGCAGCAATCAATACAGCAACTCAAAATCCAAATCTCAAAATAGCTATTTTAGAACGTGGTTCTAATGTACTTTCCAAAGTTAAAATTTCTGGAGGCGGCCGCTGTAATGTAACTCATGCCGAATTTATCCCTGATGAACTGGTTTTAAATTATCCCCGAGGTAAAAAAGAATTACGAGGTCCCTTTCATAACTACATGACAGGCGATACCATGCAATGGTTTGAAGACCGTGGTGTGCCCTTAAAAATAGAAGAAGACGGACGCGTTTTTCCTGTTTCCAATTCGTCACAAACGATCATAGATTGTTTTTTAGAGGAAATTAAAACACATCAAATTGAGGTCTTATTAAATCATTCTGTACAAGGGATTAAGTATGAAAATGATACTTGGGAATTAGAAACCACCAAAGGCGTTTTTGGAGCCCCCAAACTGTTAATCGCTACAGGAAGTAACCCTAAAATCTGGAAACTATTAGAATCTCTTGGTCACCAAGTGATTGCTCCAGTTCCTTCTTTGTTTACCTTTAACATTAAAGATTCGCGTCTTAAAACCATCCCTGGAGTGGTGGCTACAGATGTCCGTATTTCTGTACTGAATAGCCATTTGGAATCCGAAGGGCCGTTGCTCGTAACGCACACGGGACTGAGTGCGCCTTCCATTCTAAAACTTTCTGCCTATGGTGCTTTGGAATTGGCTGAAAGACAGTATAAATTTCAAATCAAAGTTAATTTTGTTAAATACGATTTTTTAGAATGTTTGGAGGCCTTGTTAGAATTCAAAACGATGTTTCCTAAAAAAACAATTTTAAAATCTTCTCAGTTTGACCTTCCGAAACGTTTGTGGGAACAGTTAGTAATTGCTTCAGGAATTCCGAGCGACCTTCGTTGGGCTGAGGTCAACAAACAACAATTACAAAAAATTGCAAGTCAACTTACCGAAGCAGTGTTCAATGTAGATGGCAAAAGCACGTTCAAAGAAGAATTTGTCACAGCAGGCGGCGTGGAATTGAAAGGCGTAAATTTCAAAACCTTTGAAAGTAAGTACTTTAAAAACCTGTATTTTGCTGGAGAAGTCTTAAATATTGATGCAGTGACTGGCGGTTTTAATTTTCAAAATGCGTGGACAAGTGCTTTTATTGCGTCACAACAGTTGTCTAAATAACAAATAAATAAAGCGAAGTTAGTATCTTTGTCCCTCACACCAATTTTATGATTGTAAACGAATTCATTCCAAAACCGTATAAACAACTTTTAGAGAGCGGTGCCGCTGCTTACAGCGCTCCGAGTAATATTGCTTTGGTGAAATATTGGGGCAAAAAAGCACATCAAATTCCAGCCAATCCGTCCATCAGTTTTACGCTAGACAACTGTAAAACCACTACCACCCTTAAGTTTAAAAAAAAGACATCCGAAGGGTTTTCATTTGACGTGTTTTTGGAAGGTATTTTAGAGGAAGATTTTAAGCCAAAAATCGAACAATTTTTTAATCGGATTGAAATGTATCTCCCTTTTTTAAGGGCCTATCATTTTGTGATTGAAACGTCAAACACCTTTCCACACAGTTCAGGCATTGCCTCTTCAGCTTCAGGTATGAGTGCTTTGGCATTGTGTTTAATGCAAGTAGAACAGCAATTAAACCCAGATATTTCAAAAGAATCTTTCAACAAAAAAGCCTCCTTTTTAGCCCGTTTGGGATCTGGAAGTGCCTGCCGAAGTATCGAAGGCGATTTAATTGTATGGGGTGCCCATACGAATATTGAGGGCAGTTCAGATTTAGTAGGGATAAAATACCCCTATGAAGTCCATCTGAATTTCAAAAACTACCGAGACACCATTCTTTTAGTCGATAAAGGCGAGAAGCAAGTGAGCAGTACCGTTGGCCACAATTTGATGCACAACCATCCCTTTGCCGAGCAGCGTTTTGCACAAGCACATTCCAATATGGATGCCTTAATTGAGGTTTTAAAATCCGGCGATTTAAACGGATTTATTAGCATCGTAGAACGTGAAGCACTCACATTACACGCTATGATGATGAGCAGTGATCCGTATTTTATATTAATGAAACCCAATACCCTAGAAATCATAAATAAGATCTGGGCATTCAGGGCAAGAACAGGGCTTCATATCTGTTTTACTCTCGATGCTGGTGCCAATGTTCATGTGTTATTTCCTGAATCTGAAGCGAAACAAATTCAAGAATTTATAAAAACCGAGTTGGCGGTACACTGTCAAAACGGACATTTTATTGAAGACAAGTTAGGTCAAGGTGCACAACCAATAAAAATTTAATGTATCTTTGAGCAATCATTAACCAGTAAGAAATTTTAAGTCTAACACACCTCTATGAAAGGACCACTTTTTTACTCAAAAATTTTACTCTTCGGAGAATATGGAATCATCAAAGATTCTAAAGGACTCTCTATACCTTATAATTTTTATAATGGCGCTTTGAAAATGGATGAAAATCCAACTCCATCAGCGGTGGATTCTAATCTCAATTTAAAGAAATTTCTTAAATATTTATCCGATATAGACACCAACTTAGTGGCGTTTGATTTAGAGCAATTACAACAAGATGTTCAAGCTGGAATGTATTTTGATTCGTCCATACCTCAAGGCTATGGCGTAGGAAGTAGTGGTGCATTGGTTGCCGCTCTGTATGATAAATATGCTCAAGACAAAATCACGGTTCTAGAAAACCTCACTCGCGAAAAATTATTAAAACTAAAAGCTATTTTTTCTGAAATGGAATCTTTTTTCCACGGAAAATCATCGGGTTTAGATCCGTTAAATAGTTATTTAAGCATTCCTATTCTCATAAATTCCAAAGACAATATTGAAGCTACTGGTATTCCTTCTCAAAACACAAATGGGAAAGGAGCCGTTTTTCTTTTAGACAGTGGCATCATTGGTGAAACCGCACCGATGGTTGGTATTTTTATGGAGAAAATGAAACAAGAAGGTTTCAGGACAATGCTTAAAAATCAATTCATAAAACATACAGATGCCTGTGTGGAAGATTTTTTGAAAGGAGATATTAATTCGCTTTTCAGAAATACCAAACAACTTTCTAAAGTTGTTTTAAATCATTTCAAGCCCATGATTCCGAAGCAATTCCACACAATATGGAAAGCGGGAATCGAATCCAATGCCTATTATTTAAAACTCTGCGGCTCTGGTGGGGGTGGCTATATTTTAGGATTTACTGAAGACTTTCAAGCCGCTCAAAAAGCACTTATAGATCATAAATTAGAGGTCGTTTATAACTTCTAAACTTTCACTATGGTTACGCCAATTCAAAAACAAATTATACTAAAATTATTTAGCATGTTTGTGGTCGTTAGGGGTTTCAATTTGGCGCTCATCGTTATTGCGCAATACATCACTGCTGTTTTTATTATGGCACCGTCCTCTCAATCGCTTTCTGAAATTTTGTTTGATCACTCGCTTTTTGCATTGATTTTGGCAACGGTCGGAGCCATTGGTTCAGGGTACATTATCAATAATTTTTACGACAGCGAAAAAGACAGTATCAACCGCCCTCGTAAATCCACTTTAGAGCAATACGTTAGTCAAAACACAAAGTTAATCCTCTATTTTATAATTAATTTTATCGTTGTGATTATTGCCAGTTATGTATCATTTCGATCTGTTTTATTCTTTTCATTTTATATTTTTTCCATCTGGTTTTATTCTCATAAAATCAAAAAAAGACCCATTATTGGAAACTTGATTTCAGCAATTTTAACCATCACTCCCTTTTTCGCTATCTTTTTGTACTACAAAAACTACAGCGGTTTGATATTTGTCTTTGGATTCTATTTATTTCTCATATTAGCGATGCGAGAACTGGTTAAAGACTTAGAAAATTTGAAAGGCGATCTCACCCTAGATTACAAAACAGTCCCCGTTGTTTATGGTGAAAAAACGGCTAAAATCATGATTGCTCTTCTAGTTATGATGAATATTTTAGTGACCGGATACTTAGTGTCTACATACGACTTAGGGAAGATGGATTATTTCTTTTATGGAAGTATGAGTTTACTTTCTGTAGTCGTTATTCTTATCTATAAAGCGAAGAGCCAACGACAATTTGTTTGGGTGCACAACCTGTTAAGGCTCCTTATTTTATTAGGTGTTTTTAGCATTGTTTTATTAAATCCGTCGCTCATTCTGTCCAAGCTATTATAAGCGAAAAAATTACTCGCATTGTTTATGAATGCGTTACATTTGCAAAAAATTAATCATGGCAAAAGTGAACAAGAATTCAGACAGACGTGTAGGGAAGTCCAGACCTTCAAAATTGAAGGCTCCTGTAACTTCTTATTCAAAGAAAAAGTCAACGCCCTCTAAGTCGAATGCAAAGGCAAATTCTAACACGGATGAAATTCGTTTAAATAAATACATTTCAAATTCTGGAATGTGCTCGCGCCGTGAAGCAGATATGCACATCAGTATTGGGAGTGTCATGGTCAACGGGAAAGTGGTCACCGAAATGGGGTATAAAGTCCGTTTGGAAGATGAGGTTCGTTTTGATGGTGCACGTATCAATCCTGAGAAAAAAGTCTATGTCCTATTAAATAAACCTAAAGGATTTGCCACCACCACAAGTGAGGGCAAAGGTCGAACGGTGATGGATTTAGTAGCCAATGCTACAGATGCAAAAATCAGACCTATTGGACGTCTTGGTAGAAATTCCCTTGGATTGATTTTATTTACTAATGATGAGCAAATGCATGCAAAATTCACCAATTCCAAACATGGTGTGACCCGTTTGTTCCATATGGAATTAGACAAGCCTTTAAAGTTTGAACATTTAAAAAGTATTCAAGAAGGCTTCAAATACGAAGGAAAGCACGTTACGGTTGAGGCGATTAGTTATATTGAAGGATCTCCAAAAAATGAACTCGGTCTTCAGATAAAAAATACAGGAAATACCATATTAAGACTCATTTTTGATCACTTTAAATATGAGATTGTCAAAATGGACTGTGTGACTATTGGACCTCTTTCCAAAAAAGATTTACCAAGAGGGCATTGGAAACATCTTACAGAACAAGAAATCAGTAATTTAATGATGCTTTAATTTTCTAAGCACTCTTTGATTCCATAATTCCCATACCAAAACACCCATTACGGGGAGGTATTCTAAACATAGAATCAACCCATTTTCATCGACGCTCAATTGTTTGTACGCAAAATAGCTAAAAATCAAGGTGTAGCTCCATACGCATGCAAACTTATAGTTCGTAAAAATGGAGAGCAACAACAAGCTTATAATGTACCAAGGATGCACGGTTGTGGACACGAAATAATACCCACTAAGCACCCATAGAATGGTGAGAATAAGTGCCGTTGTCTTTGTTTTATTTTGAATCAATTGGTAGCTTATTTGTAACCCAAGAACACTCACCACCACAATACTCATACTATGAATCAATTCCACATTTGAAGTTGTTTTTAATCCCCAATCTAAAAGGTAATAAAAACTCGCATTAAACTCAAACTTAGAAAACCAAAGACCAATAGTGGCGCTGTAATTTTCAATGAAATCATCCCTGAAAAAGGGCAAGAAAAGCAGTAGGAACACCCCTCCAATACTTAGATAAAATCGAACACTTTTTTTCCAACCTAATTTATTTAAAAATAAGGGGAGACTTAATATGGGCACTAATTTCACAGCAATAGACAATGCCATTGTAAGGGCGGCCAAATGCCATTTTTTGGTATGTACATAATACAACGCCATGACAAAAAAGAACAACATAAGACCTTCAAAATGAAGGTTGCCCGTCAGTTCAATAATCACCAAAGGGTTGAGTATAAACCAGTATATATTTCTTGTAGGCAGTTTTAATTTTCTCAACAATTTTTTACCATAAAAGAGGATGCCTAAATCTGCACCAATTAACAGTAATCGCAACACCACAACCGAACCCAAAATACTGTGTTTAGAGAGGATGGCAGCGATTATAAACGGAAGTTGGTGTATGGGTGGGTAATTGGAATAATGCCCTGCGCTTAACGCCCCCATGCCGTCAAAAAGCGTTTTCATTTGTGGAAATAAATTGGGGTCGGAAATTATTAAATCATTAGGAGTTGTCAAGTAGGGGTTGAGCCCTGACAAGATGAGACGTCCGTCCCATATAAACCGATAGAAATCCTGAGACAAATTTGGAATCGCCAACAAAAAAACCAATCGCAAACCAATTGCTAAATAGGTTAACTGCTGCTCTTTTATTTTGAGTTGTTTTAAGATCAAATAATAACAACCAAAAAGAACGCTGAATACGGTAAGGAGTTTGAAATGTTCAAAACGTGCCAAATCGTAAGCCCATAGTGCATATAAAACCATGCTAAGACCACCCCAAATTAATAAGGTATTTTTTGAATTTAAGATTGACCTATTGAATTCCACAAGTCAGGGGGTAAGTGGTTAAACTTTAGACGATATTGATTTGAAAAACACAAATCCAAATCCTAGGAACAGCATCAGATGAAAAGGAAACAATCCAAAATCGCCACCTTGATCGCCTACGATAAATGCACTGTACATTCCGAAGCCAAAATACAGCATCAATATCCCTTCAAATATGACATTTGCTGAAATATTTTTTTTCAGATATTTATTGGTTTTCCAAGTATCAGTAAGGGCATTAATATTAAATTTTGGGGTACGAACAAAATCACTGCGTTTGCCAAAATGACCTTCTAAAACAGCAATCGAATTGTGTAATGAAAAGCCCATGGCTATAGAAAAAAATGTAAAGAATAAAACGACATACTGCACGAAACTTTTCAGACTCGAACCATGTGATTTCTTGTACATAAACCAATAGCAAATAAAGAAGATAAGTGTGCTAACAACAAAAAAGCTCATCACATAAAAATACATTTTCAGATGCGTATATTCATTCTTTATATACAGCATCGGAATGCTCAGAATACCCACGATTAAGATGTTCAAAAACATGGTGCTATTCAATAAATGAAGCAAGCTGTGTAGTTTTGTTTTGGCAGAAATGTTTTTACTTTTTAAAACGCGCCACATCATTTTTTGAAAATTCTCTGCACCACCTTTGTTCCATCTAAACTGTTGAGACCTTGCAGCACTGATAGCTACAGGTAATTCTGCAGGTGTTTCAACGTCCTCTAAATATTTGAATTTCCAGTCTTTAAGCTGTGCTCTGTAACTCAAATCAAGATCTTCAGTCAAGGTGTCACCTTCCCAATTTCCTGCATCAATAATACAGGTTTTACGCCAAACGCCAGCCGTTCCATTAAAGTTGATGAAGTGCCCTTTTGAGTTTCGCCCTACTTGTTCTAGCGTAAAATGAGCATCTAAAGCAAAGGCCTGTATTCTAGTGAGTACAGAGTAATTACGATTGATATGACCCCAACGTGTTTGCACCACGCCAACGGCTTCATCCTTAAAAAATGGAATCGTACGTTTCAACCAATCCGTTTGCGGTAAAAAGTCAGCATCAAATATGGCGATGTATTCTCCCTTCGCATTGACCAAACCTTCTTTGAGCGCTCCGGCTTTAAACCCTTCACGATTTGTTCTTTGAATGTGTTGAATATCAAACCCTTCCTTCTGCAAGGCTTTGATTAAAATAGCGGTAGATTCCACTGATTCGTCGTTGGAATCATCAAGTACCTGAATTTCTAATTTATCCTTTGGATAGTCAATAAGGACAATATTTTTTAACAAGCGATCCATCACATAAATCTCGTTAAATACGGGAAGTTGTATGGTCACATAAGGAATCTCATCAGCGTTTGAGAAATTAAATTCGAGGCTGTTCTCTGTGTTTTTTTGAGCCTTTATATAATTGAATAACAAATTCAATTGTGCCAAAGCATACATAAATATGAGAATGAGCGCAATAGAATAAACGCAAATTATGATGATTTCTAAAAGCATTATTTGAAACTGTATTTAAATATCCAAGTTAATATCTTAATTCCTGCAAATATACTACCTTTTACCGTACCAGAAACCTTTGAAACTCCTATTCTATTTCGGTACTTTACGGCAACTTCTTCGTAAGTAAATTTCTGTTTTAATATTTTGAGTTGCATTTCAACCGTCCATCCATAGGTAGGGTCTTCCATTTTTAAGTGCAACAACGTATCAAACTTAATCGCCCTAAAGGGGCCGAGATCTGTAAATTTTGATTTAAAAAACAAACGCATTAAAAACGTTGCGAGCCAATTTCCGAAAATTTGCTGAGGTTGCATAGCACCTTTTTCTCGAAATCTCTCTACACGGCTTCCAAGAACAAAATCAATATGGTCATCAATAATAGGAGCCACAATTTTGCTAAGTTCTTCGGGGTAATCGCTGTAATCTCCATCCAAAAATACCACGATATCGGTAACTATTTTTTGTTGTTTTATATAGTCTATACCCTTTAAACACGCATTGCCATAACCTGGTTTAGGTTCTGATAAAACAGTGGCTCCAGCATCTTCTGCATTTTTTGCGGTGGCATCGGTTGAGTTGTTGTTAACGACGATGATTTCATGCACTGAGGCTGGGATGTCCTGAATGACAAGTCCAATAGATTCTTCTTCGTTGTAAGCAGGAATAATAACTTTTATAACACTGCGATCGCGATTGGGTGTGTTCAAAATAGGACTTATTTATCGTGGAGTTGATCCATTAAGTTCATCTCATTTCCGAGCAACACATCACTGCTTCCAATGCGTCCCTCTTCTGGACCATTCTCTAATTTTAGAACCCCTCTTGGACACACGGCACTACAAACGCCACAACCCACACAACTTGCACGCACAATATTTTCACCTTTTTGTGCATAGGCACGAACATCAATGCCTTGTTCGCAATAGGTAGAACAATTTCCACAGGAGATACACTGACCGCCATTGGTGGTGATTCTAAATCGTGATTTGAAACGTTGAATCACTCCCATATACGCTGCTAATGGACAGCCAAATCTACACCAAACTCTATTTCCGAATATGGGATAAAACCCGGTGCCAATGACCCCAGCAAATATAGAACCGATCAAAAAACCATAGATATCCTGTATGGTCTGCACTTTGAGACCAAGAACTTCGTACGTTTCTGAGAAATACCCATATAAAGTCAAGCCCGTCATGAGCATTGCAAATACGAGTACGCCATGCACAAGCCAACGTTCCACTTTCCAAGAAAACAAGGATTTAGTAGATAATTGTCGGTAGGGATCGCCCAAAGTTTCTGCGAGTCCGCCACACCCACAAACCCAAGAGCAGTACCAACGTTTCCCAAAAAAGTAAACCATTACGGGGACTACCACCAAGGTTAATAAAACACCCCAGACCAAAATAAACAATCCAAAGCCACCGTTTTCGAGCAATTCATTTAAGTTCCATCGAAAGAAAAAATCATAATCCAACGGAAACGCATTTTTAAAATCGTACCAAGGTTTTTCAAAGCGCACGAGTATTTCTGGAATTAAAAAGGCAAATACAATTTGAAAAAATAAAACCGAAGTCGTTCTTAAAATCTGGTAGTTATTGTGACGGTATTTAATATACATACGGACGGCCATCGTTGACATGATCACACAATATAAAAATCCGTATAAAAACCATTGACTCGCGGGGTTTCCACTGAGCGATTCACTGATAGGATCCACGAGATAAATCCAATTGATCATATAACTAGGTCTAAAATATAAGACCAAATAAAATAGAATTAAAAACGCAAAAACGAACCATGCAATCCAACCTCTGTTGGTAGCGCTGCTATGAAATATATGATTGTTTTTAATTCCTGCAGGCCCTTTTAGATTGATAGCAGGCAGCATGAATAAAAGTGCGCCCAATATTGCCAGTCCAAAACTTAAAAACCAAAATTTTAGTTTGTTTTCAACCACAACACCTGTCCCAGAAGATTTCACCATTTGATAGGCTAAACTGTGTGGTTTTGTCCAAATGACTTTTCCCCATTCTTTGTTTTCTTTGTGATATGCATTGGCGGA
>Ga0209304_1000234_pt1 | contig 40496 bp, 41 predicted proteins | sample COGITO_mtgs_1004_4_FD_184789 | JGI IMG/M metagenome (GOLD analysis project Ga0209304, IMG submission 184789) | Pelagic marine microbial communities from North Sea - COGITO_mtgs_100423 (SPAdes) (version 2) | ecosystem: Environmental > Aquatic > Marine > Epipelagic ...
TTTGTAAGATTTCAACAACTGTTGGTAGGTCTCCACCGCTGTGCTATTTTTTGCCAAGGCATCAATGATTTGAAATTGAAAATCATCATTGGTCAATTCCTGAGTTTGTTGTTGGGAATGGATGTCTATCAATTGCCCACCGAGTTCGGCTAAAATTGCAAGGTTTACTGGTGAGTCGTTTACAAATGCTCTGGATTTTCCAGAAGGTAAAATCTCTCTTCGCAAGATAGTATGAGATTCAAAATCGAGATCCTGCTCCTCAAAAAAGGGTTGGAGGTTAAAATTCTCAATATTGAATGTTGCTTCAATTATACATTTTTGAGTGGGGTCATTGATGTTTGATAAATCGGCACGCTTTCCAAGTACCAATGCCAAACCGCCTAATAAAATAGATTTACCCGCGCCTGTCTCCCCCGTGATGCTGGTAAAACCAGAATCAAATTGAACCTGAAGGGTGTCAATTAGAGCGTAATTTTTTATGGTGAGTTCTGAAAGCAAGGTTTTTATTTATTTTAGGAACAAGATAAACTATCTATGAAACTAATTTGAAATGAAATCGAAAAACTTTAAAATTTTATATTTCGCCATTTCCTAGAATACATGGGTGCAATTCTGGAAAGTGTTGAAACTAAATTTGCAATGTTCACAGCAGGTCCATCTGAAAAGACATCTGAAATCTCATCTGCTTTTGCATCAAAAAAGACACGAAGCAAAAAGGAGTTTGGACGTCTGTTGTGTAAGTTTTCCAATTGAGACAAGGCGGTCGCAACTGCTGTCTTGCCGTCTTTTACATTGTCTGCCATCAAATCCATCCCTTTTAAGTGGTAGTCAAACAAGACGGAACGAAATTCTTTGAAGGTTGGCGATAAGATGTTGGTGATTAATACATTTCGGGTTTGATCGCCTCCCGATGGTGGCGCCCAACCTTTAGAGTTGGTTTGCTGTGAGTAGCTGACAATATCACGGGCTTGTTTGTAATATTCATCGCCGCCATTGAGCTCAAAGGTGTCGGCATCCATTCCTAAAATCATATAGACATGAAATGCGATGACTGAGACTAGATTGGATTCAAATTGATTGGCACTGAAATTTAGATTCTGATATTCTAAATACTTGAATGTAAAATCTTTGTCATTGAAATTGTAAACCGAACTGGCATAAGACGCGTTATGCACTGGGCGTGCGGACTGAATTTGAATAGACGCTTGAAAGGTATCCGATTGGTAATCTTGAACGGTAATGACCATGCTGCACTCAATGTGCTCTTGGGGTTTGAAGGTTTTATCAGTCCAACGGGTGTTGTTTACAAATTCATTGAGTTGTTTCTCTAGGGTTTTAAACACCTGAACATTCTCATTACCTGTTTGCTGTGCATTGACAACGACCGTGCAATTCAGCTCTTGCGAACTTCCATACATCGAAGTGAAAATAGCAACTAAAAGAATTAATCTACGCATTGAATTGTTTTAAAAGTTCATTCATAATATCAATAGCAACTTCAGCTTTTGATTTTAGAGGGAATTCTGTTTGGACTAAATTTTTATCGATAAGGGTGACTTTATTGGTGGTTCCTCCAAATCCGGCACCTGCATCATTTAACGAATTTAACACAATTAAATCTAAATTTTTAGATTTTAGCTTTTTTATCGCATTGGCAACCTCATCATTGGTTTCTAATGCGAAACCGACAAGAAGTTGGTGGGATTTGATAGCTCCTAGCGATGCCAAAATATCTTTTGTTTTTTCTAATTCTAAGGATAACGTTGGGGAGGCCTTTTTTATTTTGGAAGTGGCGGTCGTTTTTGGTTTATAATCGGCGACTGCTGCAGACAAGATTGCGATGTCAACAGATTGAAAATTGGCATGTACTTGTGTGTACATTTCCTCTGCACTCACAACGGGAATGGTTTTGATGCGAGAATGGTCAGTTTTGTAATGTGTGGGCCCCGTAATGTAAATGACCTCTGCTCCTAGTTGTGCCGCGTGGTTGGCAATTTCAAATCCCATGAGTCCGCTAGAATGGTTTCCAATAAAACGAACGGGGTCGATGGCTTCATAGGTAGGGCCTGCAGTGACCAATACGGTTTTTCCGTACAAGGGCATTGTTTCTAAAATATGAGACTCTATATGGTTTACAATGGCTTCTGGCTCTGCCATTCTTCCTTCTCCAACCAAGCCACTTGCCAATTCGCCTGCGGTTGCTGGAATCATGATGTTTCCAAAAGATTGAAGGGTTTCTAAAGAAGCTTTTGTGGAAGGATGTTTGTACATGTCCAAATCCATGGCGGGTGCAAAATAGACAGGACATTTGGCAGAAAGATAAGTCGCTACCAGAAAATTATCGCTGCTTCCGGCTGCCATTTTAGAAAGGGTGTTTGCCGTGACTGGCGCGACAATAAATAAGTCTGCCCACAATCCCAAATCGACGTGGTTGTTCCACACCGCATTCTCATCAGTTTCTTCAGTAAACGAAGAAATGACTGGGTTTTTAGAAAGGGTTGAAAGCGTAAGCGGAGTAATAAAATCTTTCGCAGCTGGCGTCATTATGACTTTGACGTCGGCACCAGCTTTGATAAATAATCTCACAAGGGATGCTGTTTTGTACGCAGCAATACCGGCAGTAATTCCTAAAAGAATATGTTTACCGCGTAAAATAGACATCTTTTATTTTTCTTCAGAATCTTCTTCTACACTACGGTAGTAGATTTTGTCGTTTAACCATTCTTGAACGGCTAAAGCGTGTGGCTTTGGAAGACGCTCGTAAAACTTAGAGACTTCAATTTGTTCTTTGTTTTCAAACACTTCTTCTAAGCTATCGTTAAAAGTTGCAAATTCTTCAAGCTTGTCAATCAACTCTCTTCTGATGTCGGTGTTGATTTGCTCTGCTCTACGAGAAATTACAGAAATCGCTTCGTAGATATTTTGCGTTGGCGCATCTACTTTATTTCGATCGTAAGTTTCTGTATTAACGGGTGCATTTACTTTTTTTAAGTCCATAATGAATATTAACTTTTAGTCGTTGGTGAATTAGTTTGAATTGATTTTAAGGCTTCGAGCATCTTCTGAATGTCTTCATTGTTTTGGGTCTCCGGAAACACATATAACAGAGAATTGTAAAAAGTCAATGCTTTTTCAACACGCTCCGGTTGTTTCCATTCCACACTATTCATAGCCAATTCATAGGCGGAATCAAATTTATAATACATGGCCTGTTCTTTGAAAGAGGAGCCTGGAAATTCAATGAGGAAATTATCTAAGGCGGTGATTGCAGAATTATAATCTCTGTGATACGGCCCTGTCTGGTTGTATTGCAAAGCAATGTTAAATGCTTTTTTTTCTAGTTTATAATCTAGTTCTCTTACCAAGGTACTGGCTTGATCCAAGTACTCCGATAAAGGATAGGTGTTGATAAACATTTGAAGTTTATCTACCGCTTCGACGGTTTCGGTTTGATCTTTAGAAAACAGTGGCGAAAGTTTGTAGTAACTTTTGGCTGCTAAAAAAGCTATTTCTTGAATTTTTTCGCTTTTTGGATATGCATTTACAAAGCGTTCCATCTGGTAGTTGGCCGTGTAATAATCTCTAGTTTCGTAGTAGGTTTTACAGTACATATACATCAACTTCTGCGCTTGTGGTTTCCCTCTGTATTTAGGAACAATTTGCACGAATAGGCGGTTTGCTTTGGCAAACTTGCCTTCTTCAAAAAGCTCAGTACCTAATTTAAACTTAGCAGCAATGTCTTCATTTTTCAAAACCTTCTGGTATTCACTACAGGAGTTCAATGAAAATGCTATAATTAAGATGTATATAAAATTCTTCATAAATATTTTAAGAATGTGGGCAAAATTACGGATTTATAACGGATTTAAAAAACTATTATTTTAGCTAAATTAATAGGTTTCATTTTCCATACTAAGGGTTTAAGTAATATTTAACTAAAACTGTGCTATAAAGGCTGCTATTTTTGACTGTAAGGCTTCGGTTGCAGGGACAAGCGGCAAACGCACGGCGTCCTCACAATACCCCATTTTTTTGAAGACTGCTTTGATGCCTGCTGGATTGTTTTCTTCAAATATCAAATTGATGATCGGCATTAAACGAGCTTCTAGCTTACGAGAATCTTCCGTATTCCCTTCTAATCCCCATTGAATCATCTGAGAGAATTCTTTTGGAAAGGCTTGTCCAATCACTGAAATGACTCCAGAACCTCCTGCTAAGGTCACGCCTAGCACTAAATCATCATCGCCAGAAATCACTAAGAAATCGGCTGGTTTATTTTTTATGAGTTCTAAATATTGTTCCCTATTATTTCCGGCTTCTTTCACCGCAACAATGGATTTGAAGTCAGTGGCGAGTCGCAAAATTGTGGAGGCTTCCATATTTTTAGCCGTTCGGCCTGGCACATTGTACAAAACTACTGGTATTTTGGATGCTTCTGCGATGGCTTTAAAATGCTGATAAAACCCTTCTTGAGTGGGTTTGCTGTAGTAAGGCGCTACGGACAAAATGGCTGCAAACGGGGAAAGATCTGTGGACTGTAATTCCTCGACCACTGCTGCTGTGTTGTTTCCACCAATTCCGATGACCAAAGGCACACGGCCTTTGTTCGCTTTGATAATTGTCGCTGAAATTTCTTTTTTCTCTTTCGCCGTGATGGTCGCACTTTCTCCTGTGGTTCCACTAATGACTAGATAATTAACACCGTTTGAGATGTTAAATTCTACAACCGCTGCTAAGGCTTGGTGGTCGATACTTAAATCTGCTTTAAATGGAGTGATAAGGGCAACTCCAGTCCCAATGAATGCATTCATTTTACAACCTATTTAGTTGGGTTAAATATTTAATTAATTCTATCTTAAAAATATCTGTATCTGCGGGCTCAACGTCAATGGTTAAATCGTGTAAACGCGAATCTTCGTTGGTAATCCCAATTTTGAAATTTGCTTTGGAACGTGCTGTGACCAAATTAAGCTCTAATTGATTGGTCTTGTAATAGCTAATCAACACATCAAATGGCTGTTCTACAAATTCTTCAATCTCAACACTTTTGGGGCGTCCTAACCAATCAAAATTATCTAAACTAAAAAAGGAATCCCAGCTGTTTGGCTTGTTTTTTTCCAAATCAACCTTGGCAATAAAGCGAACTTTAGTGTCCATAACCCCTAAATCTTTAATGAGATTTCGAAAAAAATCATAGTCATAGTACGCATCGTAATCAAAAATAACACCAATAGAATTGACTTTACCACTTTGAAAATTCTTGATTCGAGATTTAAGAATTAAAGTGATATTTTTTTGAAGCGATAGCGTTCGAAATTGTTTGAAAAACATTTACCTTTATTGTCAACTACAAATGTAACATAAATGATGTATAAATGCGTTCAAATTATTGGGATTCTTTCCTTGTTTTTATCTTGTGATAATTCAAAACAACTTGTAAATACCAAAGGTGAAAATATTTCCATTTCTAAAGAGATGCCGTCTGACAAAGCCATTGAGGCGGTTATTGATCCTTATAAAATAAATCTGGACAAATCCATGAATGAGGTACTCAGTTATGCTGTGGACACGTATTCTAAAAATGATGGTGACTACAACACCGCCATTGGAAATCTAATGGCAGATGCTGTTTTTGAACTTTCTGCTCCCATACTTAAAAGTCGTACGGGCTATGACCTCGACATTGTGCTGTTGAATCACGGTGGGATTCGATCTATTTTACCCAAAGGAGAAGTCACTACAAAATCCGCTTACAGTCTGATGCCGTTTGAAAATAGTGTGGTGGTGGTACCGCTGAAAGGGTCTGTCATTATGGAAATGACCACTTACCTGAAAGAATTTAATAAAGCCCATCCCATTTCTGGACTTGAATTGGTGTTAAATGCAGGTAATAACTATCGTAAAATTTTAGTCGACGGCAACCCAGTAGACCTCGAAAAAACTTACTATGTAGCGACCAACGATTATTTATACAATGGAGGCGATCGCATGGATTTCTTAAAAAAAAGTGACACCCTCTATGATATGAATTATAAAATCCGAAATGTCCTCATTGATTATTTCACAAAGTACGATACCCTCAATCCTAAAAAAGACCTACGATTTATAAAGCTTGAAAATTAACACACATGAAACGAGCATGTTAAAAATAGAATCTCCTAAGAGAATGATCTATTGCGAACACATGTGACCGTTAAAAAACAAATAACTATAGACGCATGAAACGTAGAAATTTTATTCAAAAAACAGCTGCTTCCACAGCATTTATATCTTTAAGTGGTTTGGGATTGGCATCTTGTTCAGAAGCGAAAGCGACCAAAATCACCATTCTTCACACGAATGATGTGCACAGTCATATTGAGGCTTTTGGTCCCAACGACGGACGAAACGCGAACAAAGGGGGCGTTGCTCGACGTGCAACGCTTGTGGAAAACTTAAGAAACGAAAATCCAAATACCTTACTTTTGGATGCTGGAGATATTTTTCAAGGGACTCCCTATTTTAACTTTTATGGAGGCGAACTCGAATTCAAACTGATGAGTATGTTAAAGTACGATGTTGCAACCATCGGTAATCATGATTTTGACAATGGAATTAACGGGCTTTACGCACAACTTCCACACGCAAAATTTGATTTCATTTCTGCGAATTACGATTTCTCAAATACGGTGATGGATACGCATGTCAAACCTTATAAAACGTTTGTAAAAGATGGAATTAAAATTGGCGTTTTTGGATTGGGGATTGAACTTGATGGACTGGTCAATAAAGAAGCTTATAAAGAAACTAACTATTTAGACCCGATTGAAATTGCTCAAGATATGAGCCGTATTTTAAAGACTGAGGAAGCTTGTGATTTAATCATTTGCCTGTCGCACCTTGGTTACGAATATAAAAAATCACCTTCTAAAATATCGGATATAAAATTGGCCAAAGCAACTCAAGACATCGATTTGATTATTGGTGGTCACACCCATACTTTTTTAGACAAACCCACTGTAGAAACCAATGCGGTTGGGAAATCTGTGCTTGTCAATCAAGTGGGATGTTATGGACTCTACCTCGGGAAAATAGATTTTTATTTTGATGCTAAAACGCTTAAAGGGAGTGAAAGTGATACGTTAACGGTTTAGGTACAGCCTGATTAAGTATCTGTTTTTTGTGTAAAATTATTTTGTTTTTTGTGATATTATTTTGAAAAACAAAATTTAATACTATCTTTGTATTGTTTAAAAAAGGAGCTCATGCGTATTGTGACCTACAAACGAATCCAAGAATTTGCGACAAAACATCCAGATACACAAGCACCTTTAAATGTTTGGTATCATACAATAACAGCAAAATCTTGGCAAAATCTTACAGATATTAAGAATGACTTTAATAGCGTAGATTATGTAGGAAATCATAGATATGTGTTTAACGTTAAAGGAAACGCTTATAGGTTAATTGCAATCATATCATTTAATGCTCAAAAGGTGTATATCCGTTTTATTGGTACACACGCAGCAAATGATAAAATTAAGGATATTAAAACTATATAAAGATGATACATACTGAACCACAATATAAAGCCATTTTAGAGCGTGTAGAAGAGCTATTACTGGTTTCTGACAACATCGAAAATCAAAATGCTAAAGGATATTTAGAACTTAATTTATTGTCCGACCTTGTTGCTGCCTACGAAGAAGAGAATTATCCCGTAAAAAAACCGTCGCTTACAGAAGTCGTCAAATTACGAATGACCGAAAGAGGTTTAAATCAAAAATTGTTATCAGAACTTTTAGGAGTCAGTACCTCAAGAGTCAGTGAATATCTGACAGGAAAAAGTGAGCCTACTTTAAAAGTGGCTAGAACCATCAGTAAAAAATTAGGGATAGAGGCTTCTATTGTGTTAGGCGTTTAATTTTTTTAAAGAATTTGATAAAAAAGGGTGCAATTCATTTGTACCCTTTTTTTTATGCCATCGAATTTTTATGGGAGCTCCTTATATCTTTAGAGTGCCCTACTCTATTTTTTAGGGAATAATGGTATCTTTGCCAAAATTATCTTTTTATGTCTTTTTTAAGTGAAATTGAACGCCGCCGTACTTTTGGTATTGTCTCGCATCCCGATGCGGGAAAAACAACCCTGACTGAAAAACTACTTCTTTTTGGAGGGGCGATTCAAGAAGCGGGTGCTGTGAAGAGCAACAAAATTAAAAAAGGCGCTACGAGTGACTTTATGGAAATTGAACGCCAGCGTGGAATTTCGGTGGCAACTTCTGTTTTGGCATTTGAATACAATGGCATCAAAATTAATATTTTGGACACGCCTGGTCACAAGGATTTTGCAGAAGATACGTTTAGAACCCTGACCGCTGTGGACAGTGTGATTGTAGTAATTGATGTTGCCAAGGGAGTTGAGGAACAAACCGAAAAATTAGTGAAAGTGTGTCGAATGCGGAACATTCCCATCATCGTTTTTATCAATAAAATGGACCGTGAAGGAAAAGATGCGTTTGATTTATTAGATGAGATTGAACAAAAATTAGGCCTTAAAGTGGTGCCCCTAAGTTTCCCTATTGGGATGGGGTATGATTTTAAAGGTATTTATAATATTTGGGAAAAAAACATCAATTTATTTACGGGAGATAGTAAACGGGATATTGAAGAAACAATTAAAATTTCTGATGTCTCTGATCCTGCTTTAAATACGATTATTGGAGATACCGCCGCAGAAACCCTTCGGGAGGAGTTGGAATTGGTGGAAGGTATTTATCCAGATTTTAATAAAGAGGATTATTTGAATGGCGATTTACAACCGGTGTTTTTTGGTTCGGCATTGAATAATTTTGGAGTTCGTGAGTTGTTGGATTGTTTTGTATCCATCGCTCCAGAACCCCGTCCAAAACACAGTGAAGAACGACTGGTCGATCCTAAGGAGGAGAAATTTACGGGCTTTGTATTTAAAATACATGCCAATATGGATCCTAACCATCGAGATCGCTTAGCGTTTATTAAAATTGTTTCTGGAGAATTTAAGCGCAATACACCATACCTTCATGTACGTCATAATAAAAAATTAAAATTCTCGAGTCCAAATGCCTTTTTTGCTGAAAAGAAAGAGATTGTAGATATTTCCTATCCGGGGGATATTGTTGGCTTGCACGATACGGGGAATTTCAAAATTGGGGATACGCTGACAGAAGGCGAATTTTTGAACTACAAAGGAGTTCCTAGTTTTTCACCAGAGCATTTCCGCTACATCAACAATGCGGATCCTTTAAAGTCTAAACAGTTGTATAAAGGAATTGATCAGTTGATGGACGAAGGAGTTGCTCAGCTTTTTACCTTAGATTTGAATGGTCGAAAGGTGATTGGAACTGTGGGTGCGCTCCAGTATGAGGTGATTCAATACCGTTTGGAGCATGAATATGGTGCGAAGTGTAGTTATGAAAACTTGAATGTACACAAAGCGTGTTGGATTGAACCTGAGAGTGTGAACCATCCAGAATTTGTAGAATTTAAACGTGTCAAGCAACGCTTTTTAGCGACTGACAAACACGGGCAATTGGTGTTCTTTGCGGATTCAATCTTTTCGCTACAAATGACCGAACAAAAATATCCTTCTATAAAATTCCATTTGACGTCTGAGTTTTAGGGGGAAAGCCAGTCTCAAAAATTCTTTTCTTGTCAAGTTGAACTCGTTTCAGCTTCTCTATATTATTGATTTTAATACTTTAAGATTCTGAAATAAATTCAGAATGACAAGTTTTTTTTTAATTTCAAACAGCTTCAATTTTTGTTGCTTTTCAAATAATAATGAAACCAGTTGGCGATGGTGTCATTTCTTATTTGGGTATAATTCGACAGGGAATGATTCCCTCCTTCTACAAAAAAAGGCGTTATTTTATTTGGTGACTTTTCTAAGCTGTCCATCAACCTTTTGGAATGTTCTATATTTACTTTTTTATCATCTGAACCGTGAATAACAAGCATGGGTTCATTTAATTGATCGAACCAATACAAAGGAGACCTCTTGATAAACGACTTAGCGGAGTATTAAAAAAAGATCGCTCAAAATCAGGAGACTTTGCCTTTAGATTTACATTTTAGAAAATAACTATTATCTTGTTAATAAAAAAGAATGGGGTGAACTTTAGACTTTGCTAGCTACAGAACTATGTTGCGTATTAGTCCCCATTCGCAACAAGATTTAGGGAAACTATAAGTCAAAAAAAAATCTCACTTTTCAGTGAGATTTTTTTATATGTAATAAGAACTAAGCTTGTCCGGTTGGCCCAAAATTAAGCGGGACTGGAGGTTGCTCATAATCTTTAATTTCGCCATGCGCTTGCTCAAACCGTTTTACATTTTCATGTAAGGCTTTTGCAAGACGCTTTGCATGTTGAGGCGTCAGTATAATACGTGACTTCACTTTGCTTTTTGGCGTCCCAGGCATGATGCTCACAAAATCCACTACAAATTCAGAAACAGAATGGTTGATAATCGCTAGGTTTGAATAGGTACCTTCCGCTACCGTATCGTCTAACTCAATATTAATCTGTCCTTTTTTCGAAGGGTCTTTTGGAGTGTTCATAGGGCTTAATTAAAGTTTAATTCTTCTTTCTTTTCTATCAATTCTTCGAATTCTTCACTAGAACCTACAATGATATTTTCATAAGCTCTCAATCCTGTACCTGCTGGAATTCTATGTCCAACAATTACATTTTCTTTTAAGCCTTCTAAAGTATCCACTTTACCATTCACAGCTGCTTCGTTAAGAACTTTAGTAGTTTCTTGGAACGATGCCGCAGAGATAAACGATTTGGTCTGTAAAGAAGCTCTTGTGATTCCTTGTAAGATTGGAGTTGCGGTTGCTGGACTTGCATCTCTTGCAACAACGACTGCCTTATCTTCACGTTTCAGTAAAGAATTTTCATCTCTTAAGACACGGGCTGTAATGATTTGACCTTCCTTAAGGTTTTCAGAATCACCTGCGTTTTCAATCACTTTCTTACCGAAAATCTCATCGTTTTCTTTAATAAAATCAGAAGTATGAACCAATTGATCTTCTAAGAAGATGGTATCTCCAGAATCTTTAATACGTACCTTACGCATCATTTGTCTTACCACTACCTCGAAATGCTTGTCGTTAATTTTCACCCCTTGTAATCGGTAAACTTCTTGAACTTCATTTACTAAGTATTGTTGAACAGCCGATGGGCCTTTGATGTTTAAGATATCGTTAGGTGTAATTGAACCATCTGATAATGGCATCCCTGCTTTTACAAAATCATTCTCTTGTACTAAGATTTGATTGGATAATTTAACAAGGTATTTTTTAATATCCCCTAATTTAGATTCGATGATAATCTCACGATTCCCTCTTTTTATTTTACCAAAAGAAACAACACCATCAATTTCACTTACAACTGCTGGGTTGGAAGGGTTACGTGCTTCGAAAAGCTCGGTTACACGAGGAAGACCTCCTGTAATATCCCCTGCCTTAGCAGACTTACGTGGAATTTTAACTAAAATTTTTCCTAAGCTAATCTTCTCACCGTCATCGACCATAATGTGGGCCCCTAATGGTAAGTTATAAGATCTTATAAGATTTCCTTTAGCATCTTCTACGAGTAAGGTTGGAATTAATTTTTTGTTTCTAGATTCAGAAATAACTTTTTCTTGGAATCCTGTTTGCTCATCAATTTCAACTTGATAGGTAACACCTTGCTCAATGTTTTCATAACGTACTTTTCCTGAGAATTCAGAAATAATAACTCCGTTATATGGATCCCATTGACAAATCACTGTGTCCTTTTTAATCTTGTCTCCACTTTTAACAAAAATTGACGAACCATAAGGAATGTTGTTTGTACTTAAAACAATCCCAGTTTTCTTGTCAACTAATTTAATTTCAGAGGTTCTAGATATCACGATGTCAATTACGTTTCCATCCTTGTCTTTACCTTTTACAGTTTTAAGATCTTCAATTTCTGCAATCCCATCAAATTTGACGATTAATTTATTTTCTTCAGAAATGTTACCTGCAATACCTCCAACGTGGAACGTACGCAATGTTAACTGTGTTCCTGGTTCTCCAATAGATTGTGCTGCCACAACGCCTACAGCTTCACCTCGCTGAACCATTTTACCTGTTGCTAGGTTACGTCCGTAACACTTCGCACAAATTCCGGTTTTAGCTTCACATGTTAATGGTGAACGAACATCGACAGCTTCTAAAGGAGACTGTTGGATTTTTTTCGCTTGAGCTTCATAAATATGATCTCCTGCCGCTACTAGAATTTCTTCTGTGAGTGGGTCATAGACATCATTTAATGACGTACGTCCAACGATTCTTTCTTCAAGAGTTTCAACGATTTCTTCGTTTTTCTTTAACGCTTTTACTGAAATACCTCTAAGTGTACCACAGTCAACAGAGTTGACAATCACATCTTGAGATACATCTACTAAACGACGTGTCAAGTAACCAGCATCTGCTGTTTTTAATGCCGTATCGGCAAGACCTTTACGAGCCCCGTGTGTAGAGATAAAGTATTCAAGAATTGAAAGTCCTTCCTTAAAGTTAGAAAGAATTGGATTTTCAATAATTTCACCACCACCGGCATTGGATTTTTTAGGCTTTGCCATCAATCCACGCATACCAGTTAACTGACGAATTTGTTCTTTCGATCCCCTTGCTCCAGAATCAAGCATCATATATACAGAGTTGAACCCTTGTTGGTCTTCTCTAATACGCTTCATGGAGAGTTCAGTTAATTCAGCATTGGTAGAGGTCCAGATGTCAATAACTTGATTGTAACGTTCGTTATTGGTAATCAGTCCCATATTATAGTTTGCCATAATACCGTCCACTTGCTTGTTAGCTGCAGCAATCATGGTATGTTTTTCTGGCGGGATAATAATATCTCCTAAACTGAATGACAATCCACCTTTGAATGCGAAATTGTATCCTAACGATTTAATTTCATCAAGGAATGCCGCTGTTTCAGGAACAGACGTTGCTTTTAAAATATCATGGATAATATCTCTTAAAGATTTTTTTGTTAAAACCTCATTGATATATCCTGCCGCAGCGGGTACTTTTTCGTTGAAAAGTACACGACCTGTGGTTGTTTCAATAATTTGAGTGGTTAATTCACCTTCTTCGTTAAAGTCAATGGTTCTTACACGAATTTGCGCATTCAAATCAACACGTTTTTCGTTGTAAGCAATGATCACTTCTTCAGGAGAGTAGAACGTTAAGCCTTGTCCTAAAACTGGAACTTCAGGAGTTGACATACGTAACTTGGTCATATAATACAGACCCAATACCATATCCTGTGAAGGAACAGTTACTGGTGCACCATTTGCTGGATTCAAAATATTATGAGACGCTAACATTAAAAGTTGTGCTTCTAAGATTGCTTCGGGTCCAAGTGGTAAATGCACTGCCATTTGATCTCCATCAAAATCGGCATTAAAGGCCGTACATACTAATGGGTGTAATTGGATTGCTTTTCCTTCAATCAGTTTTGGTTGAAATGCTTGGATTCCTAAACGGTGTAAGGTAGGCGCACGGTTTAGCAATACTGGATGTCCTTTTAAAACATTTTCCAATATATCCCAAACTACAGGCTCTCTTTTGTCTATGATTTTCTTTGCAGATTTAACCGTTTTAACAATTCCTCTTTCAATTAATTTTCTAATTACAAAAGGCTTGTATAATTCAGCTGCCATATTTTTTGGCAGTCCACATTCAAATAATTTTAATTCTGGTCCAACAACAATTACCGAACGTGCTGAATAATCCACACGTTTTCCAAGTAAATTTTGACGGAAACGACCTTGCTTCCCTTTCAATGAATCTGAAAGTGATTTTAAAGGACGGTTAGAATCTGTTTTTACAGCAGATGATTTACGTGTATTATCAAACAATGAATCTACCGATTCTTGAAGCATACGTTTTTCATTACGTAAAATGACTTCAGGAGCTTTGATTTCAACCAATCGTTTCAAACGGTTGTTACGGATGATGACACGACGGTATAAATCATTTAAATCAGAAGTTGCAAAACGACCTCCATCTAAAGGAACTAATGGACGTAATTCTGGTGGAATTACTGGGATGGCTTTCATAATCATCCACTCCGGTTTGTTCTCGCGATTTAAGTTCGATTCTCTCAAAGATTCTACAACTTGCAAACGCTTTAACGCTTCCGTTTTACGTTGTTTAGAAGTCTCTGTATTGGCTTTATGACGCAATTCAAAAGACAAAGTATCAAGATCAATTCTTGATAAAAGGTCGATTAAACATTCAGCTCCCATTTTGGCAATAAATTTAGTAGGGTCTGTATCGTCTAAGTATTGATTTTCTTGCGGTTGAACTTCAAGAATATTTAAGTATTCTTCTTCTGTAAGGAAATCCATTTTTTTAACGGGTTCTCCTTCAGCGTTCACGGCATTACCTGGTTGAATTACGACATAACGTTCGTAATAGATGATCATATCTAATTGCTTAGATGGTAATCCAAGTAAGTAACCTATTTTGTTTGGTAAAGAACGGAAATACCAGATGTGTGCTACAGGCACCACAAGGTTGATATGTCCCACACGATCTCTACGCACTTTCTTTTCGGTAACTTCTACCCCACAACGATCACAAATAATTCCTTTATAACGGATACGTTTGTATTTTCCACAAGCACATTCGTAGTCCTTTACAGGGCCAAAAATACGCTCACAAAATAAACCATCCCGTTCAGGTTTGTGGGTTCTGTAGTTAATTGTTTCTGGTTTAAGAACTTCACCACGAGACGCTCCTAAGATCGACTCTGGAGAGGCTAAACCAATTGAGATTTTATTAAATCTCTGTACTGTAATATTATCTTGCTTTTTTGCCATAATATATGGTTATGATAATGAATTAAATTCTATTATTCTTCTAATCTTATGTCTAGTCCTAAACCTTTCAATTCGTGCATTAATACGTTGAATGATTCTGGTAATCCCGGTTCCGGCATTGGTTCTCCTTTAACGATCGCTTCGTATGTTTTGGCGCGTCCAATAACATCATCCGACTTCACGGTAAGGATTTCTCTAAGCGTGCTAGATGCTCCATAAGCCTCTAATGCCCAAACTTCCATTTCTCCAAAACGCTGACCACCAAATTGTGCTTTACCACCTAATGGTTGTTGTGTAATAAGAGAGTACGGTCCAATAGAACGTGCGTGCATCTTATCGTCAACCATATGTCCTAACTTTAACATATAGATAACTCCAACGGTTGCAGCTTGATCAAAACGATCTCCTGTTCCACCATCGTATAAGTATGTATGTCCAAATCTTGGAATTCCTGCTTCGTCTGTAAGCTCATTGATTTGATCCAATGTAGCCCCATCAAAAATTGGAGTGGCATACGTTCTTCCTAAATCTTGTCCAGCCCATCCTAAAACAGTCTCATAAATTTGCCCAATATTCATACGCGATGGTACACCAAGTGGGTTTAGTACGATATCTACTGGAGTTCCGTCTTCAAGGAATGGCATATCTTCTTGACGTACAATACGTGCAACAATACCTTTATTTCCGTGACGACCCGCCATTTTATCACCTACTTTAAGTTTACGTTTTTTAGCAATGTAAACTTTCGCAAGTTTGATGATACCCGCTGGAAGTTCATCTCCTACAGAGATTGTAAACTTCTCACGTCTTAAACCACCTTGAAGGTCATTTTCTTTAATTTTATAATTATGAATCAATTCTGAAACTAACTTATTGTTAGTAGCATCTGTTGTCCATTTACCTGAAACTAAATGCGCATAATCATCAACGGCATTTAACATCTTAAGTGTAAATTTCTTTCCTTTAGGGAATACATCTTCTCCAAGGTCATTTGAAATACCTTGCGCTGTTTTTCCACCAACAATACTAAAGAGTTTTTCAACTAAAACAGACTGTAAATCGTCAAATTTAGTATCGTACTGATCTTCCAATTTAGAAATATCTTCTTTATCCTGAGCACGTTTCCGTTTGTCTTTAACTGCTCTTGAGAATAATTTTTTCTCAATAACAACTCCGTGAAGTGATGGAGACGCTTTAAGTGATGCATCTTTTACATCGCCTGCTTTATCTCCAAAAATAGCTCTTAATAATTTTTCTTCTGGTGTAGGGTCTGATTCCCCTTTAGGAGTAATTTTTCCGATAAGGATATCTCCTGGTTTGATTTCAGCTCCAATACGTATCATTCCATTTTCATCGAGGTCTTTAGTCGCCTCTTCAGAAACATTAGGAATGTCGTTTGTGAGTTCTTCATTACCAAGTTTTGTATCTCTTACTTCAAGAGAATACTCGTCAATATGAATCGATGTGAATACATCATTTCTAACCACTTGTTCAGATATTACAATTGCATCCTCAAAGTTGTACCCTTTCCAAGGCATAAAAGCAACCTTCATGTTTCTACCTAGTGCAAGCTCCCCGTTTTGAGTCGCATACCCTTCAGTAAGAACTTGTCCTTTTTTAACTTTATCACCCTTTTTAACAATGGCTTTAAGGTTTACAGACGTTCCTTGATTGGTTTTTCTAAACTTAGTTAATGGATATGTAACAATGTTTGAATCAAAACTAACTAATGATTCTTCATCTGTTCTGTCATATTTAATTGTGATCTTGTTTGCATCTACATACTTCACAACACCAGAACCTGCAGCATTTACCAAGACTCTAGAATCGGACGCTACTTGACGTTCCAATCCAGTTCCAACAATAGGAGCTTGTGGTCTTAATAATGGTACAGCTTGACGCATCATGTTAGATCCCATCAATGCACGGTTGGCATCATCATGTTCCAAGAAAGGAATTAACGACGCAGAGATTGACGAAATTTGGTTTGGTGCAACATCCGTATAATTTACTTGAGAGGGATCGATCACTGGGAAATCACCTTCTTGACGTGCAATTACTTTTTCAGAAGTAATTTTACCATTTTCATCTACAGGAATACTTGCCTGCGCAATCATTTGATTTTCCTCTTCTTCAGCACTTAAATATATAGGAGTTCCTTTAATATCTACAACTGAATTTTCAACTTTTCTGTAAGGCGTTTCAATGAATCCCATTGAATTCACTTTTGCAAATACAGAAAGAGAAGAAATCAAACCAATGTTTGGTCCTTCAGGAGTTTCAATTGGACATAAACGTCCGTAGTGTGTGTAGTGCACATCTCGAACTTCGAAACCTGCACGCTCTCTTGATAAACCACCGGGCCCTAGCGCAGACAAACGACGCTTGTGCGTAATTTCTGCAAGTGGGTTGGTTTGATCCATAAATTGAGACAGCTGATTGGTTCCAAAAAAGGAGTTGATGACTGATGATAATGTTTTCGCATTAATCAAGTCAATCGGAGTAAATACTTCATTGTCACGTACATTCATACGCTCACGAATGGTTCTTGCCATACGCGCTAAACCAACACCAAATTGAGATGATAATTGCTCACCAACAGTTCTAACACGACGGTTAGATAAGTGATCAATATCATCAATTTCAGCTTTAGAGTTGATTAACTCAATTAAGTATTTAATGATGGTAATGATATCTTCTTTGGTAAGCACTTGCTTGTCCATTCCAATATCAAGACCTAATTTTTTATTCATTCTATAACGACCTACTTCACCTAAGTTGTAACGTTGGTCACTAAAGAATAATTTGTCGATAATACCACGCGCCGTTTCTTCATCAGGCGGCTCAGCATTACGTAATTGTCTATAAATATGTTCAACCGCTTCTTTTTCAGAGTTGGTTGGATCTTTTTGAAGTGTGTTATGGATAATTGCATAATCACCTTGCTGTGCACTTTCTTTGTGTAAAAGAACTGTTTTTGCAGCCGTTTCTAGAATTTCTTCTATGTTATCTTTATCAAGGATGGTATCACGATCAAGTATGATTTCGTTTCTTTCAATAGAAACAACTTCACCCGTATCTTCATCCACAAAATCTTCATGCCATGTATTTAATACACGTGCCGCAAGCTTACGTCCTTGTACTTTTTTTAATCCTGATTTTGAAACTTTGATTTCTTCTGCAAGGTCAAAAATTTCAAGAATATCTTTATCTCTTTCGAAACCAATGGCTCTGAAAAGAGTGGTTACAGGTAATTTTTTCTTTCTATCGATATAAGCGTACATAACGCTGTTGATATCGGTCGCAAATTCAATCCAAGATCCTTTGAAAGGAATGACTCTAGCTGAGTATAATTTTGTACCGTTAGCATGAAAAGATTGACCAAAGAAAACACCTGGCGATCGGTGAAGTTGTGACACTACCACACGTTCTGCACCATTGATACAAAAAGTACCACTTGGCGTCATATAAGGAATTGTACCAAGGTAAACATCTTGTACTATAGTTTCAAAATCTTCATGTTCAGGGTCTGTACAGAATAATTTTAAACGTGCTTTTAAAGGCACACTATATGTAAGACCTCTTTCGATACATTCTTCTAGTGAGTATCTTGGTGGGTCGATGAAATAATCCAAAAATTCTAATACAAACTGGTTACGTGTATCAGTGATTGGAAAATTTTCCATGAAGGTGTTGTACAACCCTTCATCTCCTCTTTCTTCTGATTTTGTCTCTAACTGGAAAAAATCCTGGAAGGATTTTATCTGAATATCCAAGAAATCAGGATACTCTGTTCTATTTTTAATAGACGAGAAATTTAATCTTTCAGCTTTTTTTGCTAACATCGATGGACGAATTATTGATTAAAAAAATAAATATTTATGTGTGTACATAAATTATACACAAAAGGGTTTAGGTCATAGAGTGTATGACTCTAGGACCTAAACCAATGTATGGAATTAAGTGGTAAGCTTACTTAAGCTCAACCTCTGCTCCAGCTTCTTCTAAAGAAGTTTTTAAGCCTTCAGCTTCGTCTTTAGAAACACCTTCTTTGATAGCGCTTGGTGCGTCATCAACTAATCCTTTAGCTTCTTTTAAACCTAAACCAGTTAATTCTTTAACTAATTTAACTACTGCTAATTTAGATCCACCTGCGGCTTTAAGAATTACATCGAATTCTGTTTGCGCCTCAGCAGCTTCTCCACCACCAGCGGGTCCAGCAGCGACTGCTACAGCTGCGGCTGCAGGTTCGATACCGTACTCTTCTTTTAAAATTGTTGCTAGTTCGTTAACTTCTTTTACTGTTAAGTTTACTAATTGTTCTGCGAAATCTTTTAAATCTGCCATTTTTCTATCGTTTTAATAAATTTTTAATATAATATATAATTGTAAAAAGTGCGTACTCTTTTTGATTATCCCTCTTTCTGAGATAATGTTTTTAGGATACCTGATAATTTGCCACCACTTGATTGAAGTGCTGAAACAACGTTCTTAGCAGGCGATTGTAATAATCCAATGATGTCTCCAATAAGTTCTTCTTTAGACTTAATGTCAACTAACATATCCAATTGATCATCACCAATGTAAACCGCTTGTTCGATAAAGGCTCCTTTAAGGAACGGCTTTTCCGATTTTTTTCTAAAAGCTTTGATTACTTTTGCTGGTGCATTTCCAGTTTCAGAATACATAACTGAGGTATTACCTTTTAACGTACTAGGTAAATCTCCGAAATCTTTATCTGAAGCTTCCATCGCTTTTTCAAGCAAGGTGTTCTTTACTACTGCTAACTTAATGTTTGCTTTAAAGCAAGCACGTCGTAAGGCTGAAGTAGCTACTGCGTTTAAACCTGAAATATCTGTTAAATATAAATTTGAATTCTCAGCTAATTCTACAGTCAACGCTTCGATTACTTTTGATTTTTCTTCTCTTGTCATAATAAAATTGTTTAACTACTCACTTTTGAATCCACAGCAATACTAGGGCTCATAGTACTCGACATAAATATGCTTTTCACATAAATCCCCTTTGATGATGTTGGTTTTAACTTCATGATAGTTGTTAATAGCTCTTGAGCATTGTCTTGAATTTTGTCTGCAGAAAAAGATGTTTTTCCTATAGCTGCATGTACAATTCCAGTCTTATCAACTTTGAAATCTATTTTTCCTGCTTTCACTTCTGTTACTGCTTTAGCAACGTCCATTGTTACAGTTCCTGTCTTTGGGTTAGGCATTAAACCACGGGGGCCTAATACACGACCTAATGGTCCTAATTTACCCATAACACTTGGCATTGTGATGATGACGTCAACGTCTGTCCAACCACCTTTGATTTTGTCAAGGTATTCTTCTAAACCAACGTAATCTGCACCAGCATCTTTAGCTTCCTGAGCTTTATCAGGAGTTACTAATGCAAGTACTTTCATATCTTTACCAGTTCCATGCGGAAGAGATACAATCCCTCTTACCATTTGATTAGCTTTTCGAGGGTCTACTCCTAAACGAATTGCTAAATCAACAGATGCATCAAACTTTGTGTTTGTAATGTCTTTTACTAAAACTGAAGCCTCTTGAAGACTGTAGATTTTACTCTTATCAATTTTAGCAACTGCTTCCTTTTGCTTTTTTGTTAATCTTGCCATTTCAAATAATTTTGATTAATTGGGTGCTTCACCACCTTTAACAGTTATACCCATTGATCTGGCTGTTCCTGCTACCATTTTCATAGCAGACCCAATCGTAAATGCATTTAAATCTACCATTTTGTCTTCAGCAATCGTTTTTACTTGATCCCAAGTTACTTTTGCTACTTTTTTTCTGTTTGGTTCGCCAGAACCTTTTTTTACTTTGGCCGCTTCTAATAATTGTACTGCAGCTGGAGGTGTTTTGATTACAAAGTCAAATGATTTGTCTTTGTAAACAGAAATAACCACTGGTAAAACTTTACCAGGCTTATCTTGAGTTCTTGCGTTAAATTGCTTACAGAACTCCATGATATTAACTCCAGCAGCACCTAAAGCGGGTCCGACCGGTGGCGACGGGTTCGCTGCACCTCCCCTTACTTGTAGTTTGACTACTTTACCTAATTCTTTTGCCATTTTTTAAATTTAGTGTGACTCGTTATTATAAGTTGGAAGCTATAAACCCGAATCTTAATATTTGTGTAACAATTATTAAATTTTATCTACTTGCATATAACTTAATTCTAATGGTGTTTTTCTTCCAAAAATCTTCACCATGACTTCAAGCTTGCGTTTTTCTTCATTGATGTTTTCTACAGTACCATCAAATCCATTAAATGGACCGTCGATCACTTTGACTGTTTCTCCTTTTACAAAAGGAATGGCAACGTTTTGATCTGCTTCTAATGACAGTTCATCTACTTTACCTAACATTCTGTTTACTTCTGATTGACGTAAGGGCACTGGCTCTCCTCCTTTAGTTTCACCTAAAAAACCAATCACGTTTGTAATTGACTTTATAATGTGAGGAATTTCACCACTAAGATTCGCTTGTACCATTATATAACCAGGGAAGTATACTTTTTCTTTTTGAACTTTTTTACCTTTTCTAATTTGGATCACTTTTTCAGTAGGCACTAAAACTTGCTCTACAAAAGCTTCTAAACCTAAACGCGAAATTTCATTTTCGATATAGGCTTTGATTTTGTTCTCTTGTCCACTTACTGCACGAACAACATACCACTTCTTCTCTACTTTAGTTTGTTCAACTTTAGTCTCTTCCATCAGTAGTATTATTTGATCCAGTTAAAATATTCTTCAATAACACCTGCGAATACCGTATCCACACCCCATATAGCTAGAGAAAATATAATTGAAAAAACCGCCACAAGTACTGTTAGACTTTGTCCTTCAGCCCATGTTGGCCAACTTACATTGTTTTTAAGTTCTCCAAATGATTCTTTTACATATTCTACTATACCTGCCATTGTCTTATATTTTTTAATTTGAGTACGCTTACTATTCGGTTTCACTAAAGTTGTTTCACTTCTCCAATTACCTAGCACGGGTTGAGAGACTCGAACTCCCGACACCTGGTTTTGGAGACCAGTGCTCTACCAACTGAGCTAAACCCGTATTCGACTCTAACATCAATTACTATGCTCTAGTCTTTCAATCTTTTCAAATTCAACTCTCTGGTTTTGTCACGCCTTAGGCGTGATACCAACTGAGCTAAACCCGTAAATACAAGTTAAGGTATCTCGATAAATCGAGACACCTTTACAAGTATTAGTCTAATAATATTAGTCTAAAATCTCAGTCACCTGACCTGCACCTACAGTTCTACCACCTTCACGAATCGCAAAACGAAGTCCAACATGCATTGCAATTGCTTGAATTAAATCAACCTCAATTGTCAAGTTATCTCCTGGCATTACCATTTCTACTCCTGATGGTAAAGCAATATTTCCTGTAACATCTGTTGTACGCACATAAAACTGTGGACGGTAGTTTGTATGGAATGGAGTGTGACGTCCACCTTCTTCTTTTTTAAGGATATAAACCTCAGCTTTGAATTTAGCATGTGGAGTTACTGAACCTGGCTTGGTAATAACCATACCTCTAGAAATCTGTGATTTTTCAATACCTCTTAATAAGATACCTGCATTATCTCCAGCTTCACCTCTATCTAATATTTGACGGAACATTTCAATTCCTGTAATCGTAGAGTTTAATTTTTCAGCACCCATACCGATAATCTCAACAGGATCTCCAGTATTTGCGATACCCGTTTCAATTCTACCCGTAGCAACTGTACCACGACCTGTAATTGAGAATACATCTTCAATAGGCATAAGGAAATCTTTTTCAACGTCACGAACTGGTAATTCAATCCATGCATCTACAGCTTCCATAAGCTCTAATACAGTGTCAACCCACTTTTTCTCTCCGTTAAGAGCTCCAAGTGCAGATCCTGATACAACAGGTCCATTATCACCATCGTAATCGTAAAAGTTTAATAAATCTCTTACTTCCATGTCAACAAGCTCTAAAAGCTCTTCATCGTCAACCATGTCAACTTTATTTAAAAATACAACCATTCTTGGAATACCAACTTGGCGTCCTAAAAGGATGTGCTCACGAGTTTGTGGCATAGGACCATCTGTAGCAGCAACTACTAAGATCGCACCATCCATTTGTGCAGCACCAGTAACCATGTTCTTTACGTAATCCGCGTGACCTGGACAGTCAACGTGAGCGTAATGACGATTTGCTGTTGCATATTCTACGTGAGAAGTATTAATTGTGATACCTCTTTCTTTTTCTTCTGGAGCATTATCAATCTGATCGAATGATCTTGCTTCTGAGAAACCTGCATCAGCTAATACTTTAGTAATAGCAGCAGTTAAAGTTGTTTTACCGTGATCTACGTGTCCAATGGTACCAATGTTTAAGTGTGGTTTTGAACGATCGAAAGTTGCCTTTGCCATGTTTTAAAATTTATTCTTAGTTATATTAATATTTAGTAATCTTATTATATTCAATTCATTTAATCAAAAAAAAGAGCCAATGACGGGAATTGAACCCGTGGCCTCTTCCTTACCAAGGAAACGCTCTACCCCTGAGCTACACCGGCCAAAAAAATAGAGCGAAAGGTCACGCCGAAGCGTGACAACATTCGCCTTGAGCGAGAGACCGGGTTCGAACCGGCGACATTCAGCTTGGAAGGCTGACGCTCTACCAACTGAGCTACTCTCGCAATTTAATTTAATCCATTCATTCAAAATGTGGGGAGAGCAGGATTCGAACCTGCGAAGACGTAGTCAGCAGATTTACAGTCTGCCCTCGTTGGCCGCTTGAGTATCTCCCCTCAATTTAAATTATATTTCACTCTTTAAAAGAACTTGAGCCGATGGAGGGACTCCCTTCGACGACACTCAGGATAAACTTCTCGTCCCAAGCTAAAACAATGTGTATTACATTCTTTTAACTCCCTGTGCGCTATTCAATATTTCAGAGCCGATGGAGGGACTCGAACCCACGACCTGCTGATTACAAATCAGCTGCTCTAGCCAGCTGAGCTACATCGGCTTTTCCTCAGTACAATTAGGCACTAAAAAAGCCCGCTATTTCTAACGGACTGCAAATGTATATATATTTTTCTTGTTTCAAAACATTTTTTGTAAAATTTTCACGAAAATTGTCTTAATTTTTCTTTTCGCTTTTTTAACTGTCTTTCTAATGAATGTACAGCAGCATCTAATCCCTCTTCAAAAGTCTTAGAAACCTTCTTTATAACGATGATATCACCAGGGATGGAGAGCTGAACTTCAAATATTTTATTTTCTTTTGCGGATGTATTTTCGACCTTCAAATAAACATTTGATTTAATGATTTTATCAAAAAATAAATCTAATTTGTCCATTCGTTTCTGAATAAAGTCAATTAATTTTTGATCGGCATGAAAATTAACGGATTGTGTGTGTACTTTCATAGTGTAATTTTTAAGGTTAGATTATAATCCTAGGATAAATTCCTAGGGTGTGATTTTTCATATACTTTTTTGAGTTCTGCAACACTGTTGTGGGTATAGACCTGAGTCGCTGCCAAACTCGAATGTCCTAAAAGTTCCTTAACAGCATTTAAATCTGCGCCATTGTTTAATAAATGGGTCGCAAAAGAATGCCTCAAAATGTGCGGACTTTTTTTAACTTTAGAGGATACGCTGTCAAAATAACGTGTAATGATTCTATACACCAACACCTCATAGACCTTCGTTCCTTTTTTGGTTAGAAAAAGAATGGAGGGGTCTTTTATACTTTCCAGCTTTAAACGTTCCGAAAGATAACTCTCAAACGTATCCATGACGGAAGGCAATAACGGGATAAAGCGTTCTTTATTTCGCTTTCCTAATACCTTTATCTGTCCTTGAGATAAATCAACGTCTTGGAGTTGCAGTTGTGCCAACTCTATGCGACGCATCCCCGTAGAATAAAAAAGCTCTACAATAAGTTTGTCTCTTAATCCTTCAAAAGTGTCTGTTTGAATACTATTCAATACGGAATTAACTTCTGTTTCAGAAAAGGGTATTTGTATCTTTTTACTCACCTTCAGCGCTTTATGCTTCATTAAAGGATTGGTTTCAATAGATTGGGTCTTCAATAAAAATTTATAATAACTGTTTAAGGACGATATCTTTCGATTGATGGTTCGATTGGAAATAGTACGATCTACCAGTTGAACAATCCAAGATCGTATTTGTGAGTAATTGGCAGTTGAAACTTCTGAATCGGAAAACTCCTGAGTTAAAAACACTTGAAATGCTTTTATATCATTTTGATAGGCTACAACTGTGTGTGGAGAATATTTTTTCTCTAGCAGTAAGTAATCAATAAATTTTTGGACGCGCATTCCTTTTTATTTTACCATTCCAAGATACACAAAATATTATGAACTCCCCACTAAAAACGTAAGGTTTCCAATGGGAGATTTATAGTATTTCAAATGTTTTAGGCTTTTGTCTTTCCTATGACCAAAGCAATCACGCCGCCCATGATGGCAGCAGACACTGCGTCAATAGCGATCATAATCGCAAAATTAGAATCTAAAACACCCTCGGAAGAACTCATAAAGAAATTTACGCTAAGTGACCACAGAAGACCAATTAAGAAACCCGCTTTGGCACCTGAGTTAAACGTAGTAATGTGTGCCCAACGGCTAAAAATGAGTGCGAATGTAAAGGCATAAAATAAGCAGCCTAGAAAAATGAATAGCATGTCTGGATCAGTATCTTCAGTGTGAAGATCTGCAAAAATGAGACCGTAAAAAAGGAATCCCAGAAGGAAACAAACAATGGTACCAACGATACCGGATAGGAAAAAAGATTTTGTGTTCATAGTTATATAAGATTGGGTTGAATCAAAGTTAATAAAAAAAATGAATTGACCAAATTTTTTAACATTTACTATGCAGTCTTGAAACTGTTTTAAACAAAAAAAGCACCTTAATGAAAAGGTGCTTTGACTTGTATTGATTTTGAAAACTTATAGGTTTTCAGCGTCTCTTAATCCTTGAATGTACTGAGCTTTTTGAATTTGTGCTCTACGTTTCACAGATGGCTTTATAAATTGCTTGCGCGTTTGTAAAGATCGCTTTGTTCCCGTTTTATCAAACTTTCGCTTGAAACGTTTTAGCGCTCTGTCTATATTTTCTCCTTCTTTTATTGGTATTATTAACATAGTCTTTTAACCTCCCCTCTTTTAGATTTCGTGTGCAAATATAAACTTAATTATTGTTCTGCAATAGTTATTTTAAAATATTTCTTGAGATGACTACCTTTTGTATTTCAGTGGTCCCTTCTCCTATAGTACATAATTTTGAATCTCTGTAAAATTTTTCTACTGGATAGTCTTTCGTATACCCATAACCGCCATGAATTTGGACGGCATCATTGGCTATTTTGACACAAGATTCACTGGCAAACATTTTTGCCATAGCCCCTAGTGTGGTGACTTTTTCTCCATTATTTTTCAAAAAAGCTGATTTGTGTAACAACAGTTCTGAGGCTTCAATTTCTGTTGCCATATCTGCTAGCTTGAACGATATTCCCTGAAAACTTGCAATAGGTTTTCCAAACTGAACGCGTTCTTTGGCATATTTTAAGGAGGCTTCATAGGCTCCTTTTGAAATTCCTAAGGATAATGCACCAATAGAAATCCGTCCACCATCTAAGATTTTTAGAGATTGGACAAAACCTTCGCCTTCTTCTCCTAATAAGTTGTCTTTATGGATGCGGCAGTTATCAAATACTAATTCAGCGGTTTCACTCGCACGCATTCCTAATTTGTCTTCTTTTTTACCAGAGGCAAAACCTGGTGTTCCTTTCTCAACCACAAAAGCGGACATCCCGTGAGAGTCTCCTTTTTCGCCCGTTCGGGCAATCACCACAGCGATATTCCCACTACGGCCATGCGTGATGAAATTCTTAGAACCATTTAATATATAATGATCACCATCTTTAATAGCGGTTGTATTCATTCCCCCAGCATCACTCCCTGTGTTGTGTTCTGTGAGTCCCCAAGCACCAATCCACTCCCCTGTGGCTAGTTTTGGAAGCCATTTTTGCTTCTGAGCTTCGTTTCCAAAATAGTAAATATGGCCTGTACAAAGTGAATTATGTGCAGCAATGGACAGTCCTATTGAAGGATCTACTTTAGATATTTCTTCGATAATAGCAATGTACTCGTGATATCCAAATCCAGAACCTCCATATTTTTCAGGGATAAAAACACCCATAAAACCCATTTCACCAGCTTTGTGAAGTACATCTGCAGGGAAATGCTGAGATTCATCCCACTCCATGATGTGTGGTCTGATGTATTGCTCTGCAAATTCTTTAGCAGCATTGGCAATCAAATTCTGTTCTTCTGAATAATTAAAATCCATATCTAATTTAGTTGAGTGACAAATATAATTTAATAATTTCTAACTTTTCCGTGGGAAAATCTTTAACTTTTGTTAATTCCTCAATAGCACTGTAACCATCTCTTAACATTCGCAATTCTATGATCTCATACGCCAGTTCATAATCGATATACTCAATGCTCACTAATTGTGCAATTGTGGCAGAATTTAAGTCAATTTTTTCGATAACCCTTGGCGTTTTGACTGTAAAATCTTTAAGAATATTCACAATCACTTCTGGGGTCAACCCTTGAATTCCTTGTAATTGGAGATCCGAAATAAACCCGCCTTCAAAAGAATCTCTTAATCGTACGATCCGTTCGGAATAAAAAGCACCAATGCCGTGCACCTTTTGAAGCTGCTTGGCGGTTGCTTTGTTTAAATCGATTTTTTTCGCAAATGTATTGGTAGAAGTAGAAGCGGTTGATGACGATTTTTTAGTGGATTTCGTCACCCAGTCGGGGAATTTAAAATAAGGGGCTATCTTCTTAAGTAGTGAATCCGATACGTTGGTAATACGTTGAAATTCTTTATTTGTATTTACCCATTTATTTTTGGCTCTATACGCATGCAGCCGATTGATTTCTTCTGCACTCATTCCAAGGGAATAGCCTTTATAATCGGTTATATAATTTGGATTGAAAGGATATATTTTTGGAGCAGAGTTTTGCCGTTGTTTTGCTATTAAACTGTCCACCTCTTTTTGAAACTTCAAATAGGTTTCGGGTGCAATATCAAAAGTATCTGCGCGTAATTCATTATAAGACACCCAAGAGAGTTGCATCGAAATGATAACGAGCATCAATACGATGACAGCCAAGCGTTGTTGGCGTGAAAAGTAGGTGTAAAATTTCATTTGGGGGCAACCATATCTATTTCTTGATAGCTTTTAAATATTTAGTTAACTCTCTCTTTACAACAGGGTATAAGAAGAACAATCCAACCATGTTCGGGAAGATCATTGCGAAAATCATTGCATCAGAGAATTTCCAGATAGATCCCATACTTGCCGCAGCTCCAATGACTACAAACAGTAAGAATAATAATTTATAAACTAAATCAGCTACTTTTCCTCTTCCAAATAAAAATTTCCAAGATTGTAAGCCGTAGTAAGACCATGAAATCATCGTCGATACCGCAAACAATACCACAGCAATCGTTAAGAATATATTAGAATAAGGTATGTATTGTGCAAAAGCTTTGGATGTGATTCCTGCGCCTTCATAAGCGACTCCCTCAATAAATACAACTCCAGAGCCATCGCCACCATATTCGAAGAATCCTCCAAAATTAAAAATCACAATCACCAAGGCGGTCATAGTACAAATGACAACCGTATCAATAAAAGGTTCTAAAAGTGCTACCAACCCTTCAGATGCTGAATATTTTGTTTTAACAGCTGAATGTGCAATAGAAGCAGATCCTGCTCCAGCTTCATTTGAAAATGCAGCTCTTTGAAATCCTACGATCACAACTCCAATAACGGATCCAACTCCAAAAGCAGTTGGATTAAATGCTTCTCTAACAATAAGACTAATGGCATCGTCCACTAAAGTGAAATTAGATAAGATGATATACAAACACGCTACCACATACATAACGGCCATAAAAGGCACTACTTTTTCAGTGACTTGCGCAATACGCTTGATACCTCCAATAATAATGACTCCAACCAAAGCTGCTAATACAACTCCAACGATCGCACCCGCAGCAGTACTGTCCCAATTAAATAACTCTTTAATAACAATCGTCGCTTGATTGGATTGTGCAGCATTACCACCCCCAAAAGAACCTCCAATACAGAAGACTGCAAAAATAGCAGCGGTTACTTTTCCAATTTTAGCAAAACCTCTCGATTTTAAACCTTTACTTATATAATACATAGGACCTCCATATACGGTTCCGTCCTTTCCTACATCTCTAAATTGAACTCCTAAAGTACATTCTACAAACTTCGTTGACATTCCCAATAATCCACAAACAATCATCCAAAAAGTTGCGCCTGGACCTCCTAAAGCAATCGCTAAAGCAACCCCTGCAATGTTTCCATTTCCAACCGTTCCTGAAACCGCCGTTGCCAAAGCCTGAAAATGACTTACTTCGCCATCCGCACTTTCATCTTTAATAGTTTCAATAGCATCGCCACCCGGCGTAGAATCTCCGTACATCGCTTCTGCAACACCATGGTCAACATGATCATATTTCCCTCTAACAACATTAATTGCTTTTCCGAAAAAACGAATGTTTGGAAATCCAAAATAAATAGTAAAGAACAATGCACTACCTACTAATAGCACCAATACAAATGGAATTGTAATTGTATCTCCTTTATATATAGGAAAGAATATAGCATCAAAAAAAGCATCTGCTACTGGCTGAAATGCTTCGTCAATTTTTTCATCTAATCCTTTTTCTTGTGCAAAAGACATAAATGGTAAAATCAAAGCAATTATAGTTTGAATGTATGTTTTCATAGGGAAAATTTATGGTCGTGATTAATAAGCGAACAATATGGTGAAAAAATATGAAATATTAAAATTTGGTAGCGGTTTAAAGATTAAAAACTATTTCATCTTAACCTTTAACAAAAGTAGGTGACGTTGCTCTTTTGTCTAATATTTTCTGGGTTCTCTACTACTATGTCGAACTCTTAAAATTCTAATTTCAGTTTCTGTAATTCGATAAGCTATACGAAAACTATAAATTTCAAATGCTCTATAATTACCATCGTTATGAGCTTTAAATCGATCTAATTCGTAAATATCTGGACTTTTATAAAGATTTTTAGCTTCTTCAAGAATTCTAGTTATTACCTTATTTGCAGAAAGAATGGATTTTTCTTTGAGGTAGTTATAAGCTTCCTTTAATTGATTCAGTGCCTTTTTATCCCAAACAACTATTTTTTTTGTGGGCTACCATTGATTGGCAATTTTCTCAACCTCTTCTTGAGTGAGAAAATCTCCTGCATCAATACGTGCATTGGCTTCGTCAATTTCTTTATTGTATTGACTTAAACTAATTCCTCTTGAAGTTGATTTGTTTAAAAAACTTTCTAGTTTATCAAAAACACTTTCTTCTACATTTAGTAGTTTTTGAATGAATTCATGTTTTCTAGTTTCTAAATCCATGTGTATAAATATTTAGTTAACCTTACAAATATAATAAAAAATGACAGTCATTATTCTGTAAATACATCAATATTATAAGTACTATTCAATTTTTGAATTTGCTCAGGACGTCCCAAAACAATCACTTTAGAGTTGGGGACTAATTTTTGATTGGCTTCTGGATTGATGATGTAGTGTCCTATTTCATCTTTGTATCCTATCACGTTACATCCAGTTTTTTTTCTTAGGTCTAAATCTTGAATCGTTTTAATAATAGACGTATCGTATAATTTTCCAACTGCAATCTCCTCTATATTAATCGTGTCATTTCCAACAATCGAAAGGTTGTCAATAAATTCTAACAAATCTGGTACAACTACTAAGGAAGCCATGTGATCTCCTCCAATTTTATCAGGTAAAATGACGTTGTTGGCGCCTGCAAGTTTAAGCTTGCTATAGGAGGATTCATTAGACGCACGACTGATAATGCGTGCGGTTTTGTTCATTTGACGTGCAGACAGCACAACAAACACATTGTCAGAGTCACTCGGCAAGGCAGAAATTAAGCACTCTGCGCGTTCAATTCCAGCTGATTGAAGCACATTGTCATCGTTGGCATTGCCATAAACAAAGAGAATGTCTTCATTTTGATGCTTGTCTATAGTCTCTTTATTGGATTCCACAACCACAAAAGAACGGTTGTGTGTCAATAATTTTTTGGCAGCCTGCTGCCCATTTCTTCCAAATCCACATATCACAATATGATTGGACAGTGCATCAATTTTTTTTTGCATCTTCTTATGTTTTAGTTCGGAAATAACATTTTTAGAAATTATATATTCTGTGATAATTGTGAGCGCATATCCAACAATAATGACACTGGTTAATATCAAGAAAATAGTAAATATTTTAGTATCTGAATCTAAGGGAGCCACCTCTCCAAAACCAACCGTAGTGATGGTGATGACAGTCATATAAAACGCATCAACCCATGAAAAATCGGACAGAACCTTAAAGCCTACGATCCCCGTGAAAAGCAGGAACACCAACAATATAATCGCTGTGCTAATTTTAGATTTGTAAAGTTTTATAAAAGGATTATTCATAGCTATTAAATATCAAAAACGGAGGTTCTTTTGGTGTATATCAAATCCTTTATACGGATCCAAAACGCTAAGAATAAATAAAAGGCAAATCCAAAACCAAGGGTTACAAATGTGAGGTAGATGAAGGAGGTTCGGACGACTTTGGCACGCATCCCAAAACGATCGGCTATCCGTTGGCAAACGTAGAACCCATATTTTTGTAAATTGAAAAGTCCGTTGTAAAATAATTTCATACTGCAATTTATGAATTTCGATTCAAAAGTGCACTACCAATCGCGCAATGAAGACATTTATTTTTTGAACAATAGTTTTGTTTTAATTGAATCAACGCTTGAGAATCGAAAGCCGTTTTTCCAAACGCATAGAGGGTATGAAATTTATCGACAATGCTGTTGTGCTCCATAGGGATTTTGCGCATAATTGCCACTACATCTTCTTGATTGGTTTGTCGATTGTATTTATTGTAGGCAAACTTGATAGGGATGATGGTATTGATAATCAATAAATTCATAAATGATTTTGTCAACGTTTTTGGGATGGATTTGGAGGTCTTCTCAAAGGTGTAGTGCGTGTCCCAAAACTTGGAAGTGGTTCCTTCAAAAATAGAATACAACTGATCTAAGGACTGGGCTTCAATGATGCTTGAAAATAAATTTGAACTCCGACTGTAGAGTGCCGCTAGTTGTGCCAGTCGGATGGTTGGAAAATTAGGAGGGCGCAATCGAAAAAACTGAACTGGGAGTACGCCATTATTTGAAATTGAAAATTTGGTTTTCAAAAAGGTATAAGTGCTTTTCAATTCAGAGATATAAGCATCTTGTGCTTCGGTTTCCATAAGCCCCGATTGTCCAAAAAATAAGGCTTCAAGTTGGTGAACTTCAAATTGTGATTTTCGAATGACCGAAAAATCCATTGATTTTGCAATGCTTAAAAACGCATCGCCATTGACTTTAAGTCCAAAATTTTTGGCCAATTGCCAAAACAATACGGCTTCCCAATTTTGTTTCGATTCAATGAGTTGTGCTTCAATGGCTTTGTACTTTCCTTCCAAGCGCTCTAAATACAAACGCTCCAGCCAATGGTTAATGGTGAAAGAATCTACTTCCTTCATATTAGGTTCACAAGGAATCCAATATTGTTTTTGATTTAATAAGGTGTTGTAGTTTTTATAGGTGTGTGGAAGGACGTAATTTTTGAGCTCTAGGGTTGGGATCGGCGTGTTGTCCTTTCTGTATATTTCCATATTGTGTTCCCAAACCACATGCAAAATTACACTGTCATAAGCAGCATCGGTCTCGTGGTGATGCACATACCAATCGGAAGATTTAATATGAATCTCTACGTTACCCGCCCACAACTGGGTGCCGATACTTAATTGAGCATTAAAAAAATCGGGGCCTGAATTGACATTTGCTAAACCAACTGCCTTCAGAGTTATTGACTCCTGAGTAGTGGTTTTTAACGATTTGAGGCTCATTTTTTTATGCTGCCAGACATAATGTAGGAAGTCTTCTTGCATCCCACTAAGATAAAAAAAGTTTTTAAGCTACCAAATTATCTAAATGGGGTTTCACAAACTGCTTTAAAATCGTAACAATTTGGGTCGGACAAAATCTTGTTCTATCTCTTTTAGAGTTGTTTTACTTATAAGTTGTTAAGCGTTTAGCTTAAGCTATTTCAACTCTGTTGTTTTCAAGTTTTACATTGAATTGAATTTCAGCTTTTAATGCCTTAAACACTCTAATTATGGTTTCAATTCTAGCACTGTTTGCATTATTCTCAAGTTTTGATATTTGAGATTTATTAACGCCAATCATTTCTCCTAATTTTTCTTGAGTTAAGTTGCGTTCTTTTCGGGTGGTTTTTATCATACGACCCAACAAATCCATACGCAATTCATATTCATATTCATCTCGCTCTTCAGTACCTTTCTTTCCTATATACTTATCTTCCATTTCGGATAAGCTGTATGATTTTAATTTTGTCATAATCTTAATATTTTAGATATTCACTCCTTATTTTTTTCGCTTTATTAATCTCCGTTTTGGGAGTTTTCTGCGTTTTTTTGACAAAGCCATTTGTTGTAACAACTAACGTATTTTCGTTGTCTCTTTTGTCCCAAAATGACAATAATCTTATCTGATTGTTTGAAAACCGAACTCTAAACTCCCAAATATCATCAGTTAATTTTTTAAAGAGTTTAGGGTCATTGGATTTTTCAGCCAACCTAATATTATAAAATATTTTCTTTCGGGTTTTAGCATCCAAATTATTTATAAAACCAGCCGCACTTTCTAAAAATATTGTTTTGAAATATTCCAATAGATAGATATCTTATTAATACAAATATACATAAAGTTTCTAAATTTAGCAACTTTATGTTTTAGTTCACAAACGTTTCTTGGATGACCTCTTTGCATTTCTGTATATCAGATTTTGATAATCGGTTATACTGTTTTAATACCATTCCTCAAAGTTTTGATCTTCAAATACGTCATTGAAAAGCAAGGTGTCGTCATTATTTTTAGACATTTCCTCAAAGGCTTTTTCCCAATTTTTTCGTGGACTCCCAATTGGTTTTAGGATAATTCGTTCCTTTTCTAAAATCATCTGAACCTTGTTCTTTATATTGTGTTTTATTTCCAATTTTTTACGTTTATTAATGGGCACGAGCAAAAGATGTTCGCGCTAGTGGAGGAGTTGTTTTCTCTGAATTTACTACCCACACAAAGTTCTTTTGGTCTTGTGTAAGCCCCTCAAAAAAACAAAATAGCACACTCATTTTTTAATATGGCACCCCCTACATCGGCTTAAAAAGGAAGGTTTTTTATTTTTTTAGAGGACTTGTGCAACGGTTACCGTTGTTGTAAGTAGTGCTTCCCGCTTACTTACTCAATTTCAGTATCCGAAATGCTCCTTGAATTACCAATACAAAAACGATTGTTCCAATAATCAAGTCAGGTTTATTAGAAGTCAAATAATGCACTAAAATTCCTGCAAGTATTACTCCTAAATTTATAATCACATCATTCGAGGTGAAAATCATACTTGCTTTCATATGTGCCTCTTCTTTACTCTTGGACTTTTGCAAAATATAAAGACAAATTCCGTTTGCGATAAGTGCGAAAATCGAAACGATAATCATTGTCGAAAAATCGGGAAGTTTCTCGTCTCCGAAAAATCTTCTTAAAACTTCTACAAATCCAATAATCGCAAGTATTATTTGAAAATATCCAGCAAGTTTGGCAATCCGTTTTTTCTTTATTACTGTTCCTCCAACCGCAAACAAACTTATTCCGTACACAAAACTGTCAGCAAGCATATCTAAACTGTCGGCAACAAGTCCCATAGATTTTGAGATAATTCCTGTTGTCATTTCGATTATGAAAAACGCAAAATTTATAACAAGTACAGACCAAAGTAGCTTTTTTTGGTTTTTGTTTTCTTTAAATTCTGTTTGGTCGGTTTGTTCAGTTGAGATTTTTTTCCCTCCTAAATTCAGTTCGATAACTGACTTTTCGATTAGGTCAATTTCTCCGCTGTGAAAAACAGTCAATTTCCGATTCGGAATATCAAAGCCCAAATTCGCAATGCTCGAAATTCCGTCCAATTTCATTCGGATTAGATTTTCCTCTGAAGGACAATCCATTTTGGTAATTTCAAATATCGTTTTATTCATTCAGTTTCTGGGTTTTTCGGCATTACTTACAACTACTGTATATCGGTACTAGCTCCTATATTTTTAATATGTTTGATTGTTAAATTACTTTATTTATAATACTGATAATCAATGCTTTTTAGTTATTAAAATTATGATTTCACTGTCCTCAGTCCTCATTAGATCAAAACTATTTACAAACGTAAATCCCCGTGCTGCGCAAAGTCCCGTGCTGTGCAAAGTCTCCCGACTTTGAGCTTATATAATTATCAATGCTTTTCCGTTTAAAACTTATTGTTTACAATATTCAATTTGCATTTTACTTTTTTGTAGTTGCGCTAAGTCGGGAGACTTTGCAGCGGGTAAACGTATAAAAAAAATCACCTATTTCCAAAAAAATAGGTGATTTTTAAAAGTTTATACTGCTCATAGAGAGCTTTATAGCGTAGAGAATCCACGGATTTAGGTCTAATCGATATAACCCATCTCACGCATCCAATCGTCATTAAACATTTTACCTACATAACGACTGCCATGGTCATGAAATAAAACGACCACTACATCTTCGGGTTTAAAATGTTCTTTCAGTTGAAGCACCCCTTTAATCGCAGAGCCTGCAGAGTTCCCTAAAAACATGCCTTCTTCTTTTGCTAACCGTTGGGTATAAACCGCGCCATCTTTATCAGTAACTTTGGTAAAACCATCAATGACTCCAAAGTTGACATTCAAAGGCAAAATATCTTCACCGATGCCTTCGGTGACATACGGGTAAATTTCTTTTTCGTCAAATTCACCTGTTTCGTGGTATTTTTTAAACACACTTCCATAGGTATCTACACCCCAAATTTTAACATTCGGGTTTTTCATTTTTAAATAACTTCCAACCCCTGAGATTGTACCTCCAGTTCCAACACCTACCACAAAATGGGTTATTTTCCCGTCGGTTTGCTCCCATATTTCGGGGCCTGTACTCAAAAAGTGTGCCTTGCAATTGCTCGGGTTGTCGTATTGATTCACATACCATGAGTTGGGTGTTTCTTCTGCCAAGCGTTTGGAAACGGAATAATACGATCGTGGATCTTCTGGTTCTACAGAGGTTGGACAGACCACGACCTCAGCACCAACGGCGCGTAAAATATCCATTTTTTCTTTGGACTGCTTGTCTGCAAGTACAAAAATACATTTGTAACCTTTTATGATCCCAGCCAATGCCAAGCCCATTCCCGTATTTCCTGAGGTTCCTTCAATAATCGTCCCTCCGGGTTTCAAACGGCCATCGGCTTCCGCATCCGCAATCATTTGTAACGCCATGCGATCCTTTACAGAATTCCCCGGATTAAAGGTTTCGTATTTTGCCAAAACCAAACACGGCAATTCTTTAGTGAGGACGTTCATCTTAATTAATGGCGTGTTCCCTATGGTTTCTAAAATATTTTCGGCGTACTTCATGTTCTATCTTTGCCGCAAAAATACGTTAAATTTTTCGGGATACAAATCTGGAATACAGAAGTTTTTATTCGAATTGAATGGCCTTTACAGGAACGATTTTACTAATTAAAAACGAAGGAATGAGCAACATTAATAGACATAAAACAAAGGTCATCAAATTGAGTAAAACCACATACGTCCAATCGAGATAGACAGGAGCAACGGTCACATAATAAACGGAAGGATCTAATTTTAGAAACTCAAATTGTTTTTGAAGTAACAAAACTCCAATCCCAATAAGGTTGCCCCAAAACAATCCGCAGGCTATCAAATAAGATGCATTGTACAAAAATAGTTTTCGAATGCTCCAATTGCTACTTCCTAAGGCTTTCAGAATTCCAATCATTTGGGTACGTTCAAGAATCAAAACGAGCAATGCTGTGATCATATTGATGGCGCCCACAAGAATCATAATGCCTATAATTCCATAGATATTGGTAGTAAAAATAGGAATCCATTCAAAGATGGTGGCATATTTTTGTTTCACCGTCATCGCATCTAAAGTCGAAGGCGTTTGCGCATACACTTCTTTTCCGAGGCGATCTAAGTCGTTGTAATTTGTGATGAAAACTTCAAAATTTCCAATCTGATCTTTAGTCCATCTGTTCAAGCGTTGCACATGATTGATATCGCCAATGACATAGGTTTTGTCTAATTCTTCAAAGCCCGAATTAAAGATGCCCACCACGGCATATTTCATGATGCTTGGCGGCTTGCTTGAGTCGGATTTCATGAAATACATCTGAAAGGTCTCCCCGACTACAAACCCCAACCGGTCTGCCAAATACTTAGAAATTAAAACTTCGTTGCTGTATTTTTGAGTGTATGTTGGAAGGCGTCCTTCTATTAGAAACTCTTTGAAATACCGCCAATCGTAATCCGTTCCTACCCCTTTTAAAAACAGACCTTCAAAATCGGTGTTGGTTCTAATAATTCCAAATTTATTGGCAACTGCTTGGATGTGAGACACGCCCTCAACAGAGTTAAATTCTGGATAAAAATTTTGATTTTTAGAGACAGGCACTTGAGACCCTTCAGATTCGTTGCTGTCAAAATTAGAGATTGTAATATGACCGTTAAAGGCCACCGCTTTGTCGCGAATTTTATGCTCCAAACCAATGCCGGTCGCAATCGCGATCAGCATCACAATGGTGCTAATTGCGATGGCTGCAATTCCGATTTTTATTATTGGCGCCGAAACACTACTTTTATAGGACTTATTTCCAATGATTCGTTTGGCTAAAAAATACTCGTAATTCAAAACTTATAAATGCATTTAAATTTCATCAAAAATACAGTTTTATTATTTGTTCTGACACTTCTTTCGTGTCGAAACCAATCCAACACGCATGCGCAAACCCCTATCAGCGTGGGAGCGCAACAGACAGAAATCTATCTGCCGATTCTAAAAAATAAAAATATTGGCATTGTTGCCAATCAGACTTCGGTTATTTTTAAAGAGAATGGCTACACGCATTTGGTAGATTCTTTATTGAGTTTAAATATTGCGGTCAAAAAAGTATTTGCTCCGGAACACGGGTTTCGAGGGACTGCGGATGCGGGGGAAACTATTAAAAATGGGATTGACGTTTCAACGGGCATTCCGATTGTATCGCTCTATGGTAAAAATAAAAAACCAACTCGAGAACAATTGGCAAATTTAGACCTTATTATTTTTGACATTCAAGATGTGGGTGCTCGATTTTACACCTTTATTTCAACCCTCCATTATATAATGGAAGCCTGTGCGGAGGCGGATATACCACTGCTCGTTTTGGACCGACCGAATCCAAACGGACACTATGTGGATGGTCCTATTTTAGATATAGCTTATTCTAGTTTTGTAGGCATGCACCCTGTGCCGATGGTTCACGGGATGACGGTTGGCGAATATGCCAAAATGATCAATGGAGAAGGTTGGCTTTCTGAGGGTGTTCAATGTGACCTGAAAGTGATTCCTATAGAAAATTACACCCATCAAACGGCGTATGAACTTCCCATAAAACCCTCACCAAACCTTCCCAATGCAAAAGCGATTAATTTATATCCGAGTTTGTGTTTGTTTGAGGGAACGAATGTGAGTGTAGGACGTGGTACGGAACTTCAGTTTCAGATTATGGGGAGTCCTTTTTTAGAAGGGAGCGATTATAATTTTGAGTTTACACCGACTCCCAATGTAGGTGCTAAATACCCGAAACACGAAGCTAAAGTTTGTAAAGGGTTGAACTTGAAAAACCATCCGAATTTATCTCAAATTGAATTAAAATGGTTGATAGATACGTATCAAAACACTGAAAATAAAATTGATTTTTTTAATCCGTTTTTTACCAAATTAGCGGGACAAAAATTGTTACAAGAACAGATCGAAAATGGTTGGACGGCCAATGAAATTCGTGAGAGCTGGAAAGCTGGTTTAGAACATTACAAAACGCTTAGAGCGCCTTATCTACTGTATCCGTTGTAGGTCTTCTATACCCTTGAAACGGTTGTTTCAATAGGTGTTTCAAACTGCTGTTTTCGGTCTCATTCGGAAAGGTGTCCACTCCATACACAATACGTTCTCGATCCATATAGATATAGGTTCCGAGAAGACGGTCCCAAATGGAAAAAATATTTCCGTAATTCGCATCTGTATAGGGCAGTTGGTAGTGGTGATGAATTTTATGCATATCAGGCGAAACGAGTACAAAGCTCAATAGGTAATCTAGTTTTTTAGGTAGTTTGATATTCGCATGGCTAAACTGAGTAGCGACTAAAGAGATCGATTGATACAACATCACAATCCCGATGGGCGCACCAATAATAAACACACCTGCAAGCGTAAACACATACCGAATCAAACTTTCTAAAGGGTGGTGACGGTTGGCAGTGGTTGTATCGACTTTATGATCTGAATGGTGAACCAAATGCACCATCCAAAGGGGTGGGACTTTATGCTCGGTATAGTGTGGTAAATAGGCGCCTACAAAATCCATCAACAACACGCCTAGAGTAATGTACAACCAAAGTGGCATTTCTGGAAGCCAGTTGAGAATTCCAAAATTATGAACACCTACCCAATCGGCAGTGTTGAGTAATAAAAAGGCCAAAGCGAAATTAATGAGAATGGTTGTAAAGGTGAAAAACAGGTTTGGCAGCGCGTGTTTCCATTTGTTATAACCAAACTTAAACAGCGGCAACGACCCTTCTAAAAGCCAAAAAAACGTCAATCCACCTACGAGTATCGCACTGCGATGCAGTGAAGGGATTGTTTCGAAATAGTGAATGAGTTGCTCCATATTAGCTTTTAAAGTTTGATAAATATACTTATTTTAATTTAGCTCTTAAGGCTTCAACGATATTAAATGTCGCGGGACAAATCGCAACATTCTGAAGTGTGAGGTCTGAAATTTTCTCAAAATTTTTCCGATTCGTATGTGGATATTCTTGACAGGCCTTGGGGCGCACCTCATAAATATTGCAGGAGTTGTCCTCTGCTAAAAACGTACAAGGAGATGATTTTAAAACATAGTCTTGGTCGTCATCAACATTCAGATAGGTATCTATAAATTGACGTGTTTTGATTCGGAAGGACTTTGATATGCGCTCAATATCTTTTTTGGTAAAAATTGGACTGGTCGTTTTGCAACAGTTGGCACATTGGAGGCAATCTGATTTTTTAAACTCATCCTCGTGCAATTTCTCCATGATGGCATCGAGATTTTTAGGCGTTTTTTTTCTGAGCTTGATAAAAAAGTTGCGATGTGCCTTTTTGTTTTCTTGGACTTTTTTTGGAAGGGATTGTAATTGGTCTTGCATACTGCAAAACTAAGGATAAAAAGTTGAGTATGT
>Ga0209304_1000237_pt1 | contig 40308 bp, 40 predicted proteins | sample COGITO_mtgs_1004_4_FD_184789 | JGI IMG/M metagenome (GOLD analysis project Ga0209304, IMG submission 184789) | Pelagic marine microbial communities from North Sea - COGITO_mtgs_100423 (SPAdes) (version 2) | ecosystem: Environmental > Aquatic > Marine > Epipelagic ...
GGGGACGCCGACCGCTATTGCTGGTTGGCCTTAGTGGTATTGCCATTAGTATGGCGCTCTGTACCTATGGTTTCTCGCAGGCTACCTATGAGTTAAATGCTGAGGGCATTGTGCAGATTGAGCAGGTCGAGGGGATTCAGAAAACTGTTGATACCAGTGCCCTTAACAGTATGGTGGGTACGGTCTATCAGAGTGATATTGAATTTAAAGCGGCACTGGCAGAGACCATTGGTGCCGACGCGGCCCGTGATTATGAAAGCGAGTTTATTAAAACCGCGACCAATATTAATGCGATGCTGATTCTGGTGGGTATTCTGGGGTTTGTCGCTTCATTTGCGATGTCTCTGGGGCCGGTGATGTGGGCTCTGTTTGCGGAGATATTCCCTAATCAACTTCGCGGAGTGGCGATCTCCTGTGTGGGTATGATCAATAGCATGGTGAGTTTCTGTGTGCAGCTGTTCTTCCCCTGGGAGTTAAGTACTTTTGGCGCTGCGCTAACATTCTTCTCCTACGGTGTATTTGCGGTTATCGGTTTGGTGTTGGTGGCTTGGTTGCTGCCGGAAACCAAGGGTAAGTCGTTGGAAGAAATCGAGTTGCTCTTTTCTAAAAAGAACAGCTAAAAAGGCAGCTTAAACTGGCCATTTTAGAGTCTGGTAATACTAGAGTCCGGTAATACTAGAGCCCCTAATACTAGAGTCCCGTCATACTGGCGCAGGCCAGTACCTCTTAAATTTATGACGTAACATATGGATTCCCGCCTTCGCGAGAATGACGGCAAGGGAGGCGAGAATGACGGCAAGGGAGGCGAGAATGACGGTAAGGGAGGCGAGAATGACGGTAAGGGAGGCGAGAATGACGGTAAGGGAGGCGAGAATGACGTTAGGGAAGGCGCTAGTGACGAGAGAAAATACGAGTATGGCGGAAGCAAATATGAGTGAGTTGATAAGTTAAATGTTAAAAAAACAATTATTCCGCCGACTGTTTATCACCGGTTTTATTCTCAGCATTATTGCTCTGCAGGTGCAGAGCAGCCCTGAGCCAATAAACAGCCCTGAGCTGATAAAAAGCCCTGAGCCAATAAACAGCCCTGAGCTTGGGAACAGCCCTGAGCCGGTAAAGAGCCTTGAGCCAATCAAAAGCCCTGAGCCGGTAAAGAGCCTTGAGCCAATCAAAAGCCCTGAGCCAATAAAGAGCCTCGAGCCAGTCAAAAGCGCTGAGATTGAAAGCGCCCCAAGAGATAATCAGGGGCGCTTCACCAATCAAAGTGGTGAGCTGTCCCATGGCTCGTTGTCAGTAAGACTAGGATTTTATCTACGTCGGTTCGGTACTCTATTTCGCGGTGATGACGGCGCGCCGAAGCGGGTTGTCAATGAAGGAGCCTTCTTACGCGATAACAACAGTACGCCTACTGTCACCTGGATAGGTCATGCGACTCTATTAGTTCAGATGGAAGGGGTGAGCTTCCTCACTGACCCAATCTGGTCTCAAACGCCCAGTCCGCTGCCTCCGGTTGGTCCCAGTCGCTGGGTCGATCCCGGAATGGCGCTCGAGGATTTACCAAGCATCGACTTTGTTGTGGTCTCGCACAATCATTTCGATCATTTAGACATACCTACATTGCGCAAATTAGCCGCCCGAAATGCCGACACTGTCTTTTTTGTCCCTCTGGGCAATGCTGATTTATTGATTAAAAAGGGTATCACTCAGGTGCAGGAATTGGATTGGGGTGAAACTGCTCAATACAAAAACATCCAAGTTCACTGCCTGCCCACCCAGCACTGGAGCAAGCGCAAACTATCAGATACCAGAAAGGCCCTCTGGGCATCCTGGGCGATAATCGGAAGTGAAAGACGGTTTTATTTTGCCGGTGATACTGGCTACTTTGCAGGTTTTAAACTGATCGGTGACAAGCTGGGGCCCTTTGATTTAGCTGCAGTGCCTATTGGCGCCTATGAGCCCAGAGCGATGATGGCTGAAACCCATATGAATCCTGAAGAGGCGGTGCAGGCAGCTCTGGATGTGCAGGCGGATACGGCACTGGCGATTCATTTTGGCACCTTTGATTTATCTGATGAGCCTCTTGCTGAGCCGCCGCAACGTTTTAAGGCTGCGGCGAGGGAAACAGTATTTGGGGTTGATAAAAGTTGGGTTTTGGATATTGGTGAGACGCGTAAGTTTTAAATGTGTAATTGCATAAAAGGATTAGACTATGACAGGTTTAGCCTGATCCAAAATTTTCAAATTTCTATCCATAAATAAACCTTGGTATAAAATGAAAGACTGCAATCAATGCGGAAAGTGCTGTATCAAATATGGCGATGGCGCACTCTCTGCAACAGCGCAAGAAATCGAGCTATGGGAGCTATTTCAGCCACATATTTACCAATATGTAAAAGGCGATGAAATTTGGTTTTGCCCGGACACGGGGGTACAACTCAATCGCTGCCCATTTCTTGAAATAGAATCTAATCAAGAGAAAGTAAAATATACCTGCTCAATCTACCTAAGCAGACCGGAAGACTGCCGGCACTACCCCAGCAATATTGCAGAGATGGTTAGAGATGAATGCGAGATGATTGAAGTGAAAGATTTAGACAATCTGAAAAAAGCGCAATCGGTACTGGATGACTTAATGGAAGACAGCCGGCCACGACAGCAATAAATTTATGATAGTTTTTTCTAGAACAACAGCTCTGGCGTAAAACTAATATTTTTCTCGCCACTATCCCAATTAATTTCACCATCCTGAATACTCACCTGAATATCAAGATTGCGCTGCATTAGCTCGGCCAGTGCCTGAGTCGTATCCGAATCTATATGCCTGATGGTCAAATTCTTAAATCGACTGACCTGCGACTGCATCTGTTTCCACCACATCTCTGCGCCGCCGGTGCCATAGGTGTAAACAATCACCTGCTGTGATCGTCCACAGGCCTTTTTAAGGCGTTTCTCACTGGGCAGTCCCAGCTCAATCCACAGTTCGATATCGTCGCTTAGGCTCTTCTGCCAGAGGTCTGGTTCATCGTCGGTGCTAAGACCTTTGGTAAAGCCGAGAGATTCGCTGGCGTGCAGTGCAAAGGCCAGAATTCGCACCATAAGCCGCTCATCAGTTTCCGAGGGATGCTGGGCGATGGTCATACTATGCTGCTGATAGTAATGGCGATCCATATCAATCACATTGAGTTCTACTTTGCAGATAGTTGCGCTAAGAGCCATGGGTTTTTTTGCCAAAAGAGTCGGTAAAGAGTGCAGTCAATAGTACAGGAGTTGATGCCAACAGGAGTTATTAAAAGCTTAGTTACTAAAAGAAGAGGGATTAAAAGAAGAGTAATTAAAAGCCGAGATCTTCCTGAGTCACCTGAACATTCACTTCATCGCCATAGACTTCAGTTTGAATCAATATGGGTCGACAGCAGACAAAGCAATCTTCGGTATAGGTCTGGGACTCTGAGGGGTCGACCAGAATGGTGATGCTTTCCCAGCAAAACGGGCAGGTGATCTTTTTTTCATGAAGGTGCATAGGTTGTCCTGTGTCTATTTTAGATTGGCGAGGGGGTGCTGATTCTCGGGCCATGGGCTGATAAAGAAAGGGGCAACCATCTCTGCAGTAACCTCTTGAATACGCGCAGGATTCCAAATTGGGTTTTGGTCTTTATCGATAACCAGGGCGCGAATTCCTTCGACGGTTTCGCTATTGATACCACTGCGGTTGAGGTGCTTGGTCGCAAAGCAGTGTTGCACCAGAGTTCGCTCCATTCGCAAGTCATCGGCCAGACTCAAATGTCGTCCGCGGCGAATCTGCTCCAGTGTTACCGATAGCATTAGCGGTGAGCGTTGCCGCAGGGTTTGCAGACATTCTAAGGCCCATTGGTTATCAGCTTTTTCCAGTGCCTGAATGATATCCATTAGGGTTGGCAGGCTAAAAATTGTATTGATCTGCGGGTCTAGCCACTGGGGTTTTGGCGGGGTTTTGGAGAGCTTTTCTTGAAGTGCTGCAAGACGCTCTGGTGGGCTTAGGTGGCTGTTCTCGGTCAGGCTATTCCAGAGTTTGGGCATGGCTTCGCTAGAGGCTAAACCATCAGCAAGGCCTACTACTAGCGCATCTTTCCCTGTTAGCATCTGCCCGGTTAGGGCTAGATATTCACCACTGGCACCGGGGCAGCGGCTAAGGAAATAACCGCCACCAACATCGGGAAATAGGCCGATATTGGTCTCGGGCATGGCCATTTTAGTGCGCTCGCTAACAATCCGCAGATCGGCTCCCTGTGCGAGGCCCATACCACCGCCCATCACTACGCCATCCATAAAGGCGATATAGGGTTTGGGGTAGTTATAGATCAGGTTGTTGAGGCTGTATTCGGCGGTAAAGAATGTCTCTAGGGCTGGGTCTCCGGCAATCGCAGCATCGTGAAAGAAGCGGATATCGCCACCGGCACAGAAGTGGCCAAATGGGCCCTGTTTGTTGCTGCCGCGGATGGCGACCATTTCTACGTTGGGGTGATCGCACCATTCGGTGAGAATTGCGGTGAGATCCATAACCATTTGCAGTGTCAGGGCATTTAAGGCTTCGGGTCGGTTGAGGGTAATCAGTCCTACACCGGCGGCGATTTCGGTTTGAATAGGGTTCAAGGCAGTTTCTCCTGAAATAAAGCGCTCTTTCACTCAAGCTCTCAGGATAGCACTAGGCTGGCAGTAGAGGGGCGTTTTGCAACTGTGTTAGATTTTTACTGCCGGTCAAAAACATTGTCCAGCGCAGTTGTTCGCGGAGTATTTCAATCTTTTCAATCACCGCTTCGGTGGATTCCAACGCGGGTTTAAGAAAGGGTTGCGCGATGGCGCTCATATTGGCACCCAGACGCACAGCGCGGGCAATATCCAGACCATCTCGCAGACCACCGGAGGCGATTAGACCGAGCTGACTGGATTGACTGCGGACTCTGGGAATAAGTGTTGCGGTGTCCATGCCCCAGTCGAGAAAGGGGGCGGCTATCTGTTGTTCGCGAGTCTGTTCGATTCGCGCATTTTCAATACTTGCCCAACTAGTGCCACCGCGACCGGCGATTTCTATCCATGAAACGCCTACGTCGATCAGCCGCTGTGCTGAAGCGGGGCCAATCCCAGCGCCAACTTCTTTGACTATAATCGGGACGCTGAGGGTCGCGCAGCACTGTTCGATAGCCTTTAGGATGCCGCGCCAGTCGCGATCACCATTGGGCTGAACCAGTTCTTGCAATGGGTTGAGATGGATAATCATGGCATTGGCTTGCACGCTGTCTACCGCGCGCTGTGCTAGTTCTACTCCATGCTGTTGCAGTTGGGTGCCGCCAAGATTGCCGAGCAGAATGGCATTGGGTGCCCAGCGGCGCATATCTTGAGCAAGCCCGTCTTGCAGGGCGGCGCGCTGTGAACCTAAAGCCATGGGTATCTTGCACTGTTCAGCAGCTTCGGCAAGATGTCGGTTGATGCTTTCACCGCGTTCACAACCACCGGTCATCGAGCCAATGATCAGTGGCGCGGAGCATTGTTGGTTAAGAAAAACCGTCGAACAGTCAATCTCATCGGTATGAAGTTCGGGCAGACAGTTGTGTTCAAAACGAATGCGTTCAAAGCCTCCGGATTTAGATGCCTGATGCTCGGCTTGCAGGGCCAGATTAATATGGTCTGCTTTGCGCTTACTAATATCAGTCATGCTGCTGTTGTTCCCGTTGTCCGTGAATAAAATCAACCAATAACATATGTGGCACGGTGAGTGCGGCGAGGCCGATAAAGGTCAGCTGCACTAGCGCAGGGGTTATTGTTGATGCGGATGCTGTGTCGGTCTGTATAAGAAAATAAATCCCTGCGGCAAGATAGGCTAAAAGGCTGTAGATAAATGCTTCGATAGCACTGCGGCGACGCTGATCGGCGGCAATGCTCTGCCAGATGCGCTGCATATGTCTGCGACTGTGCCAGAGACAAAAATAGACAGCAAAGCTGACCAGTGGTGGCAGTACATAGGCAAGAAGAATCAGCAGGGCAAGGTTGAGTAGCGCGGTGCGCCATCGGGGTTGGTAAACGCTGTAGATGGTATAGATAAACAGACAACCAATCCAGGGCAGTAGCAGGCGTTCAATGTGCTGAAGTAGCCAGAGACTGTTGTCGGCACCAACCAGTACTGTAAACAGCGGCTCGACGGCGGTGCTTTGAAAAACCGGAATAGCGATAACAACCAAACCGCCATGGGCAAGGAGTGGCAGCCATGAGTCGCGCAAAAACGGCGGGTTAATATGCCCAATATCACTGCTGCCAAAGTGCAGTGCCGAGATCAGAAGAAAAAATATTAGGCTGGGCAGTGGATAGAGCCACCAGAGCACTGCCACACTTGTGGCTAGTAGTAGGTAGGCAAGATTAAACAGTATCCAGGGCAGTATGCCATTGGGCCAACCGACGCGTCGCGCAACTGCGCCATCGAGCCCGCCATGGGGTACACCAATCAGCAGTATCGCGGCAATGGCGATAAGCGATGCGGTAGATAGTAGGCCCGGGTCAGACATCGGATAATTCCTTTGGCTGTCGCTGTAAAAACTGCTTTAAAAACGGCCATTTGGGCATCGCGGCTATAACATGCACCCAATCGCGAGCGCTTGCCTGGCCGAGCATAAAGCGCGCAAACTGATCGCCATTAAGTGCCTTGGCCATGCGCATATAAAGAGATACGCCGAGATCCGGACGGCTGAGAAGCACGCCATTAAAAATCTTATCCATCGCCGTTAGTCGACTGGAGATGGGTGTTGGTACGGCCATATTGCCCTGCTCGATACCTGCCGCCAGTTGCTTTGCCTGCTGTTGAATATGCTGAAAGGCGTAGCCCGATGATCGTCTTACCGCGCCGCTAGCCGCGCCAATGGACGCGATCAGTGGCTGCTGTGTGGATGTTGGATCAGTGATTAATGTATCCATGGGGATCACGCCCATTTCTTCGCTGATAATTTCCGCGACCTGAATATTGTGCTCCTGCAACCATTGTTCGATGGCGCTGCGATACCAGTCTTGGGGTTCAACGGTGGCTGAAATTAATGTGGATTCGACGAGAATATGATGATCGGAAAACGGCAGGGCATAAATAAAGTGCAGTCCCCGTGATTGATCGACACGAAAGTCCATCAATGTGGCGATGTCCGGATTTTTAATCGGCTGTTTGCTGTGAATATGCCAGCCGAAAAAATGTTGCCGTAAACCATTCTTCGCTATTTTTGGCGGGCGACTGTCATAGACCGTTGTGGCGCGGTAACGGTTTTGGTCGGTCTCAATAGTGGTTTGGTTGTGCTCGGTTTGAAGCGCGGTAACGGATTCTTGAACTAGGCTTACCGGCTCGCGTAACTGTGCGGCGCGGTCGCGCAGATAGTCCGCTGAGCTAAGACTTAGATAGGTGTATTGGTCACTGCTGTGAACTATTCGGCTGTGATTGTCGACGAGTTGCCACTGCCGCCAGCGGCCTTTTGTCGCTTGGCTAAGCTGATCAGCCTGTCCGTCTAGGGCCCAGAGACCCCAACTGCAATCCCGCTGCATCGGAGTCTGCGGTTCAATCACTACTGTGCTCGGTGGCTTGGTTTGGCAAGCCAGCTGTGCTGCCAGTGTTAGGCCTGCATTGCCGCCGCCAATAATCGCAATATCAAACTCAGTCGACACCGGCTAGCCCCTTTAAGTGTTTGTGCAAACTGGTCTTATGGTTGGGTACTTTTTTTGGTATTAAGTACACCAGACTGCTGATACTCAGACGCATTTTAGTGGCCTTGCTAACCACGGTGCGGCCACGCCACCACTGCAGTCCACCACGTTTAAGCTGATGACCTATCTGGCCGTAAACACGCAGTGCGACAATAATTGAGAATCTGCTGCGCCAAGGCAATAGGTTAATACCGAGTAGGGCGCTGGCGTAATAGCGGTCTGCTAACGCTAGTAAATGATTAACCGCGCTGGCTACCGGTAGATGGATGTTGGTTTCGGCGCGAGCAATGGTCTCTGGACTATAGGTTGAATCTAACCATTCAGCTGGTAGGTAGCGACGATCCATTTGTGCATCTTCAAGCACATCTCGGGCAATATTGGTCAGCTGCATGGCGATACCTAAATCTATAGCAAAGCTGTCGGCGCGGGGCTGTTGGCAGTTAAGTACTCGACACATCATCAGCCCGACGGTACCGGCCACCGCATGGCAGTAACGCAGTAATTGTGCTTCAGTCTCAAGTGCTGTGGGCTGTTGGTCGCGGAGCATGCCGTCGAGTAGTTCAACGGCGGCATTGAGCGGAATATTGGTTTTGTTGGCGAGGGTTATAAAGGCATCTAGCTCGGGAATTGTCGCCACTGCCGGATGCTGAGGGTCTAAGAGTCCGGTGCGAATATCTTCAAGGGAGTCGAATCGGTCTGGTAGATCGCCATCGGCAAGGTCGTCGACAAAGCGGCAGAATTGATAGAGGCGTGCGGCGCGATCGGCCAGTGCAGAACCGAGAAACAGGCTTGCCCAATAAAACGACTTACCGTGTTTGGCGAGAACCTGCTTGGCCTGCGGGTCGTCCATCAGTTATCCACCTGAGCCTACCTCGACACCGGTTAAAAGCTCTTCAACCACTTTGGCTGAGCTGACTACGCCCGGCAGTCCTGCCCCAGGGTGGGTGCCGGCACCGACAAAGTAGAGATTGGATATGGCTCTGTCCCGGTTGTGGAAACGAAACCATGCCGACTGTGTAAGCCGTGGTTCGATGGAGAAACCGGCACCGTGCATTGAGCGATAATCGTTGGCAAAGTCCTCTGGTGTCATCCAGAAAACTTCTTCAATCACTGAGGATAGCTCTGGGAGTATGGTCTCTTCTAAGGATTGAATAATTCTGTCACGTAAAACCGGCCCTTCGGTCTCCCAGTTAATGTTGCCAAGTAGATTGGGCACTGGGCAGAGTACGTAAAAGGATTCACAGCCCTCCGGAGCAAAGCTGGTGTCGGTGGCGGTGGGTCGGTGGACATAGAGTGAGAAGTCTTCACTCATTTTTTTGCTATCAAAGATCTCTGATAGCAGTTCCTGAAAACGCGGGCCCATCCAGATACTGTGATGAGCGACATCCGGATAGAGCTTGCGGGTGCCAAAATAGAGCACGTAAAGGCCCATGGAATATTGTTTTTTTATACTGGGCATGCTGAAGGTTTTTTTCGCCGGCAGCAGATGCTTGTAACAGGTTTCAGGGTCGCCACCAAAAACCACTAGGTCGGCATTTAAAACTTCCCCTGAGTTGAGTCGCACGCCTGTGGCGCGCTTGCGCTCGAGGATAATTTCGTCGACATCAGCACCCAGTTGGATATTGATACCTTGGCGCTCCATCAGCGCGGCTAATTCTTCAACCAGTTTACCGGTTCCGCCCATGCAGAAGAACACTCCCCAGCGTCGCTCAAGGTAGTGAATCAGAGTGTAGATGGCGGTGGTTTTAAACGGGTTGCCACCCACTAACAGGGGGTGGATAGAGAATGCCTGACGAATCAGTGGATGCTTGAGATGGCTATTAACCATTTGCGAGACACTGCGATAGCACTTGAGCATTAGCAGTGCCGGAATCTGTTTAACCATATCCCAAACCCGGGTAAAGGGTCTGTGCACAAGCTTTTTAAAGCCGATATCGTAAACGCGCTTGGATTTTTCCAGCAGTTTTAGATAGCCGTCGGCATCATCTGGATTAAAGCGACGTATTTCAGTCAGGGTGTCTTCAATCGATGCGCGGTAATCAAACTGGCTGCCATCGGCGAAGTGAAAGCGGTAGAACGGGTCGAGAGGAACAAACTCTAGATGATCTTCAAGCTTCTCATCGAAGAGTTCAAATAGCTCATCAAACAAAAATGGAGCGGTGATAACGGTAGGGCCAGCATCGTGACGATAGCCCCCGCGCTCAAAGACCTGTGCGCGACCACCTATGCTCTGTAAGCGTTCTAACAGGGTGACTTGGTAACCGAGGGCACGCAATCTTAATGCTGTTGCTATGCCGGCAAATCCTGCTCCGATAACGACGGCTGTTTTAGCGTCCTGCTGAGTGGTTTGTGTCAAGCGATCTGCCCTTGGTGTTTGATTGTGTTGGTGATTTTGGTGCCTTTAACGGAGCTGACAATTCCTGCCGTGGCTGCCTGTAGTTCAGGGGGCACTGCCAATATCAGTAGCTCGGCTTGAGCCAACCAGTAATCGACTGATTGGTTAGCCTGCAAAATCACATCACTGGTGGCGATTCGCTTCTGCCAGTGACTGAGTTTGCTGACATCATCCGACTGATACCATTGATTGAAATCATCGCAGCTGGGGCCCTGCTGAGCAAAAAGGCTGACCACTAAATTGGGTTTGCGGCCATCGAGATCACTCGAACGATGGCTTGAGGGAATAATGTCATCAATATCATTGCGCCCCTGATAGGCTAGACCGCAGAGCCCAACAAGCTGTTCAAGGCCCTGAAGATCTGCATCGAGGCCGGCGGCAATAGCGGCACCTTTAATCGGTGCAATTAATAATGGCGCAGTTTTGCCTTTGGCAATTCGCTGCCAGTTGTCTAGGTCGGCGCATTCACGCTGGGTAATATCAGAAATTTGACCACTACAGGTCTCTTGCATGGCCTGAGCTAACAGGGCGGCCAGTACGCCTCCGTGGGAGGTGTTTCTAGCGCTGAGCTCGAAGGCTTTGGCAACCATCCAGTCGCCGAGGCAGAGTGCCATATCGGCACCAAAATGCTGATGGATGCTCTCTTGTCCACGTCGATGGGTGCTGGCGTCGCTGATATCATCATGTATCAGCGAGGCATTGTGCAGAAGCTCGCAAGCCGCTGCCCAATGAAGATTATCTTGTTGGTTTAAACCTAGTGAGATACCACTGGTCAGCGCAAGTTGCGCACGAAAAGATTTGCCTGGATTTTTAAAATGATAGCGAGCAGCTGGAGCAAGTGTGCTCTGAGAATCGGGCATTTCACGATTAAAGAGATGCTCTAGCTCTAATAAACTATTTGCCAGGATTGAGCTCTTTGTCGAATTCTTAACTGAATTTTTAGATGAGCTCTTTTTGAACTGTGCTGGGGACATTGTCAGTACCCTTATTGTTTTTATATACAGTTACATTGCGTAATTTTTTATCCACCCCTTAAGGGTAGATAGAAAGAGCCAGCATTGCTGGCTCTTTCCTTTGTACCTACTTACTCAGATTGTTCTGAATCAGCTACTGCTGCTGCCCAGATAACAACACCGAAGGCGATCTTGTTCCAGAAGTCAGCTACGTTATAGATAACGTTCAAAGTGACCGCATCTGTGCCACCGCCAAAGTAACCGTAGAAGTAACCCAGCGGATAGATTGACCAACCTAAAGTGACCAGTAAAGTCATAGTCTTATAGGCTTTTTGAACATTAGCATTGGCAAGACCAGCATTGATCTGGCTCGCTTCACCTTTGAAGATTTCCCAGATGATGTAACCCCAAGCAAGCATTGATGGTACAAATGCTACTTTGGCATCCATCAATCCAGATTCGCCGGCATAACCAAATCCAAGCATTGCAATGGAACCGATCAGTAAGCGCCAGAACACGCCTGCTGGTACTTTAGCAACTGCGGATAGAATCAAGTAAAACTCGATCATCAGCAGTGGCACAGTGAGTAACCAATCGATATAACGGAATACAGTTGGTGACGTTCCAGTAGATACCCATACATCGCGCATGTAAAAATAGTGCACTGCAGCGATTAAAGTAACCAAACCGGAAACTGTCAGAGAAGTCTTCCACTTGCCCGCGACACGGTCGCGCTCAACGAAGAAGAATGCTGTGGCAGCAACCAACGCCATAGAAATAAGCCAAAATGAAATGCCAACAGGATCGTTAGCAGATAAGTTATTTATCATGTGTAACCCCTACAGTTAGATATTGTTATTATTATGAGCATCAGCGTGCTTCTTGTGTTTAGTAGGCTAACTGTGCCCCATGCGCAGTCTTTTTTTATTAATTAGAATAAACTGCTTCGGGTAACCTAGCGTAAATAAAAAGAAAGTGCAAATAATAGAGTTTGAAATACTTTTTGGGTTAAAAGGTTTCAACAAAACTGTAATTTTTGTGTCTATACTTTTGAAAATAAAAAACACTCGGGGAGATAATAATAAAAGCCCCGAAAAATAATATAAAAGGGGGAAGTTATGCTTCGATTTACCTTGGTTATCTGTACCTTGTTCACGATAATATTTTTTTCCGTTATGAGTACTGCTGAGCATCATGGTGAGGGTGATAAAAAAGATTTAGCCAGTAAAGTATTAGAAGTTAATCTAACCACTGGTTCAGTACTTGAATATCCCCAGCAGCAATGGCGATCTGTGCCTCCCTCCGACCTGGGTATTACCGACGGAAAAATTAAACACCTCTTCGATTTATCTTTTGCTGACTCTTCTACTCAAGCAGTGGTGCTGATTAAAGATGGTTTTCTAATTGGTGAACGCTATGCCGATGGCTACGATAAAAATTCCTACGGTACATCCTGGTCAATGGCGAAAAGTTTTTATGCATCGCTGATTGGGATTGCTATTGAACGCGGTGATATAGGTAGCCTCGACGATAAGGTGGCAGTCTATCTCGATTACTTTAATGATGAGCGAGCTGAAATTAGTATTCGTGATTTACTGAATATGAGCAGCGGTCTGGAAATGCCTGATCATGAGCATGAGAAGATGTTTTTCTCCGATGATCATCTCGCTTATGCAAAGGCAGTGGGTGTCGGAAAACCTGCCAATGAAAAGTTTGAATACAATAATGTTAACTCGATGCTGTTGGCCGATATTCTTGAAAAGGCGACGGGAAAGAAGGCCGATGTGCTTTTAAAAGAACAGGTATTCGACAAGATTGGTCTAACGGATGTCACCCTGTGGCGTGATGCGGCAGGCAACCCTCTCACCTATTGCTGTGTTGATACTACGGCGCGCCAGTATTCCCGTTTTGGATTGCTGTTTGCACGCGACGGCAAGTGGAATCAAGAGCAGATTATTGCAAAGGATTATGTCGATAAAACGTTTACCAATGTGTGGAAAGAATTGGATAGTTCTACGATCAATCAGCAGCGGGGCTACTCTCTGCACTGGTGGAATTCCCGCGATAATGAAAAGTCAGTTATTTTTAATACCAGCGGTAAATTCGGTCAGTATATTTTTGTCGATCGCGCCAATGATGTGGTGTTCACGCGGATTACAAAATATCACTCAACCGGCGGATCGGTGCAAAATTGGGGTCCTCTGAGTTATATCAACTGGCTTGGATCGGTCGATTTTCGTCGCAGGGCTGCCGAGTTTCTCGACTCTATGGGGATTATTAAAATCCGCGGCAATATCACCACGCCGGTAACCTTTGATGATGGAACTTCTAACGAATTCTTTAGCAGTTACAGTGCAATAATTGATGCCCTGGCCGAGGTTAGTGCTAAGTAAACTTTTACTTCTCTATAAGCTTTCTATATTAGCTAGGCAGTACTCTGCTCTTAAAAGTAGGGACTGCTTGACCTCGGAATCCATTTTATCCCAGCTGCGATAGGCCATCGCCGTGCGCGGGTTTCTTGAAAATTTGTCGCTATGGCGAGTCATAAAGTGCCAGTAAAGGCTGTTAAACGGGCAGGCCTGTTCGGTAAACCGCTCTTTGACACTGTAATGGCAGTCTTTGCAGTAATCACTCATCTTATTGATGTAGCTACCGCTGGCGGCATAGGGTTTGGTGGCGATTAATCCGCCATCGGCAAATTGGCTCATACCGCGGGTATTGGGCATCTCAACCCATTCGATGGCGTCAATATAGATACCCAGATACCACTCATCCATCTGTGCGGGGTCTATGCCCGCCAGCATGGCAAAGTTTCCGGTGACCATCAAGCGCTGAATATGATGGGCATAGGAGTACTCAAGGGACTGATCTATGGCCTGTTTCATACAGGACATTTTGGTTTTACCGGTCCAATAATACTCGGGTAGATTTTTATCTGCGCCGAGGGCATTAAGTTCTGCATAGTCGGGCATATTGACCCAATACACTGCCCGCACATATTCTCGCCAACCGATAATCTGTCGAATAAAACCTTCTACCTGAGCGATATCCACAGGGCTATCTTGAGTAGCGCCTTTTTGTTCAAAGCGCTTAAGTGCCGCCTCAACAACTTCCATTGGGTGAAGCATCTTGCTGTTCATAGCAAAGGAAATTCGCGAGTGGTAGAGACTCCAGCGTTTATCAGTCTGTGCGGTCATGGCGTCCTGAAAGCGGCCAAAATTTGGCAGGCAGTATTGACAGAAAAAGTCTAATAACTCGAGGGACTGTTGGCGATTGACTGGCCAGAGTAAAGACTCTGTAGCCGTGCCTAGGGTGTCAATATTGTGGGCTTCTATACGTTGTAAAATCTTTGCCACTGGATTGGCAAATAGCAGTGGTTCTGGCAATTCGGCAATATCGGCGGGCTTGAGCTTTTGTCGGTTTTCACCGTCGAAGTTCCAGCGTCCACCGCGGGGCTGGTCACTGTCCATCAATACATTAAAACGCAGGCGCATTTTTCGATAGAAGGATTCCATGCGGTTGTGTTTGCCGGGATTTATATATTGACCGATCTCTTCGCTGGGCAGTAAAAAGTGTTCTGTATCAAAGCAGCTAATATCAACTGAAGGCAGGGATAAGTTTTGCAACTGTTGAGAAAGTCGGTACTCATCCGGTTGCTGGTAGTCGAAATTTTTAATCCCATGCTGCTGGCACAGCTGGGTAATCAAATCACAGAGGTCTTTGAATTCGGCGCTGTCATCGAGGGTTAAATGCTTTACCTGATGACCGGCTGATTGCAGTGCACCGGCAAAATTTTCCATCGCCGCAAAAAACGCCGATATTTTTTGAATATGATGTTTAACGTAATTGGCTTCTTGATGAAGTTCAGCAATCACATAGAGCACACCGGGATCGACTTGCTGATACCAGGAGTGGCTGCTGTTAAGTTGATCACCGAGGATTAAGCGTAAACTGTGGAACTGCTGCATAGTTATTTTTATCGTTTCTAAGTGAAGCTAAAATTTATATAGGCCAGTCTACAGTATCTCTTGAGTCGAGTTGTTCAAGGTGCTGGTCGCCGCCCCAATGTTTTATAAATAATCCATTGGGGTCATAGGTTTGGGTCTGCTTTTCTAGATCAAAGCGTCGGTGACCTCGAGGGTCTGCGCCGACACCCGCAAGATACTGCCAGTTGCCCCAGTTTGAGGCAACATCAAAATCAATTAGCTGCTGTTCCATATAGGCAGCACCATAACGCCAATCTAGATTTAGTTCATGAACAAAACAGCTAGCGACGAGCTGACGGCCGCGATTAGACATATAACCGGTGGCATTTAATTGTTTCATGCAGGCGTTGACAATGGGGTAGGGGGTGTTGCCCTGACACCATTTCTGAAAACGTTCCGGGTAAAAGCTAGTGGTCGGATTGGTGTTTTTAATGCCGCTAAATTTAAACAGTTTTGCTTTGTGACTGTGGGCATACCACTGGAAATATTCGCGCCACAGTAGTTCAAAATAAATCCAGTAGGTTGAATCATTGGCTTCAATTTCCGACTCATATTTACCCAAATAAAAAATAACTTGGCGCGGTGAGATGCTGCCGTTACTTAACCAGGGCGAAAATTTAGTCGAGTAGTCCATACCATCGAGACCATTGCGAGTCTCTTTATAAGTGCTGGCTTTATTGGTTTTGAAATAATCTCTTAAATATTCCTGACCCGCCTGTGCTCCGCCTTTAAATAGTTGATCGTCGCTGTTTTCGGGATAGGTAAAGTATTCGTTCCAATCGACTTGCCACTGGCTGTTAGTTTTTAATCCTCGGGGCATCGACGATGGGTTTGTTGACGATAGATCTTTTGTCGGCGCTTTAATTGCAATCTTAGAAACAAGTTGGCGAAACTTGGAAAAGCTTTTTGGGAGATCTTGCAGATCAAAGGGCAGTTCTGATTGATCAAATAATGTGTGGCTATCTTTTTGATTAAACTCAATCATGGCGTAACGCTTGTTGAGTGTATTCCAGATTTTTCGCTCGTATTCCCCCGCGTTGTGACTGCAATAAATATGCGACACATTGTATTTGGTGATCAACTCGGGAATCGCATCTAAGGGAGACTTAAACTGTACTAGCAGTTGTTGACCATGAGCGCTCAAGCTTTGGTCTAAATCAGTGAGGCTTTCATGTAGAAACTGCTGACGTTTTTGGGAGAGCTTACTCGGGGCCTGTTTTACTGAGACAGTAGCCTGTTGGGGCGCGCAATAAATACAAATCAACTTGTCGACTTCGCTAGCGGCCTTAGAAAGGGCTGGGTTGTCGTCAATGCGCAGATCATTGGTGAACCAAAACAGCCCAGTTTTATTGTTTGCGCCTAATTCCATGGTCAATCACCTAGTATAATTATTAAATGTACGCGGTAGTTAATTGTTTGGATTTGCCAAGCTATGCATGTTTTGGTGTGCAGGCAAAGCGTGATAAGCAATCCAATCAAGGGCTGATGGCGTATCCCCGACACTACTCTTAATAAAGCATTAAATAAAAATATGAATAAACGCAGTTCGCAACAGTCCACTTTCGGGATAGTTAAGGGGCTAGGCTTTGCCGGTCTAATCCCATTTTTAGTGCCTGCTCTACTAATGATTCAGGGGGCCTTGTCTACCAAAGGGTTTCAGAGTGCAGCCCTATTTGGTCTCTACGCCCCCTATGTCTTTGTTACCTACAGTGCGATTATTCTGAGTTTTCTCTGCGGTGCGCTCTGGGGCAAAAACGTCTCGGGCGAAAACCAAACAGCTAATGTGGTATTGATATTTAGTAATCTGATTGCCCTCAGTGCATGGAGCTGCACGCTACTTATCTACATAGCACCGATTATGTCGATTTTTGCGGTGGCGCTACTACTGGCTGGATTTTTAGCAGTACTCATTTGTGAGCGTGAATTTGAGCGCTTAAACTTTCAATCGGACAGCGATAAAAAAATCGCTGTCTCAGGCTACTGGAAAATGCGCGTGCAACTGACTGTTATTGTATCGCTGCTCCATGCAGTGGTTATTTATCTAATGATTCAGGAGCTGTGACTTATGGCTGAACTTATTATTTTTTATGACGCCGGCTGTCCGCTCTGTGTTTCAGAAATGCGCCATCTAATGAAACTGGATACAGCGGGTAAAATCAGTTTGGAAAATATCCATGCGGATGATTTCACCCTTAGATTTCCCCATATAGATCAGCAGCGCGCCGATCAAATACTCCATGGCCAACTCGCCAGTGGTGAAGTTATCTATGCACTTGATGTGACGTACAATGCTTGGGCGCTAGTGGGTAAACGTCACTGGGTGGCTATATTGCGCTGGCCACTTATCAAGCAGGTCGCCGATTATAGTTATCTATTTTTTGCCAAATACCGCTCGACAATTTCCAAGCTGCTAACCGGTAGCGAGCGCTGTGAAATGTGCGCCATCACTCGAGATCAATCATCATGCAAGTAGATAAAAGTAACGCCCTAGTCCTCGGCGCTAGCGGCGGCCTAGCTCAGGCATTAATCACCCAATTTTTAGCGGATACGGCTATAGAGACGGTCATCGCGGTGAGCAGCAAACCACTACCCGAGAACCTGCAGGCTGAAAAATCCCTGCTGTGGATTGAAACAGATTATATCGAGTCGGCAATGGTTGAGGTGGTTGACCAGCTAAAAGTTTTTACCGGCAGTATAAGCAGGGTTTGCATCTGTCATGGTCTGTTGCACACAGATAGTCTGTGGCCTGAAAAGCGCCTTGAGGATATTAAACCAGAGGCCCTGCACGAAATATTTCAAGCCAATGCGGTAGTGCCTGCCCTGTGGCTAAAGCTTTTGCATCGAGTGTTAAAAGGTAAGCAGCCTGCGGTGGTGGCGGCGTTGAGTGCCAGAGTGGGCAGTATTGGCGACAATCGTCTTGGCGGTTGGTATGCCTATCGCAGCTCGAAATCTGCGCTGAATATGCTGTTGCAAAATATCGCTATCGAATATGCGCGGCGAGTAAAGAATGTAAAGCTAATTTCTTTTCATCCAGGGACTACGGACACGGCTCTATCAAAACCTTTTCAGGCGACTGTTCCCGAGGGTAAGTTGTTTACGCCGGAATTTGTTGCCGAACGCTTAACCGGAATTATGGATAATGCGGTGCTTGATGGGCAGCTGTCTTATTTAGACTGGGATAACAAGACGATTCCCTGGTAGATCTAGGGCTTTGAGTAAAGCGCGACGATTTTAACCTCGAGCTCCAATTTGTCCTCGACCTTAATCAGACCATTCATAATTGAGAAAGGCTGAATGCCAAAATCACTTTGCAGGATTGAGAATTTTCCGCTGAGTATAATTTTATCCTCACTAATCTTGTCTACATTAATGGCTATTTCCCGCCGTTGATCCACTCCATGAATGGTTAATACAACCTCACTCTGTTCGCCCTGCAGCGCTTTATGGCAATCGCTACTGTGCAGTTGAGCAAAGGGAAAATCTAGCGCTTCGACGCTTTTCAGCATATTACCTTTGGTGCCGGCGATATCGTTGGTTGAGGGAGTGGAGAGTAAACCCGCCTGTGTGCGCAATTCAGCATTATCTACCTCAAGATTGGCCATGGGTGCATAAAAGTCTGCCCGGCAACTGCGCTGCTGTGAAGAATCTTCGTCAATCAAGATAAAGCCCTGAAGATTCTGGCTGGCGACAATATGATCATGGCCCAAGCTGGCCATCAATCCGCCGCGTCGAACGGTGATTAAAATTTGTGATGCGCCGCTGTCGACTCTATAGGTAGAGCCGCTGACTGCCTCAGTGTAAATAGTCTCAGGAAAGTCCGCTGGTGCTTTTTGTTGAGGCGAAATTGCCTGTTGGGAAGCGCAGCCGCCGAGCAGTAAGCAACCGATCAATAACCGACTATTCCGCAACATTTTTCAACATCTGAACATCGAAACTAACACTGACATCAATACCGATCTGATCGCCGCTGGCCCACTCTTGGCTGCCGATAGCAAAGTCACTGCGGCTGAGTGTTAGCTTGCCACTCATCTTGGCTGCGCGTGTAGGTTCTTTTGTCGAGGTTGCGGGTATTGAGATTGAAGATGTTGAGCTTGAAGGCGTCCAGCTAAACGGCACGCTGACGGGCTTTTTGATCCCTTTAAGCTGCAGTGTTCCTTTGGCCATAAATTCGCCCTCACCAACAGCATTGATGTTATCGCTGAAAAACACAGCCTGACTATGCTGTTTAATATCAAACCAATCGGCATCGCGAATCGCGTCGTTAATATCCGAGTTGCCCATATCCACGCTGGAAATATCCACAACAACGCGCAGCTTTTGCCGAGGGGTATAGTCCACGGAAAATTCTTTAAACTGACCATTGAGGGGCAGCTGTTCAAAACTCACCGCATAACTAAGCTCGCTCTGAGAGGCGTCGGACTGCCAGTCGGTGGCTGTACTCAGTGAGCAAAATACACCGAGTGCCAGAGCGAGATATTTGCTGGCTTTTAGGTGAGCAGCTTTTTGGTCAATAACTCTTTCTAGCATAGTTTTAAAACCACATACGTTTAAGAATGCTATCGCGCAATATAAAGTGATGGCGCAGTGCAGCGCCAATATGCACAACAAGAATAACAATCAGTAAAATAACACAGATTTCATGCACTTCTGCGGCCAGTGATTTCAGGGCTTCGTCTGGCCCGGTAATGGCCGGCAGCTCAATCAGCCAGAACAATTTAGTGGGTATGTTGGCCGCAGAGGTGGTGATCCATCCGCTGATGGGCAGTGCAATCATCAGGCCGTAGAGTGTGGCATGGGCAAGTTGCGCCAGCCGTCGCTGTATTGCGCTGCTGTCTATAGCGGCTGGAATTGTGCCGGTCATACGCCACAGCAACCGTTCGATGGCGAGCAATAAAATGACCATGCCAATCGATTTATGCCAGACAAATAGGTCTAGCTTTAGCGGAGATAGTTTGAGTTCTTCGGCATAAAATCCCAATGGAATTTGAATTAAAATCACTACAGCGGTCAGCCAGTGTAGAAGTTTGCTCGGCCATCCCCACTGAGATTCTGTATTGCGTATTGTCATCATTAAGTTCCTTCTTAAAAAAGTTTCGAGGTCGATTATCAGGTCTTAGTGAGGGGATGTAAAACAATCAAATGCCACACCTTTGATCTGTTAAACTAAGCGCCCTAAAATTGCTGATAAAAAAGATACCTCTATGTCCAATGACAGCCGATTAACCTGCGAAATTGTCGATCTTATTCACGATGGTCGCGGCGTGGGCCGTCCGTCCGGAAAAACCTGCTTTATTGATGGTGCGCTTCCCGGTGAAACGGTGGAGTTTCGCCGTCACAATCAAAAGCGCAACTATGATGAAGCCCATGTGATTGAGGTCATCTCTGCGTCAGACAGCCGAATCCAGCCCAAGTGTAAGCATTTTCCCCGCTGCGGTGGTTGCACGCTGCAGCATTTTGATCACGGTGCTCAGATTGCTTTTAAAGAGAAGCAGTTATTAGATAGTTTGCAGCGCAGCGGCATGCAGCCGAAAACGGTGCTGCCTGCGCTCAGCGGTCCTCAGTGGGCCTATCGCCGCCGCGCTCGGCTGGCGGTGCAGAGAGCGAAAGATGGCAATGTTTTAGTGGGTTTCCACAACCCCGGTAGTCGCCGTATTGAGCCTATTAGTGAATGTCATGTGCTGGCTGAGCCGCTTCCAGCTATTGTGGTGGCACTACCTGAATGGCTAACCGCCTTTCCATCGGGGATTCGTCTTTTTGAAGTTGAGCTGTTGAGTGCCGACAATGGCGTGGCAATCGCTATCGAAGGTAGCAGAGCGCCATCAGTCAGTGAGTTGGCGCAGATCCTGCAGGCCATGAATTTCACTTCCGCACAGCTGTGGTGGAAGACCTCTAGCCAGTCAAAATTTGTTCGTCTCGACGCCGGCACTGAGTCCCTTGAGCTTGCTCTGACGGATGATGTCCAGTTGCAGGTTCAGCCCGGTCAGTTTGTGCAGGTAAATGGCGAGATTAATCGCCAAATGATTGATCAGGTTTTGGCTTTGTTGCGTAAACCATCTGTCGAAAAGCAAAGCTCAGATAACAAGAGCTTGGGCAAGCAAAACCTAGCAGTAGATCTGTTTTGTGGCACCGGTAATTTTTCCCTGCCACTGGCGGCGCACTTCGATCGGGTGATCGGCATTGAAGGCTTGGAAGATTTGGTGAGCAGTGCCAAGGCGAATGCCCAGCGCAATAATTTGACCAATGTCGAATTTATGGTTTCCGATCTCACCGACTGGGCCGGCATGCGCAAGCTCAAAGGAAAAATTGATTTGGTGTTGCTCGATCCGCCGAGAAATGGCGCAGCTGGGGTTATGCCTTGGATTGTGAAGGCTAAGCCCAAGCAGGTTATTTACATTTCTTGCCATCCCTCGACCATGGTCAGGGATGCGAAATTATTGACTGAGGCGGGCTACAGTTTAAGTGCTGCGGGGATTATGGATATGTTTCCCCATACCGCTCATGTCGAGGCAATTGCATTGTTCGAAAAATAGGCAATTTTTCGTCTATATTACTGTCAGCAGAATGCGCTTTCAGTTAAACTGCGCGACATCTTATTGCCCAAAAATTTAATTATTACCACTTTAATAAACCCAACGTTAAAGGAACGCTCTAGCTATGTTTGATAAGAACCAGACTATTGAGAATTTTGATGCCGAAGTATGGAATTCCATGCAGCTTGAAAGCCAGCGTCAGGAACAACATATTGAACTGATCGCCTCTGAAAACTACACCAGCCCGGCAGTAATGGCGGCGCAGGGTAGCAAGCTGACCAATAAATACGCTGAAGGTTATCCCGGCAAGCGCTACTACGGTGGTTGTGAGTATGTTGATATCAGCGAGCAGTTGGCGATTGATCGTCTTAAAAGTCTCTATGGCGCGGAGTATGCCAATGTGCAGCCGCACTCTGGATCTCAGGCTAACAGTGCAGTATTTCTAGCGCTGATTAAGGGCGGCGACACTATTTTGGGTATGAGCCTCGCCGATGGCGGCCACCTAACTCACGGCGCCAAGCCAAACTTTTCAGGCAAGCTCTACAACCCAATTCAGTACGGCTTAAACGCTGAGACTGGTCTGGTTGATTACGATCAGGTTGAAGCTCTGGCGATTGAACACAAACCGGCGATGATTATTGCTGGTTTCTCAGCTTACTCTGGCATTATGGACTGGGGCCGTTTCCGAGAGATCGCAGACAAAGTAGGCGCTTACTTAATGGTTGATATGGCCCACGTCTCTGGTCTGGTTGCCGCTGGTGTTTATCCCAACCCGGTTCCCCATGCCCATGTTGTCACATCAACAACCCACAAAACTCTGCGTGGCCCACGTGGTGGCTTTATTATCACTAACGATGAAGCCATTGCTAAAAAATGTAACTCGGCAGTCTTTCCCGGTGGTCAGGGTGGCCCTCTGTGTCACGTGATTGCCGCTAAGGCAATCGCTTTTAAAGAAGCGGCCAGCGATGAATTTGTTACCTATCAAAAGCAGGTAGTCGCCAATGCTAAGGCAATGGCAGCGACCTTTATCGAACGCGGTATCAATATTGTTTCCAACGGTACCGAGAATCACCTGATGTTGGTTAGTCTGATTGGTAAAGAGTACACCGGTACTGATGCCGATCGCGCCATGGGCGAAGCCTTTATCACCGTTAACAAAAATGCTGTACCCAACGATCCGCGCTCACCGTTTGTGACCTCTGGATTGCGTGTAGGTACACCGGCGATAACGACTCGCGGTTTTGGCCTCGACGAGACAGTTCAGCTGACTCACTGGATGTGCGATATTCTCGATAGCCTTGAGAACGGAACCTCCGAGCAGGTCATTACTGAGGTGAAAACCAAGGTGTTGGAAATCTGCGGACGCTTCCCAGTTTATGGCTAAGCGGAATAGCTGATAGATGGAAAGCCCTGTTTAATGCAGGGCTTTTTTTTGCCATCCTGTTTTAGGCGAAACCCAGCTCTGTTGAAGAATTCCCAATTGTCTTAAAAGACAGCATCCTGTGTTAGAATGCCGTCCCATTTTTTCGATCTTTTACTATGTACTGTCCATTTTGTAATACTGATGACACCAAGGTTATAGATTCGCGTTTAGTGGCCGATGGTGGCCAGGTTCGTCGCCGTCGTGAATGCAGTGCCTGTACTGAGCGATTTACCACCTACGAGATGGCTGAGCTGGTGATGCCGCGGGTAATTAAAACCGATGGATCCCGCGAGGTGTTTGATGAAGAAAAGCTCCGCGCCGGCCTTCAGCGTGCACTGGAAAAACGTCCGGTATCCATTGAACAGATCGAAGTCGCTCTCACTCAAATTAAACATTTTCTCCAAGTCACCGGTGAGCGTGAAGTTTCATCGAGAATGATTGGTGAAGAGGTGATGACCAAACTGCGCGAACTGGATGAAGTTGCCTATGTGCGCTTTGCCTCGGTTTATCGCAGTTTCCAAGATCTCAGTGAATTTCAGGACGAGTTAAATCGCCTGAATGCACTAAAACCGACTACGGAAAGCGAGTAATGAGTTTCACCATCACTGATCGCGAAATGATGTCGCGAGCGCTGCAATTGGCGTCCAAAGGCCGCTATACCACCAGCCCCAATCCTGCGGTTGGCTGCGTTATTGTTGCTGATGGCGAGGTTATCGGGGAGGGTTTCACCCGCCCAGCCGGAGGTAATCACGCTGAGGTAGAAGCATTACAGTCTATTGAGAACGCCAAAGGCAGTACGGCTTATGTGACCCTTGAGCCCTGTAGTCACAGTGGTAAAACCGGTCCCTGTGCCAATGCTTTGGTCGATGCTGGTGTCGCTCGAGTCGTAATTGCCTGCGAAGATCCCAATCCTCAGGTTGCTGGTCAGGGTATTAAATTATTACAAGACGCAGGCATAGAAGTGGCCTGCGGTCTGTTTGAAGATCAGGCTAGAGATCTCAATAAAGGTTTTATTAAACGCCATGAACAGGGTCTGCCCTGGGTATTGGTAAAAATGGCCGCCAGCCTCGATGGCCGCACGGCAATGGCCAGTGGTCAGAGTCAGTGGATTACCACGCCAGCGGCGCGTAAAGACGTGCAGCGACTGCGGGCGGCGAGTTGCGCAATTATTACTGGTATAGGCACACAGTTAATGGACGATCCGTCCCTGACTGTGCGTATAACCAAAGAAGATGTCGGTGCGGAGGATAGCCTTCGTCAGCCACTGCGTGTGGTTGTTGATAGCAAATTACAGATGAGCCCTGAGGCGCGTATGTTTGCCCAGCCGGGCAGCGTATTAGTGGCGACAATTGATGGTGATGAGCAGCGTGAAAAAGCCGCAGCTTTGAAGCAGGCCGGTGCCGATATAGTCTTTTTGCCCGCTTGCGATGGCCATGTTGATTTACATGCGCTGTTGGTTGAGTTGGCAAGCCGTGATTGTAATAGCGTGATGGTTGAAGCCGGCGCTAGTTTGGCGGGTGCTTTTGTTGCCGAAGGTTTGCTCGACGAGTTGGTTTGTTATTGGGCGCCAAAGTTATTTGGCAGTGACGCGCGACCGATGTTTGGGTTGCCGATCAGAACTATTGATGCACATTTGGCGCTGTCGGTTCAGGATATTCGTCAAATCGGAGAAGATATAAGAGTAACCCTATACCCGGATAAGGATTACTAAAAACAATATTGCTGTCATCCTGAGCGACTGTGACCGAGTGATGATTTGGTATTTTATAATCCGTCATCCTGAGCGCAGCCGAAGGATCTGGTTTAGATTACCCTAGGATGAGTTTTATAATCCGTCATCCTGAGCGCAGCCGAAGGATCTCGGTCAGGTTATCCTAAGATGAGTTTTATAATCCGTCATCCTGAGCGCAGCCGAAGGATCTGGTTTAGATTACCCTAGGATGAGTTTTATAATCCGTCATCCTGAGCGCAGCCGAAGGATCTTGGTTAGGTTACCCTAGGATGGGTTTTGAAAGTTGATGGGGTTGAGTGGATTGGGCGGTTGTGAGCGGGACTCTGTTCTCTGCGACACGCCGTGAATAAGTCCCTGTAGGCTCAGCGGCAGCATCCATGCTGCCGATGGTCGCAGAGAACAGAGTCCCGCTCACAACTGATAGACCGAGCAGTGAATGATTTTTTTAGTTGGTGATATTGGCAGTGGCTTTGCTAGCGTGTCACAGGTGTATTATCCGATATGTCGCGATAACCACCTTTACAAGTTACAGCACATTTAGTTACAGCACATTTAATAAAGAATTTAAGCAACAGGTTAAAACATTATGTTTACAGGAATTATCAGCGCCATTGGCGATATCGCCAATCTCGAACAGCGTGGCGGCGACGTACGTTTAACGATTCGCACCGGCAACCTCGGACTCTCCGATGTGCAGCTCGGTGATAGCATCGCCTGTAATGGCGCCTGCCTAACGGCGGTAGAGCTTACCGGCGAAGGTTTTGTTGCCGATGTATCCGTTGAGACACTCAACCTGACCTCCATCGGCAATTGGCAGGTCGGAGCACGAATCAATCTGGAAAAAGCCATGCAGGCCAGTGACCGCTTTGGCGGCCATATAGTCTCCGGCCATGTCGACGGTATTGGTGAAGTAGTCTCGCTGCACGAAGATGCGCGCTCTTGGCGCTTTCGTCTTCGCGCACCCCGCGAGCTGGCGAAATACATTGCCCACAAAGGCTCAATCACTGTTGATGGCACCAGCCTGACAGTCAATATTGTTGACGGCGCTGAGTTTGAATTGAATATTGTTCCACACACCATGACGCACACGGTGATGAGTGATTATCAGGTGGGCACAAAGGTAAATCTTGAAGTCGACCTAGTGGCCCGTTACCTTGAGCGATTACTGCTCGGTGATAAAGCGGCCGAAAGCAAAAATTAAGCGCGTCAGAATAAACAACCTATAACCATTGATTGGAAGGGACGAAATGGTACTCAACACGATAGAAGAACTGATCGAAGATATTCGCCAGGGCAAGATGGTTATCCTCATGGATGACGAAGACCGCGAAAATGAAGGCGATCTGGTGATGGCCGCACCGATGGTGCGCGCTGAAGATATTAATTTTATGGCCACCAATGCCAGAGGATTGATCTGCCTAACCCTGCATGAAGATCGCTGTAAGCAGTTAGATCTAGCCATGATGGTTAGCGCCGACAGTAATAACTCCAGCCACAGCACACCTTTTACGCTGTCTATTGAAGCTGCAGAAGGTGTTACCACTGGTATCTCTGCCGCAGATCGCGCGCGCACAGTTCAGGCCGCGGTAGCCAGTAGCGCACGACCTACAGACATAGTTCAGCCCGGTCATATCTTTCCGCTTAAAGCACAACCCGGTGGCGTACTCAGCCGCGCAGGTCACACCGAAGCTGGCTGTGATCTGGCAAAAATGGCCGGCTTTGAACCGGCGGCAGTGATTGTTGAGATTATGAATGACGACGGCACCATGGCGCGTCGTGATGATCTGGAAATATTTGCTGAAAAACACGATCTTAAAATCGGCACCATCGCCGATTTAATTCATCATCGTTTGGTGACAGAAAAGACAGCGCAGTGTGTTAACGAGCGAGAAGTGAATACTAGCTTCGGTCAGTTCACTCTAAAAACCTACTTCGACAATATTCTCAACGAAAAGCATTTTGCTTTGGTTAAGGGTGATGTCAGTAGTGGTGAACCGCCGCTGGTGCGAGTTCATACCAACCGTTCAGCGCGCGATCTACTGGCTATTGAAGATTCCAGCGAATATAAGAGCTGGTCATTTCACAAGGCTCTAGAGCGCGTTGCCGCCGAAGGTCGTGGCGTAGTGGTGTTGCTTTACTACCCTGAATCTTCAGAAGATATTGATCGCAGTATTGAACAGATACTCAATCCAAATCAGGCGCGCACGCAGCTTGCCAGCGATGTGGTCTACCAGCAAGTTGGAACCGGATCGCAGATACTGCGCGATCTGGGAATCCACCAGATGCGCCTAATGAGCGCACCGTTTAAATTTACCGGCATCTCTGGCTTTGATCTCGAAGTTGTAGAGCACGTCGACTGCGAATAAAACAGGAAAAAGCATGAGCGAATATAGACCCGAAGAGGGCAGTTTTAATGTTGGCAAAGTACGTATCGCAGTTATTGCGGCACGTTGGAATGCCGAAATCACCGATGGTTTGGTCGCTGGTGCGGTTCGCGCATTTGCCCGCCACGGCATAGAGGGCGAAGCGTTGGAAGTATTTCGTGTCCCCGGCGCTTTTGAACTGCCCTTGGCCAGCCAGCGCGCAGCAATATCCGGTCGCTTTGATGCGGTTGTCGCACTCGGCTGTGTGATTCGCGGTGATACCCCGCACTTTGATTATGTCTGTTCAGAGACCACCAGAGGTATTGGTGAAGTCGCGCTCAATGAAAACCTGCCCGTTGCCTTTGGTCTACTAACCACTGACAACCTCCAGCAGTCACTGGATCGCTCTGGCGACAACAGTGAAAATAAAGGCGAAGAAGCCGCCTTGACCATCATCGAATTACTCACCGTGTTTAAACAAATTCAGGGCGCCGAATAAATGTCAAAACCAAAAATGCGCCAAAAAGCGCGCAGATTACTGGCTCAAGCCCTTTACTCATGGGATGTTGGAGGCACTGATATTGTCGGTATCGAAGCCGAATTTCACACCGATAATAATATGGCCACCGTCGACACCGAGTTATTTCATGAAGTGCTTCACGGCGTACCCAAGAATCTTACTGAAATTGATGCCGCCTATCAGCCTCATTTAGATCGCAAGGAAGATCAGCTCGACCCAGTGTCGCGCGCCATCCTGCGTCTATCGACCTACGAGATGATTTTCCGCATCGATGTACCCTATAAAGTGGTTATCAACGAAGGCGTTAATCTGGCTAAAACCTTTGGTCCCACCGATGCATTTAAATATATCAACGGCATACTTGATCGCGTAGCCGTTGAAAAACGCGCCATCGAAGTGGCTGCCAATAAACGCCGCTAAGTCAGTCGCCTCTCGAGAGAGAGGCGACATTTAAAGTATAAGAGAGGACAACCCCCTGTCTGATCAAAAGCATCAACAGCCCGGCGAATTCGAACTGATCGCCAGCCACTTTGCCGGCCTGACGGGTCAGCGCGGAGTTGCCTTGGGTATTGGTGATGACGCCGCACTTATCAACCCCAGTGACAACCAACAACTCGTGGTCGCCAGCGACACCTTAGTGGAAGGCGTGCATTTCCCCGCCACCGCCACAGCAAAGCAAATCGGTACCAGAGCCCTCTGTGTCAACCTGAGTGATATGGCCGCAATGGGCGCGCAACCGCGCTGGTTTACTCTGGCATTAACTCTCCCGGAAGAAAAAGCCAATAGTGATTGGCTGGCAGACTTTAGTGCAGGCATAGCCGAGATTGCCGAGCAGTTTGATATAGCGCTGGTGGGAGGAGATACCACCAGTGGCCCATTGACTGTTTCACTCACACTGCTCGGCGAAGTACCTCCGGCAGAGAGTTTGCAGCGCAGTGGTGCGCAGGTTGGAGATTCGGTCTTCGTAACTGGAAATTTGGCTGATGGCGCTGCAGGTCTAAAATGGATTTCCAGCATTAATAATATTTTCAATGACAGTGATCGCTTACTTCAAAGATTCTATTCACCACAGCCGCAGATCAAAACAGGCATTCAACTGCGCGGAATCGCCAGTGCATGCATAGATATTTCCGATGGGTTGGTTGCTGATTTAGGCCATATTTGCCAGTCAAGCGCCGTTGCTGCAACTATCTATATAGAGCAGTTACCTATAGCTGCAGATGTTAGAAAACTGGATGCGGATAACTGCATTAACTGGGCGCTGTTTGGTGGAGATGAATACCAGCTGTGTTTTACGGTCAGTGCCGACAACCTCTCTACGCTTGAACAGTGGATTGATTCTGGTGAGCTGCATGCCAGTAAAATTGGCACTATTGATAAAGCTGCCAAAGCCGTAAATAGCTCGACCAATTTGGTCACTGTTCTCGACTGTAACAACAACCCAATTGCCGTTAATAAACAGGGGTATGATCACTTTGGATAAGCAAACAGTTAACCCAACTTTTAAGCAGTTACTGCGCTCGCCGACCCTGATGTTGGCCTTTGGTTTTGGTAGCGGGCTCTCACCAAAAGCACCGGGCACCATGGGTACCTTGGCGGCCATACCGCTGTGGTGGCTGTTGGCTCAACTACCTCTGGCGAGCTACTTAATGGTTGTATTAGTCAGCGCCATTATTGGTATATATATCTGCGGAGCTGCGGCGAAAACTCTCGGCGTCCATGACCACGGTGGCATTGTCTGGGACGAGTTTGTCGGCTTTTGGATTGCTATGGCAGCGTTGCCGGTAACCTGGACATCGGTAATTCTGGGCTTTGTGTTATTTCGTCTATTTGATATTTTAAAACCCTGGCCGATTAGTTGGTTGGACAAAAAAGTATCCGGTGGATTTGGCATTATGATTGACGACGTTATTGCTGGCTTAGCTGCCGCTGGGATAATTGCCCTGCTCGGTGGATTAGGACTGATATAAACCCTTTACTGGTCGAGTGTTGAAGCTACAATACGCGACCGATTAATACATTATTAAAGCTTTGGAGAAAACTGTGGCGCTGCGCTTTATCGAATCATCGAAATTACCCACTCGCTGGGGTACTTTTGATATTCACGGTTTTGAAGATCCGTTTAAAGGTAAAGAGCATATTGCCATCACTATGGGCGACTGCTCGGGTGATGAGCCACTGCTGATTAGAATCCACTCTGAATGTCTGACTGGCGATGCACTGGGTAGTTTGCGCTGCGACTGTGGTGAACAGTTACAGGAAGCGATGAAGCGAATTTCAGAAGAGGGCCGCGGGGCAATTTTATATCTGCGCCAGGAGGGCCGGGGTATAGGTCTGGTCAATAAAATTCGCGCCTACAACTTGCAAGATCAGGGTGCCGACACTGTTGAAGCCAACGAGCGTTTGGGTTTTGGCGCTGATATGCGTGATTATTCTATCTGCGCACCGATGCTTGAGCATCTGGGGACCAGCGCTGTAAAACTGATGACCAATAATCCGCGTAAAGTCTATGCTCTAAAAGAGCTGGGTATCAATGTCGTTGATCGGGTTCAGATTCAAGCTGACAGCAATCCCCACAATGCCCAATATTTATTGACCAAAGCTGGCAAGCTGGGTCATCTCTTAAAGGAAGAAAAATGAGTCTAGCGAAACGTATTATCCCCTGTCTTGATGTGGATAAAGGCCGCGTGGTTAAGGGTGTACAGTTTGTCGATATTCGCGATGCTGGCGATCCGGTTGAGGTTGCCCGTCGATACAATGAGCAGGGCGCTGATGAGATTACTTTTCTCGATATTACTGCCAGCCATGAAGCGCGGGATACGACTTTGCACACGGTTGAGCGTATGGCGGGTGAAGTGTTTATTCCCTTGACTGTCGGCGGCGGTGTCCGTGAATTACAGGATATTCGCAATCTGCTCAATGCAGGCGCCGACAAAGTAGCGATCAATTCAGCGGCGATTCACAATCCGGAATTTGTTCGCGAAGCGGCGCAGCGTTTTGGTTCGCAATGCATTGTTGTGGCTATTGATGCCAAACAGGTAGAGCAGGGTGATGCTCCAAAGTGGGAGATATTTACCCACGGTGGCCGCAAGCCAACCGGTATTGATGCGATTCAGTGGGCGGAGCAGATGACGGCTTACGGCGCCGGTGAAATTCTGCTGACCAGTATGGATCGCGATGGCACTAAGAATGGTTTTGATCTTGATCTTACTTCGCGTATCAGTGACGCGGTGACTGTGCCGGTAATCGCTTCTGGCGGTGTGGGTAATCTTCAGCATCTGGTCGATGGTATTGTTAAAGGCAAGGCTGATGCGGTTTTGGCGGCGAGTATTTTTCACTTTGGTGAGCATACTGTGCCAGAGGCTAAAAAATATATGGCTGAGCGTGGGGTTAATGTTCGGCTGTAATTACTCTCGTATTCTTTGCCTCCCTCGTCATGATGGCCCCTCTTTTCGTCATGCTGGCGCAGGCCAGTATCTGTTATCTTCGCTAGAGCTTGGGTGCACGCGGCAATAGGTACCGGCGTGCGCCGGTATGAGGTTCCTTTCCGGTATGACGAGGGATATCCAACTACGCGGCATCCAGATCAAGCTTATTAACCCTTTCCAGCCGAACGACCTTTTTAGCCTGCCATAAATCATAGCTATGTTGCATCGCTAGCCAGCTCTCCGGACTGCGCCCAAGACTTTTAGAGAGACGCAAAGCCATCTCTGGGCTAATACCACTCTGCTGTTTAAGAATCCGGTTAAGCGTAGATGCCGCCACATCGAGCTGATTGGCCAGAAAGCGACAGCTCAGGTCGAAAGGCTCCATATAGGTGGCGCGAATAAACTCACCAGGATGGGGGGGGTTGTGCATAGTCATTAGTGATAATCCTCATAGTTAACGATATAGACATTCCCGTCGATAAATTTAAATGTCACCCGCCAGTTACCGTTGACGCTAATAGACCAAAACTCCGATCTAATGCCTTTTAAGGGATGTAAGCGATAACCTGGAATATCAATATCATCAATTGTTTGCGCTGTATCCAGGGCAGTAAGTTGCATTCGTAATCTGTTGGCATGGTTGTTTTGAATGCCTCTAGTGCTTCCCGATACGTAAAATCTTTCCAACCCTTTATGGTTGAAAGATTTAATCATGGTGTAAGTGTAGCGCGTTGCGCAACGAAGTCAATAAGGATTATTTGAATGAACTGTTGTAACGGTTTCACTGTATTACTCAAGCCCCAAATTATAAACAGAGCTGAAGGGTATCCAAATTATGGAATTATTCGGCTGAAGTGAGTCGCAAAAGAAGGGAAAAGACAATTAAAGCGAGTCCTTAAAAACGAGCGCGTAAAAAATGAGCTCGTAAAAATTGAGCTCGTAAAAAAAGCCCTCCTAAAAAGAGCCCCCTTAAAAAGAGCCCCCTTAAAAAGAGCCCTTTAGATATGCTTCTAAAAATTGAAGACTTTTAGAGCTGGGTAAACGCCAATCCCGCATGATCTTCAAGGCGTTTAATCAGAGCATCGCCCATGGCTGTTGAAGGCGTTAAAAATCCACCGGCCTGATCTTCTTTCTTAATATCCATGGCCAAACAGAGTCCCGCTTGGGCAAGCATTTTGGCCGTCGAACCATAACCTGGATCACGATCACCAGTGACTTTAACCATCAGGTGATTGCCATCGTTATCAGCACCGTACAGGCGCAGATCAAAGAACCCTTTTAGCTGTGCTTCAGGGCTTGGACCTTCGCCCGGTGCTGGCAGAACAAACTTTTCCAGCAGTGCGCGCAGCGGGCTAAAAAACAAACCCACACCCAGTGCACCAAATCCAAGTGTCGACATAACAGCCCTGGCACGACCTTTAAATCCAGGCCCGGTCAGCACGCCTTCGCTGTAGGTAAAGTCCTTACCATAAGCCATGCCCATCAGCGCATTGGAGTGCAGCACTATCCGCGAGTTGATCGCTTCCATAATAAAAGGCGCAACCCAGGAATTAAATTCCTTATCAAATATCGGCCCTTTGACACTGTGGGCTTTCTGCTCATATTGATGATCTTTACCGCAAAGTAGATAGGGATTACCCATCTGACGGCGGACTTTCGGATCGGCTTTGGCGGCTTTAATCGCCTCGATCATGCTCGCTACAGTGCCGCCGGAAGCACCACCTTTAATCGCTTTAACCCGCAACTTGGTGTGGGGCATCGGATGATTGAATTTCTCTTTGGCCTGTTGCTGAAGAGCAAACATGCCCATATCTGAGGGAATAGAGTCAAAACCACAGCTATTCACAATACGTGCGCCGCTGTCTTGTGCGGCTTGCTGATACTTGTCCTGCATCTGCTTAATCCACTGGGCTTCACCAGTCAGGTCGGTGTAGTCAGTGCCGGTTTCGGCGCAGGTTTTTACCAGTAATTCACCGTAGAGCGCGTAGGGTCCAACAGTAGAGATAATAACTCTGGTCTGACTGCACATAGCTTGCAGCGACGCTTCATCGTGGGAGTCGGCAATAATCATTGGCAGTTGGCTGGCGCTGTCGCCGTAAGAATCACGCAGTTCGGTTAACTTGGCGGATGAACGCGCTGCAATGGCCCAAGAAATGTCACTCTTAGTGCCCAAGTGCTCAATCATATAGGTGGTTAGAATTTGTCCGACAAAACTAGTGGCGCCAAAAATAATGAGATCGTACTGATTAGTGGATTCTTGGTTATTAGAAACTTCATTGTTTGACATAATTTATTCTTCTTTTTGTTAGAGTTGTCGTTTAGTTAACCTGCGGAGCGGATATCCCCCAATGTTACCTGTGCTTTATTCTTTTCGGCGCTGCCCCTATGCAATGCGCGCGCGAATGGCTCTGCTATATTCGAGTATAGACTTAGAGCTTCGCGAAGTCGTGCTCAAAGATAAACCCGCTGCTATGCTGGCGGCTTCCCCGAAAGGAACCGTGCCGGTGTTGCTGCTGCCGGGCGCTCAGTTGCAGGGCTCTCAGGTGCTCGATCAAAGTCGCGATATTATGCATTGGGCGCTGGCGATTGATGATCCGCAGCAGTGGTTAAACGAAGAGCTGGTTGAATCTATCAACCAATTAATAGACTACAACGATAATCAATTTAAAACCCATCTCGACCACTACAAATACTGGGAACGCTATCCCGCAGAATCCCAGCAGTTCTATCGCGATCAGGGGGAACTTTTTTTGACCGATTTGGAACAGCACCTGAGTCGTCAGCGCTACCTGCTGGCAGACAAAATTAGCATGGCCGATATCGCATTATTTCCGTTTATTCGCCAATTCACCTTTGTCGATAAAGTCTGGTTTGATCAAGCACCCTATCCAAAACTGAAAATCTGGCTTCAGGAATTTCTTCAATCACCGCTATTTTTGGCGGCAATGAAAAAACGGCCGCCATGGCAGGAAGGGGATTCCCCCACTCCACTAGGCTAGTAAATGTAAATACTTACTACCAACCCTATAAACCGCAGGCTCTACTATTTATCCCAATCAATAATGACTTTCACCTGCGCCTCGCTGGGTGCCTTTGTGGAGGGTTTGCCCAGTTTAAAGCGTAGCCCCAGCTCGGGTATATTGGCTCCGCCAAAGGGTAGGTGGGGATTCTGATAGCGGTTGGGGCGTGCATCTGAAAACTCACTGACCGGTGGGTACGAGGTGGATTGCTCTTCAACCATACTGCCATCTTTGATGCCATAAATTGAAACACCTTTTTCAAAGGGTTCCAGAGCAAAGGCGGCATCGCCAGAATGGCGGTTGCGCAGCACGCGGTCATAGAGGCGATATTCAGTGATGCCATTGCGAATACGCAGATCAAACAGCGTGGATACACCTTTGTATTTAAGTCTCTCTGCACCGGGTAACAGGCTGTTGATCAGGGTATAACCGAACATAAGCTGGCGGCCATTCCAGTTAAATGACTCGACCGGCGGCAGCCCATTGACCAGAGATTGGCGGCAGCGCTGGCGATCTTCCTCGCTAACATCGCTGGCATAGTATGCGGCGCGGCGCTGGTGGCACATAACGTCGACAAAGTTTTGATGCAGCCATGGTTGTGCTTCTTTATCGAATTGATAGAAGGTCCAACCCTGTTTATTTTGTAGATACTTTTCGGGGACGCCGGGCAGGTTAAATTCCTGAGGGTTGGCATCTACCAACAACAGGAAACCATTGCCCGGGCCAAACTGGGCGGGCTCATTTTGACTCCAGAGATATTCACCGTTGTAGTACCAAGCCAAAACCCCGGGACGATAGTTGGCACTAATGGCTTTCATCTCTCCAGACTTGTCTTTATAGAATGAGAAACCAGGTTTGCCTAAGCCGGCATCGTAGTTTTTAACTTTGTCGAAGCTTGCGTAGGGGTCGCGGTATTCGAGTAGATAATAGTGGGGCACAGCTATACGGTGCTGGCCGCCGCTAACGGTGAACCCTTGGCTGCTCCATCCCTGTATGGCGCCGCTTTCAAAATCTTCGCGGTAATCAATTGCCGGTAGGGCGATATTGTCGATTAAAGCGCCATCTTCAACGGCAGCACCATCGGCAAAGTAATGAAAACGAATTGAAACCCTGTGTCCGCGATAGGCTTCAAGATCAAATTTTCCAGCAATCCACTGGGCGGTTTCACAGGGGTCTACGATGCTCTTACCCACGCGATCTTCAGCCAGTGTCTTATCTAAACTGGGGTCGCAGTCGGCAGATATCTCGACTTTTCCATCACCGTCCATATCTCCGGATCGTCCGCTAAAGCCTGGAAGTGAGCCCTCACCTTCATGACCTTTTTTAGAGGGCATAATGCTGCTGGTGTCTGCTGCATTATCTTTGTCGGTGGGCAGCAGGCGCTGGTATTCGCCGTTGTCGATTGAGGCTTCTATATAGAGGTAATCCCAATCTGACTCGATTTTAAACCAGCTATCAAAAGACAAGATCAGCGGCTGATCAGCGGCTGCTTCACTCAGGTCAAACGTGCGCGTCAGAAAGTTATTGAGGTCATTGCCCTGCCCAGAATAGGCGGCATAGTTACCCTGTTCTGCACTCAGCGGGCCAAGATTTAGCTCGCGTATTTTCGGTGGCAGAATAACCATTGTCGAATCACAGACCCCGGGACTGTTGGTGCCCCCGACTTTATTCGACCAATCATTCATGGTTTTAAGATACATGGAATGGCGCTTGTCGCCACCAAAGCCTGGCGGTCTGACAATGCAGGGTTTCATCCACCCCAAGACCATTCTCGACCAGCTGCTCATTTCCTGAGGTTCTGGTGATGCGGTGGAAGACATTACTTCCCATGAGGCACTGGAGTTATTGGTTGAGCGCGCATAGATATCCGGCAGTCCCAATGAATGTCCAAACTCATGGATAAAGGTCGCTACCTCGGTATATTCAGACTGCATGTTGTAGTCGTAGAGCCAGAGGCCCTTTTCGATTTCGAGGCCACCGCGCCCATTAACGACACCCTCTAAAGTGGGGCCTTTGCCGAGATCGCGATTGATTGAGCCGCGATGGGGCCAGATGCGATCGGCGCAATCTTTTTCAGCTTGGGGCAGCGTATCGAATATTGAGCTGTCAGCATTGCTGGTAAATTTTTCCCCGAGTTTGTACAGCCCCTGACAGGAGGATTGGCCTTTGCCGGCATAAACAATCACTAGATGATCGAGATAACCGTCGGGCTCGGAGCGATCATTGTCGCCATCAAAATCTGCCGGATCCCAGATATCGTAGTCTTTCCAGGGAAAACCCGGGTTGTTTTTATAGGCGGCGCGCAGGGCGTCGGCGACCAGCTCATCGGTGTGGTCATCATTGCGCCAGCTGCCATCAGCATTCTGTAGTGGCCGCCCATAGTGGGCTAAAGGTTTGTCGACCTTGGCGATCGGCATAATATTGCCGGTAATGTTGTAGAGCCCTTTTGATTGATGACGGTAGTAATGAGAGAGGGTCTTGGGCTTGGGGCGCTTCACGCTGCCACCAAAGAGTAACGTCTGAAAATAGTCGCGGTTTTTGCGGTTCTGCTTTTTATCCCCAGCGAAGCGTTCATAGGCAATCTCGGGGAACTCCACCGCGATAACCAACAGGCGATGAGGGCGATCTACTGGCGCGAGCACGGGCTTGATCGAGTCAGTTTTAATCTGCGGGCTGCCCAGTCGGTCAAACTGCAGGTTGGCGAGATTGTCGATCATGCGTTCTGCTTGAAGATCAATTGAGTGGGCAAAAGTTGCGCTGACGATCGTTGCTAAAAAGAAAATATTTACGCAAATAGAACGTTTAAAAATCATTTGTTTCTCCTGAGGAGGCCTAGATATTGTTATTATGGTCGACTGAAGTATCCACTGACAATTTTGTGTCGCATCGTCTTATTATAGAACCCATTATCAGGACAATAAATGTTTGGCTTTTTTGAACGGCTGATTAATCCTTTTCCAGCCCAGTCTCCCCAAGAACCGCCCCGTGGAATCTACCAGTTCTGCCGCTATTACACTCGCGGCATAGAGCATTGGTTGATTTTAATGGCAGTTCTTACAGCGATCACCGCGATCTCCGAAGCGATGCTATTTGGCATTCTTGGGCAGGTGGTTGATTGGCTGGCGACCAGCGATCCAGAAACCTTCTTTGATGACTCATGGAAAACCCTGCTGGCCATGACATTGTTTGTGTTGATAGTGATTCCCCTCGCCAGAGCGCTGCACTCGCTGGTGGTGCATCAGACGCTGATGGGCAATTTCCCGATGGCAGTGCGCTGGATGACCCATCGCTATCTGCTAAGCCAAAGTTATAGCTTCTTCCAGAATGAATTTAGTGGGCGAATCGCCACTAAAGTGCTGCAGACATCTCTCGCGGTGCGCGATACGGTGATGAAGTTACTGGATGTAATGCTGTTTGTGACTATTTATCTGGTGACGATGATTGTCTTGGTCGCCAACGCCGACCTAATGCTCTGTATACCTCTAATAGCCTGGCTGTTGGCCTATATTTCTATACAGCGGCACTTTGTGCCGAAGATGAAAAATATCGCCATGCTGCAGGCGGATGCCCGCTCGTTAATGACCGGGCGCATAGTTGACAGCTACACCAATATTGTCACCCTCAAGCTTTTCTCCCACAGTTCCCGCGAAGCCGCCTATGTAAAAGATGGCATGACCGAATTCCTCGATACAGTTCACCCGCAGATGCGCTTGGTTACCCAGCTTAATATCTGCCTGTGGATTCTGAATATGCTGTTGGTATTTAGCACCGGTGCGCTGGGTATTTATCTGTGGACTCAGGGTGCAGTGACACCGGGCGCCATTGCAATTGTAATGAGTCTGTCGATACGCCTAATCAGCATGTCCCATTGGATTATGTGGGAAATTGGCAGTCTGTTTGAAAATATAGGCACGGTTCAAGACGGCATAAATTCTATCTCTATCCCCCATGGGGTTACCGACAGCGAGGGCGCTACAGAGTTGGTGGTGGATAAAGGTGAGATTCATTTTGATGGAGTTAACTTTGCCTATAACGACGATGAGAAAGTGTTCGATAAACTCGATCTGACCATTGCTGCCGGAGAAAAGGTCGGTATTGTCGGACGCAGTGGTGCCGGTAAATCCACTCTGGTCAGTCTGTTGTTGCGCTTCTTTGATACACAGAGCGGAGCCTTGACCATTGATAAGCAGAATGTCACCGAGGTGACTCAAGAGAGCTTGCGCGACAATATTGCCATGGTGACTCAGGATACCTCGCTGCTGCACAGATCAGTGCGGGAAAATATTATGTTTGGCCGACCTGATGCCAGCGAAGAGCAGATGATTGCCGCCGCCAAACAGGCCCAGGCTCATGAGTTTATTCTTAACCTGCGCGATAACAAAGGTCGCCGCGGTTACGACGCCCATGTTGGTGAGCGCGGCGTCACCCTTTCCGGCGGTCAGCGCCAGCGAGTGGCCATTGCCCGGGTACTGTTAAAAGATGCACCGATTTTGGTGCTTGATGAGGCGACCTCAGCGCTGGATTCTGAAGTCGAAGCAACCATTCAGCAAAGCCTCAATCAGCTGATGGAAGGCAAAACCGTGATTGCGATTGCTCATCGACTATCGACGATTGCGGCGCTGGATAAATTAATTGTGTTTGATCAGGGAAAGATCGTAGAGCAGGGCAGCCATAAGCAGCTGCTTGCTAAAAACGGGCTTTATGCCAAATTGTGGAGTCACCAGTCCGGTGGTTTCTTAGGTTCTGAATAAAATTTTGGTAATAAGTCCAATATGATTACATTAAGTAATGTCGAGCTGCGGCGCGGCATAAAAGTCTTGTTAGAGGATGCAGAGCTAGTCGTTCACCCCGGCCAGCATATTGGTATTATCGGTGGCAATGGCACCGGTAAGTCGAGCCTGTTTAAATTATTGCTCGGACAGATTGCACCGGATGCCGGTGATCTGTTTATTCCCTCATCTTGGCGTATTGCCCATATGGTGCAGGAGCTGGCTAACTCAGAGCACAGCGCAGTAGACTATGTGCTCGATGGTGATCCTCATGTGCGCGCCATAGAAAAAGCGATTGAACAGGCACTACTCGACGAAGATAACAATCGTCTGGCGCTGGAATATGAAAAACTGGATGCCGCCAATGGTTTTGATGCCCATTATCGCGCTGAGCAATTATTGCATGGTTTAGGCTTTACTCAGGCGGAAGTAAATCGCCCAGTAAATAGCTTTTCTGGTGGTTGGCGGATCCGTTTAAATCTTGCCCAGGCACTTATGAGTCCCTCGGATTTAATGCTGCTTGATGAGCCGACAAATCACCTCGATTTAGATGCCACATTGTGGCTTGAACAGTGGTTAAAAAATTACTCAGGAACACTGTTAATTATTTCCCATGACCGTGATTTTATCGACAATGTTGTCGAGCGAATTGTGCATATTGAACAACAAAAAACCAATTGCTATAAAGGCAATTACTCGACGTTTGAAAGAGTGCGTGGTGAGCGTTTAGCACTGCAACAGGCGAGTTATGAAAAACAGCAAAAACGCCGAAAAGAAGTCGAAGGTTTTATTGCGCGATTCCGCGCAAAGGCATCAAAAGCCAAACAGGCGCAGAGCCGTGTTAAAGAATTACAGCGCATGGAAGATGTTGCACCAGCCCACGTTGACTCGCCATTTTATTTTAATTTTCCAGTTCCAAAAAAAGCGCACAGCGCACTGGTAAATATTAGTCAGGCAGATTTAGGTTACGGCAATAAAAAAATTCTCAGTCAGGTTAATTTTGATTTACAGCCGGGCACGCGAATTGGTTTATTGGGTCCAAACGGAGCCGGTAAGTCGACATTAATTGGTAGCTTAACCGGCGATCTTGAATTGCTCGACGGTAAACGTGTCTATGGCGAAAATATAAAAGTAGGTTACTTTGCACAGCACCAGTTGGAAGTTTTAGATTTGCAGGCAAGTGCATTTCTACATATCCAAAGAATCAGTCCTAAATCAACCGAGCAAGAAATTCGCAATTTTCTCGGTGGATTTGATTTTCATGGTGATAAAGCGCTGGAGCCCATTAAAGATTTTTCCGGTGGCGAAAAAGCCCGTGTAGCTCTGGCGATTATTGTCTGGCACAAACCCAATCTGCTATTGCTCGATGAGCCGACTAACCACTTAGATTTAGAAATGCGTCATGCACTCACGATGGCGTTGCAGGGCTATGAAGGCGCGCTTGTAGTGATCTCTCACGATCGCCATTTGCTACGCAATACA
>Ga0209304_1000241_pt1 | contig 39774 bp, 36 predicted proteins | sample COGITO_mtgs_1004_4_FD_184789 | JGI IMG/M metagenome (GOLD analysis project Ga0209304, IMG submission 184789) | Pelagic marine microbial communities from North Sea - COGITO_mtgs_100423 (SPAdes) (version 2) | ecosystem: Environmental > Aquatic > Marine > Epipelagic ...
CATTCAAATATTGCATTTGCGGCAATTCCGAGTGCAAGAGTTCCAATGAAGTCCATAATACGACCAAAGATTCCCTTGACCGGTGCTAAAGCTTCATTTGACTTTTCACCTACCGATTTTTGTATTCTTCTAGATGATTTTTCTAATTGACTCTCTTCTTTATTGAGTTTTGCTTTAGATGCACTTCTTTTTTCTCTATCAGTTTCACCTCTTCCACCTTGCGATCTCAATGCAGAACTTCTCATAAGTTCTTTTTGAATTTTAACAAGAATCTTATTTGTTTCTATAAGACTTTTAGTTAAGTCATCTTTATTACTACTATTACCAGTTTGCTGTTTTATACTATTTACAATTTTTGCCGTTTTTTCTTCTTGATTATCTACTCTTTTTTCTAATGCTCCGATACGAATTACAGATTTTCTTACATGACCAGATAATTTACTTAGTGTCTTATGAATATTTTTGAGAGATTCTCCGGAACCACTTTTTCCAGCACTATCTTCTTTCCCAAAGACTGCTGATGAAACAGTCTCCACATTCAACTTTGGTGCATTTGTTGTCTTTATACTTAAGTTAGATTCCACTTTGCTGTTGTGCCTTTAGGTTTTCTTCTTCAATATATTGTTGAAGTAGAGCAAGATAAACTTCTCTCTCCCACGGAATCATATTTTCTAGTTCTGTTAATGAATATTTATGATGCTGCATCAAGGCAAAATTTATCTTGTAGTATGACTCAAGACTTGTATGAGCCATACCTAACTGAAAAAACTTGCTAATCCTTCCAAAACAACTTCAGACTCTACACCAGTTTCTGGATTTTTCACTGCAATTGTATGAGAAAGTTTTGGCATCGTAGCAAAAAACTTCTCAATTTGTTTGAATTGTTTAGTATTCAATTGCTCAATAAATTCATCAAGTTCTTTCTTCGAATAATCAGATGCTTCCCAACTCTCTTCTTGATTATAAATCATCTCAACACAAGATGTAATCATTGAAAGTGACTGGTTAATTTCACTTGCTCCCTCTTCTGTCTCAAAATTATTCTCAACAAACTGATCTAGTGAGGGATACTTTAATTTCATTGAAAGTTCATCATCAAGTTTGATGATATTTTTGTGTCCTCTAGTCTTTTGAACCTTAATTGAATCAATATCAATCGACATTTCTACCTGTGTCTCACCATCATCAGGACAAGTAATATTCACATCAACAGTTTCACCAACAGACTTGGCACGAACATTCAAGAATAAGTATTCAATATCAAAAGTAGCAAGAGATTCTACTTTGACATCCTTTGAAACAATACAATCTGAAAGTATTTGAACAATAGCATTGGTAATCTCGGTCATATTTTCAGATTCCATTGCCATAATAAGAATTTTTTCTTCTCTCACAAGGAAGGGTCTATATTTAATCTTCTTTCCGGTAGAAGGCAACACCAACTCATAAGTCGGTGTATTAATCTTGGGTAAAGGCATAGTAATTGTAATAACACTTCAGTAATTTTATTTAGCGGGGTTATTTAAAGGTTCTTATTTCAAGGTCCGGGAATGTCTTGTCTCTCTCTGTCGTAAAGGTGTTATTGGTGAAGGTTCTTATTTCTAGATCGGGAAATATATTGTCCTTCTCTATTATCACATTCGATTCTGCGAGTTGGGCAGCTTCGCTTCGTAATATTTCATTTCGTGTTGGTAGTACTGGTGCTGGAGGAGCACCAGATAAAGAGTCAGTTGTATTACGTTTTGCTTGTTGTAATTCTGCTGATGATTGAGTTCTATCTACATCATTAAAACTTCCAGAATTTCCTCTTGTGACAGAACCTTGTGGATTCATAATATAACGATCATAATTAAAACTCACACCTACTTTTAAAATATCTGCACCACCATATTGAACTGGAATTGCATTTACCAATTTTGGAAATGCATTTACAAAAAGATAATCCAATCTTCTTCCATTATTATCAATGTCTTTTTCAAATTTAGTGATATACATCGTATTTGCTTTATAATTTTCAGGATACTGCATTCGACGATAATAATTATCGGTCAATTCATTCATTCCATCCGTGCTTTCAGATCCACTACTAATATAGTCAATCCACCCCTCAAAAATACGAAGATTTGTGTAATCTAAATCAATGTAAAAAGTAAAATCAACATCAGCATATAAACGAGTATGAGCAAACTCTTGTGGAATGCCCATAAAATTATCTCTTACTTCTCCAGTTGCCAAAGAACTTCCTGGTAATGATGCATCAGAACAAAGAACACCACCTTTTTGAGACATAAAATTATTTGCATCAAAGACACCAAACTTTCTGCGAATATGCCTTTCGACTTCTCCAGGAAGACTACCAAAACTCACTTGATAATGATTTGTTTGTGATAATTTACCAAATATTTCTTTAGCATCTCTTGGTTGTATACTTCTTACATAAGGACGAGCCACTCTAAATACCTGTATGTCTACTTTGTTATTAGTTATTTAGATGTCATATAAGGGAAAATATAAACCATCTTATCCTAAAAAGTATAAGGGTGATCCCAATAACATCATTTATCGTTCCTTATGGGAGCGCAAATTTATGATTTATTGTGATAATAACCAGAATATTTTAGAATGGGGAAGTGAAGAAGTTATTGTTCCCTATCGTTCACCCATTGATAACAGATATCACAGATACTTTCCAGACTTTTATATTAAAGTCAAAGAATCAAATGGTATGATTAAAAAAATGATTATTGAAATCAAACCATTTAAACAGTGTATCGAACCTAAAGTTAAAAAAATAACATCGAAACGTTATATCTATGAAGTCGTTGAGTATGCTAAAAATCAGGCAAAGTGGAATGCCGCTAAAGAATGGTGTTTAGATCATGGTTATGAGTTTAAGGTCCTTACAGAAAACGAACTCGGTATTAAGTAATGCCAAGAAAAACACTCCAACAAAGAAGAAATCCAACAGAAGATAATGATAATCGTGTGCGTGGTGTTGTTGATACTTTAATTGGTATCGAAACTGCTGATGATATTATGACTGAATTAATCAGTGTTTTATCCGAAGGTGGTAAGGTTCCTTCTAGTGGAAAATATTATACCTTCTTTTATAATGCCAAGACACCAGGAATGCAGTATGACCAACACCCTCTTGTAGGTGTTACCGAAGTATTCTCTTGGGGGTTTCGTGGAATTAATTTTCATTGGAATACGCAGAATAGTAGAAGGCAATATGATTACAATCAAATCATTGGTGGACTCTACGAAATCTATCCAGAAGAGATGTCTGATGTGATAGAACTCGGTTTTGCTAAAGTTCGTTCTAAATAACTAAAAAGTAAGGCAGATGCCACAAAATAGTACGAAACCTATACTAAGATATCCATATACTGCTTTTACAGAGAGGACTGATTATTTGCAGATAGATGTTATTGAATATACTGCAATTAAGGCTACTAATCGTGCCAAGAACATTAATGTAGAGATAAATGATGATGATGGGAATCCAATTAATAAAGATATATCTACAACCTCCATAAGTGCAAGAGCAGGAGGAATAAGACAAAACTCCAAAAAAGCATCAAAGGCAACAATATTATTACCAATACCATCAAGTATTTCTGATAGCAATTCAGTATCGTATCAATCATCAAATCTGAATAGTATTGCCGGTGCCGCAGTCGGTGGAGTGATGGATATCATGAATACCGGTAGAGACTATGTGGATAATGCAGGAAATGCGGATGTGATGGATGGTCTAAAATCTACTATTGGTGCAGTATCAGCAACTGCAGGGAATATTAAAAAGGCAGCTGGAGGAGTCGAAGGAGCCGCAGGATTTGTAACTAGAATATTAGCGTCAAAGGCAGTCGCTATTGCTAATATTAATATTACTCCAGCTCAAATTTTAGCAAGATCAACAGGACAAATTTTAAATCCAAATATGGAGTTATTATTTAATGGTCCAAGTCTTCGCACTTTTAGATTTCAATTCAAATTCGTGCCCAGAGGACCAAAAGAAGCAGAAGAGATTAGAAATATTATAAGAACATTTAAATATCATATGGCACCAAAAGTAGATGGACAAACTTTCTTAAAAACTCCAGATATTTTTGAATTGAGATATAGACAGGGTGGTCAACCACACTCATTCTTACATAAATTTAAACAGTGTTTTTTATCGTCCGTAAATGTCAATTATACAGGAGAGGGTAATTACACAACTTATGAAGATGGAACACCAGTATCAATGATTATGGACTTAACATTTCAAGAACTCGAACCAATTTATAATACTGATTATATTCCGTATACTGGTCCATATGCACCAGGTCAGGATCCAGCAACACCCGGAGGAGTAGGATACTAAAATGGGATATTTCAGAGAACTACCAGAATTAGACTATCAATCATTTTTATCTGACAGCAATTCTTCTCAAAATTATTTGAGAGTTAAGAATTTATTCAGAAGAAATAAGTTACGTGATGACTTACAAAATGTATTCACCATTTTTGATAAGTATGAAATTGTAGAGGGTGCAAGACCCGATACAGTTGCCGAAGAACTTTATGGAAGTGCAGAACTTGATTGGGTCGTTTTAATGACGGCAAATATTACAAGAGTCAGAGATCAGTGGCCACTGTCAAATCGTGACCTCTATAGATATTCAGAAAATAAGTATGGTGTTACTGGATTATCTTCCGTGCATCATTATGAAACAACAGAAGTAAAAGATACTCAAGGTAGATTGATTCTTCCGGCAGGTAAAGTTGTAGATGAAGATTTTACAATTCCAAATCCTTCGAATACTGCAACTACTTTAAATCCTGTGATTAATATCAATAACTATGAATATGAAGTTAGAAAAAATAATGAAAAATCATCAATATATCTACTAAAACCATCATATTTACAGCAGTTTTTGAATGATATGAGAGAAATTATGATTTATGATCGTTCATCAGAATATGTTGACGACAATCTAATCAGAACAGAAAATACTAGAGTTACAAATCCATAAAAAAGGGGAGGTTTCCCTCCCCATCTTACTTAGTCTGCTGCGAGTGCGGCAAAGTATGAGAGTGTATCATCATCGTCATCATCAGTCTTGGTAGGTGACAGACTATCAAGTTCTTCCTTCATTGACTGAGGGACAGGATTTGATTCTGCACGATTCTGTTGACGGAACTCTTCTTCTTCCTGAACGGATTCTTGGTCTTGGAACTTAGTCGTTCCTTTGATACCGAGAACATAATCAAGACGCTTCTTCAGATCATCATAAGACTTGAATTGATCGGGAGCAACAAAATCTTCGAGAGAATACTCTTTCTTCCATATTGCTTCCATTGCTTCGTCATCTTCCAGAAGTGCATCCTGACGGGCAAACTCTGAAGAATCATAGTTACGATAACCGGCAACATTCTTTGCCTTCAGTTTGAAGTTAGCACCCTGCCAGAAGTCAAACGGATCGATTGCTTCCTCGTCCTCAAACTCAGGTTGCATTGCGGCAGTAATCTTATCAAAGATTTTCTTACCGAATTTGTAAAGCATTACCTGACCTTCATTAGAAGGATTAGCAGGATCTTTTACAACATAGATATTTGCGACATAAGTCAGTTTACGTTTCTGCTTACGTGCTTGTTCTTTACCAGAATCGGTGCCGTTGTTCCACAGCATCGTGTTGTATTCTGACATTGGGTCTTTCTGACTCAGAGTTGTCAGAGAGTTCTCAATATACCATCCACCAGGACCTTGGAAGGCATGGGAATAGAGTTTGACGAATGGGAGGTCTTCACCTTCAGGAGCAGGAAGGAAACGAATAACGGCATAACCATTGCCACCTTTATCACATTCTAGTTTCCACAGACGTTCATCTCCTGAACTACCTGCATTATTCATTTTTTCGACTTCCTTGACCAGTTTTTGTGTCAAAGAACCCAGTTTGGATTGCTTCTTAAGATCAGCAAAAGACATTTAGATTACCTTAGATTAGTTTGGATGTTTTGGATTTACTCGGATAGTATAGCAGAAATTCTCTCAGTCGTCAATATAGTCTTTGAGAGATTTGATTGTAGCATTCATACTACTGAATAAAGTCATCATATCAGTCTCTGGTGGGAAACCCATCATTGAAACTGATTTGCGTAGATTATCTTTCATCTCGATGGCCTTTGGGTCATCAGAAAGAGATAGTCTAGTATACATCACTTGCTGTTTTTCAAGCAAGGTTGTAAGTATTTCAACGTGTTCAAGTTTTTGTTCACGGGACATTCTACCGAAAGTAATAAAACTTTCGTAGATTTTTTCTTGCATTTCATTAATTTCACTCAGTTCTTCCTGAATGATTTCAGAATCAAAAAAGTCACTCATCTACAAGGGCCCGCAAAATTTTCTTAAACTTGAATACATCAATATTTAGAAAGGGAGAATATTTTTGGAGTTTTAAACTTACGGTTTCCCATACAGGATCTTTCAGTTTTTTATCAAACTTCTTTCTGAATGAGAATATTCTATCATAGATTACAAAAGTTTCAAGACTTATGTCTCCACCAAGAAATCTTTTTAAGATTGTTGGATGACCTTTCGAGCAACTGAATAGATTCTCTAATTCGTTGTTCGAGAGTAATTCGTTGCTTTGTTCTTTGAACAAGTAAGTCAAACTCTGTTGTCTCTTTGTCCAATCTGCGTAAGTCCTTTCTCCAGAACTGATAATTTCTCCAATCCATAAGTTTTGTGGGTTGTCGGCGTATGCGAAGTTAGATACAAGAAATTTTACAACTTCTTCATCATTATATTTACGACTGGTTTTCTCGAACCAATACTTATCTCTTCTTTTATTGAATGAAGAAACACTTGCACGGGTCTTCGCACCATATCGGAAGAAGTCGTATTTTGGGTTTGTAAAATGATTTTTGAGTGACAAATAATGTTGGTAGGTATCAAATGGAGTCACTTTCATAAAGGCAGTTTTGCTTTCGAAGTTGCTTTCATAAAATTAAGTCTCGTGGCATCCCACTTCAGTTTTTCTTTCAGTGGTTTCGATACAAGTTTTGTGACTGATTCTACATCAAGTTCATTGACTTCACAATAGTGAACAATCGCATCGATATAGTTGATTTTTTCCTCGGCAACAATCTTTTCGATTTCTAACGCAAACTTAGAAGGTGTCAAAAATTTATTCTCGATTACCTTTTCTAGTTCCTTATTCGGTTCCATAGAGTTCCAATTTATCTCTAACAAACTTTCTAATATATTCGGTAAGAAGTTTGATGTACTTTGATTTGTTTCGTTCTTCGTAGACAACACATTCTCCATTTTCACAAGCCATAATGATTACAAATTTTTTGACCGGGATACCAGTCATTTCATACAACATACATCCATATGCAGCACATTGTACAAAATAGTTTTCGATCCAATCTCTTGGTTTCGGTTTCTTAGAAGTCTTAAAGTCAATTATTGCTAATTCACCCTCGTATTCTGCAATACAATCGACGGTTCCAGCAATACCCAACTGCTTACTATATAGGGAAGTTTCCAGAGCATGAATATTATCAATATTCTTTAAAGTTCCCTTGGAAATTTTAAATAGAAAATCAGAAATAGGAGGAACTTTTAGTAACTCTACATTCTTTAGGTGACACTCAGTGAGACTATGAAAATCAGTTCCACGACGTGTTGCCGCCTTTGTGACTCGATTTGCTTCCTCATCACCAACTCTTTTTCTCCATTTTATAAAAGTCTCCTTATTATAATGACTCGTCACCGAAGTGATAGAAACTAGTTTTAAGAGTTCTTCTTCATCAGGAACAGAATAGTATCTGACTCCATCAATAGTCTCCCTCTCAAGTTGAGGAAGATTCAAATCAACATGATTAAACATTAAAAACCTGCTTCTGTTTTTGCTACGATATACTCTTTGACTAGACCAGATCGAACAATATCGTCAGTTCCAAACTCAATTATATCAAAAGAAGGCATTTTACGCAAGATGTTCATAAAGTCAACAATACCATTCCTTTCATTTGCCTTATTTAAATCTGACTGTCGAGAATCACCACAGAAACAAATTCGTGTATTTTCACCAACACGAGTGATAATACTGTCGAGTTCATGAAAATTCAGGTTCTGAAATTCATCGACAATCACAATCGCATTATCAAGTGTCGTTCCACGAAGGAATGATGTGCTCCAGAATTTAATTGATTCCTGTGATTTAAGATTGCCATACAACATCTCAAAATCAGCATCAGAAGGCATTTGGAACATATACTTCACCATGTTCTTATATGGAATTTGATAAATGTCTGCCTTGTCTTCATGGGATCCGGGAAGAAACCCAATCTCTCTAGTTGCTACAAGAGACCTCACAAGGTAGATTCTCTCATAAGGTGTATTCTCGTCCAATACATCTTTAAGTGCGTTAAAGAGGGTTATAAAGGTCTTACCTGTTCCTGCACAACCATATGCGACTAGATGCTTTCCTTCTTTATAAGAATTGAACAATCTTTTTTGATTATCATTGAGTGGGTCTATATCCACTAAGTATCCAGAACTTAATGGTTTCTTTCTTTTCATCTGCTTTGTTGTAAGACCAACTCCAATGGGTTGATCATTCGCAGATGCTCTTTTTCTTCTTGCCATTAGATTTTAGATACTTTAGAACCTGGTGCTTTTGATGCCTTGTTCAAAACTTCATTCCATCCAGGATTTCTTGCCACAAGTTTATCTCTCCATTCACCAACTTCTGCTGGTCTAGGGCAGGTAGATGGGTCAGACCAATCACGAATCCAATCACTATTATCTTCGCACCATTTTGGCCACTCATGAATACTCAGAACTATTTCCTTTTGTTCACCAGTTTCTTTATTAATAATCGGATACGTTGCCATTTTATCAATTCAGTATAAAAATATTTAGATCCATTCCAGAGCTTCTGCTACTGTTGGAAACTGTTCTACAAAAACACTCTTACATGCTTCTGCGATGTCCATGTGCTCTTTTTGAGTTCCGTGAGCAGAACGCAAATCAATATAATGAATCCATGAGCGACATGAACCACTCATATAAATTCTGGTTGGTACTGCCAAAGGAAGCACAAATCTTGAACATTCCTTTGCAATTCCAGCAGCAAGCATTTCTTGATACAGTTGCATAGCATCATCAAAGTGCTTTTGAATCTTCATTTCAAAATTTTGACGAGTATGTGGATTAATATCATCAATAGAATTTTGACGATTCTTTGTATCTTGCCTTCTTAGATCAAACAAAGGAATAGTATCGGCAAGCATTGATGAATCTGCATACCGTTGCGAAAACTCCTGGAATGTAAAACTCCGATGACGCAAGATTTGAGCTGCCAGTCCTCTAGTAGTCTCAATCTCAAGAGTCATGAATGACTGCTCAAAGACACTCCAGTGTTGGTGCTTTACACAATACTTAAGAAGACCAGCAACCTTTGGATTCTCTTGATTAGAAGGATTTGACACTCGTGCCACATATCCCATCATTTTCTCTGCATCAGGAGTAACACTAATCAGTTTTACGTTCATTTACCAAATCCTTTGTAATTCTTTTGTTCCATTTTTACAATTTGTTCTTTTATTGAAGAGAGTGCTTCTTTCATCTCTACAATACGTTCTTCACTATAAAGATGATCTTGTGCTATTAATCTTTCAAATAGTTTTGCAAGATCTTTAACCTTTTTGATTTTAGTGCGATTATCCATCATCGTCCTCAAAAACTTCGTCGTAATCTAAAATATAATCAGAAGATGGATTATCAAAATTTTCTTGCTTTGTGGTATGTATATCAACATCAGAATAAACTTCTGCCTTTAGAGAATCAACAAGCAATTCAAGATTTCGGACAATTAGTTTTAACCTTTCTTTCTCCATAATACTGCGATATTTGAATTAATTATAGCATAAAAAAAGAGGGTCTTGCAACCCCCCTAACAATTTTAACGTAAGTGACTCACTTATTGTAGACACGACCACGATAACAGAATGTACCGTGTGTTTCGTTTGATTTTACACAACGAGTATCATACTCAACACCACGATATGAGGTGTGAGTGATCTGTGCGTCGTGCAGTGCAGATACTTTGTTGATCTGCTTTTTAATCATTTGAAGTGTGTTCATTTGTTTACTCCTAAAGTAGTTGGATTTTTAGGTCCGTTCCTTTAGTCGTTTGCGTCCCATATACACTCAGGTACAGATTCCTTTACGGTCTCTACCAACTCAACCTTAAAAGCATCAGAGAGATTCTCGTTTGCTTTCATCTTCAGCATAATACTATCGGCTTGTTGGCATGTGAGTGATGAATATAAAAGAAATTCAATCATGGGATGAACGGCTCCGTTCCGCGACTTACTTGCGTCAGAGTCTCCTCTGATGAACGATAGGTCCATTATAGACCCTATACTGTATTTAGTCAAGAGGTTTCTGAAAATCCCTACAGACCAAAAAATTGCCGGGATTTTTTTTGCCGATATTTTGGAATTATTTTCGTTTTTTGGTTGGGGGTGGTGGTTCCAGTCCCCATAGTTTTGGATTGGTTCTTCCCATACCAAAACCAATTCCCTTTAGATTCTCACGGAACTTATCCCAGTACATGTTAAATATACGAACTTCTTTCTGACTACGAGTCAAATCATATCTCGTTTCCCCATCAACCACATAGGTGATTATCATGGCATCATAAGGACAATCTTTAGTGGATACTTGTTCCCAAGTTCCATTCTCTATCAGTATATCACATCCATATACGGATTTAGAATTTTCTTTTTCTGATGGTGTCCATGAAGTCATAGACTGTTCCTCTTCTGTTTTAGTAGGAGCATCTCCCAATTGATTTGCCATAATTATGAACGATTTCCCCAAGTAATATCTGGATATGCTTCACTCACAATTTCCTTTGTGATTTTATATCTTTCAGAAAGTTTTTTATCCTTACATAGACAGACAACATCTGCTTCTAGTGGGTGAAGTCCCTCAAGAATGTTAATGAACATCGTTTCACGACGAACACTATTCATACTATCATTACCACCCTTAATAAAGTGGTAGAAGTTTTTAAATTCTCTACGAATTGTAGTGTGTCCGTTCTTATCACTCGAACCCATTGAGAATGAATCGGTTTCGTGCATTCTACGAACTTCTTCAGTAATTTTAGTGCTCAAAGTTCCATTTGATGATGCCTGATCCTCAAATCCAGAATAAGGAACCTCTCCTGCAGGAAGAACAGATATTACACTTTCATCAAAGTTCCAAATGAATACTGCCTTCAAAGAAATATGCTCATACTTTTTCAGAACTTCAATCTTCTTTGCCTTACTTCTCTGTTTGGAAACAAGATCCAAAACTTCAAAGACAAATGGATTTCTTGGAAGTTCTAATGATGCTGCCTTAGTCGTTGTCGTTTTCTTCTTCGTTACTGTCGTCATAGTTTTCAAAATTAAATGCGATTACTTCGTCTGGAATAAGATTTCCTTGCTCATCAAACATTTCGGGATGATATCTCGGTGCCTCCCGATAGTTCATCATGTATTCTCTAGCAGTCCAACCAATTAAAAGTCCCATCATGAGAAATAGAATAGTCAAAAATGATCCAAATACTAAACTAGTTGCTAACATTTTTCTTACTCCGGGAGATTACTTCTCTTTTTCTTGTACTAATAGAAAATTCGAAATAGATAGTTACTTCCCGTCTCAGAAAGCAGACCATCTTTTCAAAGATAATATGAAATGGTTGTGTCTGCTTTCTTTTTCCTCCATTAAGTAAAAATTCAATACCACGATTTCTGTGGTCTTCATTTTTATTTATGTTAAGACTTGATGACTTGATGTTCTCTGAGGAATTTGATTGTGTCAACACATCCTCCCAATTTTTTATTGTCACATACTACCTGTGGAAAGGTAGAACCTTTACCAAATTTAGCATAGAATTCCTCTCTTGTAAAGTCCTCTTCAAGTTTATAAGATACAAAATCTGTTCCGGTCAATTCCAATACTTGTTTAATCTTATAACAGTGAGGACAATTTTCTTTTGTGTATACAGTAAAGTTCATAAAAAAGAAAATAGGAGGTTTAAACTCCTATTAGTATAAAATATTTAAATTAAATTGTCAAATCAGAGTGCATTCAGTGCATTCTGTGCTTCGGTTGCTTTGGCATCTGCAGCAGTATTCTTAGTTGCTGCAGTGTCAGTATCACCACTCATTTCTGCCTCCATTGCTGCCTGACGAAGAACTGATTCTTCATCAAGAGGAGTTTTAACAGAATTAAATTGAGTTTCGGTCAGTTCAATAACCGCATTCTTGGAACCTACGGTGATCGTAGAAATCGCAGTGCTATCAGGAACTTCAGAAAGACATACGTCAACACCATCAGAGTCGTGCATCCAGATCTTTACCCCAAGACCGGCATAGTCTGACTCTGGGTGTGTCTGACCCACAACATTTGATGTGGTAAGCCATGACCCACCATTCTTCCAATAATGCTTTAGATATTTTGCCATTTTTTGTGAGATAACTTTCAAATATTTATATTATAGCACCATTGATAATCATCATGTCTAATTTAGAATTTTTGTAAAACTCTTGTGCATCCTCTTCGGTTTCTAATATAGGTTGTCCGTTCCCATTTAAACTTGTATTGAGTAGAACAGGCACACCAGTTAGTTCTCCAAATGCTTTAATAATATTATAGTAGTGCTTATTAGATTTCTCTGTGACTGTCTGAAATCTGGCAGACCCATCAACATGAGTTATGGCTGGAACTTTTTCTGGTTGCTTCACCTGTGCGGTATAAAGCATATAAGGACTAGGTATAGGAAAGTCAAACCAATCTTGATAGCATTCTTCTAATACAACAGGAGCAAAAGGACGGAACCATTCTCTATTCTTCACAACATGATTGATGAGATCACGATTATGAAAGTTTCTTGGGTCTGCAAGAATAGAACGATTACCTAGTGCTCTTGGACCAAACTCTGATTTGCCCTGAAACCAACCAATGATTTTACCATCGGCAATTTGTCTTGCTATGTGATTATAGTCCGGTGTCTGACTTGGATAATCTCTTCCGGTATAACAGATGTCTTGTGGTTCGTAATCATACCTTGCCTCTCCAAGAATATGATGAGACACATAAAGTGCAGAACCAACTGCTGTTCCATCATCACCACATGCCGGAAAGTGATGAAACTGTTTAAATTTAGATTTTCTTACGACCTCTGAGTTAGCATTACAATTTAAAAATGATCCTCCGGAGAGACAAAGGTTATTAGAGTTCTGATCTATATCATTTAAGACACTCAATACTTTATTCTCAAACAAATTCTGAACGGATGCTGCCACATTCATCTTATGTTTGATATCATCAGTATAAGATTGATAATCAAAATCAAATGGTGTCCCATATGATGAGAGACCCATTGTTGTTCCTGCCTTATGAAGTGCAGGTCCGAGTCCTAACTTCTCTGTTACTTCACCATATAATACTCCGACCATTTCTCCGGGACAATATTCGGCAAAAAGTTTCTTCCCCTTACCATATGCCACCAGAGAATTTGCTTCTATCTTTCCCATACTACAATCCATACTGAAACAATGTGCCTCATTAAATGGACTAGTATAATATGCAGAGGCACAGTGTGCCAGATGATGAGAAATAATATAACACTTAATCTCTCTACCCTGAATAATAAAATTATCTACAAGATATTCATTACCAAAAAATTCTTGCTTAAAATCATTGGTGGCAACACAATCAATATCATCAACTGTTAAACCACAAGAGTCCAAAGCATAATTTATAATCTCGTCTGTAAATCCTTGTTGCTTTTTAATACCAGTAATTCTTTCTGTTCCAATGGCAAACTCTAACTTACCATTCTTAACAAGGCAGACGGATCCATCATGTCCGAATTGCACTCCCAAAATGTTTGCCATAATTTAAATTACTTTAACTCCATACTCTTGAGATAACTGATTATTAATTTCGTCCATACTTGGTTGACCTTTTACCGTAGCCCAACACACTATACTATATCTTTTTCCTCTTGTCACTGGTTCTACTCCGTGCATATAATAATGACTGGAAGGGAAGCAAACCATCATACCAGGTTCAGGTCTTACACGAATATGATGTTCTGGGAAAATAAAATCTCCACCCTCAAAATCATCATTGAGATAAAAGACCATAGAAATATCTCTATCCGTAGATTTCTTCCAAATCTTTTCACCTCTTGGTGTGACCCAGATACTCTGCCCATCAATATGAGGTTTATAGTGTCCACCAATACCATAAGATAGAACCTGTGGGACTTCACTACTGGTTACCTCAATACCATAGAAAGGATTGATAACTTCTTTTACGGCATGATGAAGAAGTTCCGTAATCTTGGGATACAAATTTCCCATAGGAACAATTTGTGTGTCTCTTGTCTTCTTATCAACCTGCCATGATGTCTCACCTGTTCTATTCGTTGTCTCTGAATCAAAAACAGATAAATCTTCTGCGGGTGAAGATTTGATATGATTTACTAATTCTTGAAGTCCTTCTGAATTGATAATATTAGGACGAATGAGAATATATGATAATGGATTTTCAATCATAATATATGGTATTTAAGGTATTTATAGACCGTTGGCAACAGGACTGCAAGCAGTATTGCCGTATTCTACATTAGTTAATGGTCCTTTAGGTGATGCTGTTTCTGTGTCGTTAGAGTAATCTATACGGTCTACTAATGATGTTGCAGCAGGAGCAACACCTCCAGCAAAGTATCCGAAAGAACTATTACCTGTTGCCGCTAAGTTATATCTAGCAACACTTAATGGTCCTTTTGCTACTGCCGTTGCGGTGTCATTAGAATAATCAATACGGTCTACTGATGATTTTGCAGCAGGAGTATAACCACCACCAAAGTAACCGAATGAAGCATTACCTGTTGCCGCTAAGTAATATCTAGCAAAACTTAATGGTCCTTTTTCTACTGCCGTTGCGGTGTCATTAGAATAATCAACACGATCTACTATTGACTTTGTAGGATAACCACCACCAAAGTAACCAAAGGAAGCATTACCTGTTGCTGCTAAGTGCCTTCTGGCAAGACTTAATGGTCCTTTTTCTGCTGCAGTTGCGGTGTCATTGGAATAATCAATACGATCTACTGTTGATTTTGGACCAGGCACACCTCCAGCAAAGTAACCGAAGGAACTATTACCTGTTGCTACTAAGTACTGCCTAGCAACACTTAATGGTCCTTTAGAAAGTGCAATTTGATAATCCGTTGCGTAATCAATACGGTCTACTGTTGATACTGTACTAGGAGTATAACCACCACCGAAGTATCCAAAGGAAGCATTACCTGTTGCTGCTATGTAAGCGACAAACTTGTTCAGTGATGCTCTCCAGGATGCGGTTACAGTATCATTAGAGTAATCTATACGATCAACGTCAAATGTTCCTCCAGGGTATGGAGGGTTAACACCACCACCAAAATAACCACTTGTAGGAACTGGTGCTCCTGGTGCTGCTGGAACTGGAACTGGAGTTAATCCAATACCATTTGCAACTGGACTACAAGCAGCATGAAGTCCTCTTGCAATATTCAGTGGACCTTTGGTAACTGTATTTGCTGTATCATTTGAATAATCCAAACGATCTACTGTTGATATTATAGGTGAATACTTACCACTCCAATATCCAAATGATGCACTACCAGTTGCTGCACTATAAGATAAAAATGCGGGAGAAAGATTAGATCTTGTTTGTGCCCAGATCATGTCACTTGCATAATCAAGTCTTTCTATTGACGTGGAATATGATGCAGAACCACCACCAAACCATCCATAATCTTTATTTCCTGTTGCAGAATATTTAAACTTGAGATTTTGGAATGCAGATTTTTGAGATGCTGTTGCGGTATCATTAGAGTAATCAATCTTATCAATCCAACGATACCCTGACGGATAACCAGAAGGAACACCACTACCAAAATATCCAAAGGAAGCATTACCTGTTGCTCCTGAAGCATACTTGGCAGTACTTAATGGTCCTTTTGGTGATGCTGTTGCGGTATCATTAGAGTAATCAATACGGTCTACTGTTGAATATGCAGGAAAACCACCACCAAAATAACCAAAGGAACTATTACCTGTTGCTGCCAATTCCCTTCTAGCGACTGTCAGTGGTCCTTTTGTGAGACCAGATACATCATTACTTGAATAATCAATACGGTCCACTGTTGATACTGTAACCCCACCACCAAAGTAACCAAAGGAAGCATTACCTGTTGCTGCTAAGTACCACCGTCCTGTTGGCAGGAATGAATCAAATGATGCCGTTGTAGTATCATTTGCATAATCAATTCTTTCAATACTTTGGTGTCCTTTAGTACTATAACCACCACCAAAATAACCACTTGTGGGTGGTGGTGTTGCTGGTGCTGGTGATGGTGTATAAGAAGAATAATCTAATAGATTGATAATAGAAGTATTTGCTGCCAGATAATATCTAGCAACAGTCAATGGTCCTTTTTCTACTGCTGTTGCGGTGTCATTAGAATAATCAATACGGTCTACTGATGATTTTGCAGCAGGAGTAAAACCACCACCAAAGTAACCGTGAGTTGTGTTTCCTGTTGCTCCTGGACCTTGTCTATTAATCGTTAATGGTCCTTTTGTTGATAAGAATACAGTATCATTTGCATAATCTAAACGATCTACTGTTGATATTCTAGTAGGATTATAACCACCACCGTAATAACCATAATCTTTATTACCTGTTGCTGTAAATAATCCTCTTGCAGAAGATAGTACAGTTCTTGCCGGTGCCGTTACGGTATCATTTGCGTAGTCAATACGATCTACAAGTTGATTAAATGACGGATTATAACCACCCGCCCAATATCCATAGTCTTTATTTCCTGTTGCGGCATTTCCTGAAGTAACAGAGGTAAGATTTCCTTTTGGTGATGCTGTTGCGGTATCATTGTTGTAATCAATACGGTCTACTGTAGTAAGTGATGGTAATCCTCCACCAAACCATCCATAATCATAATTGCCTGCAGCACTAAAGTATTGTCTAGAAGAATTTAATGGTCCTTTTGTTGAAAGATTGAGTCCTGGTGATGGTAATAATGAATCGGTGGAATAATCAAGTCTTTCTACTGATGAATTTCCTCCACCACCAAAGTATCCAAAGGAAGCATTTCCTGTTCCTGCACCACCAGTTCTTACTTGTAATAATGTTCCTCTTGGAGATGCTGTTACTGTATCGTTGGTGTAATCAATACGATCTATGACTGCTGTTCCACCAGTACCTCCAGCAAAGTATCCATAGAAAAATACTGGGAATCTTTGTTCTGTTGAGTTTGCTGGTGGTACTGTTGAATCAACTACTGATGAAAATCCATTTGCTCTTGCTGAGGTTGCTGCTAAACCCTGTCTAGCAGCACTTAATGGACCCTTTGGAGATGCTGTTGCTGTATCATTAGTATAATCAATACGTTGTACTGTTGATTTTGGACTAGGAGAAGGACCACCACCACCAAAGTAACCAAAGGAAGCATTACCTGCTGCTGCTAAGTTCTCTCTGACAAGACTTAATGGTCCTTTTGCTGATGCCGTTGCAGTATCATTAGAGTAATCTATACGGTCTACTGATGATACTACTGCTGGGACAAGTCCTCCACCAAAGTAACCAAAGGAAGCATTACCTGTTGCTGCTGTGAGATATTTAGCAACACTCAATGGTCCTTTTGCTGATGCCGTTGCAGTATCATTAGAGTAATCTATACGGTCTACTGATGATACTACTGCTGGGACAAGTCCTCCACCAAAGTAACCAAAGGAAGCATTACCTGTTGATCCCAAATATGCCCTAGCCTGACTCAATGGTCCTTTTAATGCTGCCGTTGCAGTGTCATTAGAGTAATCAATACGATTTACTGCTGATCGCCATCCCGATGCAGATCCACGACCGCCTGCAAAATATCCATAATCGTTATTTCCTGTTGCAGATTCATTAATTTTACCAAATCCTAATGAACCTACTGGTGCTGATGTAATAGTATCATTAGAGTAATCAATTCTTGATATTTTAGTTTGCGTATAAGGAGCATAACCAGCACCAAAATAACCATAAGAACTGTTACCTGTTGCTGCTGATTTTTGTGTTCCACCATAAAGTAATGGACCTCTTACTGATGCTGTTGCAGTATCATTAGAATAATCAATACGGTCTACTGTTGTTTGATAAGTATTACCACCACCAAAATAACCAGTGTTAGGAGTTGCCACTACACCAGTTCCAAAGTTTGTGAGTCCTCCTGGTAGTTGTAACCAAACATCTCCTTTCGTGGACCAAACTCCGGCACCCTGTCTTTCTCTTACATCAAGTAATGAAAATATTCCTCTTTTATTAGTTGCTGCCATTTTTTACCAAATAGGGGCTGTCCGGATACTTCCAGTATTCCAGTTTCTTATACTTATTTAGAATAAAAGGAGATAAAACATCTTCGGGTTTCTTTGATATTTTCTTGACTTTATCACGGACATAATGCATATCCTTTAAGTTCCACTGGTCTTCACTTTCTCTATGATTATTCTGCACATTATTAAAATCATGATGATAGTAATCAACCTCCAAGAAATTATAAATTCTTCTCATCGTTTCTTCTGGAGTATTGACTAGATCATCATACTCAACCATCAACAAATACTTATCATCGTGCCGAACGAATGCCTGAGACTGTGCCCATAGTGCCTGCTCTACAATACCATCATCACCCATCAAATACTGACAACGATTATCATCATCCACACTGAACCCACCATCAATCAGTGCCTTATCAATAAAATTAAATTCATCAGAGTTGCGATGTATCATTGTAATAAATGAAGTCAATACTTCTGTGATATTACGGACAGGACATATGATTTTTGGATTAGGTGTAATGTAAGTCTTTAATCGTTCTATGTTATTTGGCCAGGCACGGCAGTGGTCAATGATTATCTCTTCTTCTCTTTCATAATATTGATTCTCTATAAAACTACTAATAATCTTATGAGCATTCTGTGGTTTTTGATATCCCTGATACTGTTCTGATTTTTTAAAGTATTCTTCCGTATGATACATCAGTTCCATTACAGAACTCACAGGTTCAGTATGAATGTTTGGATTCTGGTCAATCAAACTCTTCAATAAGGTGCTTCCGGATCGTGGAAGACCTGCCATAAAATGATATGTTTTCATTCACCACTCCTTCACCGGATTAAAAAAGAACAACTGGACCATACGACCATTCTCTAGTGTATCACCAAAATTATAATTATGCGAGTGCCACAGATGAGTTCTGAATAATACTAAACGATTATACTTCATCGGACACAGAAAGTGTCGTGTCCATTTATCTCTATCTAGTCCATCACCATAGACCATCGTCCACCAACATTCCTTATATGTTGGCCATCCGTGATGCTGTGCCTCAAAGTCTGTCTTGGGAATGTTCTCATAATTCAGAGTATTATGTCTCCAGAATGATGTGCCACCCTCATCAACACAATCCTTTGGGTCGGACATATAAATTACGGCACCCCATTCCCAGGATGGATCTACATGAACGTCTTGTTTATACTTATCTTTCTCTAATGAAAGACGAAAGTATCCATTCTTATCTGCAGGAATGAGTAGTTCCTTGGCAAGATCCTCAAACTTTCTATGAATCTCTTCAGAATAATATGAACCTTCTGAGTTTTTTCCAGGATATGTATAGTCATCACCGGGATCAGGAAACTCTGCAGTTAATGAAAAGTTCCTGACCTCTTCTGGATTATCATAAAAGTCATCAACAACAATAATATTCTGTCTCATATAATCAATCTTTTGTTTATTATAGCATACTATTGTGGAAGTGCATTTGCTGCTGGTGAACATGCCATGGGCCAGTTCTTATCGAAAGAGAATGCATTCGCTCTTGCTACTGCCGTTGCGGTATCATTAGAATAATCAATACGATCTATGTGCCTTATAGCAGGAGATGGATCACCACCACCAAAGTAACCAAAGTTAGCATTACCTGTTCCTCCATGTTGATTTCTACTAATAGTCAATGGTCCTTTGACTGCTGCTGTTGCTGTGTCATTAGAATAATCAATACGTTCTACTGTTGATTTTGCAGGATAACCACCACCAATGTATCCAAAGTTGGCATTACCTGTTGCCGCATGACGACCTACACCCACATTTAATGGTCCTTTTGCCACTGCCGTTGCGGTATCATTAGCATAATCTATACGATCCACTGTCGAAACAGCTGACCATCCACCAGTAATATAACCAAAGTCGGCATTACCTGTTCCTTTCGTTGTGTGTTGAGCAGAACTTAATGGTCCTTTGACTGCTGCTGTTGCAGTGTCATTAGAATAATCAATACGGTCTACTGTGGATACTTTACTTGAAGGAGCTTGACCACCAGCAAAATAACCAAAGGAAGAATTACCCGTTGCTCCTATCCAATATTTGGCCACACTTAATGGTCCTTTTGCTACTGCTGTTGCGGTGTCATTATTATAATCAATACGATCTACTGATGATTTTGGAAGTCCACCAGCAAAGTAACCAAAAGAACTATTACCTGTTGCTGCACCATAAATTCTACTAACACTTAAGTTACCTTTTTCTACTGCCGTTACGGTATCATTATTAAAATTGATACGATCCACTCTTGTCTGGCCTGGTGTTCCACCAGCAAAGTAACCGAAGGATGTTATTGGGAAGAATGGTTCTGGAGTATTTGTAACAAGTGCTGGACCCAATATTGCAGTAAATCCGCTTGCTCTGGCACTTACTGCTGAAAGACGATTTCTACCAACACCCAGTGGTCCTTTTGGTGATGCCGTTGCAGTATCATTAGAGTAATCAATACGATCTACTGTTGATTTTACACTAGGAGTACCACCACCAAAGTAACCAAAGTTAGCATTACTTGTTGCTCCTGTGTATGCTTTAGCAGCACTTAATGGTCCTTTTGCTAATGCTGTTGCAGTATCGTTTGAGTAATCAATACGGTCTACTGTTGATACTGCACCAGGATTACCACCACCAAAGTAACCAAAGGAAGCATTACCTGTTGCTGTTATACCATATCTATCAACAGTTAATGGTCCTTTTGCTACTGCTGTTGCGGTGTCATTAGAGTAGTCAATACGGTTTACATATGTTTTTGAACCACTATCAGATCCACCACCAACATAACCAAAGTCTTGATTGCCTGCTCCACCATGATATTTAAAAGGTGATGCCAGATTACCTTTTGCTACTGCTGTTGCGGTATCATTAGAATAATCAATGCGATCCACTAACTGAGGAGAAGGAACACCACCGGCAAAATAACCAAAGTTCTCATTACTCATTCCTGTGGAATATTTTCTAGCAGCACTTAATGGACCTCTTGATAATGCCGTGGCAGTATCATTAATGTAATCAATACGTTGTACTGTTGAGAGATTATTATCTGAAGGATTTGTTCCACCACCAATATATCCAAATGATTGATTACCTACTCCTGTTCCTCCCATTCTCCATGTCTGGGTGTTTAGTGGTCCTTTTTCTACTGCTGTTGCGGTATCATTAGAGTAATCAATACGTTCTACTAATGTCAACCAGTTAGGATTTGTTGCGGTTTGATATCCACCAGCAAAGTAACCGGTGTTAGGAGTCCCATAAGTCCCTGCCGCATAATTTACAATATTTTCAGTCGGGATTGCATTGGCTCTGGAACTTGATGCTCCACTATTCCTTAAAGAATGACTCAGTGGACCTTTAGGTGATGCGGTTGCAGTATCATTAGAGTAATCAACACGATCTACTGATGATAAATTATCATTATTATTACCGGCACCACCACCAAAATAACCAAAAGAACTATCACCCGTTGCACATCCAGTACCTCTAGTTTGACTCAATGGTCCTTTGACTGCTGCCGTTGCGGTATCATTCGAATAATCAAGACGGTCAACTGTTGACACCCAATTATTGCTACCAGGAACACTATTATATCCACCAGCAAAGTAACCAAAGTCAGCATTACCTGTTGCTCCAAATTCCCTTCTCTTTACAGACAATGGACCTTTCGGTGATGCCGTTGCGGTGTCATTAGAATAATCAATACGATCTATTGTTGTTACTCTAGCACTTCCAGGCATTGCTTGTCCAATAGCAAAATAACCAAATGATTGATTGCCAGTTGCTGCCCCATCCTCTCCCCCAATGCTCAAATTACCTTTTACTAATGCGGTTGCAGTATCACCAGAATAATCAATACGTTCTATTGATGTAGAATAAACTGTTCCTACCGAAGGATCAAATCCAGATCCACCAGCAATATATCCAAATGATTGATTACCTGTTGCTGACGATTTAGATCTACCAGCACTTAATGGTCCTTTGACTGATGCCGTAGCAGTATCATTACCATAATCAACACGGTCTACTGATGATAATGAAGGAGCACCACCACCAAAGTAACCAAAGGAAGCATTACCTGTTGCTGCTGAACGATATCTAGTAATACTTAATGGTCCTCTTGCCGATACTGTAGAGGTATCATTACTATAATCAATTCTAGAAACTGATGAATAGTAGACAGTGCTTGGGAAACTTGGTGAGTTAGATGGTTGCCATCCACCAGCAAAGTAACCAGTGCCAAATCCTTGTGGTGCAGGAAGACTAAAAGCACCCAATGAGACTGGAACTTCTAAGATACCAGGTCCTTTGAGTGGTATTGCATTTGCTCTGGAACTTGATGCTGCCATTACATACTTAGCAGCACTCAATGGTCCTTTGACTGATGCTGTTGCTGTGTCATTAGAATAATCTATACGACTTACTGTTGATACTGAACCAGGATTACCACCACCAAAGTAACCAAAGTCAGCACTACCGGTTGCTACTACACCATACTTAGCAGCACTCAATGGTCCTTTTGATGGTGTTGTTCCAGTGTCACTAGAATAATCAACACGATCTACTGTTGATAATGGACCAGGATTACCACCACCAAAGTAACCAAAGTTAGCATTACCTGTTGCTGCTAAGGAATATTTGGCAGAACTTAATGGTCCTCTCGCTGATGCCGTTGCAGTGTCATTAGAGTAGTCAATACGATCTATTGTTGAATCATTAGGACTATTACCACCACCAAAGTAACCAAAGTTAGCATTACCTGTTGCTGCATTTCTTAATCTATTATAATCAGTCAATGGTCCTTTTACTACTGCCGTTGCCGTATCATTAGAATAACTAATTCTTTCTACTGTTGATATAGCGGGACTACCACCAGCAAAGTAACCAAAGTTTTGATTACCTGTAGCAGAGAGTAACTGTCTAGCAACAGTTAATGGTCCTTTTGCTACTGCAGTTGCGGTGTCATTAGAATAATCAATACGGTCCACCGTTGATATGTTAGGAGGAATCTGACCACCACCAAAGTAACCAAAGGAAGCATTACCTGTTGCTGCTAATCGTTTTCTAGCAACACTTAATGGTCCTTTAGATGATGCCGTGGCAGTGTCATTAGAGTAATCAATACGATCTACTGTTGACTTAACGGGACCTCCACCACCACCAAAGTAACCAAAGTCAGTTCCTTGTGGTACTACATTTGGTCTTGCATCTGTTGATGCTATAAATGTTTCTATATTTCCAGTATTAGTAGGAAGTGCATTTGCTGCTGCTGAGGTTGCTGTTAAACCATTTCTAGCAACACTTAATGGTCCTTTAGGTGATGCCGTTGCAGTATCATTAGAATAGTCAATACGATCTACTGTTGAGTGACGATTGGGATTAAGATAACCACCACCAAAGTAACCAAAGGAAGCATTACCTGTTGCTGCTAAACCAAATCTAGCAAGACTTAATGGTCCTTTTGCTACTGCTGTTGCGGTGTCATTAGAGTAGTCAATACGGTCTACTGTTGATAAATAATCACTTCCATATCCACCACCAAAGTAACCAAAGGAAGCATTACCTGTTGCTGCTAAAGCATTTCTAGCAAGACTTAATGGTCCTTTTGATGGTGTTGTTCCAGTGTCATTAGAATAATCAACACGGTCTACTGTTGATATTTTACCAGGAGAACCACCACCACCAAAGTAACCAAAAGAAGTATTACCTGTTGCTGCTAATTGATATCTAGCAGCACTCAATGGTCCTTTTGCTACTGCCGTTGCGGTATCATTAGAATAATCAATACGGTCTACATTTGTTTTTGGACTAGGACTATGACCACCACCAAAGTAACCAAATGAAGCATTACCTGTTGCTGCCAAGTACGCGTTAACAATACTTAATTGTGTTCTTTGTGATATCGTTGGAGTATCATTAGTATAATCAATACGGTCTACTCTTGAATATCCACCAGCAGCAAAGTAACCATGTGTTGAGTTTCCTGTTGCTGCTAAAGCCTGTCTAGCAACACTTAATGGTCCTTTTACTACTGCTGTTCCAGTGTCATTAGTGTAATCAATACGGTCTACTGTTGATGACGTTGATGGACCAAAACCACCACCAAAGTAACCATGGTTAATTGTCCCTCTTGCAGTGATATAAGGAAGTCCATATGCTTTACGGCTTGTTGCTCCCATATAAAATCTAGCAACACTCAATGGTCCTTTTGCTACTGCCGTTGCGGTGTCATTAGAGTAATCAACACGATTTACATTGGCTTGATAACTTGCAAAGTAACCAAATTCAGAATTACCTGTTGCAGCACTTAAGTTAACGACGTTTACCAGAGGACCTTTTGCCGGTGCCGTTCCAGTATCACTAGAATAATCAATACGGTCTACTGTTGATACTGAAGTATTTCCTGGATTAACATAACCACCACCAAAATAACCAAAGGAAGAATTACCTGTTGCCGAAAAAGATCTTCTAGTACCACTTAATGGTCCTTTTGGTGATGCTGTTGCGGTATCATTACCATAATCAATACGGTCTACTGTTGATAATCCAGTTGTAGGGCTAGGAGTAGAACCACCACCAAAGTAACCAAATGATTGATTACCTGTTGCTGCCAATGATGCCCTAGCAACAGTTAATAGTCCTTTTGGTGATGCTGTTGCAGTGTCATTAGAATAGTCAATACGATCTACTGTGGATTTTGTAGCAGGAGCACCACCACCAAAGTAACCAAAGGAAGCATTGCCTGTTGCTGATGCATTGTATACAGAAATACTTAGGTTTCCTTTTGCTAATGCCGTTACTGTATCATTACCGTAATCAATACGGTCTAACTTTGATGAAAAAGGAATACCACCACCAAAGTAACCAAAGGAAGCATTACCTGTTGCTGTTACATACCCTCTGGCAATACTCAATGGTCCTCTAACTGATGCCTTTGCTGCATCATTGGAGTAATCAATACGATCTACTGTTGTTACATAAACAGAAGAAGGATTCATACCACCAGCAAAGTATCCAAAAGGAGCAGGACCAGACGATAAAAAGGGACTCGGAGTATTCCAGACATCTCCTTTCGTGGACCAGTTGCCTGATAACTGCTCTTCATATACCTGTTTTAATCTAAATATTCCTCTAGGCATTTTGTATTAACATCTTCTGGTATATCATTGAGTTATTTAGTTGTTCACCGAAACCTTTACCATATGAATGCCATAAATCAGCACCGAATAATACAATACGATTATATTTTACATACACATTAGAATATTCTTTCCACTCTTCCCTATTATCAATATTAAATGTTACCATAATATCTTCTTGTGTCTGTATTCCATGTAACTGACGGGCATACTCATCAGGGAATGCATCAAATCCTGTTCTTAAATGACTATAAAAACTCATGCCTCTTTGTGATACACAATCACCAGGCATCGTTAGATAGACAACCGCAATCCAATCACAGGCAAGATTAGCAGTGATTGGATTTGAAGTATTGGATGGAGCAACTTCATTAAATAAGTTCTCTACTTTTATCTCACGACCCAGAAGATGTGAAATTTTCTGGGGTGCTTCATCAGTAAAAATTGGTTCACCTTCTACGATACCTTTATGATATGGATGTGCGATATCATAAAAGTCATCGGCAACAATAATCTTCTGGTTCATATCAACCTTGCAGTTTCTTTTGCTCCTCTTCTGGAGAACCAGCAATCATACCAAGATTTTCACCAGTAACTTCTTGGATACCTGTAAGAACTTTCTTCTGAAGATCATTCAGGAAGTCCATCTTACCTTGAGGACTTTCGAGAACTTTATTCAGAGGCAAATAACCTTCTGGTAATTCATTTCTCTTATCAACAATTGCAGGTGCAGAAGCACGACGCATACTGTGTAGGTTACCAATAGAGATACCAGTTTGTGCCGCAACCATTTCATCCATAGCCTGGTCGGCAAATCTTCTTTCCCAATACTGTCCATCAGCATCAAGGAACTGCTCTCGGGTGACTGCTTTACCACCATTCTGTTCGGTAAGTTTCTCAAGAATCTTATCTAGGTGTTGCATCTGGTGGAGACGGTCACGAATCTCAAGTTCACAAGACTTCAGATAATGAGATAGTGTAAGTTCATCTAAATCAAACCAACACAATTTCTTGGAACCACCACCGGGTCCACCTTCTTCCCAAAAAATTGGTTGTGCTTTATCCTTATCTGCCCACTTAAAGTCAAACTCACGGACCTTTTCTTTCATCTCAATGAGTTTATACATATAACCTTCTGCCATCTGACGACGAGACTTCAGAGTATTCTCAAAGGCAACAGGAAGGGTATGAGTATCAAGAAGTGCAAACTTCTCTAACTGGAAATTAGTTCTGCCTTGTGCAAGTTCCTTATCACTATCCTCCCACCTCAGAACATTGGCAAATGCTTGCTGTAGATATTCATCATCCATCACTGCCTGCTCAGAAGTGATGGGAGTATAAGCCAATTCAGTATTTTCTGTAGTCATGGGTGCTCCACTTGTAATTTTAGTAATCAGTTTTTTCCACTGGTGTGCAATTTTTTTCCAGTCACACTTCTGTGAAATATGATTGGAAAGAGATTTTGAGATTTGGTTATAATATGTTCTGTCTCCCTCAAAATAATCTAAAGCAGTACAGCAAATCTCTGTGAATGTATTTAGAAAGTTTTCGGTAACCTCATATCCTTTGGTTGTTCGGGTTCCATTTAAAGGAACAACCGAAGCAAAGTTCTCAGTTGCAACTTCTGAAAGTGCTCCAATATCAGTAATGATAGGATATGCACCACATTTCATTGCCTCTGCCATTGAAACACAAAATGTTTCTTCCCAAATGTTTGGATGAATAAAAAATGCAGCATCTTGATAATGTTCTACAAGTTCTTCTTGATCCACTGCCGCAGAATATTCTACGTTAGGAAGTTTTTTTAGTTCCTCATACAGTTCTATATATGTGTCATTGAGAGGACCATATAAAGACATTGATGAGAAGATTTTAAACTTTGCATCAGGATGTTTTGTATGAATTCTCCTAATAATATCGGGCATTAACTCTAGACCTTTATAAGGAATAGAAGTATGAATAAAAGTCTTAGTTTTATTTTCAGAATAGGTGAAGATATCATTCACACCATTTGAAATTACAGTAATTTTATCCTTTGGAATATGATGAAACTTAATCAGTTGCTCCTTTGCCCAATGAGAAGGAGTTACAATATGATCTACAGTCTCATGATTAAAATTTAAAAATACAGGTTGATCATATGCATGATGTGCCCATAAGATTTTATATGTTTTATTAGATTTTTTCAGTTCCTCTGGAAGATGAGATACTTCTACATCTTCAGGAAATTCATAATATTGTGAAAGATAATGAAATGAACTTTCAGTTGCTCCGGACTTCATAATTATTCAGTAAAGACGTGTGAACCGACGTGTTGTAGTTTGATTGTAGTATCTAGCCAATGAGTATACCCCGACATTCTAGCACGATAAAAGAAACTTTTATCTTCTGATGCAAAACTGTCATCAATCTTTTCTTCTGCAAAGTAATGATATGAGTTATTCATCTCTGCTTCTGTTGGTGGATAGTTACTATCTTTGGTTGATGGTATGTATTTAAGATATGGAAATTTCTGTGCGATATCGGCAAAGACATTACGATGAATTATCACAAACCCCATACCATTTCCACCGACCTTAAGTAAATCACCCTTGCGTTCTTCTGGTTCTAAGACATCAACACAATACCGAATGGGTATTGTCTTCATTGGATATGTGCCAGAAACGATGTTCTCATTATGACTCAATAATCTTAGCACATCTTCTGGATTAAATCCAATATCACTATCAAGGAAAAACAGATATTCATGATCTGTATTGTTGATAAAAAAGTTAGCACACTTTGACCTTCCATGAGTAATCAGGGAAGAGTTTGCCTGAGTGAGAAGACCGTGCGGAATATTATTTCTTACTAAGAGTTTACCTAGATTAAACAAACTCATCGTTGTCTTTTCATTCACAATTCCCCCGTGACAGGGGAGTGCGATCATTATACTCATATTATATAATCAATCTTTTGTTTATTATAGCATACTATTGTGGAAGTGCATTTGCTGCTGCTGAAGTTGCTCCCAAAGCACGTCTACCAACACTTAAGGGTCCTTTTGCTGATGCTGTTGCCGTATCGTTTGAGTAATCAACACGATCTACTGATGATTTTGCAGGATTACCACCACCAAAATAACCGAATGAACTGTTACCTGTTGCCCCATGGTAATATCTAGTCGCACTTAATGGTCCTTTTACTGATGCTGTTGCCGTATCGTTTGAGTAATCAATACGGTCCACTGTTGATACTGGAACCCCACCACCAAAGTAACCAAAGTTAGCATTACCAGTTCCTTTCGCATCACGTCTACCAACACTTAAGGGTCCTTTTGCTGATGCTGTTGCCGTATCGTTTGAGTAATCAATACGATCTACTGTTGATTTTGAACCAGGAGTACCACTACCAAAATATCCAAAGGAAGCATTACCTGTTGCTCCCAAATCAAATCTAGCCTGACTTAATGGTCCTCTTACTGCTGCCGTTGCAGTATCATTAGAGTAATCAATACGGTCTACTGTTGAATAATTAGAATAACCAGCACCAAAGTAACCAAAATTAGCATTACCGGTTGCTGATAAACCATATCTAGCAGCACTTAATGGTCCTTTTGGTGATGCTGTTGCGGTGTCATTAGAATAGTCAATACGATCTACTGTTGATTTTGAAGGACCACCACCACCAAAATAACCAAAAGAACTATTACTTGTTGCTCCCATGTATCTTCTAGCAAGACTCAATGGTCCTTTTACTGCTGCCGTTGCAGTATCATTAGAGTAGTCAATACGATCTACTGTCGAATTTGTAAGAGCACCACCACCAAAGTATCCAAAGGTTGTTGGATTAAATGACCCTGCGACTGCAGCGGCATTAGAAACCACTGCTGGACCGACCACAGTAAATCCATTGGCTCTGGCACTTGCTGCTCCTAAGAGTCTTGTAGGATAAAGTAATGGTCCTCTTTTTGATGTGGTTGCGGTATCATTTGAATAATCAATACGTTGTACTGTTGATGTATCAAAAGGACTACTAGGAGTACCACCACCAGCAAAATAACCAAAGTCAGCAGTACCTGATGCTCCCGTCTGTGCTCTACTACCGACTAATCGTCCTTTTGGTGATGCAGTTCCAGTGTCATTAGAATAATCAACACGATCTACTGTTGAGTAATAAGTTGGTGAGGGAGTAGTTCTACCACCACCAAAGTAACCAAAGTCGGCATTACCTGTTGCTTGTACACCATATCTAGCAACACTTAATGGTCCTTTTAATGATGCCGTTGCAGTATCATTGGAGTAATCAATACGATCCACTGTTGATCGCATGGTACTATATCCGGGACGATCACCTCCACCAAAGTAACCAAAAGATTGATTACCTGTTGCTGCTAATTCATTTCTAGCAAGACTTAATGGTCCTTTTGCTACTGCCGTTGCGGTGTCGTTTGAGTAATCTACACGATCCACTGATGATTTTGGACCAGGACCACCAACAAAGTAACCGAAAGAAGCATTACCTGTTGCTCCTCCAGAATTATGACTAGTATTTAATGATCCTTTTGCTACTGACGTTACGGTGTCATTTAAGTAATCAACACGAGAAGTAGGAGTGCCAGACGAAAAATAACCAAAAGAATCATTACCTGTTCCAATTAAACCTTGAAAGAAAGAAATTAATGGTCCTTTTAGTGATGCCGTTGCAGTGTCATTACTGTAATCAATTCTTTGTACTATTGACGGTCTAGCAGGAGAAAAACTACTACTTTGTCCAGCAGCAAAGTAACCGGTGTTAGGAGTCCCATAAGTTCCTGTCGCCATTGAGACTGGAACTTCTAAGATACCAGGTCCTTTGAGTGGGATTCCATTGGCTCTGGAACTTGATGTCCCCGAATCATATCTAGCAATACTCAATGGTCCTTTTACTGCTGCCGTAGCAGTGTCATTAGAGTAATCAATACGATCTACTGTTGCTCCTGGAGCACCACTATAAGCACCACCAAAGTAACCAAAGGAACTATTACCTGTTGCCGATGCATAATATCTAGTAGAACTTAATGGACCTCTTACTGATGCTGTTGCGGTGTCATTAGAGTAATCAATACGTTCTACTGTTGATACAGAAGGATGACCAGCAGCAAAGTAACCAAAGTTAGCATTACCTGTTGATCCCAAATATCTTCTAGCAAGACTCAATGGTCCTTTTTCTACTGCCGTTGCAGTATCGTTGGAATAATCTATACGATCTACTGTTGAATATATACCAGCACCACCACCAAAATAACCAAAAGAACTATTGCCTGTTGCTGTCACACCATGTCTAGCAAGACTCAATGGTCCTTTGACTGCTGCCGTCGCAGTATCATTAGAGTAATCAATACGATCTACTGTTGATTTTGGACCAGGAGAACCACCACCAAAGTAACCAAAAGAAGTATTACCTGTTGCCGCATGGTAAGTTCTAGCAAGACTCAATGGTCCTTTTACTGATGCCGTTGCAGTATCATTAGAATAATCAACACGGTCTACTGTTGAATATGAACCACCACCACCAAAGTAACCAAAGTTTTGATTGCCGGTTGCTCTCACACCACGTCTACCAACACTTAATGGTCCTTTTGCTGATGCCGTTGCAGTATCATTCGAGTAATCAATACGATCTACTGATGATTTTGCAGGAGCACCACCACCAAAGTAACCAGTGTCAAATCCTTGTGGTACTACGTCAGGTCTTACTGATGATGCCGGGAATAATGTTGTCTGCGGAAGTCCATTAGCCTGAGAACTTGATGCTGCCAAAGCATATCTACCAACACTTAATGGTCCTTTTGCTGATGCCGTTGCAGTGTCATTAGAGTAATCAATACGATCTACTGATGATAATGCACCAGGAGTCACACTACCACCAAAGTAACCAAAGGAACTATTACCTGTTGCTCCTAAAGCACTTCTAGCAACACTCAATGGTCCTTTTGCTGATGCCGTTGCAGTGTCATTAGAATAATCAATACGATCTACTGATGATGCTGCTGCAGGATAAGAACCACCAAAGTAACCAAAGGAAGCATTACCAGTTGCTCCCATGTACCATTTAGCAACAGTTAATGGACCTTTGACTGATGCTGTTCCAGTATCATTACTATAATCAATACGATCTACTGTTGATAATGGACCAGGACCACCACCACCAAAGTAACCAAAGGAAGCATTACCAGTTGCTGCTGAGAGATATTTAATAATACTTAATGGTCCTTTAGGTGATGCTGTTTCTGTGTCGTTAGAGTAATCTATACGGTCCACTGTTGATACTCCAGCACCACCACCAAAGTATCCGAAAGAACTATTACCTGTTGCTGCTAAACCATACCTAGCAAGACTTAATGGTCCTTTTGGTGATGCCGTTGCAGTGTCATTAGAGTAATCAATACGGTCTACTCTTGATAATGGACCAGGAAAACCACCAGCAAAGTAACCAAAGGAAGCATTACCTGTTGCTGCCAAATTAGATGTAGCAACAGTTAACGGTCCTTTGACTGCTGCTGTTGCGGTATCATTAGAATAATCAACACGGTCTACTGTTGATGTAACAGGATAAGAACCAGAAAAGTAACCAAAAGGAAGTGCCTTAGTAAAAGGACTCGGAGTTAACCAGACATCTTCTTTCGTGGACCATTGCCCTTCTATCTGCAGTTGATAAATCTGCTCTAGACCAAATACATCATTTCTTATTCCCATTTTATTCTACCCTCAGGATGTTATTTTCTTGCCGGAAATGATGACATCAACAGTTGATGTTGACCCAACCTCAACTTCAATTTTAGCACCAGTCTCAATTCTCTTTGGTCTATCCAATATATCTACCGTAGAGTATCTTGGTATAATTAAATCTTTAGCAAGATAAGATGTTGTTGTTCCGTTCGTAATCTTAATAGAAATCGGGAAATCACCAGTATCAGTTCTGTTTGCAAATCCAATTTTTTCAATTGCTGTTGGATTAGATGTTGATGTATATAGGGTAATTGTATCAGTGCTATTAATAGTAGTGGTAGAGGCAAACTTACTAATATAATCAGTGCTTGTAAATTCACTATAATTCATATAAACTTCTGCGGCATTACTGACTCCAGTGTATCCATCATTTGTGGACCACATCTTAATTACATCCGATGGACCGGCAACAATTGGATTTTTAATTAATTCAATCAAACCACCATTAACAATTGGGACATTATAAGCAATATAAGTTTGTTCTGCTGCTGTTGCATCCTGAATAGAAGCAATAATATTAACGGTTGTTCCAACACCAACAGAAGCATCAATATTCGCAACATTAATAGACTCAATTACATATTGTTTGCCTGATGTTGATGGGAAAGTAAATACCGTTGACTCAAAAGATAGTGGAGCAATTTGTCTAGAACTTGTAATTCCAGTATAAAACTCACCATTAGATGATGGTGATACTATATTAGTTAAACTAGAACCATCACCAGCAAATGATGTGGCAGTTACAACTCCGGTAGCATTAATACCACTAGAATTTATTGTTACTGCAGCACCTACAACAATTGATTCTCCACTATTCCCAATGTAAATCTTACCACCCATGGCAGCATGAGATGTACACTGATAATAAAGAACATCTGGAGCATCAAACTGAACATTCCAATTTAAAGTAACTCCATTTCCGGCATCATTATTAGTTATTCCATCATTATATTGTGTTCCTGTCGATCCATTTGGAGTGCTTTGAATTCTGAATGGATGACCACCACTACTATTTTTGAAATTATATTTTTGACCTCTTACAAGATAAATTGAAGGATCATTTTCGGCACCAGTAAGTCCGGGTCCGGTAAATGTATAGTCACTTGATCCGTTAGCTCCCAATACCCATTCAGAAATCGCAGCATCTAAAGAAGTAGCAGTTACAACACCAGTAACATTTAATCCGCCAGTTCCGGTTATAAACTTACTATTAAGATCTAAGTTACCACCAAGTTGTGGAGTAGTGTCTTCTACTACATTCTTAAGGAATGTGCTTGCTAACTTACCATCGGCAATAGAACCTGCTAACTGAGCATTAGTAATTGTACCACTTAAGGATGATGTTGGGTAGTTAGTAGCATCAGATAGATTAAATGCCGGTGTTGAATCAGAAGCACCTAAGTCAACAGATACTCCACCAAAGGAAACACTATCGTTTGTTAATGCAGAGTTAGGAATTGATGTTAAGCTAGCACCAGAACCACTAAATGATGTAGCAGTTAATGCACCTGTGCTTGAGTTAAAGGTTAAATTAGTTCCACTCTTAGGTGCTAAGTCTCCTGTTGCTGCTGTTGCAAATAGTGGGAAACAAGTAGTATCAGAACTTTCATCGGCAACTGTAATGGTAGTAGATGCCGGTAAATTAGTTAAGGAAGCACCAGAACCAGAGAATGCTACTGCCGTAAATAAACCAGTGCTTGGATTATAACTTAATCCAGTATCAGTTTCGGCACCTTGTGCTCCAGTAGCTCCATCTACAAATACTGGATATACAGTTTCGTTTGCTGAGTTATTAGCAGTTACTGTAAAGGTAGCAGACTCTATATTATATGTGCCAGACATTCTTGCTGCTGGCACGACACCCGAAGTGAGTTCACTTGCGTATAAAGCAGTTAATCCTGCACCATTACCACTATGAGCACCGGTGATTGTGTTGGCACTCAGCAATGTGGCAGTTAGTGTTCCATTAGAAGAATTGAAAGTAAGATTAGTTCCACTCTTAGGTGCTAAGTCTCCTGTTGCTGCTGTTGCAAATAGTGGGAAACAAGTAGTATCAGAACTTTCATCGGCAACTGTTACATTAGTCGCAGTTGTCGATGATGTTGCATTACCACTGAAAGTTGTGGCAGTCACAACACCGGAGACATTAATACCACCTGTTCCAGATATAAACTTACTATTAAGATCTAAGTTACCACCTAATTGTGGAGTAGTGTCTTCTACTACATTCTTAAGGAATGTGCTTGCCAACTTACCATCGGCAATAGAACCTGCTAACTGTGCATTAGTAATAGTTCCGGTTAAGGATGATGTAGGATAATCGGTAGCATCAGATAGATTAAATGCTGGAGTAGCATCCGTTTGTCCTAAATCTAGGGATACTCCACCAAATGAAACACTATCGTTTGTTAATGCAGAGTTAGGAATTGATGTTAGGTTTGCACCAGAACCATGGAATAATGTTGCTGTTACACTATTGATTCCGGAAATATTAGTAGAATTATCACCTATAATATTACCATTTGCAGTAATATTATTAGTTACTGCAACAGTATCAAATGTTGGAGTATCCGATACTGTTATCCTTGCAGTACTACCAAGTCCAACCGCAGAGACAGAAACATTATTGCCGACAACATCAATTGCCGCAAATGTATATCCAGTGCCAACTGCAACACCTTCATCAAAAATTTGAAGTCCCTCAATTCTCTGATTAATCAAATTATTAAGATTTTGACCGTCACCATAGAATGCCGTTGCACTAATAATACCGGTAGATGCATAAAACGTAATACCAGTACCAACATTTACATCATTGGCAAATGTAGTGACACCAGAAATATTTGGAATCGTAGTAGTTCCAGTAACATTCAGACTTGAGAAAGTAGGAGTATCAGTTAATGTAATAGTAGCACCAACACCAGATGCTGTTGCTGTTAAATTAGAACCAACAAAATTAATATTTTTAACACTACTTGCAGTGCCAACTAGAGATCCTTCTTCTCTTATAGTGACACCAACATCAGCAATTTGACCTGCATTAATACCAATTAAATTAGAACCAGAACCATAAAATGATGTTGCCGTTACACTATTGATACCAGAAATATTAGTGGCACTATCACCTATAATATTACCATTTGCATTCACATTCCCAGAGACTGTAAGTGCTCCTAATGTTCCAACACTCGTTAATGAAGAGTTGATAACACCACTACCAAGAGTATCGGAAGTTAAAACATCAGTTCCAGCAATCTCATAATGTTTACCCGATGCTAGATTCCAGTTCTCACTAGACATTAATGCAGATGTTGCATTATTCCAGGTGATAAACTTTCTAATACTTGTAGCACCGATACCAAGTCCGGCACCATCGAGTAATGAGTTTGTTGATACTGTGGATGCAATTCCTATATTAAAATCACCAAGTTCAATTTTATCTACATCAACAATAAATTCTGTTCCATCTACATATAAATCACCTCTAATTCTAACAGACCCGGAAGTTGTACCAGCTCCTGCAGGAGAGGGATCAATCCAAATTTCTGATGGACCTTCAATATATGCAGTATTTCCGGCACCATTCGCAATAGATATACCAATTCCAGTGGTAGTTAACTTACCAGTTGCATTTAATGATGCTGTAGTAATTATTCCAGATACATTTACATTATCAAGTTCAGTATGTCCATTAACATCTAATCCGGTTAACGTTCCAACTGATGTAATGTTTGTTTGTGCCGCAGTTTGTAATGTTCCCGATAATGTCGTAGCAGTAACACCAGCAATACCGGTTATGTTTGTAGAGTTATCTCCGGCAATATTACCATTGGCAGTTATATCACCAGAAACTGTTAAAGCACCTAATGTTCCAACTGATGTAATATTGGTCTGAGCAGCAGTATTAACTGTTCCTGCCAAGTTACCAGTAAATGTAGTTGCAGTAATAGCACCACTTACATTTACGTCATCTAATTCAGTATGCCCATTAACATCTAATCCGGTTAACGTTCCAACTGATGTGACATTTGTTTGTGCCGCAGTTTGTAATGTTCCACTTAGAGTTGTTGCCGTAACACCAGCAATACCGGTTATGTTTGTAGAGTTATCTCCGGCAATATTACCATTGGCAGTTATATCACCAGAAACTGTTAATGTACTTAGAGTTCCAACTGATGTAATGTTAGGTTGTACCGCAGTATTAACTGTTCCTGCCAAGTTACCAGTGAATGTGGTAGCAGTAATGGCACCACTTACATTTACGTCATCTAATTCAGTATGACCATCTACATCTATAGAACTCTTAAATTCAGCAGCACCAGTAAAGGTAGAAAGACCAGAAATAGAAAGTGCTGATCCAACTAAATTATCAGCAGACACTGATGATCCAGTAAATTCACCAAATACACTACTATACAATCTTGTAGCTGTTACAAATCCAGCAATATAAACATTATCACTTACATATAAATCATTTTTAAATGTTCCTAAACCTACAAATGTAGAAACTCCAGATACATTTACATTATCAAGTTCGGTATGACCATCTACATCTATAGAACCATTAAAGTCGGCAGCACCGGCAAATGTAGAAACACCAGATACATTTAATTGACTAAAGTTTACTTGTCCAGTCGATACGTCAATATTACCAGCAGTTAATATTCCACTAATTTTTATATCACCACGAACTTCTAATTCCGAAGTAGGTTCAAAAATTGTAGTGCCAATACCAACTCGACCAACAACCTCTAATACCTTTTGGTTATCAGTACTTCCTTCTATTCCAATTTTTTGTTGTTGATTTCTTCCACTAAGGAATCTAATTGGTGCTGCCATTTTTCTACTTTAAAATATTAGAGATTTGATGTTTCCAAAATACTTGACAAATATTTAAGATCGGTAGCAGTGCTACCAACAATTGTCAAAGTATCACCAGTCTCAACAACTAGTTTTCCTGATAATAAATTTGCAGTATCACTTGATGGGATTGCTAAATTCTTAACAATCTCAGTATCTGTTCCACTTCTGCGATGACCAAAACTAATTGTTTGAGTCGATGCCCCAATATTAGTTACTTGCGATAAAAGAACAACACCTGTATAACCGACAGGTGCCGTATAAATTCCAACTGTGCTTGTTCCGACTACATTTGTAATCGTTTTAAATACATTTACTGCTGCTGCTGCGACTGCCATTTGATTAATCTCCTCCTAAGGCAAGAATGAATGGTGTTACTTGCGTGAATAAACTCTTAATGTAAACGTTTCCGGATACAGTTCCGGTTGTTTGATTGATCACAACACCATCACCAATTCTAAAGTTGCCACTTTGATCTGTACTGGTATAATTAATTTGCCCACCATCAGTTGTTATAACTTCATTATCTACAATTGAAACCCCACCCCTTGACGGATATGCACTCTCAATCGTATTACCGGCACCAATGTATTGGAAAGAATGTGAACTTACAATCTGAAAACTTTGTCTTGCAAAGTATGCTGTGCTACCAACTCCAACTTCATTATTTAGATTCTGCACCAGACTGATAGTTGTGATACCAGCAGAAGGTTTAGTTGCCTCGGCAACATCATAATAAATTGCATCAATCTCTGCCGTGGCAGCAGCACTAGATCCACCACCACCAGAGAAAGTAACACTAGGAACACCTGTATATTGCGAACCTCCACTTCTTACGGTCACTACAGTAACCGCACCATTCTCAACAGTTGCCGTAGCCTGTGCAGGAATAGCAACACCAGGTCCTGTTGGAGCATCAATACTTACAATTGGTGGTGAAGTATATCCAGAACCACCATTCGTAACCTTAATATCACTCACAATAAAATACTTCCGATCAAAATAAATTGCCTGACCATCATAAGGACGATTGTTTCCTACACCAGAAACAACAATCTGGTTCTGACTTACTGCTGCAGTAGAACTTACAATTCCAGTATAACGATCATTACACTTAGAAGTTTCATCACCAATACCTTCGGCAACTAATCCTTTAGTTCCGAATGATGAGTTAGAGTTCGTTAAATCACATTGACCTCCATTGGCAGTATAGACTGCAATATCATCGCAAATAGTGAAGAGTGAGACTAATTGAGCATAAGCACCATTAGTTACTGAAACTCCAATGCCACCTTGATTATATTGTGTATAAGAGTCAACATTAAATGAACCCTGAACTCCTATTGTGCTTATCTTATCTCCTTCATCAGCATTAAAACCATCAACCTTGGCACCAATACTATCCTGAATGAAATTGGTACAGTTTCTTATATAAGGACCTTTTGTAATAATACCGGTTCCTTGTAATGGACTTGAGGATGCTGTCAAAATACCAGAACTGATTGCTCCACTATTACCAGGGAAATTTGTAGTAAATCCGGTTGTTGCAGGATTTCCATTAATACCATTCTGAATAATACCAGTTACAATACCAACACAAACTGTAACTGCAGAATTTACATTGGCACAATTCCCTATATCGTATGATCCACCTTCTGCCTGAATACTTACATCCTTTACTTGAGTAAAAGTCGATTGGTATCCACCATTCCAAGTAATATTATTAATACAAGAACGAGCAATACCGATAGAATAATTAAGTACATCAATTGTTGTTGCACCAAATCCAACAATATGATCTAAGTTCCCATTAATATCAAAATACGATTTACCTGCTCCAATAGATTTAGAATTACCACCTCTGGTAATATCGTGACAAACTGCTTTGTAGATATCTTTAACATCATCAGCACAATTTATCGAATCAATTGTAATTGCAGGATTTTTATAATCTGTACTCGTTATATAACCTACTGCTTCTTTCGCAATGAAATCTAAATTTCCACGAATTATTCTTGCGGCATCAAAAAATCTATCAGAAGATACACCAACAAGTGGTCTGAGTGCAATAACTGCTGCACCATTCGTCATTGGACCACCGACAAAACTCAAGTCAGTAACATGACATCCTTGACTTACATAAAATAAATCAGTATTTGTATTTTGTGGTGCAACCAAACAACGACGAAGTTCTGTTCCTTCTACAGAAACATTATCTGGAAGATTGATTGGATTATTTTCAGTATAAGTTCCAGGAAATACTTTTACAGTATCACCAGGAGATGCAAGTGCCACTGCTGCTTTAATTGTTGCCTTTGCATTATTATCATCTAACCCAGTATTATCATCATTACCATTTTCAGTAACAAATAAAGTCTTACCTGCAAATGTAGTGCTTCCTGCACCAACTTCTACAATTCTCGTTCCAACACCAACTCCACCAGTATCCTGCTTTAGGAAAATCTTACCATCATAAAAGTTAACAGCTAATTCACCTAACTGTAACTGTCCGTCTGTTGGTTTTTTGCCAGCAACAGCTGACCTCTTA